>Ga0209902_101212_pt1 | contig 14433 bp, 10 predicted proteins | sample FECB27metaG_FD_188304 | JGI IMG/M metagenome (GOLD analysis project Ga0209902, IMG submission 188304) | Cyanobacterial communities from the Joint Genome Institute, California, USA - FECB-27 (SPAdes) (version 2) | ecosystem: Environmental > Aquatic > Thermal springs > Hot (42-90C) > Microbial mats...
GCCAGCCCCTCGCTGCGCGGCGCGCGCCTGAGCCTCACGGCCTCGAACCTCGCCGACCGCTACTACATCTCCACCTGCAACACCACCTCGGGCTGCACCTTGGGCAACCGCCGCACGGTGATCGCCTCGCTGAGCTACCAATGGTGAGCCAGGCCCGGCTTCGGCTGTGGTCCGCGGTGCACCGCTGGACCAGCCTGATCGCGACCGCCCTGCTGCTGCTGACCTTCGTCACCGGCCTGCCGCTGATCTTCCACGACGAGATCGAGGACTGGCTCGACCCGCCGCCCGCGCGCCAGCAGCCGGCCGCCAACGCCGTCGCGCCCGCGCTCGATGCGCTGGTGGCGCGCGCGCTCGCGGACCATCCCGGCAGCGTGGCGGTGTCGCTCGGCTTCTCGCGCCCCGCGCCGGGTTCCACCGAGCCGCCCACGGTCGTGATCGCCACCGGCCCCGACCCGCAGGCGCCGTTCGCACAACTGCGCCGCCACACCTTCGACCTGCGCGACGGCACCCTGCTGCAACTGCCGCCGCCGCGCACCGGCGGCTTCATGGACACGGTGCTCGAGCTGCACAAGAACCTGCTCGCGGGCCTGCCGGGCGCGCTGCTGCTCGGCGCCATGGGCCTGCTGCTGGTGGCCTCGGTGGTCTCGGGCGTGGTGGTCTACGGGCCCTTCATGCGCAAGCTGCGCTTCGGCACCGTGCGCGCCGGCCGGCGCGCGCGCTGGCTCGACCTGCACAACCTGGTCGGCATCGGCATCGCGGCCTGGCTGCTGGTGGTGGGCACCACGGGCGCGATCAACACGCTGCACGACCCGATCGCCGCGCACTGGCGCGCCGAGGTGCTGCCGCAGATGACGGGCCCCTACCGCGGCCTGCCGCCGCCCGGGCGAATCGGCTCGATCGATGCCGCCGTCGCCACCGCGCGCGCCGCGGCGCCGGGCATGGAGGTGCAGTCGGTGTTCCTGCCGGGCACGAACTTCGCCACGCCGCATCACTTCGGCGTCTACCTGCGCGGTGCCACGCCGCTGTCGATGCGCATCCTCAAGCCGGCGCTGGTCGACGCGGCCACCGGGGCGCTGAGCGACATCCGCGAGATGCCGTGGTACGTGAAGGCGCTGTTCGTCTCGCAGCCGCTGCACTTCGGCGACTACGGCGGGCTGCCGATGAAGTGGATGTGGCTGGTGCTGGACCTGCTCGCGATCGCGGTGCTGGTCAGCGGGTTGTACCTGTGGGTCGTGCGGCGGCGGCGCGCCACGGAGGTGCCGCCATCGCGTCCGCGCGGCGAGCCCGAGGCGGCCACCGAAGGCAGCCCCTCGACCTGGCGCATGCCGAAGCTGCTCGCGCTGTGCATCTGCGTGGGGCTCGGCGTGGCCTGCGTCACGACCGATGCGGCGCTCAAGTGGGCGGCCGACCTCGCGTTGGCGATCCCGCTCGCGGTGGTCTTCTGGTTCGTGCTGCGCGGGTTGCGCAGGTAGCGGGTCGCGGGGCCGTCTTCAGGCGCGCGCCGCCGCCTGGGCTTCCAGGCGGTCCGCGACCTCCCTGAGCGCCGCCAGCGGCGAGGCTCGCAGCCGCTGGACGACCTCGGCCAGGTAGTGCTTCGGCGCGGTGTCCGGAATGCGTTCGAACCAGCGCACCGCCGCGTCGATCTCGCCCTGCTCGGCCAGCATGCTCGCGTGGCTGAAACGACCGCGAAAGTCGCCGGCCTCGGCCGACGCCCGATAGAGCGCGCGGGCCCGGTCCCGGTCCCGCGGCACGACGAGGCCGTCCTCGTGGTAGCGGCCGAGCATGTTCATCGAACGCGCATGGCCGAGCGCCGCCGCGCGCCGGTACCAGTCGAAGGCCGCGGCGTGGTCCAGCGCGATGCCGCGCCCCGTCGCCAGCAGGTTGGCGAGGTTGTACATGCCCCAGTCGAGGCCGAGCTCGGCGCTCGCGCGGTAGGCGCTCGCCGCGCGTTGCGGATCGGGCGCGGTGCCCCAGCCATGCTCGAAGCAGCGTCCGAGCATGTTGGCCGCCATCGGATGGCGCTGTTCGGCCGCGCGCTGGAACCAGGCGAAGGCCGAGGCCTCGTTGCGCGCCACGCCGCGGCCATCGAGCAGCCATTGCCCGAGCACTGCCTGCGCTTCGGCGTGTCCCGCATGGGCCGCCGCCGACAGCCAGGTCGCGGCGCGCTCGGGCGGGCCGGCGAGCAGCGCGTCCCATTGCGCGCGCGTCAGGGTGTTGAGCGCGCTCGCGTTGGGGAACACGAACGCGGGGGATGCGCCTTCGCTGCTCACGCTCGTCGTCGCATCAAGCGTTTCGGCGATCAGAACGAGAAGTTGCCCGTCAGCGTCACCGAACGGCCCGGTGCGATGTTCGCGTAGTGCGTCGAGTAGGCCGTGTTGTAGTAGATGCGGTCGGTCAGGTTCTGCACGTTGAGCTGCAGGTTGAAGCTCTTGTTCACGCGGTAGCCGGCCATCGCATCGATGCGGGTGTAGCCCGGAATGCTGCGCTTGATCAGCGTGGCGCCGCCCGTGCCGGCCGCCCAGGCGAAGCCGCCGTAGACCTCGCTCTGGTAGAAGGCGCCCAGGCCGAAGGTCCAGTCGGAGGTGGGCTTGTAGGTCGCCCAGATGCTCGCGCTGTGCTTCGGCGTGTTCGGGAAGGGCTGGCCCGTGCCGGCGTTGGGCACGTAGACCGTGCGGCCGCTGGCGTCGGTGGTGCTGCTCTGGCCGAGGTTCTTGCCCTTGCTGTCGAGCAGGGTGTAGCCGCCGAAGACCGAGAGCTGGTGCGTGATGTTGCCCGAGAAGCCGAGCTCGAAGCCGCGCACCTGCTTGTCCCCGGCCAGCGACACGGTGCCGTCGGTCGGGTTGGTGATGCGCGCGTTGGTGGTCTCGATCTGGAAGATCGCGCCGGTCAGCGACAGCTTGCGCTCCAGCAGGTCCCACTTGGTGCCGAGCTCGATGCTGCGGTTCTTCTCCGGCTTCAGGTCGATCGCGGTGTTGGCCACGCCGCCCACGGTGCCGCTGAGGGCCTGGCTCTCCGAGCCCTGGCCCAGGCTGTTGCCGCCCGGCGTGGAGGAGGTTCCGATCGATGCATAGATGCTGCCGTTGCTGGCGGGCTTGTAGACCACGCCGAGCTGGTAGTTCAGCAGCGTGTCGTTGCGCTCGAACTTCGTGCGGATGCCGCTGGTGAGCACCGGCAGCGCCATGCCGCCGGTGGCGGTGGTGCTGGGATAGGGGTTGGTCTGCTGCGTCTTGTAGCTGTCCAGGCGCAGGCCCGCGTTGACGATCCACTGCGGCGACAGCTCGATGCTGTCGAAGCCATAGAGCGACGCGGTGTCGGTGCGGTAGCTGGTCGGGTTGCCGTTGGGCACGAAGGTGCCCAGCCACGGATCGCTGGACGTGGGGTAGTACAGGCTCGTGCAGACGAAGCTCGAGCCCACGCCGGCGCCGCCCGGGCACTTCTGCTGCGCCGTGTAGGCGCGGTTGACCTGGGTGTAGCTGTCGTTGTCGGCGCGTTCGCGCGACAGCTCCAGGCCCGTGACGTAGCTGTGCTTGACGCTGCCGGTCTGCAGCTTGCCGCTGAGCTCGGTGGCGTTCGCGAAGGTGTCGATGTCGCGCATGCTGCCGTTGAAGCGGCGCCACACCAGGCCGCGCGCCACGTTGCCCTGGCTGTCGTCGGGCTGGGTCCAGATGTAGTCCATGCTGCTCTTGGTGAAGCGCGTGATGTTGCGCAGCTTCATCTCGGGCGAGATGTCGTGTTCGACCTGCAAGGTGACCGAGTCGGACTTGTCCTTGCGGAAGTCGCGGCCCTCGACGCCGTACCAGTTCTTGCGGTCGAAGCCGTAGGTCGGCTGGAGCTCGACCACGCCGAAGCGCGGGAAGCTCGCGGGCAGGTAGTAGGGAATGCCGCCGTCGGGCACGTCGTCGGTGCGCATGTGGAACAGCGACAGCGTCACGCGCGTGGGCGTGCCCAGGCCCCAGCTGATCGAGGGCGCGATGCCGAAGCGCTTGTTGCTCGGGCCGTTGCGGCCCGCGACGTCGGCGCCGAAGTCCATCAGGTTCAGGCGGAAGGCGCCGTTCTCGCCGAAGCTGCGGTTCCAGTCGATCGTCTCGCGGTGGTACTTGTCGCTGCCCAGTCCCACCGAGCCGAGGAAGAAGTTCTCCTGCTTCGGTGCCTTGGTGTAGAGGTTGATCGTGCCGCCGGCGCCGCCGCGTCCGCCCGAGGTCGAGTCCGGTCCCTTGACCACTTCCACCGACTCGAGGTTGAAGACCTCGCGCGTGCTCGGCGCGATGTCGCGCAGGCCGTCGACGAAGGTGCTGGCCTGGCTGTCGTAGCCGCGCAGGAACGGCCGGTCGCCGACCGGGTTGCCACCCTCCCCGGCGCCGAAGGTGATGCCGGGCGTGGTGCGCAGCGCCTCGGTCAGCGTCGTCGCGTTGATCTGCGTCATCACTTCCTGCGGGATGACCGTGACGGACTTGGGCGTGTCGAGCAGCGGTGCCGTCTGCTTCGAGGACGAGGACTGCTCCACCTTGTAGTCGGGCGCCGCATCGACCTGCACCTCCTTCAGCGCGCCCTGCGCATGCGCCGCGCCGACCGATCCGAGCGCGACCAGGGTGGCGGCGGTCCTGGTGGCGGCGTGCGCGTTGAGATAGCGCGAAGTCGAGTGCTTGCGGCTTCTGATGTAGGTCATGGTGTGAGTGATTTGTCGAGGTGAAAGCGCTGCCGGCGCGCGGCGCCGGCGGTCACGCGGCTGTGCACTGGAGGTGACATCGGCGTAACAAAGTATCCGCAAATGATAATGACTCGCACTATCGATTTACGGCATCTTTACCTTTGGTTTGCAGAACTTGTTGCCGTCTGACGACGCGATCAATTCGAATGAGAACTTATCTCATTACGAATAGAAGACGTGCTGCGTGCGCCCGCTCATGCGTCGAATTGCGGTGATGCAGAGCGCCGAATGTCTTCGGGGACGCCGCAGGTGTCGAGTGGGACATCGCCGTTTCGCTAATGCATCTAGCAATAGAAATAGAAATGGCAATGCCTCCTGGCATTGGCGCGCCAATTCGGATGCATTGCGGACCGAGTCTCCATCGCGACATCGGCATGCGCGAACCCCGGTCCACGCATCGACGACCGCGCCCTAAGCCAGCGCCGAACGCAGCTCCCGCACCCCGCGCCCCAGCTTGCGCCGCAGCAGGCTGCGCACGGTCGCCGCATCGGCATAGCCGACCTCGCTCGCGATCGCCTCGAGGCCCTGGCCGATCGAGACCAGGTGCTGCGCATGCTCGACGCGCAGGTCCTGGAAGAAGGCCAGCGGCGACTTGCCGAGCACGGCCTCCATGCGCCGCTGCAGGGTGCGCGGGCTGACCGCGAGCGCGTCCGCCGCATCGTGCAGCGAGAAACCCCGCGCGAGGCGTTCGCGGGCCCAGCGCTCGAAGCGCTCGATCAGCGGATCGGCATGCGCGAGGTGGTCGGGAATGATGTATTGCGCCTGCGAGGGCCGCTTGTCGACCAGCATCAGGCGCGACACCAGCGCGGCGGTCTCGGGGCTCGCCTGGCGCATCAGCCACAGCGCGAGGTCGAGATGCCCCATCGCCGCGCCGGCCGTGACCACGCGGCCCGAGGCCACCACCATGCGCGACTCGTCGAGCCGCACCCGCGGATAGCGCTCGCGGAACAGCGGCGCCAGCGGCCACATGGTGGTGGCCTCCTGGCCGTCGAGCAGGCCGGTCTCGGCCAGCAGGAAGCTCGCGATGCAGGCGCCGCCCACGCCGCTGCCCTGCGCATGCCAACTGCGCAGCATGGCCATGGCATCGCGCACGTCGCGCCGGCCCAGCGCCTCGACCAGGCGTGCGGGCTGCTTGGTGTTGAGCGCGGGCACCAGCACCCAGTCGGGCTGGCGCAGCGCGTCGGCCGGGTCCACCACCATGGTCAGGCCATGCGCGGTGCGGATGCGCTGGCGCACGCCGACCACGCGCAGCTCGAAGGGCGGCCGCGCCGCGCCCTGCTCGGCCGCCACCTCGTTGGCCGCGGAGAACAGGTCGAGGAACACGCTGAGGCCGGTGTCGAACACGCCATCGAGCGCCAGGATCGCGAGCTTCATCATGGCGCGAATGATACCAATATTGTCATTTACGACCATGGCGCCATTGGGAAGGCCCGCCTACGCTAGGGACCATGACATCGCCCATCGACTCCCCCCTGGACCGTTCGGCCTGGACCGCGCTGGTCGGCCTCCAGGCCCACCTGGGCCACGGCAACGCCCTGGCCCGCCGCTACCACCCCGAGGTCGCGCCGTTCGCGGGGCTGGTCGAGGAAAGCCCGGCCGCCTTCGAGGCGCTGCGCGCGCTGCTGGGCCCGGACGATCGCGTCATGGTGCCCACGCTCGCGCCCGTCGCCGGCATCGACGGCCTGCAGGCCAGGCTGCTGGGCCAGGTCCACCAGATGGTCGCGCTGCAGCCCGGCACGGGCCGCGCGGCGCAGCTGCAGGCGACACCGCTCAACGCCTCCGATGTGCCCGATGCCCTGGCCCTCGTTGCCCGCACGCGGCCCGGCCCCTTCGGCCCGCGCACGCTCGAGATGGGCGACTACCTCGGCGTCCGCGACCAGGGCCTGCTCGTGGCCATGGCCGGCGAGCGCATGCGCTTCGATGGCCACGCCGAGATCAGCGCGGTCTGCGTCGAAGACCCCTGGCGCGGACGCGGCCTGGCCGCCGGCCTCGTGAACCTGCTGCGCGCGCGCATCGAGGCGCGCGGCGAGACCGCCTTCCTGCACGTGCTCAGCGACAACGCGAATGCGATCGCGCTCTACGAGCGGCTCGGCTTCCGCCACCGCCGCACCCTGTTCCTGCACCAGATCGCCCTGGCCACCGTTTGACTCACCCCGCGCTCCGGCGCACAAGGAAACACCATGAAGATCCAAGGTTCCGTCGTATTCGTGACGGGCGCCAACCGCGGCCTCGGCCTCGAATTCGCCCGCCAGGCCCTGGCGCTCGGCGCCGCCAAGGTCTATGCCGCCGCGCGCGAGCCCTCGCAGATCCCGCTGCTGGGCGTGCTGCCGATCCGGCTCGACGTGCGCGACCCCGCGCAGGTTGCCCAGGCCGCGGCCGATTGCCGCGACGTGACGCTGCTGATCAACAACGCGGGCATCGGCCGGCTCGGCGGCTTCGTCGGCGGTGATGCCGAGACCGACCCCGTGGCCGTGCTGCGCGAGCAGCTCGAGACCAACCTGTTCGGCATGCTGCACATGAGCCGCGCCTTCGCGGGCGTGCTGGGCCGCAACGGCGGCGGCGCGATGCTCAACCTGCTGTCGCTCTTCAGCTGGGCCAACACGCCGATGATCGGCGCCTACGGCGTGAGCAAGGCCGCGGCCTGGGCGCTGACCAACGGCCTGCGCCACGAGCTGCGCGCGCAGGGCACGCAGGTGGTGGGCTTCCATGCCGGGCCGATCGATACCGACATGGTGCGCGCGCTCGAGGTGCCCAAGGCCTCGCCCGAGGACGTGGTGCGCCAGTCGTACGCGGCCATCGAGGCCGGCCAGGAGGAGGTGCTGGTCGACGAGGGCACGCGCCAGGTCAAGGGCGCGCTGTCGCAGGGCATCTACCTGCGCGACGTCATGGCCGGGTGATTTCTGCGGGCAGGAGGACGCGTTGTCCGACGCGCGAAGCGCCGGCACGCGCCGGAAGATGGCCGTCATGAAGATCGCCACCTTCAACGTCAACGGCATCCACAGCCGGCTCGACCGGCTGCTCGAATGGCTCGCCGAGTCGAAGCCCGACGTGGCCTGCCTGCAGGAACTCAAGTCGCCCGATGCCAAGCTGCCGCTCGCGGCCATCCGGCGCGCGGGCTACGGCGTGGTCGCGCACGGCCAGCCCGCCTGGAACGGCGTGGCCATCCTCGCGCGCGGGCGCGAGCCGATCGAAACCGGGCGCGGCCTGCCGGGCATGGAGGACGACCCGCAGAGCCGCTACCTCGAGGCCGTGGTCGACGGCGTGCTGGTCGGCTGCCTCTACCTGCCCAACGGCAATCCGCAGCCCGGGCCGAAGTTCGACTACAAGCTCCAGTGGTTCGAGGCCTTCCACAGGCATGCGAAGAAGCTGTACGCGAGCGGCCTGCCCGTGGTGCTCGCGGGCGACTACAACGTCGTGCCCACCGATGCCGACATCTACAACCCCGCCTCGTGGCGCGACGACGCGCTGCTGCAGCCCGAGAGCCGCGCCGCCTACGCGCGCCTGCTGAAGCAGGGCTGGACCGATGCGATCCGCGCGCGCCATCCCGAGCGCGCGCCCTTCACCTTCTGGACCTACTGGCGCAACCGCTTCCCGCGCGACGCCGGCCTGCGCATCGACCACCTGCTGCTGAACGCCGAACTCGCGCCGCTGCTGCGCGATGCCGGCGTGGACCGCGACGTGCGCGGCCGCCCCGGCGCGAGCGACCATGCGCCGGCCTGGATCGAGCTCGACCTGCCCGCGTCGTCACGCCAGTAACAAAACCGTCACCGGCCGGTGCGAGCATGCGCGGTTCTCACAAGGCGCCCCGTCTTTGCCGCACCGATGCGACTCCTCTTCCGATCGTGCGCGTCGTTCGCGCTGCCGGCGCGCCGCCCTCTGGATGCTCTGCGGGCTCGCGGCGCCGATGCTGGCCGCCGCTGAGCCGGCCGTGGCGCCGCCGCTCGCCGCCGCGCCCGATGCCATCGAGGCGCCGTCCTTCGAATTCGACCTGCCCGCGCAGCCGCTCGCGCTGGCGCTCGACCGCTTCGCCGACCTCACGGGCCGCGCCGCGCTCTTCAGCAGCACGCTGGTGGCCGGGCGCACGTCCGCGGCCGTGCGCGGGCGCCTCGCGCCGCTGGCCGCGCTGCAGGCGCTGCTGCAGGGCACGGGACTCGAGGCGGAGGAAGTCAGCGCGGGCCGCGTCGCCGCGCTGGTGCTCAAGCCCGCAGGCCCGTCGCCCTCGGCCCCTGTCGCCGCCGCCCCGCGCGCGGGCCAGGAGAACTACGACAGCCTGATCCAGGCGCGGGTCTGGGAGGCGCTGTGCGCTGCCCCGCTGACCGCGCAGGGCGGCTACCGCTCGCTGCTGCGCTTTCGCATCGATGCGGCCGGCCGCGTGCAGCGCGCGCAGCTGCTCGGCGGCAGCGGCGATGCGCGGCGCGACCTGCTGCTGGTCGAGGCGCTCGAGCGCGTGCGCATCGGCCGCGCGCCGCCGCCGCAGATGCCGCAGCCGGTGACGATGCTGATCCTGCCCGAGCAGGGCGGCACGCCGGCCTGCGCGAGCCGGGGGCGCTAGCGATGTCGGAAGAAGTCCGGCTGCTGCTGCTCGACTTCCTGTCGCAGCGCTATGGCGACCTCAAGCGCCGGCTGACGCGCGTGCTGGGCAACGACGACCTCGCGGGCGACGCGCTGCAGGACACCTGGCTGCGCCTGCGCCGGCTCGAGGACCAGGCGCCGATCGTGAATCCGCGCGCCTTCCTGATGCGCATGGCCGTGAACATCGCGATCAACGACCTGCGCAGCCAGAGCCGCGTGGTGCCGCGCAGCGAGGTCGACGCGCTGCTCGAGGTGCCCGACGCGGCGCCCGGCCCCGAGCAGATCGCCGAGTCGCGCTCGGAGATGGAGGCGCTGCAGAAGATCATCGCGCGCATGCCGCAGCGGCGCCGCGACGTGCTGCTGCTCGTGCGCTGGGAAGGCCTGCCGCAGAAGGAGGTGGCGCAGCGCCTGGGCATCTCGCTGCACACCGTCGAGCACGAACTCAAGCGCGCGCAGGATTTCTGCGCCGCCCAGATGGGAAAGAAAAAATAGTTGGCGGATTCGCGCCCCGCCAACTGTCTTGCACCAGTGACGCCATGAAGACACCTTCCGCACCGATCGACGATCCCGCCGCAGCCGCTGAGGCGCTGCGCGAGGAGGCGCGCATCTGGTTGAGCCGGCTGGCGGGTGCCGAGCCCACGCAGATGGACGTGCAGGCCTTCCAGCGCTGGCAGCGCACCAGTCCTGCGCACGCGGCGGCCTTCGATGAGGCCAGGCGCCAGTGGGCCTCGATGCGGCTCGCGCTCGGCGGCCTGCTGCGGGCCGACCCCAAGATCGCCGCGCGCCACGAGCGGCTGCGCCATGGCGCCTCGGTGCAGCCGGGCCGCCGGGCCTTCCTGGGCGCGGCCGCCGGCGCGGCGGTGGCGGCCGGCGTGGTGGCGGTCGTGCATCCGCCGCTGGGCCTGTGGCCCGCGGCCGGCGAATGGCGCGCCGACGAGCGCACCGCGACCGGCGAGCAGCGGCAGCTGGTGCTGGCGCGGCAGGTGCGCGTCACGCTCAACACCCAGACCAGCGTGCGCCGCCAGGCCGAAGGCCTCGAGCTGATCGCGGGCGAGGCCGCCATCGATCTGCCGGCCGAGGCCGGCGCCCCCTTCGTCGTGAGCGCGGGCGCGGGCCGCGCGCTGGCGGGCGGCGACGGGCCGGGCCGCTTCGAGCTCAGCTACCTGCAGGGCAAGGCCTGCCTCAGCTGCCTCGAAGGCACGGTGCGGCTCGAGCATCCCGCGGGCACGCGGCAGCTGCAGGCGCGCCAGCAGCTGGTGTACGACGCGCAGGCCATCAGCGGCGTGCGCGCGATCGAGCCGGCCGACCTGTCGGCCTGGCGCCGCGGCGAGCTGGTGTTCCGGCAAACGCCGCTCGCGCGCGTGGTGGACGAGATCAACCGCTACCGGCCCGGCCGCGTGGTGCTGCTGGCGGCCTCGCGGCGCGACGACCCGGTCAGCGGGCGCTTCTCGATCGCCGTGCTCGACGAGGCGCTGCTGCAGATACAGCACTCGTTCGGGCTGCAGGCGCGTTCGTTGCCCGGTGGATTGCTGGTCTTGAGCTGAGCCGGCCGCGCAAGAAAAGAGCGCGCGAAAAAGAGAGAAGAAAAAAGTTGGCGGATTCCACCGCCCTCCCGTGTCTTGCAAGGACGGCCCTTCGCGGTGCGAAGGGCGGCACCACACGACGACTTCACTCATTGGCGGGAATCTCACATGAACACGCGCGCGCGCATCGGCAGGCCACGACAGTCCCTGGAACCAGGGCGGGAGCATTTCAGTCTGGCGCCGATCGCGCGCGCCATCGCGCTGGTGCTGGTGGCCGGCGGCGTGGTCGGCCCGGCCCAGGCGCAGCGCGCCTTCAGCGGCGCCTGGTTCAACGCCAAGGGCACGGCGCAGAGCACGGCCGCGGCCACGGGCTACCTGCCGAACGGGCAGCCGGCCTCCAGCCTCACGAACCCGCAGGCGCTGCAGCAGCGCAACAACGCGCAGTGGCAGCGCTCGCTCAACAACCTGAACCTGGCCGCGCAGTCGATCGCGGCGCAGCAGGCCGCGCAGGCGGCGGCGCGGCAGGCGGCGCAGAACGACGACTCGGTGCCCGACGGCCTGGTCGACGGCGGCCTCAAGGTCGACAGCCAGAGCCTCAGCGCGGGCTGGCTGAACGCCAAGGCGCCGCAGCAGAGCCTGGCCGAGGGCCGCACGCAGGTGCGCATCGAGCAGACCGCCGAGAAGGCGATCCTCAACTGGGAGAGCTTCAACGTCGGGCGCAACACCACGGTGCAGTTCGACCAGCGCGCCGGCACCCTGCCCGACGGCAGCAACGCCTGGGTGGCGCTCAACCGCGTCAACGATCCCAGCGGCAGGCCGAGCCGCATCGCGGGACAGATCAAGGCCGACGGCTCGGTCTACATCGTCAACCGCAACGGCATCGTCTTCACCGGCAGCAGCCAGGTCGACACGCGCTCGCTGGTGGCCAGCGCGCTGCGCCTGACCGACCGGCAGTTCATGGCCGGCATCAACACCAACGAGCTGCTCAAGGATCCCTACGGCAGCCCCACCAACACGCCGGCGCCGCAGTTCGGCGAGTTCCCCGAGGTCGCGCCCTACACCATCGACACCACGGTCGAGAACTCCGCGCCGTGGTTCACGCCCTCGCACGTGCCCGGCAACGTGAGCGTGCAGGCCGGCGCGCGGCTCACGGCGCAGAAGGGCGGCAAGCTCATGCTGTTCGCGCCCAAGGTCGCGAATGCCGGCACCCTCTCGGCGCCCGACGGCCAGGTCGTGCTGGCGGCCGGCGAGAACGTCTGGCTCTCGAGCGTGCCCTCGAACGCCGGGCCCGACACCGTGCCCTACTACCTGAGCCCGGCGCGCGGCTTCGAGGTCGCGGCCTCCGCGGTGCCGGCCATCGCCTTCGGCTACTACGGCGCGATGTACGGCATCGGCCAGCTCTCGCCCTCCGATTCGCAGCAGCGCTGGGTCAAGGGCGTGCGCGACACCGTCATGCCCGCGATGGTGGCGCGCGCGGCCGAGGTCGGCTACCAGGTCGACAACAGCGGCCAGATCGACGCGCCGCGCGGCGACATCACGCTCACCGGCCGCACCATCGCGCAGAACGGCATCCTGCAGGCGAGCTCGGCGCTCAATAACCGCGAGGGCTCGATCCGGCTGCAGGGCTGGAGCCAGGGCCTGCTGAGCCGCGAGGGCGAGTTCGCGGTGCCGATGTTCTGGGACGCGGGCACGGTCACTTTCGGGCGCGGCAGCGTGACCGCGGTCATGCCCGACCTCACCGACAAGACCGAGCTCGAGCTCGGCGCGCTGGCCACGCGCTACCGGCCCGGGCGCATCGTCGTGGGCGGCGAGCGCATCGACGTCCAGCAGGACGCGCGCCTGGTCGCGCCCGCCGGCGAGATCCGCCTGCTGGCCACGGCCCAGCCCTCGGGCGTGGTGCCCGACAAGCCCGCCAACAACGACGCCAGCCTGCGCGACGGCAGCCGCATCTACATCGACGACGGTGCCTGGCTCAGCGTGGCCGGGCTGCAGGACATCCCGCTGTCGATGGCCAGCAACCTGGTCACGGCCGACCTGCGCATCAACGAGCTGCGCGACTCGCCGCTGTACCGCGACTCGTGGCTGCGCGGCCAGAAGGTGGTGGTCGACCGACGCGTGCGCGGCGTGTTCGGCAACGGCCCGATGGCCGGCGTGCTGTGGATCGGCGAGAACGATCCGGGCGCCTGGGTCGGCACGCCGCTGGCCGACGTGTCGACCTGGGTCAACCTCAGCAAGACCACGGTCGGCGAACTCGCCACCCTGGGCGGCCACATCAACCTCAAGGCCGGCGGCTCGGTCATCACGCGCGCCGGCTCGATGCTCGACATCGCGGGCGGCTCGGTGAAGTACGGCGACGGCTGGATCGACACCACCAAGCTGCTGAGCGCCGACGGCCGCGTGGTCGACATCGGCCGCGCCACGCCCGACATGCAGTACGTCGGCATCGCCGGGCGCTTCAGCGACAGCCATGCGCGCTGGGGCGTCACCGACGACTGGCGCAGCGCGCTGATCGGCCGGCCGCGCTTCGAGCCGGGCTACACCGAGGGCCGCGATGCCGGCTCGATCCAGGTCTTCGCGGGCGAGGCCTACATCCTCGAAGGCGGCATCTGGGGCGGCACGGTCGCGGGCGAACGCGCCACCCAGCCGGTGACGCAGAGCCGCGGCGGCCGCCTGGTGCTGGGCAACGCCGACAACCCCGCGTTCGCGTTCTCGCCCGGCCAGCTGATCCTGGGCAACCGGCCCGAACTGCTGCCGGCCGACTTCATGCTCGAGAGCCCGGTCGACAGCCGCTTCTTCACGGTCGACGGCGAGGGCCGCTACACCAAGACCAGCTGGCTCTCGACCGACACGCTCGAGGCCGCCGGCCTCGGCGCCATGACCTTCAACGTCGGCAAGGGCTTCCTGCTCGAGAAGGACGCCGTGCTCCGGCTCGAGCCCGGCGCCGCGCTCAACGTCGGCTTGGCGACCCTCGACACCCACGTGCCCGTGGCCATCGAGGGCACGATCCGCGCGCCCGGCGGCTCGGTCAACCTGCCATCGGGGCAGGTCAAGCTCGGCGCGGGCGCGCGCATCGACGTCTCGGGTTCCTGGGTCAACACGGTCGCCGACGGTCCCGACCGGCTGCAGCACGCGATCAAGGGCGGCTCGATCATCCTGGGCGCGCTGCAGGCCGAGGCCGGCGCGGTGCTCGACGTGTCGGGCGGCGGCCAGGTCTCGGGCAGCGCGACCAAGCGCAGCGTCACGACCGGCAACGCCGGCGCGATCCAGCTGCTGACGCTGGGCAGCGCCGACACCCTCGATCGGCTCGACCTGCGCGCCTTCTCGGCCGGCTCGGGCGGCGCGCTGTCGATCAACGCGAACGGCTACGACGTGCAACTGGGTGGCAACAACGACGGCGGCGACGCGCTGCTGCACCTGCCCGCGGACCTCTATGCCTCGCGCGGTTTCCGCGCACTGACGGTCGACAACGCCAAGGGCATCGCGGTGCCCGAGGGCGTGGCGGTCTCGCTGCGGCCGCAGGCCATCGATCTCGGCGGCGTCGATGCCACGCGCATCGCCTCGGGCGCGAACCTGGCCGAGCTGGGCCCGCTGCGCGCGCTGCCGCTCGAACAGCGGCTCGCGCGCGCACCC
>Ga0209902_101214_pt1 | contig 14406 bp, 12 predicted proteins | sample FECB27metaG_FD_188304 | JGI IMG/M metagenome (GOLD analysis project Ga0209902, IMG submission 188304) | Cyanobacterial communities from the Joint Genome Institute, California, USA - FECB-27 (SPAdes) (version 2) | ecosystem: Environmental > Aquatic > Thermal springs > Hot (42-90C) > Microbial mats...
GGCGCCCATCGGCACCAGCACCACGGTCGGCGCTTCGGGCGCGGGCTGCGCGACCAGCATCGCCAGTCGCTCGATGCCGGCCGCCCAGCCGACCGCCGGCGTTTCGGGGCCGCCGAGCTGACCGATCAGACCATCGTAACGGCCACCGCCCAGCACGGTGCCCTGGGCGCCCAACCGGTCGGTGATGAATTCGAAGGCGGTGTGTCGATAATAATCGAGCCCGCGCACCAGTCGCGGATCGCGAGTCCAGGCGACGCGTGCGGCATCGAGCCCCTTCGTCACCTTCTCGAAAAAGGCGCCCGCCTCGGCCGAGAGATAATCGTCGATCGCCGGCGCGGAATCGGCGATCGGCCGGTCCTGCGCCTCCTTGCTGTCGAGGATGCGCAGCGGATTCTTCTCCAGCCGCTCCAGGCTCTGCTCCGAAAGCTGGTCACGATTGGCGGTGAAATGCGCAATCAGCGCATCGCGCCAGGCAGCCCGCGTCTCGGCGTCGCCCAGCGTGTTGAGGTTCAGCGTCACCCCGTCGGCCACGCCCAGTTCGTCGAGCAACTGCTGCGCGAGGACGAGCAATTCCACGTCCGCCGTCGGCTGATCGGTGCCGATGATCTCGGCATCGAGCTGGTGGAATTGCCGGAACCGGCCCTTTTGCGGGCGCTCGTAGCGGAAAAGCGGGCCATGCGTCGCCAGCTTCAGCGGCACGAATTGCTGCCAGCCCTCGGTCAGATAGGCGCGCGCGATCCCTGCGGTGAATTCGGGACGCAGCGTCAGCGAATCCCCACCGCGATCCTCGAACGTGTACATCTCTTTCGAGACGACGTCGGTGGTCTCGCCCAGCGAACGCGCGAAGACCGAAGTCGCCTCGAAGACGGGGGTTTCGACGCGCTGGAATCCGTAGAGCCGGCGCACGCGATCGAACGCGTCGACGACATGCGCGAAAGCGCGCTGGGTTTCGCCCAGCATATCCTGGGTGCCGCGGATGCGATTTGGGGTCTGAGCCATAATGTGCGCTCTCTAGTGAAGAGTAATTGAAACCGCTAGCGTGCTGAGAAATGGCGACGCACCAGAAAAAAGGCATCGGCAACCGGATCGCGCCTCCGCGCTTTCTGCTGTTTGCCGGGGCGCTGGCCGCCGGCCTCGTCATCACGCCGCTCTGGACCGACTGGCGCCATGCCGTGCTGATCGCGTTCAGCGCCGCCGCCGCCATCTTCCTGGCCAGCGCCACCACCCTGCTTCGTCACGATGCCGACACCATGCGCGCCAGCGCCGCGCGCAACGATGCCAATCGCGCAGTGCTGCTGCTGGTGACCGTTTTGCTCGCTCTTGTCGTGCTGGTGACGATCGCTTCGGTGCTGGCCGACCGCGGCACGCCGACGCGGAGCGCGATCGCGCTGATCATCGCGACATTGATCCTCGCCTGGACCTTCGCGAACACGGTGTTCGCGTTGCATTATGCGCATCTCCACTATCTGCCGGGCAAGGGCGGCGATCTGGGCGGGCTCGATTTTCCGGGCACCAAGGAACCCGATTATGCCGACTTCCTGTATTTCAGCATCACGCTCGGCATGACCTTCCAGACCTCCGACGTGACCATCTCCGGTCGCCATATGCGACGGGTCGCATTGCTCCAGAGCGTTGCCGCCTTCGTCTTCAACATCGGCATCCTGGCCTTCACGATCAACGCGCTTGGCGGCTGACGGGCTGGACCTTCGCGGCGCGGGGGTTAGATTGCGGCCATTCCCATCCTCCCCCAAAGGTCCTTGATGAAACCCTGTCTGTTGTTTCCGCTGCTCCTCGCCGCATCGCCCGCGCTCGCGCAGAACACGCTGCCCCAGCCTGCCCTGCTCGCCGACCATATCCCCGCCCCGCGCGACATCGCCTATCCCGGTACGATGACGATCGATGTCGACGCGACCGATGTCGAACGCGCGATCTTCAAGGTGAAGCAGGTCATCCCGGTCGCGCGATCGGGTGCGATGACCCTGCTCTTCTCCAAATGGTTGCCGGGCAAGCACGCACCGCGCGGTGAGATCGAGAAGCTGGCCGGGCTCAGGATCAGCGCGAATGGCAAGGTCCTGCCATGGCGGCGCGACAACCTCGACGTCTATGCCTTCCATATCGACGTGCCCGCGGGCGCGCGCCAGCTCGACATCGCATTCGATTTCGTCTCCGCGACCCAGGGCGACCAGGGTCGCGTCGTCATCACTCCCGCGATGATGAACCTGCAGTTCGAGATGGTCTCGCTCTACCCGGCGGGTTATTTCGCGCGGCGCATCCCGGTTCGCGCGACCGTGACCTATCCCGAGGGATGGAAGGCGGCGTCCGGCCTGCCGTCGCGCGCCAGCGGATCGACCTATAGCTACGATACGACCGATTATGAGACGCTGATCGACTCCCCCGTCTTCGCGGGCCGGCATTTCCGCCAGGAACAGCTTTCGCCGCGCGTCAGGCTGAACATCGTCGCCGACGAGGCCGGCAATCTCGCCGCCACCCCGGCCCAGATCGACGCGCACAAGCGACTGGTCGATCAATCGCTGAAGCTGTTCGGATCACAGCCCTATGACAAATACGAATTCCTGCTGGCGCTGACCAAGCAGATGGGCGGGATCGGGCTGGAGCATCACCGCTCGTCCGAGAATGGCGTGAACCCCGAATATTTCACCGATTGGGACAAGGGGCCGGGCCGGCGCGGCCTGCTCCCGCACGAATTCACCCATAGCTGGAACGGCAAGTTCCGCCGTCCGGCGGGCAACTGGACGCCCAATTTCAACACCCCGATGAACGACGACCTGCTCTGGGTCTATGAGGGGCAGACCCAGCTCTGGGGCTATGTGCTCGCCGCGCGCTCGGGCCTGTTCAGCAAGCAGGAGGCGCTCGACGCGCTGGCCGCGGTCGCCGCCAGCCTGGACATCCGCCGCGGGCGCGACTGGCGGCCGCTGCGCGACACCACCAACGATCCCGTCATCACGCCGCGCAAGCCCAAGGGCTGGGTGAGCTGGCAGCGGTCCGAGGATTATTACAACGAAGGCATGCTCGTCTGGCTGGAGGTCGATGCGATCATCCGCGAGAAGACCGGCGGCGCGCGCGGGCTCGACGATTTCGCCCGCAGCTTCTTCAAGGGACGCGACGGCGACTGGGGCACCAGCACTTACGAGTTCGCCGACGTCGTCGCGGCACTCAACGGCGTGGTCGCCCATGACTGGGCAGCACTCCTCAACCAGCGTCTGACCGAAACCGCCAAGGGAGCGCCGCTCGGCGGCTTCACCAAAGGCGGTTACAAGCTGACCTATGGAGAGACGCCGACGGGTGCGGTCAAGGATGCCGAGCGGACCGGCGAATCGGTCGACCTGGTCTATTCGCTTGGCCTGACTGTCGCGAAAGGCGGCAAGGTCAGCCAGGTGATCTGGGATTCGCCCGCCTTCGACAAGGGCATCTCGCTCGACGACGAGATCGTCGCGGTCAACAATCGCGCCTATACGGGCGAGGGTATCCGGACCGCGATCACCGATGCGAAGGATGGCAAGGCGCCCGTGCGCCTGCTGGTGAAATCGGGTGACCGATATCGCGAGGTTGCCATCGACTATCGCGGCGGGCTGCGCTATCCGCGCTTCGAGAAAATCGGCGCCGGAGAGGGCAGCCTGGACAAGCTACTGTCACCACGATCCTGAAACGGAATAGCATGAATATCGATCTGATCCCGGTGGGCGATAATCCCCCGGAGAGCCTCAACGTGATCATCGAAGTCCCCGTCGGCGGCGAGCCGGTGAAGTACGAGTTCGACAAGAAATCCGGCGCGCTGTTCGTCGACCGCATCCTGCACACGCCGATGCGCTACCCGGCCAATTACGGCTTCGTGCCGCACACGCTGTCGCCCGACGGCGATCCGCTCGACGCGCTGGTCGTGGCGCGCTCGCCCTTCATCCCCGGCTGCGTCGTCCGCGTCCGCCCGATCGCGGTGCTGAAGCTCGAGGACGAGGCCGGCGGCGACGAAAAGCTGCTGACCGTGCCGGTCGACGGCACCTTCCCCTATTATGAGAATGTCGACGAGAAGGAGCATCTGCCCGCGATCGTCATGCAGCAGATCGAGCACTTCTTCACCCACTACAAGGATCTGGAGCCCAAGAAGTGGGTGCGGATCGGTAGCTGGGGCGACGCCACCGAAGCCCGCCGCATCGTCGTCGAGGCGATCGAAGCCGCGAAGAAGGCGAAGTAAGGGCTCAACCCGACACACGTCATGCCAGCGAAAGCTGGTATCTCCCAACCAGATCGCGTCATATTCTGTGGGAGACCCCAGCTTTCGCTGGGGTGACGTGCTTGGGGTCGGATGCGAAGGCGTGCGCTCCCGCCCCTAACGCCCCTCGAACTCCAGGATCGTCTCCAGGAACGCCTCGCCATAGGCTTCCAGCTTGCGCGCGCCGATGCCCGAGATACGGCCGAGCGCCGCCAGATTGATCGGGCGGATCGTCGCCATCTCGCGCAATGTCGAATCGTGGAAGATCACATAGGGCGGGACATCGGCCTCCTGCGCGAGATCGCGACGCCGGGCGCGCAGCGCCTCGAACAGCGGATCGCCGATCGGGTTGGCCGCGCCGTTGCGCTTGCGTCGCCGTTCGCGGACGGGCGGCAGCACCAGGTCGACCGGCTGTTCGCCCTTCAGGATGGCGCGCGCCTCCGGTCCGAATTCCAGCCCGCCATGTTCCGAGACCCGCAATGCGTCGCGTAGCTGCAATGCCCGGGCGACCGGCTTGATCAGCAAAGCCTCCTCGCCCTCGACGATGCCGAAGACCGACAGCGCGTCATGCCCGCGCTGGAGGACCTTTTCGGTCGACTGCCCCAGCAGCACCGCTTCGATATGGCCGACGCCGAAGCTCTGTCCGGTGCGATAGACCGCCGACAGGAATTTCCGCGCGGTTTCCGTAGCATCGATCGCGGCGGGCGGGTTGAGGCAATTGTCGCAATTGCCACATGTCTCGGGCGGATCCTCCCCGAAATGCTTCAGCAGGATGCGACGACGGCACCCCCCGGTCTCGACCAGCGCGCCCAGCGCGCTCAGCCGCTGGCGTTCGCCGGGCTGGCGATGCGGCTCGACCTCCCCGATGCGCTGGCGAGCGCGCACGAAATCCTCGGCGCCCCAGAACAGATGCGCGACCGATGGCTCTCCGTCGCGGCCGGCGCGGCCGGTTTCCTGATAATAGGCCTCGATCGACTTGGGCAGGCCGGCATGCGCGACGAAACGGACATCGGGCTTGTCGATGCCCATGCCGAACGCGATGGTCGCCACCATCACCATGTCCTCGCTCGCGACGAAGTCGTGCTGGTTCTTGGCGCGGATGGCGGGATCGAGCCCGGCATGATAGGCGCGGACCTCACGCCCCTTGGCCGACAGTGTTGCAGCGAGCTTCTCGGTCGCCGCGCGGGTCTGCGCATAGATGATGCCGGGGCCGGGCTGTTCCGCGACGAGATCGGCAAGCTGCTGCGTCGTCCCCTGCCGTGGCGAGATGTAGTAACGGATATTGGGCCGGTCGAACCCGGCGACGATCAGCCCTTCATGCGGGATGCCGAGCTGGACGAGGATATCCTCGCGGGTATGCGCGTCCGCCGTCGCGGTGAGGGCGAGGCGCGGAACCTCCGGAAATTCGTCGAGCAGCGGCCGTAGAAGCCGATAGTCGGGGCGGAAATCATGCCCCCATTCGGAAACGCAATGCGCCTCGTCGATCGCGAAGAGCGAGACCCTGCCGTCGCGTAGCAGGTTGCGGAACCCCTCGCCCGTCGCGCGTTCGGGCGCGGCATAGAGCAGGTCGAGCTCGCCGGCGCGGAAACGCGCAAGCGTTTCGGCGCGGTTGTCGTCGGCGGAGGTGAGCGTGGCCGCCCGGATGCCGACGGCGGTCGCCGCGCGAAGCTGGTCGTGCATCAGCGCGATCAGCGGGGAGAGGACGATACAGGTGCCGTCGAGCGCAACGGCGGGAAGCTGATAGCAGAGCGACTTGCCGGCGCCGGTCGGCATCACCGCCAGGCTGTGCCGCCCAGCCATCACGCGGTCGACCACCTCGCGCTGGACGCCGCGAAAAGCCGGAAAGCCGAAGGTGGTGTGGAGGATCGCCTCGGGGGATTGCATGGCGCCTTCCCTAACCGGGCGGACCCGCTTCGTCATGCTTAAGTTGCGCCATGGATGCTGCGGCTTCCATGGCATGCATGGCCCCTGAAACAAGTTCAGGGTGACGGAGTAAAACTGCCAGCGCTTTCGCTCCCCTATCCGAGCTACACTACGCCTCTTCCATCTCCTCCTCCGCCTGCTGCCGCGCCCACATCTCCGCATAGAGCCCGTTCTTGCGCAACAGCGCGCGGTGCGTACCGCGTTCGACGACGCGGCCCGCCTCCAGCACCACGATCTCGTCCGCATCGACCACAGTCGAGAGCCGATGGGCGATGACGATGCTGGTGCGCCGGGCGGCGACCGTGCTCAGCGTCAACTGGATCTCCGCCTCGGTCCGACTGTCGAGCGCACTCGTCGCTTCGTCGAGGATCAGGATGGGCGGATCCTTGAGCAGGGTGCGGGCGATCGCGACGCGCTGTTTCTCTCCGCCCGACAGTTTCAGCCCACGCTCGCCGACTTTCGCGTCATAGCCGTCGGGCAGGCTCTCGATGAAATCGTGGATCGCGGCGCCGCGGGCCGCACCCTCGATCTCCGCCTGGCCGGCGCCCTCGCGACCATAGCCGATATTGTAGCCGATCGTGTCGTTGAACAGGACCGTATCCTGCGGCACGATGCCGATCGCGGCGCGCAACGAAGCCTGGGTCACGCCGGCGATGTCCTGTCCGTCGATCAGGATACGACCGCCCGTCACCTCGTAGAAGCGGAAGATCAGGCGCGCGAGCGTCGACTTGCCCGCACCCGACGGCCCGACGATGGCGAGCGTGCCGCCCGGCGGAATCTCGAAATCCACACCCTTCAGGATCGGCCGCTCCGCGTCATAGGCGAACGAGACATTCTCGAAAGCGAGGCGACCGGACGTCACCACCAACGGCGGGGCGGCCGGCGCGTCGACCACTTCGGCCGGGGTGTCGACCAGGTTGAACATCGCATCCATGTCGATCAGCCCCTGGCGCACTGTACGATAGACCATGCCGAGCAGGTCCAGCGGACGGAAGAGCTGGGCGAGCAGCGTGTTGACCAGCACCACGTCGCCGGTCGTGAAGCGGCCGGTGCTCCAGCCCCAGACGGTATAGGCCATGGCGCCCGCCATCATCAGGTTGGTGATGAGCGACTGGCCGACATTGAGCATCGCGAGCGACGTCTCGTTCTTCACCGCCGCATCGGCATAGGCCTTGACCGCCCGGCCGTAACGATCGGCTTCACGCCGCTCGGCATTGAAATATTTGACCGTCTCGTAGTTGAGCAGCGAATCCACCGCCCGCGCGACCGCGCCGGTGTCGAGATCGTTCATCTGCGCGCGGAGCTTGGCGCGCCAGTCGGTCACGGCACGGGTGAACCAGATATAGGCGACGACCATCGCGACCGTCGCGACGACCAGCCCTGTACCGAACTTGACCTGGAAGATGATCGCGACGGCGGCAAGCTCGATCACGGTCGGCGCGATGTTGAACAGCAGGAAATAGAGCATCACGTCGATGCTCTTGGTGCCCCGCTCCACCACCTTGGTCACCGCGCCCGTCCGCCGTTCGAGATGAAAGCGCAGCGACAGGCCGTGGAGATGTTCGAACACGTTCGCCGACAGCCGGCGCGTCGCATCCTGGCCGACCCGTTCGAAGATCGCATTGCGGATATTGTCGAACAGCACGCCGGCGAATCGCGCCGCCGCATAAGCGACGACCAGGGCGATCGCGAGCGCCGCGGCCGGCTCCAGCCCCGGCGCCATGCGATCGATCGCCGCCTTGTAGGCGAAGGGCATCGCCAGCGTCGTCGCCTTCGCGATCAGGACGAGCGCAAGCGACGCCACGACGCGGATCCGCAACGCGCGATCGTCCGCGGGCCAGAGATAGGGCAGGAAGCGGCGCAGGGGCGCGAACCCCGTCGGCGGAAGGTCCGCGGCATCGGTCGTGATCGGTGGCATCGCGCCTATCTAGGCGTCGTCACGTCATCCGCCAATGCAGGGAACCTGCGCCGATCATCGACTGTTGTCCTTTTGCAAGGAGAGCAGCCATGGACGCGCTGACCTATGTGATGGCGATACTGGGATGTGCCGATGGCGGCGGCGCCTGCACGGAGGTGCGCCTGTCCAGTTATCGCTACGAGAATCGCGCGCAATGCGAACGTGCGATCACGCCCATCCTGACCGGGTCGACCGATGTCGGCTATCCGACGATCGCGGCGCGTTGCGTATCGGAGCGGCAATATGTCGCGCAACGCGGCACCCGCGCGACACGCACCGTGCTTGCCGGGCTGCAACGCTTTCCGGACTGATCGCCGGCCGCTCCTGAATCTGGATTTAGAGATAAAGTGAGCCGGCGACGGCTTTTGTGGGGATCACCGCCGCCGGCTCGAAGATGCGCACATCTGACATCCGAACGCGCCTGGTGGGGACTGGGCGCAACTCGTCAGACATCGTCCGCACACATCGGCTCGTGGATGGGAACCCATGGAAACGGCAGGACCAGATCCGCCGTTGCCATACCCGGGCTCACCCAGAGCCGGATCAGGTCTCATGCCACCATTCCCGGCCGCTAACGGACACCGGTAACGCGCCCGTTGAAACTCAACAGTTGCCGAACGGCGGTTCAGAACCTCCTGATCCAAGAGTGATATGGCCGTTATCACATGGTGTTGGGAGTTTCAGACCGTCTCACACCGTTACGTGCGGGGCGCCAGCGAGCGCGGCCCGGCCAGGGCGGAGCATATCTGCTGAATATTCTCTTTACTATTCCGTTACTTCCGATGTTCCGCCGCTCGTGTTACCGAGCAGGGGAAGATCGCGGCCGATCGCGACTTCCCTCGGCAAGCTGGAATGTTGCGATAATGAAATGATGCTTGCCTATGCTGGGTTTTGTCGACAGACTTGGAACCGATGCCTTCGGTTCGCGCAGGGAGATTATCATTCGATCCGACGCATATCCCGTGATACGGTTGTGAATGTAACGCTCAAGGCGGGCATCATTTTACCGTTACATGGAGTTCTGGGCCGCTTGGCGGCTGAAAGGAAGCGGTATGGCCGCTGAGGAAAACCCCCGCGAGGAACCCGAGCCCGGCCGGATCATGGCCGAGCTCGAGACGATCTTCCGCACGCCCGAATTCGAGCGTGCGCCGGTGATGCGTCAGCTGCTGGGCTTCCTCGTCAAGCGGACGCTTGCGGGCGGCGGCGAGGAATTGAAAGCCTATACCGTCGCCGTCGAGGGGCTGGGGCGCGACCCCGATTTCGATTCCCAGTCCGATAGCTATCCGCGCGTCCAGGTTGGCCGACTGCGCAAGATGCTGGACGCGCACTACGCAAACGGCACCCCCGAGGACGGCATACGCCTTCATGTGAAGCAGGGGTCCTACCGCGTCCATTTCATCCAGCCTGACGCACCCGCCACCAGCGTGCGCGCGCCGACTTGGGATCAGGCTGAGGATGTGGCCGCCAAGACGTTGCTGTCCGAAGGGTTGCGCCGCTCCCCCCCCGCCGCGCCTGCCCCGCGCACCCTTTCCCTGGCGGCTCGTCGGCGTCGGCATGGTGCTGCTGATCGCCTTTGCCGGATTGATCTGGATCGTGCAGAGCGCCGGCAATCTTCGCGCGCCGCTTCGACAGGTCGCCCAGGCGCCGGTACTCGAACTCAGCGAATTGACCGTCAATGGCGGGCCGGACGCACGGATGCTCGCCGCGGCGGGCCGGACGCTGCTCGAAGGCGCGCTGCACCGGTCATGGCTGATCCGCGTTCGCGACAGCGATCCGACCAGCAGCCGCGACCTGCCCGATGTCGACCGGCCAGTCTATCGCCTGGTCGGCCGCGCCGACACCAGCGGAGCACTGGGCGGGCGCCAGATCACATTGACTCTGCTCGACCTGCAGTCGGGCGACCAGCTCTGGTCCCAGACCGTCGATGCGCCGCCGGGAGGGCCCAGCCTTACCGATCAGATGCGCCCCGCCATCGTGGCGCTGATCTCTCCCTTCGGCGTGATCGCGACGCATCAGCGCAGCCTGCTGCAGCCGGTGGGCGAGCCGGGCTATGCGTGCATGCTCGATTACGAGCATTATTTCCGATATCGCGATCCGGAAATGCGGATGCGCGTGCGCGATTGCGTGCTGGAAACCGTCGCGCGCGAACCGATGGATCCCACGGCGCTGGCGGCGGCGACCTTTCTCAGCCTGGATCCCACGATCGGCGGCGGCGGCCCGGATGGCCTGGCACGGGCGGCCGACTATGCGCGCCGCGCGGTCGCGTCGGATCCGACGAGCGCGGAAGCGCAGGTGGCCGACGCGCGCGTCGCCATGATGAACGATCAGTGCGTGCGGGGCGGCGATCTTGGCCGGCGCGCGATCGCGCTGAACCCCTATAATCCGGAACTTGCCGGTATGATCGGCTATCTGCTGATCGGATGCGAGGATGCGGAGGCGCCGGCCATTCTTCAGCGCGCGATCGCCGAGGATCCCGACGTTCCCGCCTTTTACGGCGCAGCGCTGATCCTGGCGCTGATCGAGCGGGGCGACAAGGACGTTGCGCTGCGCGTGGCGGATACGATCCGCCCGCCCGGCGCGGGCATGCACGGCCAGTATGAGATCACCCAGACCATTGCGGCGGCGGCGCGCGGCAATATCGCGGCGGCACGTGCGCATTGGGAAAAGGCGAGCCGCGTCGCGAACAAGCCGGCCAGCGACGTCGACGCCGTGCTTTCGCGCTATTTCTACATCGCCACGTTCCGCGCGCGCATGGCGTCCTATCTGCAGCAGACCGGCGTCATCGGCGGCGGGCATGCCGCACCGCCGCCAGCCGGTCCCGACGGTGCGGCGCAACGGCACGCGTCATAGAAAAAGGGCGCCCCGTTTTCACGGAGCGCCCTTCATTCTTCCCGGCTTAATAGAAGAAGTCGTTGATCACATCGACGACATAGCCGGTGTGGATATCGACCAGCAGCACATCGTCATAATAGCGGACCCAGCGATACGGGCCGTAGGCCGGCGGCAGACGATATTCCCACGGATCGTTCAGCCAGTAGCTCGAACCGAACAGCAGCGAGTTCAGCGTCACGCCGATCGAGAAGCGGCGATAGCCATAACCCCAGCCCCGCGGCGCATAATAGCGGCCGACATTATAGGCATTGCGGTTATATTGACGGTAACGCTGCCAGTCATAGCGGTTGTCGTTGCGCCAGTTGCGATCCCAGCGGCGATTGTCCGCGCGGTCCCAGCGACGATCATTGCCGCGATCCCAGCGTCCGTCATTGCGGCCATCGTTGCGCCAGTCGCGGCGATCGTTGCCGCCATTGTTGCGCCAATCGCGACGGTCGTCCTGCCGGTCGCGACGGAAATCCTGACGATCGTCACGGCGATCGGCACGATAGTCGCTGCGATCGTCCCGGCGATCGGCGCGGAACTGGCCGCGATTCACTGCGCCGTTGCGCAGATCCTGGCGATCGTCGCGACGCTCCTGACGGAAGTCGCGCTGATCGGCGCGCCGTTCCTGGCGGAAATCCTGCCGGTCGTCACGACGTTCCTGACGGAAACCCTGGCGCTGTCCGCCGAATTGCGAGCCGTTATATTGCGGACGCGCCTGGACGGGAGCCGGAGCGGCCTGGGGCACAGGCGCCTGCCGCTGCTGGAACCGTTCGCCGCGCGCCTGGGCGCGCTCCGTGCGGACCTGGGCGCGTTCGGCCCGCTGGGCGCCACCCTGCCATTGGCCGCGCTCGGCGCGCTGGCCGCCGCCCTGCCACTGGCCGCGCTCGGCACGCGCACCACCGCGATCGCCACGGTCGCCGCGCTGCGCCATCGCCGGGGTCGCTGCCGTCGCGGCAAGCAGCGCCAGGATCATCAATTTCCTCATCACTGATACTCCACCGGCGACGCCCTCGGCCGCCATCTACGCCGATATGCGCGCACATGCATGAGCGCGTGCTGAACCGCATTGAAAGCACACAGAAAGATTCCGTTCAGCGCCTTTTCGGCCGCACCGGCGGCGACAGCGCCGGAACGGCGCGCGCGGCATCTTCCGGGTCGATCCCGGGTGGGGGCGCCGCGGCGATCCGTTCGCGCCCCGCCGCGACCCCCGCCGCGTGGCGGATCGCGCGGCGGATTCGGGGATAGGTTCCGCACGGGCAGATATTGGTCATCGCCGCATCGATATCGGCATCGGTCGGGTTCGGATTCTTGTCGAGCAGCACGGCGGCCGCCATGATCATGCCCGACTGGCAATAGCCGCATTGCGGCACGCCTTCCGCCGCCCAGGCCTGCTGCACCGGATGGCTGCGATCGCGCGACAGGGCTTCGATGGTGGTAATGAAGCTGCCTTCGAGTTGCGCGATGGTGACCGTGCAGCTCCTGACCGCCTCTCCGTCGATGATGACCGTGCAGGCACCGCAATCGCCGCGTCCGCAGCCATATTTGGTGCCCGTCAGGTTGGATGCATCGCGCAACGCCCATAGCAGCGGGGTTTCGGGATCCATCCGATACTGCACGGGCTGATTGTTGACGGTGAAGCGGGTCATAAGGTCTTCTAGATCGATTTCTGATGAGATGGAATCGTCTGCCGACCCGGCATCGCCGCGTCCGAATGGAAACGATGCATTTCCCTCCGGGCCATTGTTGGCGCGCACGCGACGGCCGATATCCGGTTCATGACCCTGCCCACCCTCTTCATCCCGCATGGCGGCGGCCCATGCTTCTTCATGAACCCCGGCGCGGCGCCCGATCCGATGTGGCGTCCGATGGAATCCTATCTAAAGAGACTGATATCGTCGCTATCCGAAAAGCCGAGTTCGATATTGCTGATCTCCGGCCACTGGGAGGAAAGCGCGTTCGCCGTCCATAGCGGCAAGCAGCCGAGCCTGTATTTCGACTATTACGGCTTTCCGCCGCACACCTATCAGCTCCGCTGGGATGCGCCTGGCGCACCCGGGCTCGCCCGCCGGGCTGCCGGACTGCTCGAAGCCGCGGGTTTCGACACCGCGGAAGAGGCCGAACGCGGCTGGGACCATGGCGTGTTCATCCCACTGATGGTCGCGCTGCCAGACGCGGATATCCCGGTCGCGCAGCTTTCCCTGCGCAAGGATCTCGATCCCGAAGCGCACATCGCCGCCGGCCGCGCATTGGCCCCGCTGCGCGACGAAGGCGTGCTGATCGTGGGATCGGGCATGAGCTTCCACAATCTGCGCGAACGCGGCCCGCATGTGACGGCACGCGCCGACATCTGGGACGACGCCCTGACCGAAGCGGTCATCGATCCGGACCCGCAGTCGCGCGCCAGCCGGGTCGCCGCCTGGGCCACCCTGCCCTATGCGCATTTCGCCCATCCGCGCGAAGAGCATCTGCTGCCCCTGATGGTCGCGCTCGGCGCCGGCGGCGACGATCCCGCGACTCGCGACTTCCGGGATCACGTCCTCGGCTGGACCGTCTCGGGCTACCGATTCGGTTGAAGAGCTGCACTCGGGTCAGGCTGAGTCGAAAATGGTGCTGACCGAGAACCGGCGCGCAGCGTACTTCAGTACGTGAGCACCGGAAGCGCAGGGCAGCGCCATGTGCAGGCCAGCCTCACCCGAATGCGTCAGTCGCGCCAGCTGGTGTCGATCTTGTCTACCTTGCGTACCATCGCCTCGAAATCGGCCCTGCCCGGCTCGGCATGCGCCTGCGACATATGAAGGTCGCGCTGATGGATCGCGATCACATCGGCCGGCACTTCCAGCGGCGTGCCCATCGATGCGGTCGCGACCTGGATCTCGCAGGCGCGCTGGAGCGCCCAATGCTTGATGAACGCCTCGGGAAGCGTGCGTCCCATGACGAGGATGCCGTGGTTCCTCAGCAGCATGACGCGCTTGCTGCCCAGCGCCTCGATCAGCCGCGGGCCTTCTTCGTCGCGGACCGTGACCCCCTCGAAATCGTGATAGGCGATCTGTCCGGCGAAATTGCAGGCGTAGAAATTGGTCGGGCGCAGCCCGCCTTCGACCGAGCTCACCGCCATGCCCGCCGTCGTGTGGGTGTGCATGATGCAATGCGCATCGGGCAGGTTGCGGTGGAACACGCTGTGCTGGACGAAGCCCGCACGGTTCACCGGCCAGGGATTGTCGTCCAGCTTGTTGCCGTCGATGTCGATCTTCACCAGGCTCGACGCGGTGACCTCACCGAAATGCAGCCCGAACGGATTGATCAGGAAGGCGCCCTCCTCTTCGGGCAGCTTCACCGTGATGTGGTTGTAGATCATCTCGGACCAGCCGAGCATGTCGAACACCCGGTAGCATGCGGCCAGCTGCTGCCGCGCCTGCCATTC
>Ga0209902_101215_pt1 | contig 14401 bp, 11 predicted proteins | sample FECB27metaG_FD_188304 | JGI IMG/M metagenome (GOLD analysis project Ga0209902, IMG submission 188304) | Cyanobacterial communities from the Joint Genome Institute, California, USA - FECB-27 (SPAdes) (version 2) | ecosystem: Environmental > Aquatic > Thermal springs > Hot (42-90C) > Microbial mats...
CCCCTCCACCGTCCTACGGACGGTTCCCCTCCCCTTCAGGGAGGATTTGAATTCTACCTCCCGCAGCTGTCCGCCGGCCCCGCGTCGAGATCGAGGCAGCGGCCGTCAATCTCTTCGCTCGGCACCGCCAACCCGATCAGCCCCGCAAGCGTCGGCATGATATCGACTGTCTCGATCCCGTTGGGCTGTTCGAAGGGAACGGCGCCGGGACGGTAGAAGATGATCGGTACGCGGCGATCGTAGATCCAGGGCGATCCGTGCGTCGCCACGCTGTCCTTGGTCGGGTCCGCAATCGGCGTGACATAGGGTTTGAAGAACATCATCAGCTCGCCCGAACGTTCGCCGTCGAACGAGGCGCGCGCACGCTCGGCGAGCGACCATTCCTCCACCGGCGGCTGCGGATTGGGCATGCGGCGCAGTTCCTCGGCGGTGAAGACCGCCGCGACCTGCCGGTGCGCGAGCAGCTTCGCCCTGATCGCCGACAGCACCTGCGGCCGGATCGCGTCGGGCACCTGGCGCGAGAGATAGACATTGCCGCTTTCGATATGGGTGAACGGTCCGTCGATCTTCAGGCCGAATTGCGCGATGATCGGCTTGAGCAACGCGCCGCCCAGCGCCGGGTCCAGCCGCTCGGCGCGCGCGAAGCCGCGATTGTCGTTGCGCTCGGGCAGGTCGTGGCCGCCATGGTCGGCGGTCAGCGCGACCACATAGGGCACGCCCGTCGCATCGAGCGCGGCGAGGATGCGGCCCACCGTCGCATCGACCGCCATCTGCTGCGCGCACATCTCCGCGCCTTCGGTGCCGAAACGATGGCCGACATAGTCGTTGGTCGACAGGCCGATGTCGATCACGTCGGTCGCCGGGCCCTGGCCCAGCTTCATGTCGCGGATCATCGCGATCGCGATGTCGGCGGTGGCCGCGTCGAAATCGGGTGTCCGGCGGAACGCCTTCAGATCCCCGGCCTCGCGCTCGGCAAGCACGCCGACCTGCTTGCCGCCGCCGATCGGCACCGCGACCGATCGCGCGCGGCAGATCGCGGGCAGCACGGGCTTGCCGGGCTTCGCGACGATGCCCGCGACGCGGGCGTTGACCTGTTCGATGATCGCGGGGACGGGGCCGGTGCGGCCGGGCAGGGTGACGTAATTCTTGCCGTCCCAGAACCAGATCTGGTCGGTGTTATGGCCGCCCATCATGATCGCCGAACGATCCTTGCCCGCGATCGAGACGCTGCGGCTGGCGGGGTTCGCCGCCTTCATCCGGTCGCCCAGCGTCGCCACCTTCAGAAATGCGGTGGAGGTTATGTAATTCTCGGAATCGGTGCCGGGGACGGTCGGATCCTCCGAGCAATAGATGCGCTTGTCGGCGCGCGCGACGCTCAGATCGACCCATTCATTGGCGATGATGCCGGTGCGCGACGGGCGCGATCCGGTCAGGATCGTCGAATGGCCCGGGCACGTCTCGGTGCCGGCATGGCTCTGATAGCCGGAGGGGAAGACCATGCCGTCCATCGAAAGCCGCCGCAGCCCCTGCGAATAGAGCTGACGATATTCGGCGAACAGGTCGGCGGAGAACTGGTCGATCGAGATCGCGACCACCAGCTTCGGCTGTTCCGCGCGCTTCGGCGCACCCTGTGCCTGCGCGGCCGCGACGGTGCCGGCGAGAAGAAATGCGGTCGCGGCGATGCGGGTAAGGGCCTTCACGAATATCTCCTGTCGCCAATGGGCGGGGCGATCCCTATAGAGTTCGTGCGACCGAATGAAGACGTTCATGCTCTTTCGATGCCTGCTGATGCTGTGCGCCCTGATCGCCGCTCCGGCGATGGCGCAGCGTGCGCCGATGCAAGGCGCCCCGACCCATATCACGCCGCGGCTGATCGCGGAGAGCGATGCGCCCGCACCGGGCCGCACGGTGACGCTGGCGCTCGCCATGTCGCCCGCGAAGACCTGGCACGGCTATTGGGCCAATCCGGGCGATGCGGGGGTCGGTCCGGAATTCAAATGGACGCTGCCGGCGGGCGTCACCGCCGGCCCGGCGCAATTCCCGGTGCCGCATCGGCTGCTGATCGCGGGGCTGATGAACTATGTCTATGAAGGCGATTATGCGCATCTGATCGCGGTCGAGATTCCCGCCGGGATGGCGCCGGGCACGAAGCTGCCGATCCGGCTGGCGGCCGACTGGCTCGCCTGTACAGAAGAGATCTGCGTGCCCGAAAGCGGCAGCTTCGCGATCGAGCTGACGGTGGGCGACGGTGCGGTCGCGGGTGCGCGCAAGGCGCAGTTCGATCGCTGGCGCGCGGCGCTGCCCCGTCCGCTGGGCGCGGATGCGCGCTTTCAGGTCAAAGACGGCGTGTTCCGGATCGGCGTGCCGCTGCCCGCCAGCGCGACCGTCGGTGACGCCTATTTCTTCCCGTTGACCGACGGCGCTATCGATTATGCCGCACCGCAGACCGTGCGCCGCGCCGGCGACATGCTGACGATCGAGACCAAGGCGAAGGGCTCCGCCGCATCGCTCCAGCAGATCGAAGGCGTACTCGCGCTCGACAAGGAAACCGGTCTGTCGTTCAAGGCCGGCCCAGGCGCGGTGGAGGCGGGCGGCGCACTGCTCGCGCCCGGCGGTGGTGCGACGGCCGAGGGCGCCGGCGGACTGGCGGGCACCATCGCCGTCTCCTTCGGGCTGGCGCTGCTGGGCGGGTTGCTGCTCAACATCATGCCCTGCGTGTTCCCGATCCTGAGCCTGAAGGCGCTGAGCCTGGCCAAGGCGGGCGAGGATGCACCCGGCGCGCGCCGGGAAGCGCTGGCTTATACCGCCGGCGTCGTGCTCGTCTGCGTCGCACTGGGCGCCGCATTGCTCGGCCTGCGTGCCGCGGGCGCCGCGGCCGGCTGGGCATTCCAGCTTCAGGATCCGCGCGTGATCCTGGTCCTGCTGCTGCTGGTCAGCGCGATCGCGCTCAATCTGGCCGGGCTGTTCGAGATCGGATCGATCGGCGTCGGCGGCGCGCTCGCATCGGGCGGCGGGGCCGGCGGCGCCTTCTGGACCGGCGCGCTTGCCGCCTTCATCGCGACACCCTGCACGGGGCCGTTAATGGGCGCGGCGCTCGGCGCGGCGCTGGTGCTGCCCGCCGCCGCCGCGCTCACCATCTTCGCCGGGCTCGGACTGGGGCTGGCGTTGCCGTTCCTGCTGCTCGGCTTCGTGCCAGCATTGCGCCGCCGCCTGCCCAAGCCGGGTGTGTGGATGGACCGGTTCCGCCGGCTGCTGTCGATCCCGATGTTCCTGACCGCGCTCGGCCTCGCCTGGATCCTCGGCCGCCAGTCGGGCGTGGACGGCATGACGATGGGGCTGGCTGCGGCGCTCGCGCTCGCCGTCGCGCTCTGGTGGATCGGCCGCCGGCAATCGACGGGCCGCGGCGGCTGGATCGCGCTGGCGCCGGCATTGGCGGTCGCGGTCGCGCTGATCGCGGTGCTGCCGAAGGAGGCCGCGCAGGCATCGTCCGCGCAGGACGGCGGCATGCTCGCCGCCGAGCCGTTCAGCGAAACGCGCCTTGCCGCGCTGCAGGGCGAGGGACGGCCGGTCTTCGTCTATTTCACGGCCGACTGGTGCCTGACCTGCAAGGTGAACGAAAAGGCCGCGATCGAACGCGCCGAGGTGGCCGACGCGTTCAAAGCGAAGCAGGTCGCGGTGCTCGTCGGCGACTGGACGGACGGTGATCCGGTGATCGGCCGCTTCATCGAAAGCCATGGCCGGTCGGGCGTGCCGCTCTACCTGTTCTACGCGCCCGGCGCGGCGCCGCAGATCCTGCCGCAGGTGCTGACGCCGTCGACGCTGACGGCGCTGGCCGGATAGGCTATAATCGAACGGACTCGAAAAAGGGCGGACGGGGAACGGACTGACTCGAAGAGGAGGATGTTGGATGACCATGCGTTACTGGATCGGCGGTGCGTTCGCTGCGGCGATCGCGATTTCGGCGCCCCTGCTCGCGGAGCAGACGATCGGCGCGAAGGCGGGCAATTTCCGGCTCAACGATGCGAGCGGCAAGGTGGTCGAGCTCAGCCAGTTCGCGGGCAAGACCGTGGTGCTCGAATGGCACAACCCCGGCTGCCCCTTCGTGCAGAAACATTATGACAGCGGCAATATGCAGAAGACCCAGGCCGCGGCGCGCGGGCAGGGCGTCGTCTGGCTGACGGTCAATTCGGGCGCGCCGGGCAAGCAGGGTTATATGAGCGGCGCCGAGGCGCAGAAGCTGGTGACCACGCAGGGCGCAAAGTCGAGCCACTATCTGCTCGATCCCAAGGGCGTGGTCGGCAAGGGCTATGGCGCGAAGACGACCCCGCACATGTACGTGATCGCACCCGACGGCACGCTCGCCTATCAGGGCGGCATCGACGACAAGCCGACCGCGAACAAGGCCGACATCGCCACCGCGCGCAACCATGTGCTGGCGGCGCTGGGCGAGCTGAAGGCCGGCAAGCAGGTGTCGGTGAAGGAAGCGCGGCCCTATGGCTGCTCGGTCAAATATGAGGGTGTGAACTGACCCAATGACCAGGTGAGTGGGCGGGCGTAAATCCGCTCACCTCTCACTGTCGCTCCAGCGAAAGCTGGGGGGCTTAGCCAGAACCCCACCAGCCAGCGCTATTTCCGCGTCCAGACCGGCCGTCCGTTGACCCAGGTTTCCAGCACCTTGGTCGCGCGCACTTCCTGCGGCGTCGCCATCAGGGGATCCTGATCGATCAGGATGAAGTCGGCGCGCATTCCGGGGTCCAGCCGGCCGAGCCGATCCTCGGCGAAGCCGGCATAGGCGCCCCAGATGGTGAAGCCGGCCAGCGCCTGTTCGCGGTTCACCCGTTCCTCCGCGTGCCAGCCGCCGAACGGCTCGCCCTTCGCGTCCTCGCGGGTGAAGGCCGCGGCGATGCCCGCGAACGGATCGGGGCTCTCGACCGGCGTGTCCGATCCGAAGGCCAGCTTGCCGCCATTCTTCAGCACCGATTGCCAGGCATAGGCGCCGGCCAGCCGATCGGGGCCCAGCCGCGCCTCCGCCATCAGCCGGTCGGACGTCTGGTGGACGGGCTGCATCGAGGCGATGGTGCCGTTCTTGCCGAAGCGCGGCAGGTCGACGGGGTCGGCGATCTGCGCATGCTCGATCCGCCAGCGCCGATCGCCGGGATAGGTCAGGGCAAGCTCGTCGATCGCGTCGAGCAACTGGGCATTGGCCTGATCGCCGATCGCATGGACCGCGACCTGGAAACCGTCCATCGCCGCGCGGCTCATCATGTTGCGGAGCTGCGCGTCGGTCAGGAAACCCAGCCCGCGTTCGCGCGGCGAATCGTGATAGGGTTGCTTCAGCCAGGCGCCGCGCGATCCCAGGGCGCCGTCGGAATAGAGCTTCACGCCCACCATCCGCAGCCGGTCGTCATACAGCCAGGGCGTCGGTCCGGGGCCGCCGATCTGGACCATCGCTTCGAGGCCGCCCGCATAGGACAGGATGCGCAGGTTGAGCCCGCGATTGTCGCCGGCGCGGCGAAAGGTCATCCAGTCGTCGAGCGTGGTGCCCATGTCGGCGATCGTCGTGATCCCATAGGACAACAGGATCTGCTGCGCCTTGACGAAGGCAAGGTCGCGCTCGCGCGGCAGCGGCTCGGGCAGCGACTTCTCGACCAGCCCCATCGCGGCGTCGATGAAGACGCCGCTGGGCGCGCCCGCCGCGGTCTTCTCGATCTTGCCGCCGGTCGGGGCCGCGCTCTTGGCGGTCACGCCCGCCGCCGTCATCGCCGCGCTGTTGCCCCAGCCGGCATGGCCGTCGATACGCGTCAGCCAGACCGGCCGGTCTGACACGGCCGCGTCCAGCTCCGCCGCGGTCGGGAAACGGCCAAGGCCCCAGGATTCCTGGTTCCAGCCGCGACCGATGATCCAGCGGCGATTGGGATTGGCCTGCGCATAGGCGGCGACCTTTGCTTGGACCTCGGCGAGCGAGCGGGTTTCGGACAGGTCCAGGATCAGCGCCTGGAAACCGACGCCCATGACATGGCCGTGCGCATCGATGATGCCCGGCATCAGCGTGCGGCCCTTGCCGTCGGTCTTGAAATCGGGCCGCTCGGGTCGCTTGTCCTTGCGATCGAGCAGCTTCGCCACCTTGCCGTCATTGGTCACGACCAGCCCGGTGAAGCGCACCACGCGCCCGTCCTTGTCCAGCGTGATGCCGTTGACGTTGTCGATCAGCCCCTCGGCCAGGGCAGGCGCGGGCAGCAGCAGCGCCAGGAGGGGAAGGAACAGCCGTTTCACTTGGGCAATCTCCGGATCAGGGCGCTGGTGTCCTGCCGATGGCCGCCCATCGCCTGAACGTCGGCATAGAATTGGTCGACCAGCGCCGCGACGGGCAGCACCGATCCGTTGGCGCGCGCCTCGTCGAGCGCGAGGCCGAGATCCTTGCGCATCCAGTCGACGGCCAGGCCGAAATCGAACTGTTCCTCGGCCATGGTCTTCCAGTGATTGGTCATCTGCCAGCTCGACGCGGCGCCGCCCGAGATCGATTCATAGACCTTGTCGAGGTCCAGTCCGGACGCCTGGGCGAAACGGATTCCTTCGGCCAGGCTCTGGATGATGCCGGCAAAGGTGATCTGGTTGACCATCTTCGTCGTCTGCCCGGCGCCGGCCCTGCCGACATGGACGATGCGCGACGAATAAGCCTGGAGAAGCGGCGTCGCGGCCTCCATCGCGGCGGCCGATCCGCCGCACATGATCGCGAGCGTGCCGTTCTCCGCGCCCACCTGTCCGCCGGTCACCGGGGCGTCGACGATGTGCAGCCCCAGGCTCTTTCCCTCGACGGCGAGCTGGCGCGCGATCTTTGCCGAGACGGTGGTATGATCGATGAACACCGCACCCTTGCGCATCGCGCGGAATGCGCCCTCGCGGCCCAGCGTCACCTCCGCCAGATCGTCGTCGTTGCCGACGCAGGTGATCACCGCGTCCGCATCCTCGCTGGCGCTGGCAGGGTCGGGCGCCGCCTTGCCGCCATGCGCGGCAACCCATGCATCGGCGCGTGCGCCAGTGCGGTTATAGACGGTGAGCGTGTGTCCGGCCCTTGCCAGATGCCGCGCCATGGGGCCGCCCATCACGCCGATGCCGATAAATGCAATCTTCGCCATGCGCGCTTGCATAGCATCGTTTCCTGTCCCGGCTAGGTTGGATCACGCGCGCGGAATTGAGTGCGTGCGCGGGATGGGCTAGGGCCTCGGCCATCATGGCAAGCGAACCCACCACCTCCGCCCCCACGGCCGACCTGCCCGTGACCCTGTCCGACGTGCGCGCGGCGGCGGAGCGGATTAGCGGGGCGGTGGTCCGCACGCCGACCCTGTTCAGCCAGACCCTGTCGAACCTGACGGGCGCGCGGGTGTGGCTGAAGTTCGAGAATCTGCAATTCACCGCGGCTTACAAGGAACGCGGCGCGCTCAACACGCTGCTCCAGCTCGACGAAGCGGCGCGGCGCAACGGCGTGATCGCGGCCTCCGCCGGCAACCATGCGCAGGGCCTTGCCTATCATGGCGCGCGCCTCGGCATCCCGGTCACCATCGTGATGCCGCAGCCGACGCCGATCGTGAAAGTGATGCAGACCGAGGGGCATGGCGCGACCGTGGTCATGCACGGCGAGACCTTCGACGCCGCCTATGCGCATGCGCGCGAGCTGGAGGTGGAGCGCGGGCTGACCTTCGTCCATCCGTTCGACCTGCCGGACATCATCGCCGGGCAGGGCACCGTCGCGCTGGAGATGCTGGAGGACGCACCGGAGATCGACACGCTCGCCATCCCCATCGGCGGGGGCGGGCTCATTTCCGGCATGGGCGTCGCGGCGCGCGGACTGAAGCCGGACATCACGCTGATCGGCATCCAGGCTGAGCTCTATCCGAGCATGTACAACAAGGTGAAGGGCGCCCAGCTCCCGTGCGAGGGCGACACGCTGGCCGAAGGCATCGCGGTCAAATATCCCGGCCAGCTCACCGCGCGCTTCGTCGAGGCGCTGGTCGACGATGTCGTGCTGGTCAGCGAGCGCAAGCTGGAAGAAGCGGTCAGCCTGCTGCTCCAGATCGAGAAGACCGTGGTCGAGGGCGGCGGCGCGGCCGGACTGGCGGCCCTGCTCTGCTATCCCGAGCGCTTCAACGGCCGCAATGTCGGCATCGTCCTGTCGGGCGGCAACATCGATACGCGGCTGCTTGCCAATGTGCTGCTGCGCGATCTGGCGCGATCGGGCCGGTTGGCCCGCCTGCGCATCCGGCTGCAGGATCGCCCCGGCGCACTGTTCCATGTCGCGAAGATCTTCCATGAGCAGCAGGTGAACATCATCGAGATCTATCACCAGCGCGTGTTCACCTCGTTGCCGGCCAAGGGCCTGATCACCGATATCGAGTGCGAGACCAAGGACGCGGCGCATCTCGACGGCCTGATGGCGGCGCTGCGCGACGGCGGTTATTCGGTGAGCATGGTCGAACTGGCCTGATCCGCGTGCGCTCGACCGCGCGGGTGTCCCGTTTTGAATCGGGTCGCCGCATCGCGATCGCGATCGTCGCATCTTTCATGGTAAACGCGCTTTCCATCCCCGCATTGTGAATCCATAACTTCGAAACAAGGTGAAGCAGCCGTAAAGGTTCCTTTGGGGGGAAAGTTCAGGGTGAGCGCACCATTTCGCTTTCCACGTTTCTTCGTCACGAGCCCCAGCCCGTGCCCGTATCTGCCGGGCAAGGTGGAGCGCAAAGTGTTCACGGAGCTGTCGGGCCCGCATGCCGCGGAGCTCAACGATGCGCTGGGCCGGATCGGTTTCCGCCGCAGCCAGGGTGTCGCCTATCGCCCGAGCTGCACCGATTGCCAGGCATGCGTGTCGGTTCGCGTCGTCGCGAACGAATTCGTGCCGAATGCCAGCCATCGCAAGCTGATGCGGCGCCAGAGCGACCTTCAGGTCAGCGCCTGCAAGCCATGGTCGACCGGTGAGCAATTCGACCTGCTCCAGCGCTATCTGGGCGCGCGCCATCCCGGCGGCGGCATGGCGCAGATGGACGAGATCGATTATGCCGACATGGTCGAGCACACGCCGGTCAACAGCCATGTCATCGAATATCGCGAACCCGCGACCGATGGCGGCCCCGGCAAGCTGATCGGCGCGTGCCTGACCGATCAGCAGGCCGACGGCCTGTCGATGATCTACAGCTTCTTCGACGCGGCGAACGAAACGCGCCCCGGGCTCGGCACTTTCATCATCCTCGACCATATCCGCCGCGCCGCCAGCGCCGGCCTGCCCTATGTCTATCTGGGCTACTGGATCCAGGGGTCGCAGCGCATGGCGTACAAGACAAACTTCCGCCCGATCGAGCGGTTGACGCCCGGCGGCTGGGAAGTGTTCGATCCGCCCGCGCCGGGCTTCGTCGAACGCCGTTCGCGCGAACGGGAAACCGTGTTCGGCTGAGGTTGGCGGTCGGGTTCCTCCACCGCGTCATTCCCGCGAACGCGGGAATCCCGCTATTCCGTGCAGCTTCAGAAAGAAGAAGAAGCGGGATTCCCGCCTACGCGGGAATGACGCGGAGGTTTTGAGCTAAACGTGGCCCCCTCAATCCTCGGGCATGAACGGCGGATCGGGGATCGTCGCGCGCGCCTCGTTGAGCAGCATGCCCCAGCGCACCGACAGGTCGTTGAAATAGCGGTCGTCCCAGTCGATCCGGCGGCGGATGTCCGGCCGGCTGCGGTCCGACGGGATGACGATCAGGTCGAGCGGGCGGCCGACCGCCAGGTTCGATCGCATCGTGCTGTCGAACGAGATCAGCCCCACCTTCACCACTTCGCCGAGCGAGGTGGTGTAGGATAGCGCGCGATCGAGGATCGGCTTGCCATATTTGGTCTCGCCGATCTGGAGGAACGGCGTTTCCGGATAGCATTCGATGAAATTGCCCTGGCTGTAGATCATGTAGAGCCGGAGCGGTTCTCCGCCGATGCTGCCGCCGATCAGGAACGAGACGCCGGTGTTGATGCTGGTGCCCTGCAGCGTGCTTTCCAGGTCGCTTCGCGCATGATGGATCGCCTCGCCCACAAGCTGCGCGATGCGGAAGATCGTCGGCATGTCCTCGACCTTGCGGAGCCTGCCTTCGTTCGCCGGATCGGGCATCCCTTCGCGCAGCATCGCCAGCGCCGACTGGGTGACCGACAGGTTTCCCGCGGTCATCGCGACGACGATGCCGCGCGGGCCGTCCTCCAGCATGTGGAGCTTGCGATAGATCGAGACGCTGTCGACGCCGGCATTGGTCCGCGTATCGGCGATCATGACCAGCCCGGTCTCGACAAGCATTCCAACGCAATAGGTCATCGATCGGTCAGGCTCTTAATTCTGCTGCTGGCTCTGGGACATGCTGACGCGCACATCGACGGACAGATTCTCGTCGCCGCCCCCGGTGCGTGCTCCGGATAGCGGAGCCGCCGCGGCATAGTCCAGCCCCGTGGCGACGCGGACATAGGCGTCGTCGGCGCAGATCCCGTTGGTCGGATCGAAACCGATCCAGCCGAAGCCGTCGACATAGGCTTCGGTCCAGGCATGGGCGGCGGGTTGTTGTTCCAGCCCGTCGCGGCGGAACAGATGCCCCGATACATAGCGTGCCGGCGTTCCCATCACCCGCGCCGCCGCGCAGAAGATATGCGCGAAATCCTGGCAGACGCCCTGGCTGGCATCGAATGCCGAGGCCGCATCGGTATCCACCTGAGTCTTGCCCGGATCGAAGCGCATCCGGCGGTTGAGCTCGCGATTGAGCAGATGGAGGCGGGACAGCTCGTCCTTTTCCACCGCGGCCAATCTGTGTGCGAGCTCGGTTATGCCCTCGTTCGGCCGGCTGAGCTGGGTCGGGCGCAGGAAGAGCGCGGGCGGCAGCGGTTCGGGTGCGTCGCGGATCACGCCCGCCGTGTCGTCGGTGAACACTTCGCCCCACACATTGACGCTGACGCGATCGAGCGGGCCGGGGACGTAGAGCATCGTCACCTTGTTGCCATAGCCGTCGATATGGTTGCGGATGCGGACGTCGCATTCGACGTCCAGCGTCCAGTTGACGATGATCTGGCCCGCATGGCTTGCCGGCGTCACGCGCAGCAACTGGATGATCCGCGTCTGCGGCTGGCTGAACCGATAATCGGTGCGATAGTCGATGGTCAGGTGCATACGGCCTCAGGTGAACCGGAACTGTTCGGCGATCGCGGCGTCGAGTTCGTTATTCTCGCGGATGAAGCCGACCAGGAACTGGTGGAGGCCGTTCTGGAAGACGGTGTCGATCGTCAGCCGCTCCAGCGCCGCCTCTCGGCGACGGGCCAGCCGGTCTGCCTGACCCTGTTTGCCGATCGCGCCGGCGATCGCGCTCAGCATCTGGCCCGCCTCGTCGGCGGTCGCGACCAGCGATCGCGGCATGGCGCGGCGAAAGATCAGCATCTCGGCCACCAGCCAGGGCTTCAGACCCTCGGGATAGAGCATGTGATAGGCGGTCCGCGCGGAAACGACCTGCAGCAACGTCAGCCACTGGTCGCGATCGATCAGGCCACCGACCCTTTCCCCCTCGGGCAGCAGCAGATGATATTTCACGTCGAGCAGCCGCGCGGTGGATTCGCCGCGCTCGATGATCGATCCCAGCTTCACGAACCAATAGGATTCGCTGTGCAGCATCCGGTTGATCGCACCCTCGAAGCCGCGCGCCTCGGCCTTGATCTGATCGGCCAGATTCAGCGTCGCCTGGGTGCCGCCGGTGCTGGTGCGTCCCTTCAGATTGTTCCAGGCGCGGTTGATCGTTTCCCATGCTTCGCGGGTCAGCGCGACGCGCGCGGCGCGCGCATTCGAACGCGCGCTCTGGATGCAGGATCGGATCGAGCTGGGGTTGCTCTCGTCCAGCGCAAGGTAGCGGCTCACGTTCATGGGCGAGATGTTCTCGCCCGTCGCCCTGAACCCGTTCGCGGCCGAGGCCACCGCGAGCGCGCTGGTCCATGCGCCCATGCCGGCCGGCCGCGCCGACAGCGAATCCAGGCGGATCGTCGCTTCCAGCAGGCGCGCGGTGAATTCGGCGCGCTCCACATAGCGGCCGATCCAGTACAGGTTGGACGCTGTGCGCGACAGCATGATCAGGCTCATGCCGGCCCCCGCGACTGGGCCTGTCCCTGCTGGCCCTGGAATTGGAATTGCGATTGGGGCGGGGGCTCGGGCTGCTCCATCAGGACGAAACTGTCCTTCGTGCCGCCGCCCTGGCTGGAATTGACGACGAGCGACCCTTCCTTCAGCGCGACGCGGGTCAGTCCGCCCGGCGTCACGATCACGCCGTCCTTGCCGGTCAGCAGGAAGGGGCGGAAATCGACATGGCGTGGCGCGATGCCCTTTGCGGTCAGCGTCGGCACCGTCGAGAGCGCCAGCGTCGGCTGCGCGATGTAGCGCGCCGGTTCCGCCTTCAGCGCGGCGCGGAAATCCTCGATCTCCTGCCGGCTCGCGGTCGGGCCGACCAGCATGCCGTAGCCGCCGGATCCGTCGACCAGCTTCACGACGAGCTGCTCGAGATTGTCGAGCACATATTTCAGCGCCTGGGGCTCGCGGCAACGCCAGGTCTCGACATTGGGCAGCTTCGCTTCGCCGCCCGAATAATATTTCACGATCTCCGGCATGTAGCTGTAGATCGCCTTGTCATCGGCGATGCCGGTGCCCGGCGCGTTGACGATGGTGACGTTGCCCGCCTGCCAGGCCGACATCAGCCCGGCGACGCCGAGCATCGAATCCGGACGGAAGACCAGGGGATCGAGGAAATCGTCGTCGACGCGGCGATAGATCACGTCGACGCGAACGCGGCCGGATATGGTCCGCATATAGACCACGTCCTCGTCAACCTCGAGATCGGATCCCTCGACCAGCGCGATGCCCATCGTGTCGGCAAGGAAGCTGTGTTCGTAGAATGCCGAGTTGAAATGGCCCGGGGTCAGCAGCACGCAGACCGGATCGCGGCGCGCGCTTTCCGGCGCGACGGACACGAGCGTGCGGAACAGCGAGTCGTGATAGGTATCGACCGGACGGACCGGATAGGTCTCGAACAATTCTGGGCAGAGCCGCAGCATCGCCTCGCGATTTTCGATCATGTAGCTGACGCCGGAGGGCGTGCGGGCATTGTCCTCCAGCACGACGAATTCGTCCGGACCGGTACGCACCAGATCGATGCCGCAGATATGCGCGTAGATGTCGTGCGGCGGACGCGCGGCGGATGCGGGCACGCAGAATTGCGGATTGGTGAAGATCAGTTCGGGCGGGACGATCCCGTCGGCCAGGATCCGTTGCGCGCCGTAGATGTCGCAGAGAAAGGCATTGAGCGCCTCGACGCGCTGGACCAGCCCTTCGGACAGCGACGACCATTCCTTCGGCGTGAAGATGCGCGGCACGATGTCGAAGGGGATGATGCGTTCCGCGCTTTCCTCCTCGCCATAGACGGCGAAGGTGATGCCGAGATCGCGGAAATACTGCTCGGCGGCCGCCTGACGTCGTTCGAAATCGGCGGGGGCCGTCGTCTTGGTCCAGGCGGCAAGCTCTTCCAGGCCGGGCCGGGCGACGCGCCGCGCGCCGAAGCCCCAGATCTCATCGAATGTCCCACGCGCTGTCATGCCTGCAATGCCGAACCCGCTTCCCCGATGAACGTTCCGTGACGGAGACTGCACGGCTTTGTTGCATTGCACAAGGGGCGGCGGATTGCGGCGCCGGGCGGGCTGTTTGGAGCAGGCCCGTGAGAGCCCCTCGCTGTCGCTCCAGCGAAAGCTGGAGCCTATGCGATGCGTCCGCTTCGCCGTGTCGGAAAGATCCTATGTTGCCCCAGCCTTCGCTGGGGCGACATCGAGGTTCGGCGATTTATCCGGCTGAATCAGTCCACTACAGCGTGAATACACCCTCGATCACCGTCACGCACCGCCCACCCAGGATCACCCGGTCGCCGTCCAGCCGGCAATCGAGATAGCCGCCGCGGCGGCTCGCCTGATAGGCGGTGAATTCGGTGCGGCCCAGCCGATCCGCCCAATAGGGAACGGCCACGGCGTGCGCCGATCCGGTCACCGGATCCTCGTCCACACCCGCGCCGGGCGCGAAGGCGCGGCTGACGATGTCGGTCTCCGTGCCGCGCGCGCTGATGATGGTCAGTACGTCGCCATCGGCGGCGAGCGCGCGGAAATCTGGATCGACCGAACGCACGATCGCTTCGTCCTCCACGACGATCAGCGCGTAGCGGCTCCAGTGCCACAGCGTCTCCACCGCCGAATCGAGCCCGAGCGCGGCGACCAGATGGGGCAGGGGCTTCGGCTCCGGCGCCCAGGCGGGAAGCGCCAGCGCATAGCCGTCGCCCGAACACGCGACTTCGAGCAGCCCGGCATGGCGCGTGCGGAACCG
>Ga0209902_101216_pt1 | contig 14388 bp, 12 predicted proteins | sample FECB27metaG_FD_188304 | JGI IMG/M metagenome (GOLD analysis project Ga0209902, IMG submission 188304) | Cyanobacterial communities from the Joint Genome Institute, California, USA - FECB-27 (SPAdes) (version 2) | ecosystem: Environmental > Aquatic > Thermal springs > Hot (42-90C) > Microbial mats...
CTCGGCTTCCGAGATCGGCTTGTGCAGGATGCGGCTGCCCCCAGCACTCACCTCCTTCAGCCGTGACGGCGAGGTGTCGCCGGTGATGATGATCGACGGCACGCTGCGGCCGAGATAGGCGCACAGCGACCGGATCGCCTCGAGCCCGGTTGCACCATGCGCCAACCGATAATCCGAGATGATCAGCTTGACCGTTGCATCGCCGCGCAGGGCCGCCGCCGCATGCACCGCCTGGGCCTCCGCCGCCGAGCGTCCGGCATATACGTTGTGCCCCTCGATGGTTAGCAGCTGCTCCATCGCCTCGAGGATGTCGCTCTCGTCCTCGACGACGATGATGCCGCCGGTTGTGGCTTCAGTCCGCGTTTCGCGCTGTGGGACCGGCGCCTTCGCCGCGCGGACTTCGGGCACGGTGATCGAAAACATCGAACCGCGCCCCGGCGTCGATTTCAGCTTCAGCGGGTGCTTCAGCAATCCGGCGGTGCGACGCACGATGGCGAGGCCGAGGCCGAGCCCTTGCGTGCGATCGCGCGCCGGGTTCTGCAGCTGCACGAATTCCTCAAAGATCACCGCCTGCTGGTCGTCAGGAATGCCAGGACCGCTATCCCAGATCTGGATCTCGACGAAACCGGCCCGCTTGCGGCAGCCAAGCACGACGCCGCCCTCTCTGGTGTAGCGAAAGGCGTTGGTCACCAGGTTGGTCAGCACCCGCTTCAGCATCATCGGGTCGCTTTCGACCATCAGATTGCTGTCGACCACCCGCCATTTCAGGCCACGCTGCTTGGCCTCGGCGGCGAACTCCTCGCGGAAATCGCGGAACAGTTCGCGCAGGCACACGGTTTCGCGGGTGACGGTGACGATGCCGGCATCGAGCTTGGAGATGTCGAGAAGCGCATTCAGCAGGCCGCTGAGATTACCGATGATCGATTTGGCTCGGCCGGCGAGGCCGCGCGCCTGCTCGGCCGGCACGTTGCCGCGTTTGGCCAGCACGGCAATCGTCGACACCAAAAGGCTGAGGGCATGGATCGGCTGGCGCAGGTCGTGGCTCGCCGCGGCCAGGAAGCGGGTCTTGGCGCGGTCGGCTGTCTGCGCGCGGTCGCGCTCTTCCTGCAGATGCTCGACGAGCCGTTCATTTTCCAGGCGCAGGCTGATGGTCTCGCGCAACATGCGATAGGTGATGCGGCAATAGTAGAAATTGATCGCCACGAGCGAGACGAGCAGGAACAGAAAGCCCGCCGAAATCGCGCTGCCACTGGTGATGACACGAGCTGCGACTGGCAACACCGTCGCCAGGATCGAGCCGATCAGCGCCGGCGGAAAAGCCGAAAGTGACGGCACCGTGCCGCAGACGAGGCCGGTCAGCACCACCACGGTGAAGGACAACAGAAGCGGAGCTTCCGGCAGGAAGCCGACCCAGCCGAATATGCCCCACAACAATCCCGAGACCCAGGAAAAGGCGGCCGCCAGCCAGGCCCAGCGCATGATCGTCCGGGGATCGCGCGGCCGGCTGAAGAAGCGGCGGGAGGCAAAGACGCGCAGCGCCGTCAGCGCATAGAGCGTGCCGAGCCATCCCGCCAGCCATGGCGTGGAAATGCCGCTGCGCAAGACGTAGACGGCGGCGAGCGAAATGACGATGTTGGAGATGACCACGCCATATGAATTGCGATAGAGAAGCTCGACCAGAGCCTGGCGTATCTTGTCTTCCTGCATCGCCCCTCCAAATGCCTGACGAAGATCATCAAGGCTGTCCTTGGTCATTGACGGTTGATCTACCGTCAATTTGTTTCCCATAAGTTGGCGGCCAACGTTCCGGCACCACCGAATCATCTATGCTGTCCAGATGAACCGTCCACTTACATTCATCCTCGCCGACGACCACGCACTGGTGCGCGAGGGGCTGAAGATGCTGATCTCGACCATGGACAACATGTCGGTGGTGGCGGAAGCAGCGGATGGCGAGGCCTTGCTGGAGCAGGTCGCCAAGACGCGCGCCGACCTGTTGCTCCTCGACCTCGGCATGCCCGGCGTTGCCGGCATCCAGTTCATCTCCGACATCAGGGAGCTCGTGCCCAGGCTGAAGATCATCGTGCTGACCGCCAATATCGAGCCGCGGACGGTGCGCGCAGCACTCGAGGCCGGCGCCAGCGGCTACCTGACCAAGGACGGCGACCCCGAAGAACTCGGCGAAGCGATCGAGGCAATCAGGAAAGGCGGCACCTACCTTGCCCGCACTGTGCGTTTCGCCGTAGGCGAGGCACCCGGCAACGGCAAACAGCCTGCCGTGCCCGACATCCTGTCGCCGGTGCCGCTGACCCGGCGCGAGCGCGAAATCCTCGCGCTGGTGGCGCAAGGGCTGACGGCGCGCGAAATCGCCGAACGGCTGGGCATCAGCCCGCTGACGGTGCGCAAGCACCGCGAAAACCTGATGGGCAAGCTCAATCTCCACAGTGCCGCCGAACTGACCGCCTATGCGGTTCGCCTGGGTTTGCCCACAGCCTGAAGGCTGCCGCGCACCGCCTTCCCGGCGCACGACATCACGTCAATATCTGCTTAACCATCAACAGATTAGCCAAGGTGGCGGGCGCTCGATATACGCCACATGCCGTATGTTTTCGCCTGATCGGCAAGCCTATTCCTCCCAGCGATCGCATCATTGGGGAGGAGCCGACATGCCGTCGCTGGAACTGTGGATTCCCTTTGCCGCTGCAACGCTGGCCTTCGCCTGCATGCCGGGGCCGGCAATCCTCTACATGACGGCACAGACGGTGGCGCTCGGCCGCCGGGCCGGGCTGATGGCAGCTTTTGGCGTCCATATCGGCTGCTACGTCCACATCTTCGCCGCGGCCATCGGCCTGGCCTCGCTGATCGAGCAGGCGCCGATGCTTTTTCAGGCGATCAAGCTTGCCGGTGCTGCCTATCTCGTCTGGCTCGGGCTCTCGATGTTCATGGGCTGGGGCAAATCCAATGACAAGGCCGCCAGCCCCGCCTCACAAAGCCTGCGCGACAGCATCATCGTCGAGATCCTCAATCCGAAGACCGCCTTGTTCTTCCTGACCTTCCTGCCGCAATTCGTCGATCCGGCAGCCGCCTTTCCGCTGTGGCTGCAGTTCCTGCTTCTCGGCATGTTCGTCAACCTGGTCTTCTCGATCGCCGACGTCGCAGCCGTCGGCATCGCCTCGGTCACCCTTGCCCGCGTTGCATCGGGCGAGGCCGGATGGATTGTGCCCAAGGCCTGCGGCTCGATCCTGGTCGGGCTCGGCCTGGCGCTGGTCGGCCACCAGATCTGAAATGGCATCGCGCCGATCCATGCATTCGCCCAGATCCATGCATTTGCATTAGGCCCCCTTGACTGGCAGTCGCGAAAAGCTACGCTGACACGAAATACCGGCCCCGACTGCCGGGTGGCAAACATGCCCCGTATGCCTCGCCTCCTGGCGGCGGCTGCGGGGCATTTTTGTTTTGGGAGGAATTTTTGAAGTCGCGTATCGAAATCGGCGTGCTGTATTCGCGCTCGGGCAGCTATCAGTTGGTTGCCAACGCTTGCCATGCCGGCACCATGCGCGCCATATCAGACATCAATGCCGATCCCGCAAGCGGCATCGAGCTCGTTGCCATCGAGCGCGACCCCTGTGGCAACATTGACCGCTACGCTCCGCTCTGCGACGAGATCCTGCGCGCCAGCAGCGCGCGCCATGTCGTCGGCGCCGTCACGTCGTGGAGCCGCAAGGAGGTCATCCCGGTTCTGGAGAAGTCGGGGGCGGCACTCTGGTATGCCTGCCCCTATGAAGGCTTCGAGGCCAATGAGCATGTCGTCTACATGCATGCCTGCCCGAACCAGCATCTGGTGCCGCTTTTGGCCCATGTCGTGCCGCGCTTCGGCGCCAATGGCTTCCTGCTTGGCTCCAACTACATCTGGGGCTGGGAAACCAACCGCGTCGCGCGCGACCTGATTGCGGATGCCGGCGGCAAGGTATCAGGCGAGCGCTATCTGCCGATCGGCGAGACCGACGTCTCCAGGCTGATCGAGGAGATCAGGGCGACAAGGCCGTCCTTCATCCTCAACAATCTGATCGGCACCTCGTCCTACGCCTTCTTCGCCGCCTATGCCGAGCTTGCGCGCAACGATCCGCATTTCGGGCCGGAGCGCTGCCCGATCCTGTCCTGCAACCTGACCGAGGCCGAACTGCCAGCGATCGGCGCGGCCGGAAGCGGCCACCTCTCCGTCGGGCCTTATTTCCGCGACGCCGGCACCGCCACGGCCCAGACTCCTGCGTCGTCCTTCGAGGCTTCCGGCTATGCCTCCGTCATGGTGTTGGCCAAGGTGCTCCAGGCAAATCCCGAAGCGGGTTTCGCCGAACTGTCCACCGCCTTCGCCAAATCAAGTTTCGCCACGCCCTTCGGCACCATCGCCGTCGACCCGCAGACCCAGCATGCGACCTTGCCGGTCGAGATCGGCCGCATCTCAGGGCTCGGCTTCGAACGCGTCAGCCATATCGAACGTGTCGCTCCCGACCCCTATCTCTCGCGTTACGACCGGGCCAAGACCTTCGGCCGCCAGCGGCTCAAGGTCGTGTCATGAGCCGCGCGGCACATATCCCCAATCTCGGCGGCGCGAAGGCATTCGTGCTGCACCGCCCGCATGCCACGGTCAGCGCCATATCACGCCAGCTCCAGGCGATCGGCCTCGAGGTTGTCGACTGCTGGCCGGACCTGCCGGCCGAGGCGCTGGCCGCCGATTTCGTGTTCTTCGACGTCGATCTCGGCTTCGACCAGCAGTTTCCCTGGCCAAGGGGTGCTGCCCCGATGCCGACGATCGCGCTGATCGGCTCGGAAGCGCCGGGCCGGATCGAATGGGCGCTGTCGCACAAGGCCGATGCGCAACTGCTGAAGCCGGTCGGCAACGCCGGGGTCTACAGCGCCCTGCTGATTGCGCGCCAGAGCTTTGCCGCGCGCCGGCAACTGGCCGACGAGATCACGGCGCTGCAGCAGCGCGTCGCCGAGCGCCAGACAATCGTGCGCGCGGTCACAGCCTTGTCGAGCCAGGATGGCGTCGACGACGAACGCGCCTATGCGCAATTGCGCACGCTCGCCATGAACTGGCAGGTCAGCCTTGAGGATGCCGCCCGACGTGTCGTCGCCATGACCGAAAAGGAGGGCGGCGTTGACCAGTCCCATCGCGCCTGAGATGCCCGCTATCGCTGTGCCGGCCAAGGCACGCGCCGGTGTCTGGCGACGCCTAGTCAAACGCCCACTGGCGCTGACCGGCCTGGTGATCATCGCCCTTACCGTCGCAGGCGCCCTGCTCGCGCCCTATCTCACCGGCTACGACCCCAACGAGCAGCTGTTCGACGGCCTGACGCTGGAAGGCGCGCCGCTGCCGCCCAGCGCCACCTTCTGGCTCGGCACCGACCTGCTCGGACGCGACCTTCTGACCCGCATTCTCTATGGCGCGCGGACCTCGCTAATCATCGGCATCGTCGCCAATGGCGCGGCCCTGCTGATCGGCACGCTTGTCGGCATCACCGCAGGCTATTTCCGCGGCTTTGTCGGGGCGGCGCTGATGCGCTTCACCGACCTGATGATGGCCTTTCCGGCCCTGCTGCTCGCCATCTGCCTGGCCGCCGTGTTCCAGCCCAGCCTGTGGATCGTCGCCATGGTGATCGCGCTGGTCAACTGGGTGCAGACGGCCCGCATCGTCTTCACCGAAACCAGCTCGCTTGCCGAACGCGAGTTCATCGACGCCGAGCGCACCATCGGCGCCGGCACCGGGCGCATCCTGTTCCGCCACATCCTGCCGCATCTTTTGCCGACAATCATCGTCTGGGGCACGCTCGGCATCTCGACGACAGTGCTGCTGGAAGCGACGCTGTCCTATCTCGGCATCGGCGTGCAGCCGCCGACGGCGTCATGGGGCAACATCATCTTCGAGAACCAGACCTATTTCCAGGCAGCACCCTGGCTGGTGTTCTTCCCCGGCGCCGCGATCCTGGCCCTGGCGCTCGCCTTCAATCTCGTCGGGGATGCGCTGCGCGACATTCTCGACCCGACGCAGCGAGGCCGGGCATGATCGCCTATCTCACCCGCCGGCTGATCCAGGCAGCGCTGATCCTGCTCGGCGTATCGCTGATCACCTTCGCCCTGCTCTATCTCCTGCCGGCCGATCCGGTGCGCCAGATCGCCGGCCGCAGCGCCACCCCGCAGACTGTCGAGAGCATCCGCCAGCAGCTCGGGCTCGACCAGCCCTTCGCCGTGCAATACTGGCGCTATCTGACCAACCTGCTCAGCGGCGATCTAGGCCGCTCCTACATCCAGCGTTCGGAGGTCAGCGAGCTGATCGTGGCGCGCCTGCCGGCCAGCCTGCTTCTGATGGTCGGCGCCATCGTCTGCGAGCTGGTCATCGGCCTGAGCATGGGCCTGATTGCCGCGGTCAAGCGCGGCAGCGCCACCGATCAGGCGCTGATGGTCGGCTCCTTCATCGGCGTGTCGGCACCGCAATTCGTCGTCGGCCTGCTTCTGCTCTACGTCTTTGCCGTCAAGCTCGGCTGGTTTCCGATCGGCGGCTACGGCACCTTCAGCCACATGGTGCTGCCGTCGCTGACGCTCGGCATCCTCGGCGCCGGCTGGTATTCGCGCATGATGCGCTCGTCGATGATCGACGTCCTGCGCCAGGATTACATCCGCACCGCCCGCGCCAAGGGCCTGGCCCAGCGCGCCGTGCTGTTCGGCCACGCTCTGCCCAACGCCATCCTGCCTGTCGTCGCCATGATCGGCATCGACATCGGCCTGTTCATGGGCGGCATCGTGGTGGTCGAAAGCGTGTTCGGCTGGCCCGGCATCGGCCAGCTCGCCTGGCAGGCGATCCAGCGCGTCGACATCCCGATCATCATGGGCGTCACGCTGGTCTCCGCCTGCGCCATCGTTTTGGGCAACCTGCTCGCCGACATCGTCGCTCCATTCATCGATCCGCGCATCAAGCTGCGCTGATCAACGACAGGACCGCAAGACTGCCAACAGACAGACGACAAGCAGACAACAAGCAGACAACAAAGAGAAGGGAACCTCGGATGAAACAGCTGTTAACATCGACCGTCGCCGCGTCAGCGCTTTTGCTGGCGCTCGGCATGGCGTCCGCCACGGCACAGGAAACGCTCGATCCCAAGGCCAAGCAGGGCGGCGCGATCACCATCACCTACAAGGACGATGTCGCCACGCTTGATCCGGCGATCGGCTATGACTGGCAGAACTGGTCGATGATCAAGAGCCTGTTCGACGGGTTGATGGATTACGAGCCCGGCACCACCACGCTGCGGCCCGAACTGGCCGAGAGCTACGAGATTTCCCCCGACGGCAAGACCTTCACCTTCAAGCTGCGCAAGGGCGTGAAATTCCACAACGGCCGCGAAATGACGGCCGATGATGTCAAATATTCGCTCGACCGCGTCACCAATCCCAAGACCCAGAGCCCCGGCGCCGGCTTCTTCGCCTCGATCAACGGCTATGACGATGTCGCCGGCGGCAAATCGGAAAGCCTTGCCGGCGTGACGGCGGTCGACCCCTCGACGGTCAAGATCGAACTGTCGCGGCCCGATGCCACCTTCCTGCATGTCATGGCGATCAATTTCAGCCATGTCGTGCCGAAGGAAGAGGTCGAGAAATACGGCGCCGACTTCGGCAAGCACCCCGTCGGCACCGGCGCCTACAAGATGGCCGAATGGACGCTCGGCCAGCGCCTGGTATTCGAGCGCAACGCCGACTACTGGCACAAGGGCCTGCCCTATATCGACAAGATTACCTTCGAGATCGGCCAGGAGCCGATCGTGGCGCTTTTGCGCCTGCAGAATGGCGAGGTCGACGTTCCGGGCGACGGCATTCCGCCGGCCAAGTTCCAGGAGGTGATGGCCGATCCCGAGCAGAAGGCGCGTGTCGTCGAAGGCGGTCAGCTGCAGACCGGCTATGTCACCATGAACACCCAGATGGCGCCGTTCGACAACGTAAAGGTGCGTCAGGCCGTCAACATGACGATCAACAAGGACCGCATCGTCAAGCTGATCAACAATCGCGCCGTACCCGCCAACCAGCCGCTGCCGCCGTCGATGCCCGGCTATGACAAGGCTTTTGCAGGTTATGCCTTCGACGTCGACAAGGCCAAGGCGCTGCTCGGCGAGGCCGGCCATCCCGACGGCTTCGAGACAGAGCTGTTCGTCATGAACACCGACCCCAACCCGCGCATCGCCCAGGCGATCCAGCAGGATCTCGCGGCGATCGGCATCAAGGCCTCGATCCAGTCGCTCGCCCAGGCAAATGTCATCGCCGCCGGCGGCGAAAAGAACGGCGCGCCGATGATCTGGTCAGGCGGCATGGCCTGGATCGCCGACTTCCCCGATCCGTCCAACTTCTACGGCCCGATCCTCGGCTGCGGCGGTGCTGTGCAGGGCGGCTGGAACTGGTCCTGGTACTGCAACAAGGAGCTCGACGAAAAGGCGGCCGCCGCCGATTCGATCGTCGATCCCGCCAAGGCCGAGGAACGCGCCAAATTGTGGGGCGAGATCTACGCCAAGGTCATGGCCGACGCACCCTGGGCGCCCGTCTTCAACGAGCAGCGCTTCACCATGAAGTCGCCGCGCATGGGCGGCGACGACAAGCTGTATGTCGACCCGGTCCATATCCCGATCAACTACGACTATGTGTATGTGAACGATGTGCAATAACTGCAACTACACCATCCACGGACGCCATCATCACTTCGGCTGGGACAATTCCTTTGCCCCGGCCGAGCGGGTGGCGCCCGGCTCGACGATCGAGTTCGAATGTCTTGATTCCTCGGGCGGCCAGCTCAAGGCCGACAGCACCGTCGGCGACATCGCAAAACTCGACTTCGACCAGATCAACCCGGTGACCGGGCCGATCTTCGTCGAGGGCGCCGAACCGGGTGATGCGCTCAAGGTGACGATCGAGGCGTTCAAGCCGTCCGGCTTCGGCTGGACGGCCAACATTCCGGGCTTCGGCCTGCTCGCCGACGACTTCAAGGAGCCGGCGCTCAACATCTGGAAATATGACGCGACCTCGCTCGAGCCGGCGCTGTTCGGCAAGAACGGCCGCGTGCCGCTGAAACCCTTCGCCGGCACCATCGGCAATGCCCCTGCCGAGATGGGGCACCACTCGGTGGTGCCGCCACGGCGCGTCGGCGGCAATCTCGACATCCGCGACCTTGCCGCCGGGACCGTGCTCTATCTGCCTGTCGAAGTGGCGGGCGCGCTGTTCTCGGTCGGCGATACGCACGCCGCCCAGGGCGATGGCGAGGTCTGCGGCACGGCGATCGAAAGCCCGATGAACGTCGTCTTGACCCTCGACCTGGTCAAGGACGCCAGGCTGAAGACGCCGCGCTTCACCACGCCGGGGCCGGTGACGCGGCATCTCGACGCCAAGGGCTATGAGGTGACGACAGGCATCGGCCCTGACCTGATGACCGGCGCCAGGGAGGCCGTCGCCCAGATGGTCGACCTGTTGTCACGGCGTTACCAGATGGACCCCGTCGACGCCTACATGCTGGTGTCGGTGTGCGGCGACCTGCGCATTTCGGAGATCGTCGACATGCCGAACTGGGTGGTGTCGTTCTACTTCCCGCGCTGCGTGTTCGAATGAACGCAGCGACCGATCCGAAACATACTGCCGGAGCCCCTGCCCCGGCAGTCGACAGGCCGGTGCTCGACGTCGCCGGGCTGACCATTTCCGTGCGCGGCGAAGACGGCGAACGGCCTGTCGTCTCCGATCTCTCCTTCTCTTTGGCTCGCGGCGAGACCTTGTGCATCGCCGGTGAATCCGGCTCCGGCAAGTCGATGACCTCGCTGGCAATCATGGCGCTGCTGCCGCAGCCGGCGGCCAGGATCTCGGCCGGCTCGATCCGGCTTGGCGACACCGACCTCGCCGCGCTCGACGAACGCCAGATGCGCCGCATCCGCGGCAACCGCATCGCCATGATCTTCCAGGAGCCGATGACCTCGCTCAATCCGGTGCTGTCGATCGGACGCCAGCTGGTCGAGGCGATCGAAGCCCATACGGGTGTTTCCAGCGCGGAGTCGCGCAAACTCGCCATCGAGGCGCTGACCTCCGTGCGCATCCCCGAGGCCGAGAGCCGGCTGAAGCAGTATCCCCACGAACTGTCCGGCGGCATGCGCCAACGCGTCATGATCGCCATGGCACTGGCGCTGAAGCCCGACGTGCTGATCGCCGACGAGCCGACCACGGCACTCGACGTCACCGTGCAGGGCGAAGTGCTCGAACTGTTGCGCGACCTGCAGCGCCAGCACGGCACCAGCGTCATCCTCATCACCCACGACATGGGCGTCGTCGCCGAAATGGCCGACCGCGTCATCATCATGCGCAACGGCCGCATGGTCGAGCAGGGCAAGGTCGCCGACATCTTCGAACGCCCTGAGGTCGACTACACACGCGACCTACTGACGGCGGTGCCGCGCATGGGCACTGGTGCCGCGCGCCAGGCCGCCTCAGGTGACGTCGCGGCGACGAAACCTCAGCCGGTCGCCGTGGCGCGCGACCTCCATGTCCGCTTCGACCTCACTGGCGGCTTCTTCGGCCGGGTCAACCGCCGGGTCCATGCCGTCGAGGGCATCAGCTTTTCCATCGCCGCCAACGAGACGCTTTCCCTGGTCGGCGAATCCGGCTGCGGCAAGTCGACGACGGCAAAAGCCCTTGCCGGCCTGGTGCCCTACAGCGGCGAACTTTCGATCGGCGGGCGCAATTTGTCCGGCCTTGGCCGACACGAGCGCAAGGCGGTGCGCCGCGACGTCCAGATGATCTTTCAGGATCCTTACGCCTCGCTCGATCCGCGCATGCGCGTTGGCGACCTCGTCGCCGAACCGCTGCTGATCCACAACATTGGCACGCCGCGGGAGCGCAGCGAACGGGTCGCCGCCCTGTTCGAGCGCGTCGGCCTGACAGCCGACCAGATGGAGCGCTATCCGCACGAGTTTTCCGGCGGCCAGCGCCAGCGCATCTGCATCGCCCGCGCCTTGGCGTTGAGGCCCAAGCTGATCATCGCCGACGAAAGCGTGTCGGCGCTCGACGTTTCCGTGCAGGCGCGCGTGCTGCAACTGTTGAAGGAGCTGCAGCGCGAGTTCGGCGTCGCCTATCTGTTCATCTCGCACGACATGGCGGTGGTGGAGAACATCTCCGATCGTGTCGCCGTCATGTATCTCGGCCAGATCGTCGAGATGGGCACGCGCGACCAGATCTTCTCCAATCCGCGCCATCCCTACACCAGGCGGCTGATCGAGGCGGTGCCGGTTCCCGATCCTGTCAGGCGCCGGACACGCTTCGCGCGAATGGACCGCGAGATCCCGAGCCCCGTGCGCAAGCTTGGCGACGCACCGAAGAAGCTGGTGCTCACCGACGTCGGCGGAGGCCACCTCGTCGCCGAATCGTCAGATCGGCAAGCCCGCTGAGCCCGCCGACCCTGCCCGGCGCGGACAGCGCCGGGGTCGCTGGCACATCCATTTCCCGTCGCTGCCTCCGGCGCAGATTGTGGAAAGATCACTCTGATATATGCCATTGCGACGTTTGCGCACGGCAGCCAGCATTTGATGAATCAAAGTGTAGTGCTATCGTCCGATCAAGCATGGTTAACAAAAGCTAAATTACAGCTGCCTGTTTCACCATGTCTGGCCTGGCGGATCCGCTCGCCGGTCTGTCGCCATGGGCGAATGACTTCGAAGAACCGGTCGCGGGCCAGGGTGGGAGTGGCAACGATTGGCGGAGCTATCCGAAAAATTCATCGACCAGATCTACGAGGCGTCCTTCGTCCCGGAGAAATGGCCTGTTTTGCTCGACGGCCTCGCCAAGGCTGTCGACGGCATGGGCGGCTATCTCTTCACCATCAGCCGTGGCGCTTCCGCCTATGTCGCCTCCGACGCGGTCGCGCCGCATGTCGAGGCCTTCATGCATGAAGGCTGGATGGCGATGAACGGCCGGGCGGCGCGCGCCGAAGCGCTTGCCTATCCCGGCTTCATCACTGACCTCGATGCCTTCAGCGAAGAGGAGCTGGAGCGCGAGCCGATCTACCGCGATTTCCTCAGGCCACGCGGCATGGGCTGGGCAGCCGGCACCCATATCCCGATCCCGACCGGCGACGTACTGTCGTTCAACCTCGAGCGGACCACGGCGCGCGGCCCGTTCGAGCGGCCGATTGTCGACGCGCTCGACCGGCTGCGCCCGCATGTCGCCCGCGCCGCCATGGTCGGCGCGCGGATCGGCCTGGAAAAGGCGCGCGCCGGGGCGGATGCGCTGGAGGCGCTTGGCCTGCCGGCGGCCGTGCTGGGCGGACGCGGGCAATTGCTCGCCTGCAACCAACTGATGGACAGGCTGATCCCGGTGACGGTGCAGGACGGCTCGGCCCGCGCCCAGATCACCGACAAGAAAGCCGATGCGCTGCTTGAGACAGCACTTTCGGCGCTGGCCGGCGGCACAAGGCGCGGCATCGTCCAGTCGTTCCCGATCAAGGGCCATGACGGCAAGCCATCCGGTGTGGCGCATCTCTTGCCGGTGCGCGGCTCGGCGAACGACCTGTTCAGCCGCATGAACAGCATCCTCGTCATCATGCCGTTGCCCGGCCCGGGCGCACCGCCTGTGAAGGTGTTGCAAGCGCTGTTCGACCTGACGCCGAGCGAAGCGCGCATCGCCTCTGCCCTCGCCGACGGCCGCACCATCGACGCCATCGGCCAGGATTTCGGCATCGCCCGGGAAACCGTACGCTCGCATCTGCGCTCGATCTTCGCCAAGTCGGGCGTGTCCAAACAGTCGTCGCTGGTCCGGCTGCTGCTCGGCGTGACGCTGCCGCGACCGGGTAGCTAGACCATAGACTTACTCGACAGTTCGCATACGACCTGCGCAACTGGATTCGGGAGGAACGACAATGGCTTATCTCGACATCTATCTTGCCCAGCTGACCGACCCGTTCCGGATCGGCCTGTTGATCGCGCTGGTGGTCACCGCCGCCAACACCGCGCCCAACCTGAACCGCTGGATACCGATTGCGCTTGGCATCGTCTTCGTCGCTGTCCTCATTCCCTACAGCTTCGGCAGCTCCGACGACGTCGCCAAGACGTTTGCTGTCGGCGTTGGCCTGGTCTCCAACATCACGCTGCTGGCCGTCATGCTCGGTGCCAAGGCGCTCTATACGCGGCTGGCGAGAGGCTAGCGAAACTCCAGAAAGAGGAGAAGTTCCGTCGGAAAGGCGGAGCTAGAGCTCGAACTCGCCCTGCCCGGCGTCGAGCGCGCCGATGGTCTCGGCGGCCAGTGCGCGGGTGATGCGGCTCTTCTGTTCGAGCGCTGCCCGGTCGAGGCGCTCGACAACACGAATGGCCGTCGACAGCGAGCGCTCGATGCGGCGGACAAGGAACTGCACGACATGCGGCTCGACCTCGACCTGGCGGTCGGCGAACAGCTTGGTGATGACGCCGGCAAGCAGAAGGTCGTCGGGCTCGTCGATCTCGACGGTTGCAGCAGCCTTGAGCCGCGAGGCGAGGTCAGGCAGCGTCACTCCCCAGGCGGCGGGAAAGCTGCGCGCGGTGAGCAGAAGCTGCGCGCCCGAGCCGCGAATGGTGTTGATCAGATGGAAGAGCCCGTCCTGGTCGATCCGCCCTTGGTCGGCGTCGTCGATCAGCACTGAGGCGGCGCCGACCTCGCCCAAATGAGCCGTAATGTCGGAGACGTCGAGCTGAAGCGCCTCGGCATGCTCGCGCCAGATCGCGGCAAGATGCGACTTGCCCGACCCGGCCGGACCGGCCAGCAGCACCACGGGTGCGGGCCATTCGGGCCAGCGGTCGATCAGCGAAACGGCCTGGGCGTTGGCGCCTGAAACGACGAGGTCGTCGCGCGAAAACCCCGGCGAATGGCCGAGGTCGAGCGGCAGCTGGCGCGGTTTGATCGGCTCGCGCGACACGGTCATTTTTCCGGTTTCGCGCCGCTCGGCTTGCGGGCCTGGACTTTTGCGCTGCTCGGCGTGCCCGCCTCGGGCGGCTCCACGGCATGGCCGTGATAGAGTGGTGAATCGAGGTAGCGACCGATGGCAAAGCGCACCAGCACCGCAACCGCCGCCGCCGACGGCACCGCCACCAGAAGGCCGACGAAGCCGAACATCGCGCCGAAAGCGACCAGAGCGAACATCAGCCAGACCGGATGCAGGCCGACACTCTTGCCGACGAGGCGCGGCTGCAGGATGTTGCCCTCGATGAACTGGCCGATGAAGAACACCGCCGCCACCGCAGCGACCATGGTCCAGTCCGGCCAGAACTGGACGAAGGCGACGCCGATCGACAGCACAAGGCCAAGCAGCGAGCCGACATAAGGAATGAAGCTGACGAGGCCGGCAAACAG
>Ga0209902_101217_pt1 | contig 14379 bp, 13 predicted proteins | sample FECB27metaG_FD_188304 | JGI IMG/M metagenome (GOLD analysis project Ga0209902, IMG submission 188304) | Cyanobacterial communities from the Joint Genome Institute, California, USA - FECB-27 (SPAdes) (version 2) | ecosystem: Environmental > Aquatic > Thermal springs > Hot (42-90C) > Microbial mats...
CCCGCCATGTCGGCCGCGTGGCGGAAGGCCGGGTGTTCGCCACCCATGCGCTGTCGCGGGTGCTGCCGGACGCGGAGGCCTATGCCGACCGGACCACCGGCGTGCTGGCGGTGCCGCTGTCGCAGACGCCGCGCGACTTCCTGTTCTTCTTCCGCAAGGAGCTGGTGCGCACGCTCGAGTGGGCCGGCAATCCCGACAAGTCCTACTCGACCGGCCCGCATGGCGACCGGCTGACGCCGCGCAAGAGCTTCGCGATCTGGAAGGAGACGGTGCGGATGCAGTCGCAGCCGTGGAGCGAGCTCGACCGCGAGATCGGCGAGGCGGCGCGCGCGATGCTGGCGGAGGTCGTGCTGCGCCACAACGAGCTGATGGCGGAGGAGCGCGACAAGGCGGACGTGCGCCAGCGCATGCTGAACGAGGAACTCAACCACCGCGTCAAGAACATCCTCGCCGTGATCAAGTCGGTGGTCGGCCATCCGGTGGCGGAGGGGCGCACCCTCTCCCAGTATGTCGAGACGCTGGAGGGCCGCATCCAGGCGCTCGCGGTCGCCCACGACCAGGTGGTGCGTGGCGACGGCGGCGGGCTGTTCTCCGACCTGCTGGAAGCCGAACTCTCCCCCTATCGCAGCGCCGGCCCGACGATCACCCTCGAGGGCCCGCCGGTGTGGCTCGACGCGCGCGCCTTCTCGGTGCTGGCGCTGGTGCTGCACGAGCTCTCGACCAACGCCGCGAAATACGGGGCGCTGTCGGTTCAGGGCGGCCGGCTGGACGTGACGTGGCGGCGCGACGACAGCGGCTGCGCGGTCGCCTGGTGCGAGCGCGGCGGGCCGCGCGTGGCGCCACCGGCCCGCGAGGGTTTCGGCTCGGCCCTGATCGAGCGCTCGATCCCCTACGACCTCGGCGGCGAGAGCAGCGTCTCCTATCAGCCGGAGGGGGTGGAGGCGCGCATCCGGGTGCCGGCCAAGCACCTTTCCGATGCCGGCCAGCTCGCCGGCCTGGCGAAGCCCCGGGCCGGCGCCATCGCCTCCGGCGAGCGGCCGGTCCTCGACGGATCGACCCGCGTGCTCCTGGTTGAGGACCAGTTGCTGATCGCGATGGACGTCGAGCAGATGCTGGCGGCGGCGGGGCTGACGCAGGTCACGACCGCCGCCTCGGTGCCGGAGGCCCTGAAGCGGATCGCCGCCACCGCCCCGGATGTCGCCGTCCTCGACGTCAACCTCGGCGTCACCACCTCGATCCCGGTCGCCGAGGACCTGCAGCGCCGCGGCATCCCCTTCGTCTTCGCCACCGGCTACGGCGATTCGACGATGATCCCGGCCGCCTTCGCCGGCGTGCCGGTGGTCCGCAAACCCTATGGCGGCCCGGCCCTGACGGCGGCCATCGCGAAGGTGCTGGGGGGCGGGGGGTAGGGCGCGATCGTTCGCTTGGCCGGTGGATGATCCGCGGCCTCCCTTGCGCCGCCGGTCCCTCCGCGCTACCCCGGGCGTTCGCGGACGGCCGGGGCGGCCTTGGGCGGCGGGAGCTTCATGGACAGGATCAGGATCGTCGGCGGGCAGCGCCTGAACGGCATCATTCCGATCTCCGGCGCGAAGAACGCGGCGCTGCCGCTGATGATCGCGAGCCTTTTGACCGACGAGACGCTGACGCTCGAGAACGTGCCGCGGCTGCGGGACGTGCAGCAGCTGTTCCATATCCTGTCGAATCACGGCGTCGACCACTCGATCGAGGGCAAGCGCAACGGCCAGGACGGGATGACCGGCCAGACCGTGCACCTGTCGGCCCGCGCCATCGTCGACACCACCGCACCCTATGAACTCGTCTCGACGATGCGGGCGTCGTTCTGGGTGATCGGGCCGCTGCTTGCGCGGATGGGCGAGGCGCGGGTGTCGCTGCCGGGCGGCTGCGCCATCGGCACGCGGCCGGTGGACTTCTTCATCGAGGGCCTGAAGGGGCTCGGCGCCGAGATCGACATCGACGCCGGCTATGTCGTGGCCCGCGCGCAGAAGGGCCTTGTGGGCGGTCGCGTCGTGCTGCCGAAGGTGTCGGTCGGCGCCACCCACACGCTGCTGATGGCGGCGACGCTTGCCCGCGGCGAGACGGTGATCGAGAACGCCGCGCGCGAGCCGGAAATCGTCGACCTCGCCCGGTGCCTGAGCCTGATGGGCGCCCGCATCGAGGGCGCCGGCACCTCGACCATCCACGTTGAGGGCGTGTCGCGCCTCGGCGGTGCCCGCCACCGGGTGCTGCCGGACCGCATCGAGACCGGCACCTATGCGATGGCGGTGGCCACCGTCGGCGGCGACGTGCTGCTGGAAGGCGCCAGCGCCGACCTCATCGAGGCGCCGCTGGCGCTGCTCGCCGGTGCCGGCGTCGGCGTCGAGCGGACGAATTCCGGGGTGCGGATCACCCGCAACGGCCACGGGCTCGCCCCGGTCGACGTGACGACGGCGCCGTTCCCGGGCTTCCCGACCGATCTGCAGGCGCAGCTGATGGCGATGACGACGCGCGCCGACGGCGTCTCGCACATCACCGAGACGATCTTCGAGAACCGCTTCATGCACGTGCAGGAGCTCGCCCGGCTCGGTGCCCGCATCACCCTCGACGGCCAGCGGGCGACGATCGAGGGCGGGGCGAAGCTGAAGGGGGCGCCGGTGATGGCGACCGACCTGCGCGCCTCCGTCTCGCTGGTGATTGCCGGGCTGGCGGCCGAGGGCGAGACGACGATCAACCGCGTCTACCACCTCGACCGCGGCTTCGAGCGGCTCGAAGACAAGCTCGGCCGCTGCGGCGCCGAGATCGAGCGCATCTCGGGCTGAGCCGACCAAAGCGGCGGGGGGACGGCCGATGCTGATGACCACCGTCTGGGTTGCGCTCGGCGGCGCCCTCGGCAGCGTCTCGCGCTTCTGGCTGGCGATGACGGTGGCGCAGCGGCTCGAGGAGATCTTCCCCTGGGGCACGCTGACGGTGAACGTGCTGGGCTCGTTCATCATCGGTTTCACGATGATCCTCACCGGCCCGGACGGGCGGCTCTACGTGCCCGCCGACGCGCGCATCTTCGTCGTCGTCGGCTTCTGCGGCGGCTTCACGACGTTCTCGACCTTCAGCCTGCAGACGCTGCAGCTGCTGCGCGACGGCGACGTGACGCGCGCCGGCCTCAACATCGCCGTCTCGGTCGCCGCCTGCCTGCTGTCCGTCTGGCTGGGTGCCGTGGTGGCGGGACTGATCAACCAGAGCCGCTGAGCGAGGGCGGCAGGGGAGGGCCCTCAGATGGACACGCCCGGCAGCGACGCCGTCCGCCTCACCGTCTACATGGGCGAGGCCCAGCGGCACGAGGGGCGGCCGTGCTTCGAGGCGGTCGTCAAGGCGGCGCGCGAGGCCGGGCTCGCCGGCGCGACGGTGTCGCGCGGGCTGATGAGCTACGGCCACAACGGCCTGCACATGTCGAACGTGCTGGCGCTGTCGCGCGACCTGCCCATCACCATCGTCCTCGTCGACGCGGCCGACCGCATCGAGGCGTTCCTGCCGACGGTCGATGCCATCGTCGAGAACGGCCTGATCACCACCGAGGCCGTCAAAGTCCGCCGCTACGGCCCGCGCGGCGCCTGAGGCGCAGGCCGCGTCAGGCCGGCGCGCCGCGCACGGCGTCGAGGCCGCGCAGCACCCGCTCGGGCGTGATCGGCATCTCGTCGACGCGCACGCCGCAGGCGTCGAAGATGGCGTTGGCGATCGCCGGGATCGGTGAGTTCGCCGTCATCTCGCCGATGCCCTTGGCGCCGTAGGGGCCGTTCTTGGCCGGCCGCTCGATGATCGCCGACTGCATCTCGGCGAGGTCGCCGGGGCCCGGCATCAGGTAGCCGGCGAAGTCGGTCGGGCCGTGCGAGCGATCGGGATAGTAGGGCTCGGTGGTCTCGTAGAGGGCGTGGCTGATGCCCATCCAGGCGCCGCCGACGATCTGCTGGTGGGCCATCGCCGGGTTCATGGCGCGGCCGATCTCGTAGACGTTGGTGAGCTTCAGGACGAACACCTCGCCGGTCTCGTCGTCGACCTCCACTTCCGCGACGGTGCAGGCGTGGGCCTGGGCGGAATCCGGGTCCATCTTTCCCGTCTCGGGATCGACGTCGCTCTTCGGCTTCATGTAGATGCCGCGGCCGGAGATCGTTCGGCCCTGCTTGAAGTGGGCGGCGAGCGCCAGCTCGACGAGGCCGATGCCCTTCTCCGGCGAGCCGACGACGTGGATGCGGCCCTCGCCGTCGCCGGTGAGGTCGTCGGGATCGACCTCGAGCTCGTCGGCGGCGACCTGCATCATCACCTCGCGCGCTTCCTTGGCGGCCATGATGACGGCGTTGCCGACGCGGTGGGTGGCGCGGCTCGCAAACGTGCCCATGCAGTGCGGGCCGGTGTCGGTGTCGGCGGTGTCGACCATGACGTTGCCATAGGGCACGCCGAGCGTCTCGGCGGCGATCTGCGCCATGATGGTCTTGAGGCCCTGGCCGAGATCGACGCTCGACAGCGAGATGACGAAGCTGCCGGTGGTGGTGGCGTGGATCAGCGCCTGGGAGGGGTCACCGCCGAGGTTCATGCCGGTCGGATAGTTCACCGAGGCCATGCCCCGGCCTTTGAGCCTAGCCATGGGCGGTCTCCTCCCGGGTCAGCGACGACATTGCGGCGAAGCGGTCGGGCAGGGTGCGCCCGGAGATCCGCGCCGCCTCCTGCACCACCTCGACGAGGGCGGCGCCCTCGACGATCTTGCGGTGGGCCTTCATGTCGCCGTCGCGGTAGGCGTTGATCAGGCGGAACTCGAACGGATCGATGCCGAGCATCCGTGCCAGCCGGTCCATCTGCACCTCCAGCGCGAAGTCGCCGATCGTGACGCCGAAGCCGCGCATCGCCGAGGACGGCGTGCGGTTGGTGTAGACGCAGTGGGCGTCGACGTGGACGTTCGGGATCGCGTAGGGGCCCGGCATGTGCGCCGCCGCCTTCGTCGTGCCGTAGGGGCTGTGGCGCGAATAGGCACCGGCGTCGACATAGAGCGTCACCTTGCGGGCGACGATCCGGCCGTCGGCCATCACGCCGTCCTTGATGGTGATGCGCTCGGCCGCCCGCGGGCTGGAGACCTGCATCTCCTCGTGGCGGCTGTAGGCGTACTTCACCGGCTTGCCCGTCAGCATCGCGGCGAGCGTCGCGATCGGCTCGACGATGACGTCGACCTTGCCGCCGAAGCCGCCGCCCACCGTGCCGCCGACGAGGCGCAGCTTGCCGAACGGCAGGCCGAGGATCAGCGCCATGTTGTCGAGGGTGAAGAACAGCGCCTGGGTGTTCGAGTAGACCGTGAAGCGGCCGGAGCCCTCGGGCTTGACGATGCAGCCGGTGGTCTCGGTCGGCGCGTGCTCGATCGGCGCCGACTGGTAGCGGTGCTCGACGACGTGGTCGGCGGTGGAGAACGCCTGCTCGACGTCGCCGAAGCGAATGCGCCGGCAGTGGTGGCCCTCGTAGACGAAGTAGTTCTTGCCGTGCGGCTTGATCGCCGGGGTCTCGGGCTTCACGGCCTCCTCGACGTCGAAGACGGGCGGCAGGTCGTCGTAGGAGACGACGACCTTCGAGGCACCCTCCTCGGCGGCGGCGAGCGTATCGGCCAAGACGGCGCAGATCTGCTCGCCGAGGAACAGCACGCGGTCCTCCGGCAGCACCGGCTCGTCGTTCGGCTCGACGCCGATGAGGCGCAGGATCGTGTACCAGTTGTGCGGCACGTCCTTGTGGGTCAGGACCCGCACCACCCCCGGCACGGCGAGCGCGGCGCTAGTGTCGATGCCCTCGATGAGGGCGTGGTGGCGGGTCGAGCGCACCATCTTCAGGTGCAGCATCCCCGGGAACGAGACGTCCTCGTAGAACTGCGTCCGGCCGGTGACGTGGCCGCGCGCGTCCGAGCGTTCGACGGTGGTGCCGACCACCTTGAGCGGGTCGCCGCGTTCGTCGGCGAAGTAGCGGGTGAGGATCTCTTCCATCTCGGTCCCCTTCGCTCAGGCGGCTCTGGAGGGGCGGGTGGCGCGGAGATCGGCGGCCGCCTCGAGGACGGCGTCGATGATCGCCTCGTAGCCGGTGCAACGGCAGACGTTGCCGGAGATCGCGACGATGACGTCGTCGCGGCTCGGGCTCGGCGTGCGGTCGAGCAGGGACTTCGCCGCCATGATCATGCCCGAGGTGCAGAAGCCGCACTGGGTGGCGAAGCCGTCGATGAAGGCCTGCTGCAGCGGGTGCAGTTCGTCCGGCCCGGTGGCGACGCCCTCGAGCGTCTCGACGCGGGCGCCGTCGAGGGGCTCGACGAGGCACAGGCAGCTCATCACCGGCTCGCCATCCAGAATGACCGTGCAGGCGCCGCACGAGCCGGTCTCGCAGCCCTTGCGGGTGGCGGTGAGGCCGAGCGCCTCGCGCAGCGCGACGAGCAGCGTCGCCCCCGGCTGGACGAGGAAGTCTCGGTGGGCGCCGTTCACCTCGAGCGAGACGATGCTCGGCCGCATGGTGGTTCCTCCCCAGGACTGTCGGCGTTGTCGCCGTTGTGATCGTTGCGGATCTCTGTGAACGCGGGTGTCTTCGAAGGCCGTGTTCGTGACCGTGGCAGGCGTCGTCGGGCGGCGGCGGTCGTCGCGGCTCAGTCGCCGAGAAGGGCGCGGCGCACGTGCACCGGCAGCACGCGGGCGCGATACCAGGCGGAGGCGTATTCGTCGTCGAACGGCTCGGCGTCGGCGAGCGCCGCCCGGCCGGCGGCCTCGGCGCTCGTGTGGTCGAGCGGACGGCCGATGAGGGCTGCTTCCGCGGCCGGCGACCGCTTCGGCCGGCGCGTGGCGCCGGACAGCGCCACGCGGGCACTGGCGACGACGCCGTCCGCCTCGGTGACGACGGCGGCCACGGTGACGATGGAGGCCGAGTTGAGGGCGCGGCGCGCCGCCTTGCGGTAGCGCCAGGCGCCGGCCGGCGGCAGCCGGAACGACAGCGAGGTGAGGATGCGGCCGCGCACCAGCCCGTCGCCCGCGAGGCTTTCGGCCGGCACGATCTCCTCGCCGTCCGGGCCGACGACGGTGCCGGTGGCGCCGAGCGCGATCAGCGCGCAGGCGACGTCGCCATAGGGCTCGTCGACGAAGAAGTTGCCGCCGACGGTGGCGGTTGAGCGCAGCGTCGGCGAGCCGACGGTGGCCAGCGCCGCGTGCAGGAAGGCGAGGCGGGGCTCGCGCTCGAGCACGGCGAGCGGCGTCAGCGCGCCGAGGGTGACGGTGTCGCCGTCGACGGCGATGTCGCCGATGCGGCTGCGCAGGCGGCGCAGGCTGACGGCGATGGTCTCCGGCGCACCGTGGTTGATGCGCGGCACCGTCGTGGTGCCGCCGCCGATCAGCAGGGCCTCGGCATCCGTCAAGAGCAGGGAAACGGCGTCGGACAGCGTCTCCGGCGCGCGCACGGCCGTGAGCATTTTTCGTCCCTCCCATCCCCGCTCGCTTCGTGGCGGCGGGTGATCTTTTAGGAATTCGATTATCGATAAGACCTGTGGTGATTGTCAATGCAGATGGCGCCACGCTAGGGTTCGGCGGTGCAGACGGCGGACGAATCCACGGAAAACCCGAAAGCGGGGCGGCGAGGCGAGGGGCGGCGGGCGGCCACCGGCTCGTCGGGAGCACCGTTGCGCCACGTCATCAAGCACGCGCTGCTCACCGGCATCCTGGCGGGTCGCTATGCGCCGGGCCAGCGGCTGCTGGAAATGCGCATCGCCGCCGAGTTCGAAACGAGCCAGGGCCCGGTGCGCGAGGCGTTCCGCGAGCTCGAGGCGACCGGCCTCGTCGTCAACACGCCGCGCCGCGGCACCTATGTCGCCGCCGACGTCGTCGAGCGCATCCGCGAGATCTACGTCGTGCGCGGTTCGCTCGAGGAGGCGGCGACGCGGCTCGCGACGCGCCGGCGGGCCGGTGACGTCGCCGACCTGCAGGCCCACGTCGACGCGATGGTGGGGGCCGCCGGCAGCGGTGACCTGGAGCGGCTCGGCACCGAGAGCGTCGCCTTCCACCGCGCCGTGATGACCTCGTCCGGCAACGCTCTGCTCTTGGCGATCTGGTCGTCGCTCGCCATCGAGACGCGCACGACGATCACGCTTCTGACCGACGGCCTCGACCTGATGGAGGCCGCCACCAGCCACCAGCCGATCGTCGACGCCATGGCACGCGGCGATGCCGAGGAGGCGGGCCGCCTCGCCCGCGTCCACCAGGACTTCTTCGAGACGCTGCCGGTGCCGCTCGGCGACCTTTCGACGGCGGCGGCGTAGTGGCGATCGTCGGTGGAGAGACCTTGCCCGACGCGGCGGCGCGGGCGCTCGACCTGATCGAGGGGGGCGCGCCGCTGGTGCTGGTGCATGGCGGCGCCGGCACCGGCAAGACCACCTTCCTGCAGGCGCTGCGCCGGCAGGAGGGGCGCCGCCAGGTGTTCGTCGCGCCGACCGGCGTGGCGGCGCTGCACGTCGGCGGCCAGACCATCCACTCCTTCTTCGGCCTGCCGCCGCGCCTCCTGCACCGCGACGAGATCAAGCCGCGGCCGTTCGCCCGCCGGCTGATGCGCAAGCTCGAGCGCCTCGTCGTCGACGAGGTGTCGATGGCGCGTGCCGACCTCGTCGACGCCATGGACATCTCGCTGCGCGTCGCCCGCAACCGCGACGAGCCGTTCGGCGGCGTGCAGGTGGTGCTCGTCGGCGACTTCCTGCAGCTGGCGCCGGTGGTGCCGATGGTCGAGCAGGAGATCCTCGCCGACCTCGGCTACGAGGGCCCCTACGCCTTCCACGCCCGCGTGCTCGCCGGCGCGCCGGTGGCCGGCGTCGGCTTCACCACGGTGCACCGGCAGTCCGACCCGACCTTCGTCGGCTGGCTCGACGATCTGCGCCGCGGCCGCGACGTCGAGCGGGCGGTCGCGGCCCTCAACGAGGCCTGCGTGCGCCCGCACCGCGACGGCGCCGCGCCGGTGCTGCTCGCCGGCACCAACGCCCGCGTCGACGGCTACAACGCCGAAGGCATGGCGCGACTGCCGGCGCGCGAGATCGGCTTCCTCGGCACCAGCGCCGGCGAGTTCGGCCTCGCTGGCGACCGGCTGCCGGTGCCGGAGCGGCTGGCGCTGAAGGTCGGCGCGCGGGTGATGGCGGTGCGCAACGACACGGCCCGTCGCTTCGTCAACGGCTCGACCGGCACCGTCGTCGGGCTGAACGACGACTGCGCCCGGGTGCGCTTCGACAGCGGCGTCGAGATGGAGCTCGAGCCCTACACCTGGGAGCGCATCCGCTACGAGGCCGACGAGAGTGGCGAGCGCATCACCTCGAAGGTGGTCGGCAGCTACACCCAGCTGCCGCTGGTGCCGGCCTGGGCGGTGACCATCCACAAGGCCCAGGGCCTGACGCTGGAAGACGTCCGCATCGACCTCGGCTACGCCTTCGCGCCGGGCCAAGCCTATGTGGCGCTGTCGCGGGCGCGCTCGCTCGCGGGGCTGTCGCTGGTGCAGCCGCTGCGCCCGCGCGACATCCGCGTCGACCCGCGGGTTGTGGCCTTCGTCGAGGCGCTGGAGCGCGCCTAGCCCGCGCGCACGGCGGCCACGGGCCGGGCGCGCCGGTGGTGCACGCGGGCTGTCGTGTCTGCTAAGACGTCCGCGGCAGCCGTCGCAAACCCGCGACGGCGCCGGCGCGGGAGTTCGCCATGTCGAGTGTCGGTTCGGACGGGATCATTCGCGGCGTCATCTCGCCCAATCTCACCCCGTTCGCGGACGACCTCGCCGTCGCCCCCGACCTCTACGTCGCGCACGCGAAATACCTGCTCGCCAACGGCTGCGCCGGGCTCGCCCCCTTCGGCACCACCGGCGAGGCGCTGTCGGTCGGCATCGACGAGCGCAAGCGCCTGCTCGAGGCGCTGGTCGAGGCGGGCGTCGACCCGAAGCGGCTGATCCCGGGCACGGGGCTCTGCGCGTTTCCCGACACGGCCGAGCTCACCCGCCACGCCGTCGACCTCGGCTGCGCCGGCGCGATGACGCTGCCGCCGTTCTACTTCAAGGGGGTCAGCGACGACGGGCTCTTCGCCTACTTCGCCAAGCTCATCGAGGCCGTCGACCGGCCGGCGCTGCGCATCTACCTCTACCACATCCCGCCGGTGTCCCAGACGCCGCTGTCGCTCGACCTCGTCGGGCGCCTCGCCGAGGCGTTCCCCGAGACGATCGTCGGCCTGAAGGATTCCTCCGGCGACGCCGACAACACCCGCGCCCTGCTCGCCCGCTTCCCGAAGCTCGCCATCTATCCAGGCTCCGAGATCGGCCTCGACGCCATGCTGGCGCTCGGCGCTCCCGGCTGCATCACCGCGACCGCCAACCTCAACGCCCCGGCGGTGGCCGAAGTCGTCGTCAAGCACGGCGACGGCGGCGGCGCGGCGCGGCAGGCGGTCGTCGATGCCTTCCGCAAGACCGTGCAGCCCTACGCGCCGATCCCGGCGATGAAGGCGGTGCTGGCCGACACCACCGGCGATCGCCGCTGGCGCAACGTCCGCCCGCCGCTCGTCGCGGCGCCGGTGGAGAAGGGCCGCGAGCTGCTGAAGACGCTCGAGGAGAGTTTTGGCTTCGCCGTGCGGGCGCTGGTGTAGGGGACCGCGTCCTCACGGGGCGACGGACGCCGCCGCGGCGAGGGGAGGGGTGCGATGAGCGAGCGCTACCGGGCGGAAGACCTCGTCGCCTTCGCCGAACGCCTGCTCGCCGGCGCCGGCCTGCCGCCGGAGCCGGCCGCCGCCGTCGCGGCCGGCCTCGTCGAGGCGGACCTGCTCGGCCACACCACCCACGGCCTCGCCCTCCTCGGCCCCTATCTTGGCGCCCTCGCGGCCGGGACGATGGAGCGCGAGGGCCGGCCGGCCGTCGTCTCCGACGCACCCGCCGCCGCCGTCTGGGACGGGCGCCGGCTGCCCGGCGTCTGGACGACCGGCCTCGCCGTCGAGGCGGCGACGGCCAAAGCCGCGACCCAGGGCGTCGGGGCGGTCGTCGTCCGCCGCAGCCACCACATCGCCTGCCTCGCCGCCTTTCTCGAGAAGCCCGCGCGGGAGGGCTTCGCCGTCCTCGTGCTGTCGTCGGACCCGGCGGTGGCCACCGTCGCCCCGCATGGCGGCATCACGCCGGTGATGACGCCGAACCCGCTCGCCGTCGCCATCCCGGCGACCGCCGGCCCGATCCTCATCGACGTCTCCACCTCGATCACCACCAACGGCCTCGTCGCCCGCACCGCGCGCGAGGGCGGCCGGATGGCGGGGCCGTGGCTCGTCGATGCCGAGGGCCGGGCGAGCGACGACCCGGCGGTGGCGACCGCTGGCGGCGCGCTGCTGCCGGTCGGCGGCCTCGACCACGGCCACAAGGGCTTTGCGCTATCCCTGATGGTGGAGGCGCTGACCCAGGGCCTCGGTGGCTACGGCCGCGCCGAGGCGCCGACCGATTGGGGCGCCGCGGTGACGGTCCTCGCCTTCGCGCCGGCTCTGTTCGCGGGGCTCGCGCCGTTCCTCGCGCAGGTCGACTGGCTCGCCGACGCTTGCCGGGCGGCGATCCCGCGGGATCCGGCGGTGCCGGTGCGGATGCCCGGCGAGGCGGCGCTGGCGAGGAAGGCACGGGCGCTGAGCGTGGGGGTGGCACTGCACCCCGAGGTGGCGGCGCAGATCGCGGCGCTGGCGGAGACGCATGGGGTGGCGGGGGTGGGGGTGGTCAGGGGATAGCGTCGCCTTGGGCCGCGGCGTTCCAACACCCGCGACGCGTCCCTCCCCTGCCAAGGGGGAGGGACAGAGCGCCGAGGCGCTCAGGGTGGGGCCCGTCAATCCGAGGCTCGACCTCGCCAGCGTCACATGCCGGATAGACGGGCCCCCACCTGCCGGCTGCGCCGGCTGTCCTCCCCCCTGGCAGGGGGAGGACGTGCTGCGGCTTGGAACCGGCCTGCTACCCTCTGTCGATCAGGTGGAAGAACGACCCCGTCACCATCCCCCGCCTCCCCCCGCTCCCGTCCGCGACCGTCGCTCCATTCGCATCGGTCACCGCGAACAGCGGCGCGTCCCCGCCCGGCTCCGTCACGCTCGCATAGTGGAATTCGTGGCCGCGGAAGGCGTCGCCGGCGGCGCCGAGCAGGCAGCCCTCGGCGAGCACGGCGCGGCGGTAGCCGAGGTGGAGGCGGCGCTTCGCAAAACTGGTGGCGTGGCCAAGCAGGCCCGCCATGGCATGGCGGACGCCGCCGGCGTCCTCGATCCCCTCGCCCAGCACCATGTGGCCGCCGCACTCGCCGTGCACCGGCTTCGCGGCCGCAAACGCCCGCAGGCCGGCCAGGAAGCGGGCGTTGCCGGCGAGCCGGCCGGCGTGCAGTTCCGGGTAGCCGCCCGGTAGCCAGCAGACGTCGGCGCTCGCGTCCGGCGCCTCGTCGGCGAGGGGCGAGAACGCCACGATCTCCGCACCGGCCGCCCGCCAGCCGGCGAGCAAATGCGGATAGACGAAGGAGAACGCCGCATCGCGGGCGAGCGCGATGCGCTGGCCGGGCGGTGGCAGCGCGACGGCATCGGCGTTGGGAATCGACGCGGAGGGGAAGCCGGCTGCCGATGCCGGCCCCATCGATGCCGGCCCCGCCGATGCCGACCCCACCGACCCGGCCGGAGCTGCCCCCGCCGCTACCCCAACATTCGACAACGACCCAGCCCCACCCGATGCCCCCAGCGGCCGCGCCGCCGCGACGATCGCGTCGAGATCGCAGTTCGCTTCGACGAAATCGCCGAGCTCGGCGACGAACGCATCGAGCCGATCGTGTTCCTCGGCCTGGACGAGGCCGAGGTGGCGTTCCGGGACGGTGAGGCCGTCGGTGCGCGGCAGGGCGCCGAGCACCGGCAGTCCCGCCGCCGCGATGCCGCGCGAGGCGAGCGCCGTGTGGCGGGGGCTCGCCACGCGGTTGAGCACCACGCCCGCCACAGTCACGTCCGGCCGGAAGGTCGCAAACCCCTTCGCCACGGCGCCGGCGGTCTGCGACTGGCCGGAGACGTCGAGCACCAGCAGCACCGGCAGGCCGAGACGGGCGGCGAGGTCGGCGGTGGAGCCGTCGCCGCAGGCGCCCGGTGAGGCGACGCCGTCGAAGAGGCCCATCAGGCCCTCGACGATCAGCACGTCGGCGCCGTCGGACTGGGTGGCGGCGAGCGCGTCGAGCAGGCCGGCGCGCATCGACCAGGTGTCGAGATTGACCCCCGGCCGGCCGGTGGCGGCGGCGTGGAAGGCGGTGTCGATGTAGTCCGGGCCGGCCTTGGCGGCGGCGACCGTCAGCCCGCGCCGGCGAAGGGCCGCGATCAGGCCGAGGGTGACGGACGTCTTGCCGGAGCCGGAGCGGGGGGCGGCGACGACGAGGCCGCGCGGGCGGGCGGGGCTGTCGGCCGCCCTCACCGGATCGCCTCGATCATCCGGGCGGTGCCGATGAGGCGGGCGCGGACGGCGACGATCTCGCCGATCGCCACGATCGCCGGTGGGTCGATGCCGGCGGCCGCCGCGTCCTCGGCGATGCGGGCGAGCGTCGAGACGACGACGGCCTCGCGGCCGGTGGTGGCGGAGGCGACGACGGCAGCAGAGGTGCCGGGCGGCAGGCCGCCGGCGATCAGCGCCTCGGCGATTGCCGGCAGGCTCGCCATCGCCATGTAGAGGACGATCGGCTGGCCGGTGGCGGCCAGCGCCGCCCAGTCGAGGCCGCCGGTGCCGGTGCCGGCGTGGCCGGTGGCCAGAATCACCGCCTGGTTGACCTCGCGCAGCGTCGCCGGGATGCCGGCCGCGGCGAGGCCGGCGAGGCCCGACGTCAGTCCCGGCACGACGCGGAAGCGCACGCCCTCCAGCGACAGCGCCAGCACCTCTTCGCCGCCGCGGCCGAAGACGAACGGGTCGCCGCCCTTCAGCCGGACGACGCGCCGGCCGGCGCGGGCGTGGGAAATCAGCCGCAGCGTGATGTCGGCCTGCTTCGCCGATGGCTTGCCGCCGCGCTTGCCGGCATATTCGAGCACGGCTGCGGGCGGGGCGAGCGCCAGGATGCGGTCGTCGACGAGCGCGTCGTGGACGATGACGTCCGCCTGCGACAGCGCCGCGACGGCGGCGAGCGTCAGCAGCGCCGGATCGCCGGGGCCGGCTCCGACCAGCGCCACCTCACCGGCCACGAGCGGCGGCACGTCGTCGAGGAAGCCGGCGACCAGCCCGGCGATCCGTTCCGCATGCTCACCGCCGCCACTCACCCGCTCGCGCTCCTGGCCCGTCGGCCGGCCCTGCCGGCGCGGCCGGATGACGCCCGGCCGCCGTCGTCCTATAGACGGTGCTGCATATCGAGTGGAAGGCATGGCTGCAGCG
>Ga0209902_101219_pt1 | contig 14365 bp, 14 predicted proteins | sample FECB27metaG_FD_188304 | JGI IMG/M metagenome (GOLD analysis project Ga0209902, IMG submission 188304) | Cyanobacterial communities from the Joint Genome Institute, California, USA - FECB-27 (SPAdes) (version 2) | ecosystem: Environmental > Aquatic > Thermal springs > Hot (42-90C) > Microbial mats...
GAGGGCGCGGCGCGCCTTGTTCGATGTGGAAACCATGATCCTCTTTCTCCTTTTTGGTTGAAAAAAATGCCATCGGGCCGCGGGTGCGGCAGCCGATGGCTTCAAGTCGATCGATCGCGCGGTTGTTGTTGTCGGGTGTGGCTGATCGATCGACGGGGGTACGGTTCAGGTGGGACGCGGGCTCAGACGCGCTCGAGGATCAGCGCGATGCCCTGGCCGACGCCGATGCACATGGTGCACAGCGCATAGCGGCCGCCGCTCTTGTGCAGCTGGTTGACCGCGGTGGTCGCGAGGCGCGCGCCGCTGGCACCGAGCGGATGGCCCAGCGCGATCGCGCCGCCGTTGACGTTGACGCGCGCGTCGTCGTCCGAAAGGCCCAGCAGGCGCAGCACCGCGAGGCCCTGCGCGGCGAAGGCCTCGTTGAGCTCGATCACGTCGATCTGGTCGAGCGTGAGGCCGGTGAGCGCCAGCACCTTCTGCGTGGCGGGCGCCGGGCCGATGCCCATGATGCGCGGCGCGACGCCGGCGGTGGCCATGCCCACGATGCGCGCGCGCGGCGTGAGGCCGTGCTTGGCGGCGCTGGCCTCGTCGGCCAGCAGCAGCGCGCAGGCGCCGTCGTTCACGCCGCTGGCATTGCCGGCGGTGACGGTGCCGTCGGGCCGCACCACGCCCTTGAGCTTGGCCAGCGCTTCCAGGCTGGTCTCGCGCGGATGCTCGTCCTTGTTGACGACGATCGCATCGCCCTTCTTCTGCGGCACGCTCACCGGCACGATCTCGGCGTCGAAGAAGCCAGCCTTCTGCGCGGCCACGGCGCGCAGCTGCGAGTTCAGCGCCATCCGGTCCTGCGCCTCGCGCTCGATCTTGTAGTCGGTGGCCACGTTCTCGGCCGTCTCGGGCATCGAGTCGACGCCGTACTGCGCCTTCATGAGCTTGTTGACGAAGCGCCAGCCGATGGTGGTGTCGTAGACCGCGTTGTTGCGGCTGAAGGCGCTCTCGGCCTTCGGCATCACGAAGGGCGCGCGGCTCATGCTCTCGACGCCGCCCGCGATCATTAGGCCGGCCTCGCCGGCGCGGATGGCGCGCGCCGCGCTGCCCACGGCATCGAGGCCCGAGCCGCACAGGCGGTTGATGGTGGCGCCCGGCACCTCGATCGGCAGGCCGGCCAGCAGCGAGGCCATGCGCGCGACGTTGCGGTTGTCCTCGCCGGCCTGGTTGGCGCAGCCGTACAGCACGTCGGTCACGGCCTGCCAGTCGACGTTCTTGTTGCGCTCGATCAGCGCCTTGAGCGGCACCGCGCCGAGGTCGTCGGTGCGCACGCTCGAGAGCGCGCCGCCGTAGCGGCCGAAGGGAGTGCGCACGGCGTCGCAGATGAAGGCTTGGTTGGTCATGGTGTGTCTCTCGGAAAGTGAAGAACGGATGTGGCTGTCCGCGTCAGGCGGCGATCGGCAGGCCCACGAGCTTCTCGAGCTCCGCATGCGCGAGCCCGTCGACCTTGTCGACCAGCTTCAGGCCCTGCGGCGTGCATTCGAGCGTGGCGAGGTCGGAGTACACGCGCTTCACGCAGCCGATGCCGGTCAGCGGGTAGCTGCACTGCGCGACGATCTTGCTCTCGCCCTTCTTGGTCAGCAGGTCCATCATGACCCAGGTCTGCTTGGCGCCGATCGCGAGGTCCATCGCGCCGCCCACCGCGGGAATGGCGCCGGCCTCGCCGGTGCTCCAGTTCGCGAGGTCGCCGGTGGCCGAGACCTGGAAGGCGCCGAGCACGCAGATGTCGAGGTGGCCGCCGCGCATCATCGCGAAGCTGTCGGCATGGTGGAAGAAGGCACCGCCGGGCAGCAGCGTCACCGGCTGCTTGCCGGCGTTGATCAGGTCGTAGTCCTCCTCGCCGGCCTCGGGCGCGGGGCCCATGCCGAGGATGCCGTTCTCGCTGTGCAGGATGACCTCGCGGCCGGCCGGCAGGTGGTTGGCCACCAGCGTGGGCTGGCCGATGCCGAGGTTGACGACGGCGCCGTCGAAGATGTCCTGCGCCACGCGGGCGGCCAGCTGGTCCTTGGTGCGACGGGTGTAGCTCATGGTCATGCCTCCTTCTTGAAGCCGCCGGCCTGCGTGGCGATGCGCTCGATGCGCACCACCTTGTGCACGAAGATGCCGGGGGTGACGATGGTTTCGGGGTCCATGGTGCCGAGCTCGGCGATGTCGTGCACCGTGGCGATGGTCTTCTTCGCGGCCATGGCCATCACCGGGCCGAAGTTGCGCGCGGCCTTGCGGTAGACCAGGTTGCCCCAGCGGTCGCCGCGCTCGGCCTTGATCAGCGCCACGTCGCCGTGGATCGGGTACTCGAGCACGTACTGCTTGCCATCGATCTCGCGGGTTTCGCGGTTGCCCGCGAGCTCGGTGCCGTAGCCCGTGGGGCAGAAGAAGGCGCCGATGCCGGCACCGGCCGCGCGGATGCGCTCGGCCAGGTTGCCCTGCGGCACCAGCTCGAGCTCGAGCTGGCCGCTGCGGTAGAGCGCGTCGAAGACGTGGCTGTCGGCCTGGCGCGGGAAGCTGCAGATGATCTTGCGCACGCGGCCGGCCTTGAGCAGCGCGGCGAGGCCGGTGTCGCCGTTGCCGGCGTTGTTGTTGACCACCGTCAGGTCGCGCGCGCCCTGTTCGATGAGGCCGTCGATGAGTTCGCCGGGAATGCCGGCGGTGCCGAAGCCGCCGATGAGAACGGTGGCGCCGTCGGCCAGGCCCGCGAGGGCATCGGCGATGGAGGGCGCGATCTTGTCGATCATGGATCTGTCTCCGAAGAAGGATGGTGGAGAGGCGGGAAGACGGGTTGTCGCTGCGCGTCTTGGGGAAATCTATTTTGTTCGTATATCGAACATCTGTTCGTATAATGAATTCTAGAGAGGATCCACACCCATGGCAACCCGCCCCCTTGCGCCCACCGAGACGCCCGCCCCCGGCGACAGCTACGTGCAGTCCTTCGCGCGTGGCCTGCAGGTGATCCGCTCGTTCAGCGCGAGCGCGCCGCACCAGACGCTCAGCGAGGTCGCCGCCGCCAGCGGCCTCACGCGCGCGGGCGCGCGCCGCATCCTGCTCACGCTGCAGACGCTGGGCTACGTGGTCAGCGACGGCAAGCTGTTCACGCTCACGCCGCGCATCCTCGACCTGGGCTTCGCCTACCTGTCGTCGATGCCGATCTGGAACCGCGCCGAGCCCGTGATGGAGGCGCTGGTGCAGCAGGTGCAGGAGTCGTGTTCGGCCGCGGTGCTCGACGCCACCGACATCGTCTACGTGCTGCGCGTGCCGACGCAGAAGATCATGCGCATCAGCCTCGGCGTGGGCTCGCGGCTGCCGGCCTACTGCACCTCGCTGGGCCGGCTGCTGCTGGCCGACCTGCCCGACGAGGAGGTGCGCGCGCGGCTCGAGGCCTCGGCGATCGAGCCGCTGACCAAGCACACGGTGACCGACATCGACGCGCTGCTGGCCAAGGTGGCGCAGGCGCGGCGCCAGCAGTGGTGCCTGGTGAACCAGGAGCTCGAGGAGGGCCTGATCTCGGTGGCCGCACCGATCGTCGACCGCGCAGGCCGCATGGTGGCCGCGCTCAACATCAGCGGCCAGGCCAACCGCACCAGCGCGAAGGTGATGCAGGACAGCATGCTGCCCGCGCTGCGCGAGGCGGCGCAGCGGATCTCGAGCCTGCTCTGAGCGAGCGCGCCCGGTGCGCGGAAGGCCTTCACCGGACTGTCATCGCCGCTCTCTAGATTCCCGCGGCACAACAACCGGGGGATCATCCATGTCCATCACGTCCGGCCGCTTCGCGCGGTCCGTCCTGTCGCGCCATCTCGCCGCGGCCCTCTCCACGATCGCGCTGCTCGCCGCCTGCGGTGGCGGCGATGGCGGCGGCATCGCCTTCCCGGTGCTGCCGCCCGCGCCGGCCCCGGCCCCCGCGCCGCCGGCCCCGCCGCCCGCGGCCGAAGGCAAGGGCCTGCCGCACCAGCTCACGGGCTGGGCCTCGCTGTCCGACACGGCGCGCTGGAGCGGCCCGACCTCGGGCCAGTTCATCACCGCCGCGCTCGGCGTGGCGCCGCCCTTCGTCAACGGCCAGCCGATCCCGGGCTTCTCGGCACTGCTGAAGAACGACGACGGCAGCTGGACCGCCCTGCCCGACAACGGCTATGGCAGCAAGGGCAACTCGGCCGACTTCGTGATCGGCTTCTACAACGTGAGCATCGCGTTGCGCACCACGGCCGACGGCAGCAGCCGCCCGGGCGCGATCACGGTCAACCGCCACGTGGCCTTCAACGATGCCAAGGGCTTCCTCAAGGACGGCAAGGGCGTGGACCTGAAGATCACGGCCGACTTCGCCAACTACCAGACGCTGTCGGGCAACACCCTGGTCGACAGCGGCATCGCGGTCGATGCGCGCATCCGCGGCGGTCGGCTGCTCACGGGCTTCGACCTCGACGTGGAATCGATCGCGCGCGCACCCGACGGCAGCTACTTCGTCGGCGAGGAGTTCGGCCCCTACATCCTGCATTTCGACAAGGACGGCACGCTGATGGCCGACCCGGTGCCGCATCCCTTCCTGCGCAGCCCCTCGCACCCCGAGGTGATGGCCGGCACCGTCAGCGCCACCTCGCTGTCGAGCCGCGGCTTCGAGAGCCTGGCCTTCAACGCCGACCGCAGCCGGCTCTACGCCGTGCCCGAGGCCGCGCCCTCGCTGGCGTCGCTGCGCCCGGTGGCCGACGACGAGCGCTACCTGAACTTCTTCGAGTTCGATCCGGCCGCGATGCTCTACACCGGCAAGACCCTCGTCTACAAGAAGGACGGGCCGGCCAAGGACAACCAGATCGTGATCGGCGACATGACGAACGTCGGCGGCAGCCGCTTCGTGCTGATCGAGCGTGACAGCCTGTTCGGCACCAAGGCGGTGGTCAAGCGCCTCTACCTCGTGGATCTCAACGTGAAGGATGCCGACGGCGCGCTCAAGAAGACGCTGCTGGTCGACCTGCTCGACATCGCCGACCCGAAGGGCATCGGCGGCCCGCTGCCCAACGTGGCGGCCGGCCGCTTCAGCATGCCCTTCGACTCGATCGAGAGCGTGGAGGTGGTCGACGCGCACACGCTCGCGGTGGCGATCGATTCGAACTTCCCGACCGAGGACGGACGCCTGCCGGGCAACCCCGACGACACCGAGGTGATCACGATCCGCTTCGACCAGGCGCTGTTCGACCGCGCCGCGAAGTGAGCCGAGCGACGGCGGCGTCTCAGGCGCCGCCGTCCTCCATCTCGAAGGGCGCGACCTGCCGGCCGTCGATGTCGGTGAAGCCGTACTCGCGCGCGAGGTCGCCCACGCGCAACGCGCGTCCGGTCTTGTGCATCACGTTCGCGTCGCCGGCCAGCGCCACGATGGCACGCCCGATGTAGCGCGGCGATTCGGTGCGCGCGAGCGCGGGCCGCTCGTGCCAGTGCGCCTCGTCGGTCTGGTGGCCGGCCAGCACGAACTCGGTGCGCATCCAGCCCGGCGACACCGCCACCGAGGCCACGCCGTGCGCGCGCAGGTCCTGCGCCATGCCGAAGGCCAGCCGCGTCATCGCGGCCTTGGCGAGGTCGTAGAACAGGCTGCCACGCAGGTAGCGGTCGCGGTCCCAGAAGGTGGTGGTGGCGATCAGGCCGTGGCCCTGGCGCACCAGCAGCGGCGCGGCGCAGCGGCTGGCCACGAGATGGTTGCGCACGCCGCGGTCGAACATGGCCTCCCAGTTCGACAGCGGATGCTCCCAGAACGGCGCCTCGAACACGCCGTTGAAGCTCTCGTGGCCGCCCCAGGCGTTGTTGACCAGCAGGTCGAGCCGGCCGGCCTCGCGCTCGACGCGCGCGAACAGCACCTGCACCTGCGCTTCGTCGGCATGGTCGCAGCGCACGGCCACGCCCTGCCCGCCGAGGCGCGTGACCTCCTCGGCCGTGTCCTCGATGCTGCCGGGCACGCGCTGCATGCCGGACAGCGCGAGGATCTGGCCGTAGCTGTCCGCAGGCTGCGCGCGCGTGCTGCGGCCCGTGACGTAGACGGTGGCGCCGGCCGCGCCGAGTTCGAGCGCGATGCCGCGCCCCGCGCCACGGCTCGCGCCCGTGACCACGGCCACGCGGCCTTGCAGTGAGGGCAGTGCATTCGCACCCGTGGGCTGGTCGGTCATCGTTCGGCTCGCTGCAAAGGAAGAAGACGCCGAAGGTAGCGCCGCCTCACGCGGGCGTCTTGGAAGAACCCCGCAATCGCGCGGCCCAGGAACTCGGTGGGCGTGACGCCGCACAGCGCGCGGAACTCGTTGACCATGTGCGACTGGTCGTAGAAGCCGCTGTCGACCGCGACCTCGGCCCAGGCCGGCATCGGCGTGGCACGCAGCGCGCGCAGGCAGCCATGCATGCGCGCGAGCCGGCGCCAGGCGCGCGGCGAGAGGCCGACCTGCGCGTGGAACAGCTGCTGCAGCCGGCGCTCGCCCAGGCCCACCGCCTCGGCCACCTCGCGCAGCGAACGCCGGCCGGCCGAGGCCGCGATCAGCTGCGCAGCCTGCAGCGCGCCCGGATGCAGGCCCAGCCTCGCCTGCGCGCGGCCGTCGGCCTCGGCGAGGCGACGGCACAGCGCGGCATCGAGCAGCGCGACGCGCGCGGCATCGCTGGGGGCGTCGGCCATGCGTTCGAGCAGCTGCGCGCCGGCGCCGCGCCAGAGTTCGTCGAGATGCAGCACGCGGCCCGCGAGCTCGCCCGCGGGCAGCCCGAGCAGCAGGGCCGCGGCACCGGGCCGCAGGGTGATCGACAGGCCTTCCATGCGCTTGCGCAGCCGCACCAGCACGGCCTCGGCCGAGGCGCCGATGGCCTCGACGGCCAGCCCCTCGGCGCCATTGGCCGAGGGCGCGTCGCCGAGGTTGAAGACCAGCCGCGCGGCACCGTCGGGCAGCACGCGCTCGAGCACCTCCTCGCCCTCGGCGAAGCGCTCGCGGTACACGAGGATGTGGGCGACATGCGGGCGCAGCGGCGCGCTGGCGGTGAAGGAGCGCACCGTGCCGCCGGGCGCGTCCACGGGCGGCCCGAGCAGGGGGCCGTCGTCGAGGTGGAGGAAAAGGCGCTCGCTCATGCCGGGTCGGTCCGGGAAAGGACCGGCCAGCATGCCACAGGCGCGGCTCAACCCTCGGCGTGGATGCCCTTCATCAGGATCACGCCGCCCAGCCGCGCGGTGTCGGCGCGCATGCGGCGCGCCAGCGCGTCGGGCGAACCCGGCTGGGCCTGCCAGCCGGTCTTGAGCAGCGCCTCGCGCACCTCGTCCGTGCTGATCACCTCGACCAGCGCCGCGTTGAGCCTGGCCAGCGCGGTCTTGTTCATGCCCGCGGGCGCGGCCAGCGCGGTCCAGATCTCGAGGTCGGCGCCGCGCACGTCGGCATCGCGGATGGTCGGCAGCTCGGGCACCAGCGGGCTGCGCTCGGGCGAGGTCACGCCGATGGCCTTGAGCTTGCCCGAACGCACGTGCGGCATCGCGAGCGCGGGCGGCAGCAGCGCGAGCTGGATCTCGCCCGCGAGCAGGCCCGCGATCACCTGCGGATTGCCGGTGTAGGGCTTGTGCTGCGCGGTGATGGCCGAGCGGCTCTTGAGCAGTTCCATGCCCAGGTGGCCCACCGTGCCCACGCCCGGCGTGCCGTACTTGCCGCCGCTGCCGAGGTTGCGCACCCACAGCAGGTGGTCGGCCGCGGTCTTGCCGGTGGCATTGCCCGACACGGCCAGCACCAGCGGCGCGGTGCCGACCATGCCGACCGGCGCGAAGTCCTTCTCGGGATCGAAGGAGAGCTTGGGATTGAGCAGCTTCGCGATCGTGAGGTTGCCGTTGATCAGCGCGCCGATGGTGTGGTCGTCGGTGGCCTTGGCGACCTGGTCGGCCACGATGTTGCCGCTCTCGCCGGGCTTGTTCTCGACCAGCACGGGCTGGCGCAGCAGCTTCGAAAGCGGCTCGGCGATGGCGCGCGCCAGCAGGTCGGGCGAGGCGCCGGTCGGGAAGCCGACCAGCAGCTTCACGGGCTTGGTGGGCCAGGCGGCTTCGCCGGCGCGTGGCTTGTCCTGGGCCCAGGCACCCTGGGGAAGAAGGGAGGCGGCCAGCGCTGCGGCGCCACCCTCGAGCAGGCGGCGTTTGGTGATCGTCACGGGAGGAACTCCGGATGTAAGCGGCGGAGCAACAATTGTAAACAGATAGTTACATGAATGCTGCGGCGCAACGCGAAATCACGGTTCCCTGGCGACCAGCCTGCGCTGCGTGGGAAACAGCGACCAGCCCCAGCGCTGCTGCGCGAAGCCCCACAGCCCCTGCTTGAAGAACAGCGTGGCCACGATCGCGAGCAGCCCGAGCCCCAGCAGGTACCAGGTGCCGTAGTCGCTGAGGAACTTGTTGAGCGCCCAGAAGACGAGCGCGCCCACCAGCGGCCCTTCGATGCGGCCGATGCCGCCGATCACCACCATGAAGATCGCGAACGCGCTCCAGTTGACGCTGAAGGCCGCGTCGGGGCTGATGCGCAGGTTGCCGACGAAGTACAGCGCGCCCGCGAGCCCCGCGCCGAAGGCCGCGACGCCGTACACGGCGAGCTTCATGCGCGCCACCGGCACGCCCTGCGACTCGGCCGCCACCTCGTTGTCGCGGATCGCCAGCAGCGCGAGGCCGCGCTTGCTGCGCAGGAACAGGTAGACCAGCGCCACCGCCGCCACCACGCAGCCCAGCGCCATCCAGTAGGTGACGCTTTCGCGCGTGGCCTTGTCGATGCCGCGCAGCGCCGTCAGCGTGGTGCCCGAGCCGCCGCCCACCGCCGACACGTTGGCGAAGCTCAGGCGGAACACCTCGGCGATGACCCAGGTGCCGATCGCGAAGTAGCCGCCCGAGAGCCGGAACGCGATGAAGGACACCGGAATCGCCACCAGCCCCGCGGCCAGCGCGCCGAGCGGGATGGCGACGAAGGGATTGAGCCCCGCGAAGTTGCCGAGCACCAGCATCGCGTAGCCGCCGAAGCCGAAGAAGGCCTGCTGCCCGATGCTGATCATGCCGCCATAGCCCGCGAGCAGGTTCCACATCATCGCGAAGATGAAGTAGCAGGCGATCTCGACGAACTCGCGCATCCAGCTCGACTCGCCCCACAAGGGCAGGCTGGCGGCGACGAGCACCAGCACGATGCCGACGACGAGGGCGCCGCGGCTCGCGGCGGTGGCGCGCTCGACCGCGACGAAGGAAGGGGTGGCGGGGGTCGTCATCGGCGTCATCCGCGTGTCTTGGGAAGCAGGCCCTGCGGCCGGAACACGAGCACCGCGAGGAACACGATGTGCCCGAACCAGATGCCCCAGCCCGGATCGAGGCGGAAGCCCACCTGCTGCGCGATGCCGAGGATCATGGCGCCGGCCAGCGTGCCCCAGAACGAGCCCATGCCGCCGATGATCACGGCCTCGAAGGCGAACAGCAGCAGCAGCGGGCCGTCCGAGGGCGACACCGTGGTGCGCATGCCCTGCAGCGCGCCCGCCACCGCGATCAGCACGAAGGCGATGGCGGTCGCGAGGGCATAGACCTTCTTCGCATCGAGCCCCATGAGCTCGGCGATCTCGCGGTCGTCCGACACGGCGCGGAACGACCGGCCCAGCGCGGTGTGCGCGAACAGCCATTGCAGCGCGCCGGTGGCCACGAGCGCCACGGCCAGCACGATCAGCGGCAGCACGCCGAGCGACAGCGATTCGCCGAGCGCCAGGCCGCGCGTGCCGAGGCCGCCGGTCTCGATGGCGCGCGGGTCGGCCGAGGACAGCTCGAGCAGCAGGTTCTGGATCACGATCGACAGGCCGAAGGTGACGACCAGCGAGGGCAGCGGGTCCTTGCCCAGCGTGCCGTTGAGCACCCAGCGCTGCAGCGCGTAGCCGAAGCCGAAGGCCACGGGCAGCACCGCGAGCGCGACCAGCCACGGCGCCGCGGCGCCGGCCAGCGACACGCCCGCGATCACCGCGAAGGCGCCGAGGATGATGAAGTCGCCCTGCGCCGTGTTCGTGAGCCGCATCACGCCGAACATCAGCGACTGGCCGAGCGCGAACAGCGTGTAGAGGCCGCCGAGCAGCACGCCCTGGAGCAGGGTCTCAAGCATGGGCCGCCTCGATGCCGAAATAGGCCTGTGCGATCCGTTCGCGCGTGAGATCGGCCGACAGGCCCTCGAGCGACACCCGGCCTTCCTGGAAGCAGTAGACGCGCCGCGAGACCTGGCGCGCCATCGTCACGTCCTGCTCGACGATCACCACCGTCATGCCCTCGGCCGTGATGCCGGGCATGGCCGCGTAGATCTCGCGGATGACGACCGGCGCGAGGCCCAGCGAGAGTTCGTCGCACAGCAGCACGTCGGGATTGCTCATGAGCGCGCGGCCCAGCGCCACCATCTGCTGCTGGCCGCCCGACAGCGAGGTGCCGGGCTGGCGGCGCTTCTCGGCCAGGATGGGGAACAGCGCATAGAGCCGCTGCAGGTTCCACGGGCCCGGGCGCCGGGCGGTGGCGCCCATCAACAGGTTCTCTTCCACGCTGAGGCTGGGAAACAGCCGGCGGCCCTCGGGCACCAGCGCGAGGCCGCGCCGCACGATCTCGCCGGGCGGCAGGCCGCCGATGGGCTCGCCCCTGAAACGGATCGCCTCGCGCGGCGCGCGCACCAGGCCCGTGAGGCTCTTGAGGAAGGTCGACTTGCCCGCGCCGTTGGCGCCGATGATCGCGACGAGTTCGCCGGCGGCGAGCGCGAAGTCGATGCCGAACAGGGCCTGGGCGTCGCCGTAGAAGGCCTGCAGGCCGTGGGTGCTGAGCAATGCCGCGCTCATGCTTCCATCCCCATGTACACGCGCCGCACCTCCGGATCGTTCATCACCGCGCGCGGCTCGCCCTCGGCCAGCTTCTGCCCGAAGTTGATGACGAACAGCCGGTCGGCCAGCGATAGCAGCGCATGCACCACGTGCTCGATCCAGATCATGGTCACGCCGCGCGCCTTGATGCGCCGCAGCTCGCCCACCAGCACCGCGGCCTCGGGCTCGGTGAGCCCGCCGGCGATCTCGTCGAGCAGCAGCAGCCGCGGCTTCGTCGCGAGCGCGCGCGCCAACTCGAGCCGCTTGCGGTCGAGCAGCCGCAGTCCGCCGGCCGGCGCGTTCGCCTGCGCCATCAGCCCGGTCTGCGCCAGCACCTCGTGCGCGGTGTGCCAGGCCTCGCGCTCGGTCTGCTGCCCGCCGAAGCAGGCCGCGGTCACGAGGTTCTCGAACACGCTCATGTTCCCGAAGGGCTGCGGCACCTGGTAGCTGCGGCCGATGCCGGCGCGGCAGCGCTGGTGCGGTCGCAGCCGCGTCACGTCGCGGCCCGCATAGTCGACCCGGCCCGCGTCGGCGCGCACGTCGCCCGAGATCAGGTTGAACAGCGTGGTCTTGCCCGCCCCATTGGGGCCGAGGATGCCCAGCGTCTCGCCCTCGGCCACCGCGAGCGTGATGCCGTCGGTGACCTTGAGCGCGCCGTAGGACTTGCTCACGCCATGCAATGCCAGCAGCGCCATGGCGGTCAGAGCGCGCGCAGCTTGCCGCCGGTGGGAATGCCCGGCGCGGCTTCGTTGTTCACGAGGGTGAGTTCCACCTTGTACTTCGTGCCCTTGCCCCACTGGCCGAGCACCAGCGGCGTCTTGCTGACGTTCCTGAACGGTCCCTGGCCGCCCCACTTGACCGGGCCGACCACCGACTGGATCGAGGTCGCGGCCACGGCATCGCGCACGTCGGCGGCCTTGAGCGACTTCGCGCGGCCCAGCGCGTTGGCCGCCACCTCGAACAGCGCATGCGCGAAGCCGATCGGCTGCGTCCACTGCTTCTTCGTGCCAGCCTCGTAGGCCTCGGCCAGCGCCTTCGCGCTCTGCTTCGTGAGGCTCGATGCGAAGGGATGCGAGGGGCTCCACCAGACCTCGGTCGAGAGGCCGTCGCCGAGCTCGCCCAGCGCCTCGATCGCGCCCGGGAACAGCAGCGCCTTGCCGAGCGTGATCACCTTCGGTTTGAAGCCCTGCTGCCGCGCCTGCGTGAGGAAGGTCTTGGCATCGGGCGGGATCACCACGCCGGTCACGATCTCCACGCCCTCCTTCTTGAAGGTCGCGATCTGCGCGCTGAAGTCCTGCGTCCCGTTCTGGAAGCGGCCCGGGTCGGTGAGCGTGAAGCCCATCTGCGCGAGCGGCTTCGGAAAGCCCAGCTCCTTGTCGCCCCAGGCGTTGCCGTCGCCGTCGTTCGGAAACAGGCCGCCCACCTTCTTGTTGGTGGCCAGCGTCTTCCAGCCGCTGGTGAAGTTGGCGATGACGTCCTCGAGGCCCCAGAACAGGTGGTAGGTCCAGTCGAAGCCCTTGGCCGGATCGCCCTTGCGGCCGAAGAACCAGGGCTGCCACGGCACCACGCTCGAGATGCAGGGCACCTCGTTGAGCTCGCAGGCATCGCTGACCGGGTTCGCGGTCTCGGGCGTGCCGGCCGTGAGCACCAGCGCCACCTTGTCCTTGAGGATCAGGTCGTTCGCGACCTCGCCCGCGCGGTTCGGGTTCGACTGGCTGTCCTTGAGCACGATCTGCACCGCGTACTTGCGGCCGCCGACCGCGATGCCGTCCTTGAAGGCGGCCTTCATCTGGTCGATGACCCATTTGTCGGCCTCGCCGAAGGGCGCGAGCGGGCCGGTCTGCGGCGACACGTAGCCGATCTTGAGCGTATCGGCCGCGAACGCCAGCGGTGTCGCGCCCGCGGCGACGAGGGCCGCGGTGGCCTGGGTGAATTGCCTGCGATTGAATGTCATGCCTGTCTCCTGTTCTTGTGTCTGCAAATGCCGCTCTGCCGAAACTCAGCGCGCGAAATGCGGCGGTATCCGCGCGTCGACGTTGACCCACACGCTCTTGACCTGCGTGTACTCGCGCATCGCGTCGAAGCCCATCTCGCGGCCGTAGCCGCTCTGGCCCACGCCGCCGAAGGGCGAGCCGGGGTTCACGCGCTTGTAGCTGTTGATCCAGACCATGCCGGCGTGCAGCTCGCGCGCCACCTGGTGGGCACGCTGCAGGTCCTTCGTCCACAGGCCCGAGCCCAGGCCGTAGTCGGTGCCGTTGGCGATGCGCATCGCCTCCTCGTCGTCCTTGAAGGTCAGCACGGTGACGAAGGGGCCGAAGACCTCCTCCTGCGCGACGCGGTCGCGGTACGACTTCGCGCGCATCACGGTGGGCTCGACATAGCAGCCCTTCGCGAGATCGCCGCCCGGCGACCGGCCGCCCGCGAGCAGCTCGCCACCCTCGCCTTGTGCCACTTCTACGTAACTCAGAACGCGCTCGCGGTGCTGGGCGCTGGTCAGCGGGCCCATCTCGGTGGTCTCGTCGAGCGGATTGCCGAGGCGGATCGACTTGGCGAGCGGAACGAACTGCGCGAGGAATTCGTCGGCGATCCGCTCGTGCAGCATCAGCCGCGAACCCGCGATGCAGGCCTGCCCCTGGTTGTGGAAGATGGCCCAGGCGCTGCCGTTGACGGCGGCCTGCAGGTTCGCGTCCTCGAACACGATGTTGGGCCCCTTGCCGCCGAGCTCGAGCTGCACCTTCTTGAGGTTGCCCGCGCTGGCCTGCACGATGCGCCGGCCCGTCGCCGTGCTGCCCGTGAAGGCGATCTTCGCGATCTCGGGATGCTCGGCGATGTACTGGCCCGCCACGCTGCCCAGGCCCGGCAGCATGTTGACCACGCCGGGCGGCAGGCCCGCCTCGGCCATCAGCTCGGCGATGCGCAGCGAACTCAGCGGCGTGATCTCGGCCGGCTTCATCACGATGCAGTTGCCGGCCGCGAGCGCAGGCGCCATCTTCCAGCTCGTGAACATCAGCGGGAAGTTCCACGGCACCACCTGGCCGACGATGCCCACGGGCTCGCGCAGCGTGTAGTTGAGGAAGCCCTCCTCCACCGGAATGGTCTCGCCCTGGAACTTGTCGGCCATGCCGCCGAAGTAGCGGAAGCACGCGGCGGTGCGCGGCACGTCGAGGCGGCGCGAATCGCGGATCGGGTGGCCAGTGTCCAGCGATTCGAGGCGCGCGAGCTCCTCGGCGTTGGCCTCGATCAGGTCGGCGAGCCTGAGCAGGATGCGGCCGCGGTCGGCGGCGGCCATGCGACTCCATGCCGGGAACGCGCGCTTCGCGGCGGCGACGGCCTTGTCGACGTCGGCCTTGCCCGCGAGCGCGACATCGACGATGGGCGTGTTGTCGTGCGGGTTCAGGGTGGCGAGGGTCTCGCCCGATTCGGCGTCGACGAAGCGGCCGTCGATGAAGAGCTGGTGGCGGATGGAAGCAATGGGCATGAGCATTCCTCTCCCTCCCCC
>Ga0209902_101220_pt1 | contig 14361 bp, 14 predicted proteins | sample FECB27metaG_FD_188304 | JGI IMG/M metagenome (GOLD analysis project Ga0209902, IMG submission 188304) | Cyanobacterial communities from the Joint Genome Institute, California, USA - FECB-27 (SPAdes) (version 2) | ecosystem: Environmental > Aquatic > Thermal springs > Hot (42-90C) > Microbial mats...
CTTGGCCAACACCTGTGGCAGCAGGGAGACGCTCTTGATGTCGCGCCGTGCCCAGCGCAGGTCGGTCAGCGTCTTGACGTCGATGCCGGTCCTCGCGGCAGCAACATCGACGAGCACCTTCGGCTGCGTCAACAGCAGGAGCGTCGGCTCCAGTTCCTCGCCGAACAGGAAGTTCCGCTCCTCGGCACCTCGTGTCAGCTGCAGGTAGACAAGCCCTTCCTGCAGGCCGTTGCGCTCGATCAGGCCATGCTCGATCTCCTCGATCGCTGCCGTGGTGATGGGCAGGTGCAGGCCAAGCTCACGGGCCGAACGCTCCAGCCGCGCCATGTGCAGGTCGCTGTCGACAAGCTTGCCGTCGATAACCGCTGTCACCTCGTAGATGCCATCGGCAAACAGGAAGCCGCGATCGAAGATCGACAGTTTGGCCTCAGCGGCCGGCAGGTAGCTGCCATTCAGCCAGACGATGCGGTCTTGTCCACCGGCCATATAGATACCCTCCAATGCAAGTGAGATGTCAGCGCGCCTTGTACAGACTCAGCGCTTCCAGGGAAATTGCCTCGACGCGAGACGGCTTGCCGCTGCCGGCATCGTAGCCCTCAACCGTGTGCGCCATACAGAGCGAATTGAGGATCGCTTCTTCCGTCGCCTCGATCACTGCCTCGAACAGCGGCGACACCAGTTCGTTGGGCAGCGTCGGTGTCATGACGATGCCAGCACGCCGTTGAGGCGTGCGCCGCACGCTTTCATGGGTCGAGAACACCAGAGCGTAGTCGCCCGAGCCGTTGCTCAGCGCCGCCCCCGTCTTGGCAAGCCCGCCGAAAGCGCGCTGTCCCAGGCGCTTCAGATTGCGCTCGCACAAGGGAGCATCCGTCGCCACAACGATGACGATCGAGCCATCCTTGTCTTCCGCGGCCGGGCTGGCATTCCAGGTCGCGCCATCGATCAGTAGACGCCCGCCATAGTTCGACTGCACCAGCACCCCGACCGTGAAGGTCTCGCCGCCCTTGAAGGGCACGAGCCTCGAGCTTGTGCCGATACCACCCTTCAGGCCGAAGGCGACTGTACCGGAACCCGCGCCGACAGCACCTTCGACCACCGGTCCATCCGTGGCGGTGGCAATCGCCGCCCTGATTTCCGACACGTCTGGACGGCCGGCACGGATGTCGTTCAGGCGGGAATCGTTGGTCTCGCCGACAACGGCATTGATCGACACAACGCGACTGTTGCCGGGCTGAGCCAGCGTGTGGGCGTGGATCGCCTCGATGGCGCGGCCGGTCGCCAGCGTGTTGGTCAGCACGACAGGCGTTTCAATCTCGCCCAGCTCTTCGATCTGGGTCGAGCCGGCGAACTTGCCGTAGCCATTGAACACGGCGATTGCCGCCGGCACCTTGTCACGAAAGAGGTTGCCGCCATGCGCCAGGATGGCGGTTGCCCCGGTTCGGATGGTGGCACCTTCGACAACGGTTGCATGCCCGACCAGAACGCCAGCGACGTCGGTGATGGCATTGAGCGGGCCGGGGGCGAAGTCTCCTGGCGCGATGCCGAGGTCACGCAGCCGCCGGCGCGGTGAGACTTCGGAACTGTCTGTCGAATTGTGCGTCATCCGACAATCCATAAGGCGCTTTGCCGTCCAGGGACATGGCAAAGCTCGATACCAGGGTGGCGCCGTCTTCTATGCCACGAACGGCTTTCAGGCGGTCCGATCTTTCGGCGTCATCGATGGTTTCGAAGGGCTTCTGCGCACGCGTCGAGATAGGCATAGCCATATCTCAAGTCAGGCTCGAGATAAGCGCCCTCGCCCCATTCGTTCCACGCATTGATGAAGACAAGGCGCTCGTTCGCCGGGTTCGCCTGCGCGCGCTTCATGGCGTGGCCGAGCCACTCTTCGAAAAGAGCCGGCGTCGAGCCGTGGTAGATCTGGGCCGACGTCGGACGGCGGGCACTGTTGTCCCATGACGGCATCACTCCGGGGTGAATGACGCCACTGCCCATGCGTTTGGCCGCTTCGGCCGCGACAACATCCGGGTAACGCCGGATTCTCCCACCCTTCTTGATCGGCGCGACGGCCATGTCGCTTTCCACATTTGGCGTACGGATGCCATGTGGTGGAAACTCCGACAGGGCATCGAAACCGACATCTTCATGACCAACAAAGTCGAACGCGTTCGTCGCGATCAGATAGATCCCGGGATAACCCAGTGTGGCCATCTCGGCGCGCCAGCGCGCAATGGTCGCCTTCAGGTCAGGAAAGAGGCTTGCGCGATAGATGGTGAAGACGGGCTTGCCGTCGATCTTGAGATAGCGGGGATCGCGGAAGTATTTGTCGAGGCCGCGAATGACCGCGACGTCGTCTTCGGCCGAATGCCGCTGCGCCAGCAGCACGTCCTGCTCGCGGCCGGACCAGCGTCGCGACCAGGTTTCGTTGGCCCAGCACAGGCAGAACGGCAGATCGAGATCGGCGGTCGCCAGGTAATGGTCCAGCGGGTCTTCCAGAAGGCGCCTGCCGCCGAACCAGTACAAATGGAAGCAGAAGGCCGAGATACCGTAGAGCTTGGCCAGTTCAACCTGCCGGCGCATGATCTCGGGCAAACGCAGGTCGTAGTAACCGAGTTCGCCCGGCAGCCGTGGCTGGTAATGGCCGTCGAAGACAGGAAAGGCGCGCGCCACATTGCGCCATTCGGTGAAGCCCTTGCCCCACCACGCGTCGTTTTCAGCTGTCGGATGGAATTGTGGCAGATAGTACGCCACCAGACGGACATCGGTCTTGGCTGGCGCTTCGCTGGCAATCGGCTTGTAGTCCCCAGCCGGATAATGGCCGAGAAGATTGCCGACGTGAGCATCGTAGAGCCGATCCGCCGGCTGCGCCTTCGCCAGCCAGCGGGTCGGCTGTGCGATCCGCCGCAACATTCCCCAGACTCTGCGCAAGAAGGAAGATCTTTCACGCAACGGGGCGCCTGACAGCGCGTTCACTGGCGCTTTCCGAAACTATTCATCGGGCCGCCATTCAGCCCGTTTGCAAATCCCAGAAGCTTGGAGCGGCGCGCGCTGCTGAACAGCACATGCGGCCACAGCAGCTTCAGCCATGTCCGATAGCGTTCGGCCGGCACATCAAGCGGCATGTGATGCTTGTTCATGACATAGACCAGGGAACGGCCCATCGCCTCGCCCTTGATGCGGCCCGACTCGATCGACCGCGCGCTGGAGCGTCCTTCCGCGTGGTCGACGGCGGCGCCTGCGGCAAGCCGCAACTCGACGCCTGCCTGCCGCAGCCGCACGCTGAGATCGTCGTCCTCGTGAAACAGGAAAATCTTCTGGTCGAAGCCGCCGACCCGTTCGAAATGCTCGCGCCTGATGAAGATGCAGGCGCCGTGCAGGACCGGGATTTCGCAGTCGTGATCGGGCGGTGAACCATGCCAAAAATCGGAGGCAGGCAGCAGGCGCGACCAGCGCCTGAAGCGCCGGCGTGAACCGGAGTAGAAACGCGGATTGAAGGCGGCGTCGGGGTAAGCAGCGGCAGCGGCAACAAGCGCTTCGATCGCACCCGCCTCGAGGCGAAGGTCGGGATTAACGAGCAGCAGGAATTGCGCGTTGCCGGAGGCCGCGCCGACATTACAGGCGCTGCCATAGCCGACATTCTCCTCGATCTCGATGACCTGCGCCCCGGCACTTTTGGCAAGCGTCACGGAGTCGTCAACGCTGGCATTGTCGACGACAACAACATTTGCACAATCCGGAACAGTTGCCAAAAAAACTGGCAAGACCGAACCGCTGTTGTGGGTAACGACGATCAAATCCACTTCCGGTTTCATAAAGTCGTCCGCATCAAATTGACTTAAGGTAAATGTCGGCTCCTACCCCAAAGCAATGAGCTTTTCCTCGTTTCGCATCTATGCAGCGAAACGGCCGTCCCGACAACACATATACAATCACAGCTTCTTTCCGCTGTAGCAATCAAGTGATCAACCAAAGCGGGAAATCTTCGAGTGACAGGCAACTGGCATTCGCCATGGCAAACCCTTTCGGGTCAACTCACCGGTTTGATGTCCCTACCAACTCCGTAACCAAGGCCCCGACCCGCTCCCGCCACTCGCCCGCGCGATAGCTGAAATCACGGGCAAAAGCCTCGGAACTCAATTGCGAATTAGCCGGCCGCGCGGCTTTTGCCGGCCATTGCTCGCTGTTGACCGGTTCGACAAGGGCGGATGGCCCGCCGAGCGAAGCGCTGACCGCGAAAACATGGGCGGCCAGCTCATACCAGCTTGCGCGACCCCGGCCGGCGAGATGGTAGAGACCTTGCGGAAAGGCGCTCTGCTTGCGCCACGTGGCGGCCGCCGCCAGCAAACCGTCGGCGAGATCATGGGCCTCGGTCGGATTGCCGAACTGGTCTGCCACGACCTGCAACCGATCGCGTGTCGCGGCGAGCGTGAGCATCGTCTTGACGAAGTTACGCCCGTGACGGCTGACGACCCAGGCAGTACGCACCACCAAATGGTGCGGATTGCTTGCGCGAACGGCTTCCTCGCCCGCCAGCTTGCTGCGGCCATAGACCGTCTGCGGGTTGGGTGTGTCCGCTTCGATGTAAGGCTGTGTAGCCCTGCCATCGAACACGTAGTCGGTCGAAACCTGGACGATGGGAATGCCCGCGAGCCTGGTCAGCCGCGCCAGTTCCGCCGGCGCCTCGGCGTTGATCCGAAAAGCGCGCTCGGGTTCGTCTTCCTGCAGGTCGACGCCGGTATGCGCGGCGGCATTGATGACCATGTCAGGCGCGACCGATCTCAGGACCGGGGCAAAGGTCGCGGGGTTTTCAAGGTCGAGGTCAGGCCGACCGACAAGGACGATATCCGCTCTGCCCTCAGCGCGCTCGGCAAGCGAGCGCGCCAATTGGCCGGATGTTCCGGTAACCAGGATCTTCACTTGGCAGCGACCAGTCCCTGGCGGGTTCCGTCGAAGCGCTGCTCGCGGATCGGACGCCACCACCAGCCATTGGCGAGGTACCAGTCGACGGTCCGTGCGAGGCCGGTCTCGAACGTCTCCAGCGGCGTCCAGCCCAGTTCCTGCTCGCTCTTGGTCGGGTCGATCGCATAGCGCCGGTCATGACCGGGCCGGTCGGTGACATAGGTGATGAGGTCGAGATGCGAGCGGCCGCTGGCCCGCGGCCTGCGCGCGTCGAGCAGGGCACAGATGGTTTCGACAACTTCGAGATTGGTACGCTCGGCGCGCCCACCAATGTTGTAGCTCTCGCCGATCCGGCCCCTGGTCATGACCGCTTCGAGTGCCCTGGCATGATCCTCGACGAACAGCCAGTCGCGGATGTTGGCGCCCTTGCCGTAGACCGGCAGCGGTTGTTCATCCAGAGCGTTGGCAATGACCAGCGGGATCAGCTTTTCCGGAAAGTGGTAGGGCCCGTAGTTGTTCGAGCAATTGGAGAGCACCACCGGCAGTCCATAGGTCTCATGCCAGGCGCGCACGAAATGGTCGGACGCCGCCTTCGACGCTGAGTAGGGCGACGAGGGCTTGTAGGGCGATTCCTCGGTGAAGACGCCGGAATCGAAAGGCAGGTCGCCGAACACCTCGTCGGTGGAGACGTGATGGAAACGGAAGCGCTTGCGCGCCTCCTCGCCAAGACTACGCCAATGGTCGAGCACTGCCTGCAGCAGGCTTGCGGTGCCGACCACATTGGTGGTGACAAAGGCCATCGGCCCGTCGATCGAACGGTCGACATGGCTTTCCGCAGCGAGGTGCATGACGAGATCGACGGCCTCGTCCGCGAGAATCCGGCGCACCTTGTCCGTGTCGCAGATATCGGCTTTCCGGAAGACATAGTTCGGATTGCCGTCGAGATCCCGCAGCGACGTCAGGTTGCCCGCATAGGTCAGCTTGTCCAGGTTGACGACACGGTATTTGCCGGTTGCCACGAGATGTCGGCACACGGCCGAGCCGATGAAACCGGCACCGCCGGTGACCAGCACAGTTTGAGGAACGTTTTTCACGGGTAGACGAATCCGGTTTCGACTTCAGACAGCAAGGGGGCGGCAGCATCCTTGTCCGACAGGATCAGGTCTTGTGCGGCCACAGGCCAGTCGATCGCGATGTCGGGGTCATCGAAGCGGATCGAGCGGTCATGCGGCTGCGAATAGGGTGCCGACACCTTGTAGGCAACTTCGGTGTCGGGCTCGAGCGTGACAAAGCCATGCGCGAAGCCCTTGGGCACCAGTATCTGATTCCACTCTTTTGCGGAAACCGTCAGCCCCACCCACTTGCCGAAGGTCGGCGAGCCCACGCGAATGTCGACGGCGACGTCGTAGATCGACCCGCGCAGCACGCGCACGAGCTTGTCCTGCGCGAAGGGCGGCTTCTGGAAATGCAGCCCGCGCAACACCCCGCGCTCGCGCGACAGCGAGTGGTTGTCCTGCACGAAATCGACGGCGATGCCTGCCTCGGCCAGCTTCCCGGCATTCCAGGTCTCGGAAAAGAAACCGCGCGCGTCCTCGAACCTGGGCAAGCGTATTTCGCAAACGCCGTCCAGGCCGAGCTTGCTTACTTCAACCATGGCCGATTTCCCTGACGCGACGTTCGAGATAGCGGGCATAGTCGGTCTTGCCGAGCTCGGCGGCGCGGCGCAGCACATCCTCTTCACTGACCCAGCCGAGTTCGAAGCCAATCTCTTCCGGGCACATGATCTTGATGCCCTGGCGATGCTCGATGGTACGCACGAAGGACGACGCCTCGTGGAGACTGTCATGCGTGCCGGTGTCGAGCCAGGCGTATCCCCTGCCCAAACGCACGACATGCAACGTATCGCGCTCGAGGTAGGTTCGGTTGACGTCGGTGATCTCCAACTCGCCACGCGCCGACGGCTTGATCGACGAGGCTATGTCGACCACCGAATTGTCGTAGAAATAGAGGCCGGTCACCGCCCAGTTCGAGCGTGGGTCCGCAGGTTTCTCCTCGATCGACAGGGCGCGCTGTGTCTCCCGGTCGAATGTCACGACGCCGTAGCGCTGCGGATCCTCGACATGATAGGCAAAGACCGAGGCGCCGCTCGGGCGCGCGACGGCTGCCCGGCAACGCTCCGACAGACCATCGCCGTAGAAAATGTTGTCGCCAAGGATGAGCGCCACCGGGCTGTTGCCGATGAACTCGCGACCTATGACGAACGCCTCGGCCAAACCATTGGGGGACGGCTGGACAGCGTAGGAGAACGACACGCCAAACGCCGAACCGTCGCCAAGCAGCTGCTGGAACTGAGGCAGGTCGCGCGGGGTCGAGATGATAAGAATGTCCTGAATACCCGCCAGCATGAGAACGCCAAGCGGGTAATAGATCATCGGCTTATCATATATCGGCAGTATCTGCTTCGATACTGCAAGTGTTGCTGGGTAGAGTCGCGTGCCACTACCGCCCGCAAGTATAATTCCCTTCACGGTGGATTCCTGATGTCGTTGCCTTTGACCCCCGTCCCAGCTGACAATCCGCAATAGACCGTATGGCATGCACAAACAAGACACCAACGTGATCTGCCACAATCACGAACAGATTTGGTTTCAGAAGGTAAAACTTGCGGAGCGGAGCCTACTATCCAGCTCGGCCCATCCATACGTGTCGAAAGAGTACGAACATGAATCGCCTATTGCTCAAGATCGCCTCTGTCCTGGCATTCGCCGCCATGGCATGGATTGCGCCAGCCACTGCAGGAGAAAACATGCTCGAACGTGAATTGCATGCGAGCGCGAGCAAGGGTGACGCGACTGCTGTCCGCGACCTGCTCGCAAAGGGCGCCAGCATCGACGCGCGCGACGACAATGGCCGCACCGCGCTGCTGCTCGCTACCCATGCCAATCAGATCGGATCCGCCAAGGTGCTGATCGATGCCGGTGCAGACGTCAACGCCAAGGATGCCATCAACGACAGCCCGTATCTCTATGCCGGCGCGCGCGGACATCTCGAGATCCTGAGGATGACGCTCTCCCACGGCGCCGACCTCAAGAGCACCAACCGCTATGGCGGTACAGCGCTGATCCCGGCTGCCGAACGCGGCCATGTCGAGACCGTGCGCACGCTGATCGAGGCCGGTGTCGATGTCGACCACGTCAACAAGCTCAACTGGACGGCACTTCTGGAGGCCATCGTGCTCGGCGATGGCGGCCCTCGCCACGTCGCCATCGTCAAGCTGCTCGTCGACGCCGGCGCTGACATCAACCTTGCCGACGGCGACGGCGTGACGCCGCTGCAGAACGCACGCAAGCACGGCTTCACCGAGATCGAGAAGGTCCTGGTTGCCGCCGGCGCGCGATGAAGGAGGCCGAATTGGACAAGGCGAGTGATTTCCTTTGCCAGGCAATCGAGCTGGCACGCGAGAACATCGCCAGGGGCGGCCGTCCCTTCGGCGCGGTGGTGGTCAGAGACGGAGAAGTCGTCGCCAGCGGCGTCAACGAAGTTCTGTCATCCAACGATCCAACTGCCCATGCCGAGATGTCGGCCATCCGCGCAGCAAGCCAGGTCCTGGCCTCTCCGCGGCTCGACGGTTGCGCAGTCTATGCGAGCGGCCATCCCTGCCCGATGTGCATGGGCGCTATGCGGATGGCAGGCATAACCGAAGTCGCATACGCCTATTCGAACGACGACGGCGAGCCCTACGGCCTGTCCACGGCGGCGGTCTATGCCGAGCTCGCGCGACCTGCGCACGAACAATCCATGAAGGTGGCGTATCGCCCGGTGCGCCCGCCGGACAGCCAGCATCTTTACGCCGAGTGGAAAGCTGCACAGTCCCAATCCTAGGCCGGATTTGCCGCTTGCCATCTCAGGCGACCGCTTCACAAGCTCCTCCGCAAACCTCTAGTCTCCGCCACAGGGAGTGCGGAACATGACCAAACCGGCCACCGGCCCGCTTGCCGGGCTTCGCATCGTCGAATTCGTCGGTCTCGGACCTGCGCCTTTCGCCGCCATGCAGTTCGCCGACATGGGAGCGGACGTAGTCCGCATCGCGCGCCCGGATGCCACACCGACAATTCCAGATCCAATTTCGGGACGCGGGCGGCCGACTGTCGAGGCCGATCTCAAGGATTCCGAGCAGGCCGAGATGGTCCGCAAGCTTTGTGACTCTGCCGATGCCCTTATCGAGGGGTTCCGGCCCGGCGTCATGGAGCGGCTGGGGTTGGGACCTGACGTCCTGCTGGAACGCAACCCGCGCCTCGTCTACGGCCGGATGACAGGATGGGGACAGACCGGCCCGCTGGCAGCCTACGCAGGCCACGACATCAACTACATTGCCATCACGGGCGCGCTCGCGGCGATCGGGTCGGCCGGCAAGCCCATGCCTCCGCTCAACCTTGTCGGCGACTTCGGTGGCGGCGCCATGTTCCTCGTCTCCGGCATGCTCGCGGCCCTTCTTTCGGCGCAGCGCACGGGTATCGGACAGGTCGTCGACGCCGCCATTTGCGACGGCACCGTCCAGCTGATGACCATGGCCCACGACCTTGCTTCCGCTGGCCAATGGCAGCCAAGGCGCGAAGCCAATCTGCTCGACGGTGGCGCCCCCTATTACGGCGCTTATGAATGCGCCGACGGTACGCACATCGCCATTGGCCCGATCGAACCGCAGTTCTTCGAACTGTTCCGCCAGGTCGTCGGGCTGGACGAGGATGCGCACGCCCTGCGGGCCGATCCTCGCAATTGGCCGGCACTGAAAGACAAGATAGCAGCGCTGATCATCAAGCGCCCAAGTACCGAATGGCTCGCGCTGCTCGAACACTCCGACGCCTGCGTTTCGCCAGTGCTCGATCTTCACGAGGCCGCGAAGCATCCGCATCTGGTCGCCCGACAGAGCTTCGTCGAGATCGACGGCCTCACTCAGCCAGCACCCGCAATACGATTTTCCGGCACGCCGACTGAAGCGCATCCTCAGCCTCGCGACCTGCTACCGCTGGCCGATGCAGTCAGAGCGTGGAGCAACTAGTTACGCCTCAACAGCCTAGACCAAGGCTCTGCACCCAGAAATCCGAAAAGCAAAAAGCCGCCGGTAGAACCGACGGCTTGTGCAATTCTGTCGCCAAGGCGCAGACCCGAGCGAAAAAACCTTAGATCGCAGCTTCCAGGGTCGAGAGATGGTTGAGATAGGCTTCCGCCTTGGTGCGGGCCTGATCTTCCTTGGCGTCGGAGACGTCCTCGCGCGCTTCCTGGATGCGTCGCAGCAGTTCGGCGCGGTCGATGTCCTTCACCGGCGTCGCCGATTCGGCGAGCAGCGTGCAGCCAGCCGGAACGATGTCGGCGAAACCGCCGAACACGACGTAGCGCTCTTCCTTGCCGCCGACGGCCTTCACCGTCACGACGCCCGGCTTGATCGTGGTCATGACGGGTGCATGGTTGGCCATGACAGTCATTTCGCCTTCCGCGCCGGGAATGACGACGGACTCGACCTGCTCCGAAACGAGCAGACGCTCGGGCGAGACCAGTTCGAATTTGAATGCTTCAGCCATGGTGTCTCACAAATGCTTGGACGGAGTTCCGAGCAGACCTGCCCGCAAGCGGGCAGTCATCGGTGCAACAGCGCGGACCGGGAGGCCCGCGCTGCAGCTTTCATGATTATGCCGCTTCCGCAGCCAGGCGCTGGGCCTTCTCGATCGCCATGTCGATGCCGCCGACCATGTAGAAGGCAGCTTCCGGCAGGTGATCGTACTCGCCGTCGACCAGGCCCTTGAAGCTCTTGATGGTGTCTTCGAGCGGAACCAGCTGGCCGGGCGAACCGGTGAACACTTCGGCGACGAAGAACGGCTGCGACAGGAAGCGTTCGATCTTGCGGGCGCGAGCGACCGTGATCTTGTCCTCTTCCGACAGCTCGTCCATGCCCAGGATGGCGATGATGTCCTGCAGCGACTTGTAGCGCTGGAGGATTTCCTGGACGCGACGGGCGACCGAGTAGTGCTCTTCGCCGACGATCAGCGGATCGAGCATGCGCGAGGTCGAGTCGAGCGGATCGACGGCCGGGTAGATACCCTTTTCCGAGATCGCGCGGTTGAGAACCGTCGTCGCGTCAAGGTGCGCGAACGAGGTTGCCGGCGCCGGATCGGTCAAGTCGTCGGCGGGCACGTAAATCGCCTGCACCGAGGTGATCGAGCCCTTGTTCGTGGTGGTGATGCGTTCCTGCATCTGGCCCATGTCGGTCGACAGCGTCGGCTGATAGCCCACGGCCGAAGGAATACGGCCGAGCAGAGCCGACACTTCCGAGCCCGCCTGGGTGAAGCGGAAGATGTTGTCGACGAAGAACAGCACGTCCTGACCCTGGTCGCGGAAGTGCTCGGCGATGGTCAGGCCCGAGAGGGCGACGCGGGCGCGCGCACCAGGCGGCTCGTTCATCTGGCCGAACACCAAGGCGCACTTCGAACCTTCGGTCGAGCCGTTGTTTTCGTGCGGGTCCTTGTTGACGCCCGACTCGATCATTTCGTGATAGAGATCGTTGCCTTCGCGGGTGCGCTCGCCGACGCCGGCGAACACCGAATAACCACCGTGCGCCTTGGCGACGTTGTTGATCAGTTCCTGGATCAGAACGGTCTTGCCGACGCCGGCGCCGCCGAACAGGCCGATCTTGCCGCCGCGAGCATAAGGAGCCAGCAGGTCGACGACCTTGATGCCGGTGACGAGGATCTGCGCTTCGGTCGACTGGTCGACGTAAGCCGGCGCTTCCTGGTGGATGGCGCGCTTCGACTTGGTCTTGACCGGGCCGGCTTCGTCGACCGGCTCGCCGATGACGTTCATGATGCGGCCGAGCGTCTCGTCTCCAACCGGAACCATAATCGGCGAACCGGTGTCACGGACGGCCTGGCCACGAACGAGGCCTTCCGAAATGTCCATGGCGATGCAGCGAACGGTGTTTTCGCCGAGGTGCTGCGCCACTTCGAGGATGAGGCGGTTGCCGCCGTTCATCGTCTCGAGCGCGTTCAGGATCGGCGGCAGTTCGCCGTCGAACTGCACGTCGACGACGGCGCCGATGACCTGCGAAACGCGGCCAGCGCCGGAGGCGACGACCGCCGACTTTTCGACCTTGGCAGCGGCTGCCTTGGCAGGCGCCGCCTTCTTTGCTGCCGGGGCCTTTTCCGCCGCCGGAGCGGCTTTCGGAGTAGCTGCTTTAGCCATCGTTCTAACCTCTGTGTCCGTTCGTTGTTTCACGCGGACCCGCCTTGCGGCGAGCCATCACGTGGCTAGAGCGCTTCGGCGCCCGAAATAATCTCGATCAGTTCCTTGGTGATCTGGGCCTGACGCTGGCGGTTGTACGTGATCGTCAGCTTGTTGATCATGTCGCCTGCGTTGCGCGTGGCGTTGTCCATCGCGCTCATCTTGGCACCCATCTCGCCAGCAGCGTTTTCCAGCAGCGCCCGGAAGATCTGCACCGAGATGTTGCGCGGAATGAGATCGCCGAGGATTTCGCCCGGCTCCGGCTCGTATTCGTAGACCGCACCGCCGCTGGTCGCGGCATCGGCGCTGGCCGAAGGAGCTGCGGCAGGGATGACCTGCTGCGCCGTCGGAACCTGGCTGATCACCGACTTGAACTCGGAGTAGAACAGCGTGCAGACGTCGAAGCCGCCCTGGTTGAACAGGGTGATCACCTTCTTGGCGATCATGTCGGCATGGACGAAGCCAACCTGCTTGGCATCGCGCAGTTCGACGCGATCGATGATCAGCGAGGCGAAATCGCGACGCAGGACATCGTAGCCCTTCTTGCCGACGGTGATGATCTTGACCGTCTTGCCCTGGCCCTGGAGCTTGCGGACATGGTCGCGAGCCAGACGCGAGATCTGGCTGTTGAAGCCGCCGCACAGGCCGCGCTCGGCGGTGCAGACGACGAGCAGGTGCACGTCGTCCTTGCCGGTGCCGGTCATCAGCGCCGGAGCATCGCCACCGCCGCCGACAGCCTGGGCGATGTTCGCGAGAACCGCACCCATGCGCTGCGAGTAGGGACGCGCGGCTTCCGCAGCTTCCTGGGCGCGACGCAGCTTCGCCGCGGCGACCATCTGCATCGCCTTGGTGATTTTCTGCGTCGCCTTGACCGAGGCGATGCGGTTGCGGAGGTCTTTTAGCGAGGCCATGCCTTATCCGTCAGTGTCAGGCGAAGTTTTTCGCGAAAGCGTCGATGTGACCCTTGAGCTTGCCGCGGAGATCGTCGCTGAGCGCCTTCTCCGTACGGATGCCGTCGAGAACGTCTTTGCCTTCCGAGCGCATGTAAGCCAGCAGGCCCTGCTCGAACTTGCCGACCTGGTTGAGGGCCAGCTTGTCGAGGTAGCCGTTGACGCCGGCGAAGATCACCGCAACCTGCTCTTCGGTCTTGAGCGGCGAGAACTGCGGCTGCTTCAGCAGCTCGGTCAGACGCGCACCGCGGTTGAGCAGACGCTGGGTAGCGGCGTCGAGGTCGGAACCGAACTGAGCGAAGGCCGCCATTTCACGGTACTGCGCGAGCTCGCCCTTGATCGAGCCTGCAACCTGCTTCATCGCCTTGATCTGGGCCGACGAGCCGACGCGCGACACCGACAGACCGACGTTCACGGCAGGACGGATGCCCTGGAAGAACAGGTTGGTCTCGAGGAATATCTGGCCGTCGGTGATCGAGATCACGTTGGTCGGGATGTAGGCCGAGACGTCGTTGGCCTGCGTTTCGATGACCGGCAGAGCGGTCAGCGAGCCAGCACCGTTTTCGTCGTTCAGCTTGGCCGAACGCTCGAGCAGGCGCGAGTGCAGGTAGAAGACGTCGCCCGGGTAAGCTTCACGGCCCGGCGGGCGGCGCAGCAGCAGCGACATCTGACGATAGGCGACGGCCTGCTTGGACAGATCGTCATATGCGATCAGGGCATGCTTGCCGTTGTCGCGGAAGTATTCGCCCATGGCGCAGCCGGCGAACGGAGCCAGGAACTGCATCGGGGCCGGATCGGACGCGGTGGCCGCGATGATGATCGAGTATTCGAGCGCGCCGCGCTCTTCGAGCACCTTCACGAACTGCGCGACGGTCGAGCGCTTCTGGCCGACGGCGACGTAGACGCAGTAGAGCTTTTCCTTTTCCGGACCAGCGACGTGGATCGCCTTCTGGTTCAGGATGGTGTCGAGAATGATGGCGGTCTTGCCGGTCTGACGGTCACCGATGACCAGCTCGCGCTGGCCGCGGCCGACCGGGATGAGCGCGTCGATGGCCTTGAGGCCGGTCGACATCGGCTCATGCACCGACTTGCGGGGGATGATGCCGGGCGCCTTGACGTCGACGCGACGACGTTCCTTGGCCTTGATCGGGCCCTTGCCGTCGATCGGGTTGCCGAGCGCGTCGACGACGCGGCCGAGCAGCTCCGGACCAACCGGGACGTCGACGATCGCGCCGGTACGCTT
>Ga0209902_101221_pt1 | contig 14347 bp, 17 predicted proteins | sample FECB27metaG_FD_188304 | JGI IMG/M metagenome (GOLD analysis project Ga0209902, IMG submission 188304) | Cyanobacterial communities from the Joint Genome Institute, California, USA - FECB-27 (SPAdes) (version 2) | ecosystem: Environmental > Aquatic > Thermal springs > Hot (42-90C) > Microbial mats...
TAGCCGCGATCCGCGGCGAGTTCGGTGCCGGCCGCGCCGACATGGCTGAAACCGCGGCGACCATCCGCGCGACTCTCGACAAGAGCGGCTACCTGCTCGATCCCCACACCGCGACAGCCGTGCATGTCGCATCCAGCCTGCCCAAAAGCGATGTGCCAATGGTGGTGCTTGCCACCGCTCATCCGGCAAAGTTCCCCGCCGCGGTGCTTGCAGCCAGCGGCATCGAGCCCGCTTTGCCAAAATGGCTGTCGGGGCTGATGGAACGTAAGGAAAAGTTCACGGTACTTCCATCAGAGATAAAAATGGTGGAAGATTACATTAGCCGCCGCACACGAGTGGCGGATTAGGGAGTACGCGTAATATGGGTGTTGAGGTAAGCCGTCTGTCGAACGGCCTGACAGTGGCCACTGAAACACTTCCAAGCGTAGAGACAGTCGCTCTCGGCACATGGGTCAAGTCCGGCGCGCGCAACGAGCGCGACGACGAACATGGCATGGCCCACCTGCTCGAGCACATGGCGTTCAAGGGCACCAAGAACCGGACCGCCTTCCAGATTGCCTCCCAGATCGAAAATGTCGGCGGCGAAATCAACGCCGCGACATCTGTCGAGACGACATCCTTCTACGCCCGCGTGCTGTCCGACGACATTCCGCTTGCCGTCGACATCCTGTCCGACATTCTCCAGGATTCCGAGTTCGATCCGAACGAACTCGAGCGCGAGCAGCACGTCATCCTGCAGGAAATCGGCGCCGCGCACGACACACCCGACGACATCGTCTTCGACCGCTTCACCGAAACGGCCTTCCGTCACCAGACCATCGGCCGCTCGATTCTCGGCACGCCCGAGACGGTGCAATCCTTCACCTCGGCGCATCTGCACGACTTCATGACCCGCCAGTATGGCGCCGAGCGCATGGTGGTGGTGGCTGCCGGCGACGTGAAGCACGACGAGTTCGTGCGCCAGGTCGAAAAACGTCTCGGCAATTTCCGCCCCAAGGCCGAAAGCGCCATTCCGCAATACGCCCAGTATGTCGGCGGCGACTTCCGCGAGGACCGCGACCTGATGGACGCGCAGATCGTGCTCGGCTTCGAAGGCCGCGCCTATCATGTGCGCGACTTCTACGCCTCGCAGGTGCTGTCGATGATCCTCGGCGGCGGAATGTCGTCGCGCCTGTTCCAGGAAGTGCGCGAGAAGCGCGGCCTCTGTTATTCGGTCTATGCCTTCCATTGGGGCTTTTCCGACACCGGCATCTTCGGCATCCATGCCGCCACCGGCCAGAGCGACATCGCCGAACTGATCCCCGTCATCATCAACGAACTGCAGCGCACCGGCGAAAGCATCCTGCTTGAAGAGCTGGACCGCGCCCGCGCCCAGTATCGCGCCGGCCTGATCATGTCGGCCGAAAGCTGCTCCAGCCGCGCCTCGCAGATCGCCCGACAGCTCCTGCTGTTCGGCCGTCCGATCGCCAAGGAAGAGCTGATGGAACGGCTCGGCGCTCTTACCGTCGACCGCTTGACCGACCTGTCGTCGCGCCTGTTCTCGACCCGCCCGACCATTACCGCTGTCGGTCCCGTCGGCACGCTCGCGCCCTACGAATCAATCCTGGATTCGCTGCCGGGCGCACAGGCAACCGCCCGCAAGCTCGCCGTCTGAGCCGCATTTGCACGCATGTTCTCGCTCTCGCTTTTTCGCCGCGATACCCCGGCACTAAAAGGCGAACGCGTGAACCTGCGCCTGCCGAACTGGCGCGATTATCACGAATGGGTTGCCCTGCGCGCGGAGAGCCGCTCGTTCCTTGAACCCTGGGAGCCGCGCTGGGCACCGGACGAGCTCGACCGCTCGGCCTGGCGCATTCGCCTCGCCCGCTACCAGGATGAATTCATCCAGGGCACGGCGCTCGCCTTCTTCATCTATCAGAACTCGACCGGCAAGCTCGTCGGCGGCATCACGCTCGGCAACATCCGCTACGGCGTCGCCCAGACCGGGCACATCGGCTACTGGATCGGCGAGCGTTATGCCGGCCAGGGCTTGATGGTCGACGCCCTCAAACTGGTGGTGCGGCACGCCTTCGATACGCTTCGGTTGCACCGGATCGAGGCTGCCTGTATCCCCGACAACGCACGCTCCGTACGCGTGCTTGAAAAAGCCGGATTCCGGCGCGAAGGACTTTTACGATCCTACCTCAGGATCAACGGCGAATGGCATGACCACTACCTCTACGCACTGATTGCGGACGACCCGCAAGCTGTCACCATGAAGGCCTGAACTTGTCGAAGCATTTCCTGCTGGCGCCGTTGTTTGCGCTCATCGTTTCCATTGTCGCGAGCGTCTGCGCGGTGTCGCAGGCCCTGGCCGTGGAGCCGATCAAGATCTCCCGTGACGACGTCGCGCTCAACCTCACCGGCGCCGTCGAGATCTACAGGAATCAGGGCGAGAACTTCCAGGTTTCGACAGCTCCGGGCCTCGACGGCATCGTGCGTCGCATCGAGGTCGAGGCAAATGACAAGCGCCGCTCGACAGGTGACTGGGCCGTCTTTGCGCTTGCCAACACCACCGACCAGGTTATCGACCGCCTGATCGTCGCCCCACATTTCCGTCTCGTCGGTTCCGGCCTGTTCTGGCCCGATCTCGGCTCGAGCCGCATCGCCGCCATCACGCCGAGCGAAGGCTTCGCGCTCGACCGCCAGGCCAGTCCCGACGCCGACGTATTCCTGATCACGCTCAACCCGAATTCGGTGGTGACCTTCATCGCCGAACTCGCCTCGCCCAAGCTGCCGCAGGTCTATCTGTGGGAACCCGAGGCCTACAAGGACACGGTCAACTCCTACACGCTGTTCCGCGGCATCGTCATCGGCATCGCCGGCCTTTTGGCGCTATTCCTGACCATCCTGTTCGTGGTCAAGGGAACCTCGATGTTCCCCGCGACAGCAGCCCTTGCATGGGCGGTGCTTGCCTATATCTGCGTCGACTTCGGCTTCCTCAACAAGGTCATCGAGGTCTCGCCCGGCAACGAGCAGATATGGCGAGCGGGCACGGAGGTGGCACTCGCCGGCACCTTCGTGGTGTTCCTGTTTGCCTATCTCAACCTCAATCGCTGGCACGGCCATTTCAGCTACGGCGCCTTCGTCTGGGTCATTGGCCTGCTGCTCATTGCAGGTGTCGCGATCATCGATCCGGCGGTCGCTGCCGGCATCGCGCGCATCTCCTTTGCCGCCACCGCCATCACCGGTCTCGGCCTGATCGTCTATCTCAGCATCCGCGGCTACGACCGCGCCATCATGTTGGTGCCCAGTTGGGCGATGGTGCTGATATGGCTCAGCGGCTCGTGGATGGCGATTACAGGCGTCCTCGACAACGACATCGTCCAGCCGGCACTTGGCGGCGGCCTGATCCTGATCATCCTGTTGATCGGCTTCACAGTCATGCAGCATGCCTTTGCCGGCGGCGGCGCGCACCAGGGTCTGTTCAGCGACATGGAGCGGCAGGCGCTGGCCATCTCAGGTTCCGGCGACATCGTCTGGGACTGGGACGTGTTGCGCGACCGCGTCGTCACCCGTCCCGACGTCTCGATCCAGCTCGGCCTCGCGCCCAACAGCCTGGGCGGTGCCGCCCGCAACTGGCTGCCGGTGCTGCACTCCGACGACCGCGACACTTTCCGCACCACCCTCGACGTGGTGCTTGAGCATCGCCGTGGCCGTGTCTCGCAGAGCTTCCGCCTGCGCGGCGCCGACGGCCACTATCACTGGTTCTCGCTCAAGGCACGGCCAGTCATCGGCTCCGATGGCGAAGTGATCCGCTGCGTCGGCACCATGGTCGACGTCACCGAGCAGAAGAAATCCGAAGAGCGGCTGCTGCACGACGCCGTGCACGACAACCTGACCGGCCTGCCCAACCGCGAGCTGTTCATGAACCGGCTCGAGGCGATCATTTCGATCGCCCGCACCGAGGAAAAGGTGCGGCCATCGGTGTTCGTTATCGACATCGACCGCTTCAAGCAGGTCAATGACGGCCTTGGCATTTCGGCCGGCGACACCATCCTTTTGACCATTGCGCGCCGCCTGCACCGCCTGCTCAAGCCCAAGGACTCGCTGTCGCGTTTTGCCGGCGACCAGTTCGCGCTGATGCTGCTGTCGGAACAGGATCCGTCGCGCATCGCTGCCGTGGCCGACGCCATCAAGCAGGCGATCAAGGCGCCGATCACCTTTGCCAAGCGCGAGATCGTGCTGACCGCCTCCGTCGGCTTGATCACCTGGACCACCGCCCAGGCGACGGCCGAGGATATGGTCAAGGACGCCGAGCTTGCCATGCATCAGGCCAAGCGTTTCGGCGGCGACCGCATCGAACCGTTCCGTCCCGCCTTCAGGACCGTCGGCACCGATCGCCTGCAGCTCGAATCGGACCTCCGCCGCGCCATCGAGCGCAAGGAATTCACCCTGGCCTACCAGCCGATCGTTCGGCTTGAGGACGGCAGTGTCGCCGGCTTCGAGGCGCTGCTCAGATGGGATCACCCGCGTCGCGGCATGATCCCGCCAGGCGACTTCATCCCGGTCGCCGAAGGTTGCGGCCTGATCGTCCAGCTTGGCCTGTTTGCCATGCAGCGCGCCGCCGAAGACCTGGCCGAATGGCAGAAGCAGATCAGCGACGCGCCGCTATCGGTGTCGGTCAACCTGTCGAGCCGCCAGCTCATCCGGCGCGACCTGGTCAGCGACGTGCGCTCGGTCATCGCCCGGGCCAATCTCAAGCCGCGCTGCTTCCGCCTGGAGCTGACGGAATCGCTTGTTATGGACAATCCCGAGCAGACCAACCACGTTCTGACCAAGCTCAAGCAGCTCGGCATCGGCCTGTCGCTCGACGATTTCGGCACCGGCTATTCGTCGCTCGCCTATCTGACCCGCTTCCCCTTCGACACCATCAAGATCGACAAGAGCTTCGTCGACGACACCTCGCCCAAGCGCGCGGTGCTGCTCAAGTCGATGGTCAACATGGCGCACGAGCTCGGCCTATCGGTGGTTGCCGAAGGCATCTCCGATGAGAGCGACGCGCTCGAACTGCGGCAGATGGGCTGCGAATACGTGCAGAGCTTCATGTTCGGCGCGCCGGTTCCCGGCGACCAGGCGCTGAAGATGCTGAAAGAGCAGTATCCGCTTGCTCAGGCGTGACCGGCAGCGCTGCTGAGCCGCGCAAGGTCGATGCCGAGCGTGGCCAGGATACGGTCGTATTTGCGGTCGATGTCGGTGTCGAACAGAAGCTCCGACGTCGCCGGGCAGGTCAGCCAGCCATTCTCGGCAATCTCGCTTTCGAGCTGGCCGGCACCCCAGCCTGAATAGCCCAGCGCCATCAGCGCGTGGCGAGGTCCGCGCCCGGCGGAAATGGCGCGCAGGATGTCGACAGTTGCGGTCAAGCAAATCTCTTCCGAGACGGGCAGCGAGGACTCGACCTTGTAGTCGTCGGTGTGCAGCACGAAACCACGGCTGCGGTCGACCGGCCCGCCATTACGGACGATGAAGTCCTTGGCCTTCATCGGCAGCCGGATCGCTTCCTGCTCGTCGAGGATGCCGAGCTGTACCAGCAGGTCGGGAAACAGCAGCGGCTGGACCTGGTTGATGATGAGGCCCATCGCGCCTTCGTCGCTATGGGCACAGATGTAGATCACCGCGCGCGAGAACCTGTCGTCCTTCATCCCCGGCATGGCGATGAGGAACTGATCGTCGAGAAAACCGCGCTGCGAGGCGCCCTTTTTCTGGCGTAAGAGGTCCATGGCTTGAAGGTATCGCGTTTCCTGCCGTCTTGAAAGATGGCGCACGGCGCGGCGCGTTCATCTTTTGACAGGCAACGTCACGCAAAAATGATGCGATGTGTTGGCGCCCCCTGTTGCGGACGCTGCGGGAGGCTATCAAATCACCGCCATGAAAATTGCGCTCCACTCCGTGATCGGCCTCTGCGCGGCACTGCTCGCCGCTGTCCCGGCCCACGCTTCCTCGTCGGCCTGGTTCGAAGCCGATGGCGGCCGTTTCCGCCTCGTCACGTCAGGGGCGCCGGATGCTTCCGGCAAGCTCCAGGGCGTGCTCGATATCGAGCTCAAGCGCGGCTGGAAGACCTACTGGCGTGATCCCGGCAATTCCGGCGTGCCGCCGCAGATCGACGTCTCGGCAAGCCGCAACATATCAGGCGCCGACTTCTCCTACCCTGCCCCGAAGCGTCACGACGACGGCTATGCCAAATGGGCCGGCTACGACCATTCGGTGCGCCTGCCTGTCAGTTTCACCGTCACGGCCCCGGGCGAGCCGGCGACAATCACCGCAAACGTGTTCCTCGGCGTCTGCGAGACGATCTGCGTGCCGGTGCAGGCCAAGCTCGAGGTCGCCCCTGCCGCCGATCCCGACAATCCGGGCGATGCCATCCTGGTAAAGACGGCCCTCGCCGCCCTCCCCGGCACAGCTCAGCCGGAATTCGGCGCCACGCTGGAACCGGCCGAAAGCGAGCACGTCTCGATCGTGGCGACAGCACCCGGCCCTGCTGACGCGTTGGACGTCTTCGTCGCCGGCGTGGACGGCTATGTGCTTGGCACCCCCGAGCGGCAAATCGAGAATGGCAAGGCGGTGTTCAACGTCAAGCTGCTCGAACGTCCGGACAATAAACCTTCTGGCAAGGGCCTGCCCTACACGCTGACAAGTGCTGCTGGAGCGGTCGAAGGATTTTTGCCTTATCCCTGACTTTTTGCCCTAGCCCTGAAAAGGGCTGTCCAGCTTCCTATATCCAGCTGGCCATTGGACGCGGGCGACATCTGCGCTAGGTGAGGTGCGCGTCCTTCCGATTTCAACTCGAACACTACGCTTACGAGGAAATTCATGACCATTTCGATTGGCGACAAGCTGCCCGCGGCCACGTTCAAGACGATGACCGCCGATGGCGCCAAGAGCGTCAGCTCCGATGAGATCTTTGCTGGCAAGAAGGTCGTGCTGTTTGCGGTGCCAGGCGCCTTCACGCCGACCTGCAGCAACAACCACCTGCCGGGCTATGTCGAGAACCATGACGCGATCATCGCGCGCGGCGTCGACACCATAGCGGTGGTCTCGGTCAACGACGTCCACGTCATGGGTGCCTGGGCCCGCTTCAGCGGCGGCGAAGGCAAGGTGCAGTTCCTCGCCGACGGCAGCGGCGACTTCGCCCGCGCCATCGGCCTCGACACCGACCTCTCGGCCGCCGGCATGGGCCTGCGCTCGAAGCGTTATTCGATGATCGTCGAAGACGGCAAGGTTGCCCAGCTCAACCTCGAGGGCGCACCCGGCCAGGCCGTTGATTCGGGCGCCGCCCGCATTCTCGAACAGCTCTGAGACTGACAAGGGCGCGCGGCCTTCCGGCGGCGCGCCTCACTCGATTGGCAATGGCCTAGGCTGAAGCCTTTCGCCCGCCCTTGAAGGGCGCCATGCCCTCACGCGCGAGCTCATCGGCGCGCTCGTTCTCAGGATGACCGGCATGGCCCTTGACCCAGTGCCACGTCACCTTGTGACGCTTGTTGGCCTCGTCAAGCGCCTGCCACAGCTCGCCGTTCTTGACCGGCTTCTTGTCGGCGGTCTTCCAGCCATTCTTCTTCCAGCCGTGGATCCATTTCGAGATCCCGTCCATGACGTATTTGCTGTCGGTGTGCAGGTCGATCTCGCACGGCTCCTTGAGGGAGTTCAGGGCAGATATGGCAGCCAGCAACTCCATACGGTTGTTGGTGGTCTCCGCCTCGCCGCCCGACAGCTCCTTGACCTTGGCCTTGTAGCGCAGCATCGCGCCCCACCCCCCCGGACCCGGATTGCCCGAGCAGGCGCCATCGGTGAAAATTTCAACTTGCTTCATTTCAGTCCGTATTCCTGGGCGGACTTGATCGTCCGGTGGAAGCGCATGCGGCGAATGTATTCCGACGGGTCACGCTTCATCACCAGCCCGCCATCCGGCACCGTCAGCCAGTCATAGAGCCGCGTCAGCATGAAGCGCAGCGCCGACCCGCGCGCCAGGATCGGCAGTGCGGCCTTCTCGTCCTCGCTCAGCGGACGGACGCTCTGATAGCCGTCCAGCAGGGCCGTGCCCTTGGTCAGGTTGAAGGAAAAGTCCTTCTCGAAGCACCAGGCGTTGAGGCAGGTGGCGAGGTCGTAGGCGTAGGCGTCGTTGCAGGCGAAATAGAAGTCGATCAGGCCCGACAGATTGTCGCCGAGGAAAAAGACATTGTCCGGAAACAGGTCGGCATGGATGACGCCCGACGGCAGGTTCTTCGGCCAGTTCTTCTCGAACTCGGCAAAGTCGGCGTCGACTTCACGGGCCAGCCCCGGTTCGACCTCGTCGGCGCGCGGATGAGCCGCGTCCCAGAGCTTGCGCCAGCCGTCGATGGCGAGCGAATTCGGCCGCGTCATCGCGAAGTCCTGGCCTGCGATGTGCAGTTCGGCCAGCGCCCTGCCGACCTCGCGGCAATGCACGACCTGGGGCCGGCGCAGCCACATGCCTTCCAGGAATGTGATGATCACGGCAGGACGTCCGGCCAGCGTGCCGATGACGTTGCCATCCTTGCCGTCGACCGGCAGCGGGCAGGAAATGCCCTTGTGCGCGAGATGCTGCATCAGGCCGAGGAAGAATGGCAGGTCGGCCTTGTCGACCCGCTTCTCGTAGAGCGTGAGGATGTACGACCCTGTCGTCGTGTGCAGCAGGAAGTTGGTGTTCTCGGTGCCCTCGGCAATGCCCTTGTAGGACAACAGCTCGCCAACCGGATAATTGCGCAGGAACGCTTCGAGCTCGCCCTCGCCGACGTCGGTATAGACAGCCATCAGCCGTTTCCGTTGACGAAGGCCATGTCGGCTGGCGTCAGCTCGACGTCGCGCAATACCCGCATCACCGGAAATTCCTCCGTCTCGGTCGCCGTGATGGCGAGTTCCACGTTCACTTCGAAGCGTTCGCGGAAAGCGTTGATGATCTCGTCGACGATGATCTCGGGTGCCGAAGCCCCCGCCGAAAGGCCCAGCGTAGCGATGCCGCCGATGTCGTTCCACGGGATCTCCGACGCGCGCTGAACCAGCAGCGACATCTTGGCCCCTGCCCGCTCGGCGACTTCGACGAGGCGGCGCGAATTGGACGAGTTGGGCGCACCGACGACCAGATAGAGGTCTGAGCCTGGCGCCGTCTCCTTCACCGCGTCCTGGCGGTTCGTCGTGGCGTAGCAGATCGATTCGGCGGCAGGCGCCTCCATCGCCGGGAATTTTTCCTGCAGCGCCTTCAGGATGCCTGCGGTGTCCTCCACCGAAAGCGTCGTCTGGGTGACGAAGCCAAGCGCTGCGGGATCGACCGGTGTGAAATTGCGGACGTCGGCCTCGGTTTCGATCAGCGTGACTGCGCCATCGTCCAGCTGTCCCATGGTGCCGATCACCTCGGGGTGGCCGGCATGGCCGATCAGCAGCACATGGCGGCCCTTGCGCTGGTGGCGCATGGCCTGCTTGTGCACCTTGGAGACCAGCGGACAGGTGGCGTCGAGATAGAACAGGTTGCGCGCGACCGCATCCGCGGGCACCGACTTCGGCACGCCGTGGGCGGAGAAGACAACAGGCGCATCGCGATGCTCGTCAGGGATCTCGCTGAGCTCCTCGATGAACACCGCGCCGAGATTCTGAAGCCCTTCGACGACATAGCGGTTATGCACGATCTCATGGCGGACATAGACCGGCGCGCCGTACTTCTTCAGCGCCAGCACGACGATCTGGATCGCCCGGTCGACGCCTGCGCAAAAGCCGCGCGGCTGGCAGAGCCTGATCGTCAGGGGCGGTTTGGCAATCGTCTGGAGCATCTAATCCGCTTCTTCGTTCAGGTGCCGAAATGATGTCTGCACCCCCTTGCTGTCAAGGGAGGCTATTGCGCCACGCGTGCCATGACGCGCAAAGAATGCTGTAGCACCTCGAAGTTGTGCATGATCCCGAAATAGGTTCCGAGACCATCCACAGGACTCATTTGCCTTCGGGGCGGCGCAGCAGCCAGACGCCCATGACGCCCAGCAGTGCCGCAGCGAGACCGTACCAGGTCACGGCGTATTGCAGATGGTTGTTGGGCATGTCGACCATGGTCACCCCGCCGACCGGCAGGCCGCCAGGATTTGGCGTCTTGTCGGCATCGATGAAGAACGGCAGCACGGCGGCACCCGCAGGCAGCCCGGCGCTTGCCGCCATGGCGTCGCGGTCCTTCCAGTAGAAGACGTTCTTCACCAGGTCATTGTCAGGCACCAGCGAACCCGGCTTGCCCTCCAGCGGGTTGCGCGCCAGCCCGACGATGCTGACAGGCCCCGTCATCTGGCCGGTCGGCCGCTTGGCAGCATCCTTGAGATCGTAGGGAACGAAGCCACGGTTCACCAGCGCGAAGCGGCCGTCGTCCAGCTTCAGCGGCGTGTAGACGTAAAAGCCCGACTGGCCTTCCCATGTCGCCAGGAAATGCCGCTCGCCTTCATGCACGAAGGTGCCCGAAAGCGTGACCGGCCAATAGTCGACGTCGCCGGTAGCGCGGTATTTCACTTCCATTTCAGCCAGTGGCAGCGGCTGCGACTTCGTGCGCTCGGCGATCTGCGCGATCAGTTCTTCTTTCCAATAAAGGCGCTGGACCTGCCAGCTGCCAAGCGCCAGCAGCAGCGCAAAGGCAATCGTGCCGAGCACGAGCATCAACACATGCCCGGAACGTCGCGCCGGGGCGGTCATGGTCTTTTCCTGGATCATTCGCCCTTGTCCAAACGCCCTTCGGCTGCCTTGTTGCGATACTGCAGCGTTATGAGCACGCCCTTGATGAGGCGCAGCGAGCCAAGGCTGAGAACCACGGTCAACGGAATCCACAACAGCAGATGAAGCCATAGCGGAGGTCCAAAGTTGACCTCGAGCCACAGCGCGAGCCCGACCACGACAAAGCCGATGATCAGGATGACGAACACCGCCGGTCCGTCGCCGGCGTCGGCAAAGGAATAGTCGAGCCGGCAGACGCCGCATTCCTTGCCGACGGACAGGAAGCTGGAAAACAGCCGGCCTTCGCCGCAACGCGGACAACGCCCCTTGAGCCCGGCCGCAATCGGTTCAACCGGCGGCCAGATTGCCTTGTCCTCGCTCATGGATTTATCTCGATGGGAGTGCCGTTTGCGACCATCTGCCAGACCTCTGCCATGTCCTCGTCGGTAACGGCGATGCAGCCGTTCGTCCAGTCGAACATCTGCATCAGCCAGGACCACGAGCCATACCCGTTCGGTTGGCCGTGGATCATAATCATTCCACCAGGTTCGACACCTGCCCTCTTTGCCGCAGCCACGTCGTCGGCGTTGGGATAGGAGATGTGGATCGACCTGTAGTAGCCACTGACTGGATTGCGCCAGTCGAGCACGTAGCGGCCTTCGGGCGTACGCTCGTCGCCTTCCCTTGCCTTGTGTCCCAGTGGGTTCGCACCGAGCGCTATGGCGTAGCTGCGAACCACCTTGTCGCCCGAAAGCAGCTCCAGCCGGCGTTCCGACTTGTCGACCCGCACGAGGTCGACCTCGCTCGCATATGCGGTCATCGTCGAGGCACACAGGGCAATCATGAGAGAGGCGAAGCGGCTTGTCGGCATGCCGGATGATTGCACTGGGAAAGCGCCCAAAAAGAGAAGGCGGCCGCGTTGCCGCGACCGCCTTGCATCAGAAACCGGATCGGTCAGTGGCCGTGAGCGATGGTGCCGCCAACCGAACCCCAGATGTAGATGGCGGCGAACAGGAACAGCCACACCACGTCGACGAAGTGCCAGTACCAGGCAGCCGCCTCGAAGCCGAAATGCTGCTTCGGGGTGAAGCCGCCGCCCATGGCGCGGAACAGGCAGACCAGCAGGAAGATCGTGCCGACGATGACGTGGAAGCCGTGGAAGCCCGTCGCCATGAAGAAGGTCGCGCCGTAGATCGAGTCCTTGAAGGCAAACGGAGCGTGGATGTACTCGTAGGCCTGGACGAACGAGAACAGGATGCCGAGGCCGACAGTCAGCGCCAGGCCATTGACCAGGCCCTTGCGGTCATTGTGCAGCAGGGCGTGGTGCGCCCAAGTCACAGCCGTGCCCGACAGCAGCAGGATGATCGTGTTGTACAGCGGCAGGTGGAACGGATCGAGGATCTCGATGCCCTTCGGAGGCCAGACACCGCCGGTGAATTCAGCACGCAGAACCTGGTGAGCTTCATTCGGGAAAAGTGCCGCGTCGAAGAACGCCCAGAACCAGGCAACGAAGAACATCACCTCGGAGGCGATGAACATGATCATGCCGTAGCGCAGGTGCAGCGAGACGACGCGGGTATGATGGCCCTCGTTGCCTTCCTTGATCGTATCCGACCACCAGCCGAACATGGTGTAGAGAACGATCAGCAGGCCGATCAGGAAGATCCAGTAGTTGGCGCCGGCCATGTTGTAGCCGAAGATCGGAAAGCTGCCGCCCTTGAGATGCTGCATCCAGGCGACACCGCCGAATGCCATGATCAGCGCGCCCAGCGAGGCAAGGAACGGCCACGGGCTGGGATCGATGATGTGATAGTCGTGTTCTGGTTTCGCGTGTGCGTCTGCCATATCAGCCCCCGGCTTTTCCGTCGGAATTAACATTTTTCGCTTCGCCGTCAACCTTGGGCGCGACAGCTACAGGCTTTTCCCCGGCAATGGGGAAGAAGGTATAAGACAGCGTGATCGTCTTGACGTCCTTCATTTCAGGCACGTTGACGATTTCCGGATCGACGAAGAAGACGACCGGCATGTCGAGCGTCTCGCCCGGCTTCAGCGTCGTGTCGGTGAAGCAGAAGCACTCGACCTTGTTGAAGTAGGCGCCGGCGATTTCCGGCGTAACGTTGAACGTCGCACGGCCCTGGGTCGGCGTGTCGAAGACGTTCTTCGCCGTATAGTGGATCTGCTTCGTCTCGCCGATCTTGATCTGGACGTCGCGGGCCACGGGCTGGAAGTCCCACGGCAGGCCACCAGACACATTGGCGTCGAAGCGGACGGTGATCTCGCGGTCGAGGATCTTGTCGGAATACTGCTCGACGCGCTGGGTCGTGCCGCCATAACCGGTGATCTGGCAGAACATGGCGTAGAGCGGCACCGCGGCATAGGCCATGCCGACCATGCCGCCGACGAAGGCCACGCACATGCCCGCAACCATCCGGTTGGAGCTCTGCTTCTTCGCGTCGACAGCCTGCTTGTCGTTGGTCATGCCACTGCTCATAGCGGCCGATCCAGGATGGCCGGGCCGAACTTGGCGATCGTCGCCAGGTAGAAGATGATGACGAGTGCCGCCAGCGCCAGGCCGATGGCGACGTTGCGGCTGCGACGCGCCTTCTTCTGCTTTTCGGTGAGCGTCACCAGGTCATTGTCCGACATCATGCACCTCCAAGCGCAAAGACACGCTCGATGACGCTGTCGGCCAGGTAGGCCGCAAAGATCACGAACAGATAAAGCAGCGAATAGGCAAAGAGCTGCTTGGCGGGCTTCATCACGCGGTCGCTGTCCGGCATCTGGAGAACCTTCCAGGCGTACCAGACAAAGCCGAGACCAAGCACCAGCGAAACCACGCCGTAGCCGATGGTGGTGTAGCCGAGCAGCCAAGGCGCCACGCTAACGGGCGCGAGCAGCAGCGAATAGGCGAAGATCTGGCGACGCGTCGAGGCTTCGCCGGCGACGTTCGGCATCATCGGGATGCCGGCGCGCTCGTAGTCCTGCGACTTGAACAGCGCCAGCGCCCAGAAGTGCGGCGGCGTCCACAGGAAGGTGATCATGAAGAGCACGACGCTCTCGAGGCTGACCGAGCCGGTCACGGCGGCCCAGCCGATCATCGGCGGCAGCGCTCCGGCCGCGCCACCGATGACGATGTTCTGCGGCGTCCAGCGCTTGAGCCACATCGTGTAGATGACGGCATAGAAGAAAATGGTGAAGGCGAGCAGAGCCGCCGAAAGCCAGTTGACGAGGACGCCGAGCGTCATCACCGAAAGGGCGGAGAGCACGAGGCCGAAGGTCAGCGCCTCATGCGGCGTCACCTTGCCCGACGGCACCGGCCGGCTGGCCGTACGCGTCATGACGGCGTCGATGTCGGCGTCGTACCACATGTTGAGCGCACCCGAAGCACCCGCGCCGATGGCGATCGCAAGGATCGCCACGACGGCAAGGAACGGGTTGATGGTGACAGGCGCGGCAACCATGCCGACAAAGGCGGTGAAGACCACCAGCGACATGACGCGCGGCTTCAGCAGGGCGAAGAAATCGCCCGCCGTCGCTTCCGACATGCGGATGGTTTGATCGTCAAACCGGTTGTGGACAAGGGCCATGCGTACTTACGTCCAGTCGTTCCGTTTGGCCG
>Ga0209902_101224_pt1 | contig 14317 bp, 14 predicted proteins | sample FECB27metaG_FD_188304 | JGI IMG/M metagenome (GOLD analysis project Ga0209902, IMG submission 188304) | Cyanobacterial communities from the Joint Genome Institute, California, USA - FECB-27 (SPAdes) (version 2) | ecosystem: Environmental > Aquatic > Thermal springs > Hot (42-90C) > Microbial mats...
GCGGATTGCCAAGCCGGTCGAGCAGCGCGGTGATGCGCTCCAGCCCCAGAACGTCGCGTCCGGGGGACAACATGGTCAGCCGGTCGAGCTGGCGCTGGACGGCGGGATCGGCGGAACGGGCGGAGTCGGCCATGATTGCGCGCGGCGCCGCGTTCAGGCGGCCGCCTTGTCTCCGCAGAGATATCCGATCAGCCGGCCGAGCGTGGCGGGCAGGTCCTTGCGCTCGACCACCATGTCCAGCATGCCGTGATCGAGCAGATATTCGGCGCGCTGGAACCCTTCGGGAAGCTTCTCGCGGATCGTGCTCTCGATCACGCGCTGGCCCGCAAAGCCGATCAGCGCATTGGGTTCGGACAATTGGACGTCGCCCAGCATCGCATAGGATGCGGTGACGCCGCCCGTGGTCGGATCGGTCATGACGACGATATAAGGCAGACCGGCTTCGCGCAGTTCGGCGATGGCGACGGTGGTCCTGGGCATCTGCATGAGCGAGAGGATACCCTCCTGCATGCGCGCGCCGCCGGCTGCGGTGAAGATCACATAGGGGGCGTGTTCGTCGATGGCGGCACGAACGCCCGCGACGAATGCCGCGCCGACGCCCAGGCCCATCGATCCGCCCATGAACGCGAAATCCTGCACGCCAACGACGGCCTTGTGCCCCTGGACGGTGCCGACGGCATTGAGCAGCGCGTCGACTTCTCCGGTGGCGGTGCGCGCTGCCTTGATCCGGTCCGCATATTTCTTCGAATCGCGGAACTTCAGAGGGTCGTCGGCAACCTTCGGATTGGGAAGCACGCGATACCGCCCATCGTCGAAAAGCTGCGCGAAGCGGATCTTTGCGCCGATGCGACCATGATGGCCGCATTTCGGACAGACCGACAGATTCTCCTCATATTCCTTGACGAAGATCGTCTGCGCGCAGCCCGGGCATTTGTGCCAGAGATTGTCGGGCGTCTCGCGCTTGGCGATGAACGGAATGGCATTGCGGACGCGGTTGATCCAGCTCATGCGGCGAGCTCCTTTCGTGCGGTCGCGAGCGCCGAGGACAGCGACGCGACATAATGTTCGACCGGGCCGGCAGCGGCGGCGCCATGCGCCTCGACCAGTTCGACGATCGCCGATCCGACGACGACGCCGTCGGCGACACGGCCGATCGAGGCCGCCTGTTCGGGCATGCGCACGCCGAAACCGACGGCGACGGGCAGGTCGGTCGCCGCCTTCAGATGCGCGACCGCGGCTTCGATGCTGGCCTGCGCAGCCTGTTGCAGACCGGTGATGCCTGCGACGGAGACATAATAGAGGAAGCCCGAGGCGCTATCGAGCACCGCAGGCAGGCGCTTCGCGTCGGTCGTCGGCGTGGCGAGGCGGATCAGGTCGATGCCGGCGGCGCGAAGCGCGGGGCCGAGCGCATCGTCCTCCTCGCTCGGAATGTCGACGCAGATCACGCCGTCCACTCCAGCGTCGCGCGCGGCGCCGGCGAACCATTCCGGGCCGCGGCGGACCATCGGGTTGGCATAGCCCATCAGGACCAGTGGTGTTTCGGGATGGCGCGCGCGAAAGGCGCGGGCGATATCGAGGATCGTTGCAGTCGTCGTTCCCGCACCCAGCGCGCGCAGATTGGCGCGCTGGATCGCCGGGCCGTCGGCCATCGGATCGGTAAAGGGCATGCCGAGTTCGATGACGTCGGCGCCGCCCGCGACCAGCGCGTCGAGCACCGCGGCGGTGCCGTCAGGGGTCGGGTCGCCGGCGGTCACGAAGGTGACGAGCGCGGCGCGGTTATCCGACGCTGCACGGGCGAAGGCGTTCGAAAGCCGGCTCAAAGCTCCACTCCCAGCGCGTCCGCGACGGTGAAGATGTCCTTGTCGCCACGTCCCGAAAGATTGACGATCACGATCTTGTCCTTCGCCATACCCGGCACGATCCGTTCCGCCGCGGCCAGCGCATGTGCGGATTCGAGCGCGGGGATGATCCCCTCCAGCTTGCACAGCCGCTGGAAGCTCGCCAGCGCTTCGGCATCGGTGACCGGTTCGTAGCGAACCCGGCCGATATCGTGCAGCCAGGCATGTTCGGGGCCGATCCCGGGATAATCGAGCCCGGCCGAGATCGAATGCGCCTCGGTGATCTGACCGTCCTCGTCCTGCAACAGGAAGGTACGGTTGCCGTGGAGCACGCCGGGGACGCCGCCCGCGATGCTCGCTGCGTGGCGATCGGTGTCGAGCCCGTCGCCCGCCGCCTCGACGCCGACGATCTCGACATCCTTGTCGTCCAGGAACGGATGGAACAGCCCGATCGCGTTCGATCCGCCGCCGACCGGGGCGATCAGCATGTCGGGCAGGCGGCCTTCGGCTTCCAGGATCTGCGCGCGCGCTTCGGTGCCGATCACCGACTGGAAATCGCGAACGAGCTCGGGATAGGGGTGCGGGCCGGCGACCGTGCCGATGATGTAGAATGTGTCGTGGACGTTCGCGACCCAGTCGCGCAGCGCCTCGTTCATCGCATCCTTCAGCGTCTTCGCGCCGGATTCGACAGCGCGCACCTCCGCGCCGAGCAGCTTCATGCGGAACACGTTGGGCTGCTGGCGCGCCACGTCGACCGCGCCCATGAAGATGGTGCAGGGCAGGCCGAACAGCGCCGCGACGGTCGCGGTGGCCACACCATGCTGGCCCGCGCCGGTTTCCGCGATGATCCGCGTCTTACCCATGCGTCTGGCGAGCAGGATCTGGCCGATGCAGTTATTGATCTTGTGCGCGCCGGTGTGGTTCAGTTCCTCGCGCTTCAGATAGACTTTCGCGCCGCCCAGAGCCTCGGTCAGCCGCTCGGCGAAATAGAGCGGGCTCGGCCGGCCGACATATTGGCGGAGCAGATAGTCGAATTCCGCCGCAAAGGCCGGATCCTGCTGTGCCGCGCGATATTCGCGCTCCAGATCGAGCACCAGCGGCATCAGCGTCTCGGCGACGTAGCGGCCGCCGAACTGGCCGAAATGCCCGCGCTCGTCGGGTTGGGTGCGAAGCGAATTGGCGCCGGGGCTGGGTTGGACTGTCATGATGCGGCCACGGCTTTAAGGAATGAAGCGATCTTGTCCACATCCTTGACGCCCGGCGCGGTTTCGACGCCGGACGAGGTATCGACCAGCCCGGCGCGCGTCATCCGGATCGCTTCGCCGACATTGCCGGCATCGAGACCACCCGACAGCGCCCAGGGCAAGGGATGCGCGAAGCCGTCGAGCAGCTTCCAGTCGAAACGCAGGCCCATGCCGCCGGGCAGCAGCGCCGTATCGGGCGTCTTGGCATCGTAGAGGATCCGGTCGGCGGCGCCGCGATAGGCAGCCGCGGGCGCCAGATCGGCCGCAGTGCGCACCGAGATCGCTTTCCAGATATCGAGACCCGTGCGCGCCTTCACCGCGGCGACACGCTCGGGCGTCTCCTTGCCGTGGAACTGGAGCGTATCCAGCCCGGCCGAGATGGCGGCTTCGAGCAGCGCGTCGTCGGGATCGACGAACACGCCCACCTTGCGGACATGGGCGGGCGCGCGCACAGCCAGTGCTCGCGCCTGGCCGACCTCCAGATTGCGCGGGCTGGGCGGGAAGAACACGAAGCCGACATGGCTGGCGCCGCCCGCGACGGCGGCGTCGAGCGTCGCCTGGGTCGAAAGGCCGCAAATCTTGGCAAGAACGGGCATCGGCTCCTCAGCGCAGCGGCTTGGACAGCACGGTCATGAACAGCGGCGGCGTCGTGGGCAGCGGAAAATCGCGGCGCTCGCCGGTGATGTCATAGCCGCGCCGTTGATAATAGGCGATCAGTTCGACACGGGACTCGATGACCTTCATCTCCATGACGGTCGCGCCGAACAGCGTGCGCGCGACGTCGTCCGCGGCGTCGAGCAGCAGTCGCCCAAGCCCGCCTGCCTGCAATGTCGGCTCGATGCACAGCAAACCGAGATAACAGAGCCCGCCGCCATTGTCGGTGATCTGGACGCAGCCGATGATCGTCGGGCCGTCATGCGCCACCAGCAGGCACGTGCCGGGGGTTTCGAGAATGGCCGCAAGCGTCGCGATATCGGTACGCTGATCGCTGAGGATATGGGCCTCGTGCGTCCAGCCCGACTGGTCGCCATTGCCGCGATAGGCGCGCTCGATCACCGGATGCAGCGCGGCGAGATCGCCCGGTTCGGCGGGGCGGACGGCAAATGAGACGGACGTCATGGCGCGGCATTAGCACCCGGTTTCCGGGCCGCAAGTGTTTCGGGTGGGGCTTGTCCATATCGCGTCACCCAGCCTGCGCTGGGGTGACGCGAAGGGAAGGGATTAAAGCGTCGCCTCGATATCGCGCGCCGCCTGGTCCGGATCCTCGGCCTGCGTGATCGGCCGCCCGATGACGAGCACCGATGCGCCTGCGTCGAGCGCGGTGCGCGGCGTCATCACCCGTTTCTGGTCGCCGATCGGCCCGCCGGCCGGGCGGACGCCGGGCACGACGAAGAAGCCGCCGGGCCACAGCTTGCGTGCCGCCGCGACTTCGTTGCCCGAACAGACCACGCCGTCGAGCCCCGCATCGCGCGCGAGCGCAGTCAGGCGGACGACCTGGTCATGCGGATCGGATGCAAGCCCGATCGAGGTCAGGTCGCTGCCGTCCAGGCTGGTCAGCACGGTGACCGCGACGACCTTGGTGCCGAGCGGCGCCGCGGCCTTTGCATCCTCCATCATCGCGCGCCCGCCGGCGGCGTGGACGGTGATGATCGCGGGCTCGAGCGGGCGGAGCGCCTGTACCGCCTTGGCGACGGTGTTCGGAATGTCGTGGAATTTCAGGTCGAGGAAGATGGGCAGGCCCAGTGTCGCCATCTCGCGGATGCCGGCGCGGCCATTGGCAGAGAAGAATTCCAGGCCGAGCTTGATGCCGCCGACGTGATTGCGGACCTTGGTCGCGATCGCCTTCGCACGCTCGATATCCGGCGTGTCCAGCGCGACATAGATGGGGCTGCTCATGCGACCCCCGGCGGAACTGCGGTGGGGACCGAGGCGGGCGGGATCGACTCGCGCGTCTCGACGGGGGCGGGCAGGATGCCGCGCGCCTCGTTCAGCGCGCGTTCGGTACTCTCCAGCCGTTTTCGCAACCGCCATCGCGTGGCGCGATGCACGATCAGCATCGGAACCAGTCCCACCAGGAATGCGCCGATCATCAGCACCGGCAGCTTCGAATCGACCTGGACGTCACCCCAAAGCTCGAGCGTCACGGGGGTCCAGTTGCCCAGCGAGAAGACGACGGCAACCACGGCCAGGATCACCCAGAAGATCGTCTTCAGAAACTGCATGCCGATGATCCCGCCGGTGAATGGAAGCCGACAGTAGGACGGATGCCCCCCCGGACTCAAGCCGGAGGAATCTCCGCGCGCAACGTCCGGAACAGTTCGGGTATCGCGGTCAGCCGCTGCTCCTCCTCGTCGAGAATGGCCAGAAAGGCGGCGCGCTTCAGCGTCGCGGCCTCGCCGGGCTGGAGCGTGCGACCCGCCGGAATGCTCGACAGCAATATGTCGATCAGCCGGTCCGCGCCGTGCAATCGACCCCAGAGATAATCATTCTCGCGATAGGCGCGACTGAAGAATGCGCCAAAACTGTTGAACTGGATGCCCTTCAGCGTCGCCTCCGCGCCGCCCTCGCGGATCGCGATCGCGTCGTCGGGCGAGATACGGTCGACCTTCACCGGCTCGAACTCGTCCAGTCCCTCGCCCTGGAGCAACGGCAGGGTGGAGATGTCGTAATAGGGGAAGCCGAGATAGGCGAGCAGCATCGGGCGGCGCTGTTCCTTGGGCAGTGCGGCCAGCGCCTCGGCGATCCGTTCGTCGGTCATGTCGTCGATCGCACGGAGATTGCGCGCGGCGGCCAGCGTGTCGAGCGCTTCCTGCGGCTTCTCCAACGCCTCGGCCGCCGCCTCGCGCATCGCCATCGGATAGAAATCGCGCATCTCGCGGTCGAGATAGAGCGACAGGCAGTGATAGATTGCGTCGCGCATGCCGTCGATCGCCTGTGCCGGCGCGACCTCCGCATCCGCCAGCGCGGTCAGCCGACGCGCCAGCAGCCGCAACCGCCGGACGCGGAAACCCAGGTCGTGCGAGCGAAAGAAATCGATCGCTGCCGCAGTCGCGCCGCTGCGTCCGCTGATCCGATCGAGACCGGCGGCCTGCAGGGCGCCCCAGACCGCTTCGTTCAGCGCCGCACGCGACGCGCTGCCGCGCGCGCCCGACAGCGCGAACAGCATCGACACCGTCTCGTCCACCACGCTGGACAGTTTCAGATGACCATAGGCCGGATAGGCATGGCCCGCGGATTTCGCGGCGCGATCCTGCGCCTTGGCCCGCCAGGCGCGCAGCCGTGCCGGCGTCGGCCGGTCGAGGAACAATGTGACGCCGAACAACGCCTCGATCGATTCCTCGACTTCCGGGCGCAGCGCCTCGACCACAGATCGCATCCGCCGGATCCGGCCGGAGCGCAGCTCGATCTCCTCCAGATTGTCGCGGATCGGCTGGGTGCGCGGCAGGTTGGAGAGCGCACCGAAGATGGTACCGAAAAAGCCGGGCAGGGCATCCTCTCCACCCTGGGGCAGGCCGATGCTGCGGATGCCGGGCTTGGGATCGATATAGACGAAACGGCGATCGACCTCGCGCCGCGCCGGGCGGTTCTTGAGCGCGTCGATCGCCGGCCGGAACGGCGCATTCGCCAGCACCGAACCGTCGATCAGCACGGTGCGATCGAGCATCTCGGCGGCGCTCTGGCGCGGCAGCACGCGTTTGAGGAAGGCCGCGCGGCCGGGCCATTCGCGCTTGCGCGTCGTCAGCACGCCGTCCAGCTCGCCGACGGTGAAGGGCGGGAAAGCGCCCGGAAAGCTTGCGGTGGCGCGCGCGGCGAACGCCAGTTCGGCGGCATGACCGATGCCACGCGCATCGCGCTCGCGGTCGGAGAAGCCGAGCACCAGCCTGTGCTCCGTCTCGACCACCTCGGGTGGGCTGTTGAGCCGCAGTCGTTCGGGATGGCCGTGAAAATCGGTGACGGTGACGAACAGGTCGAGCGGCTGGCTGTCGGGCAGCAGGCGCGGGCCGCGTTCCGACGCTGCCATAGCATCGAGCGCGTCGATCAGCAGGTTGACGAAGCCCGGCCCGCCGAACGGCGGCGCGAACCAGCGCGCGCGCACGAAGTTTGAAAGCTTGGATTTCACTTCGTCGCGCGTTTCCGGATCAACGGTCTGATCGACCGTGCCGCCGCGCTTGTTGGCGGCCATCCAGGCGATCGGCGTCGCCCAGAATTTGGTGAGCCGGCTCAAGGGGCGGGCATCGGGATCGAGCAGCCGTTCCACATCCGCGCATTCGAGCCACAGGGCGGTCAGCGGTTCGAGCGACTGGCCGGTCGCGATCGCCTGCGCCAGGAAGATGCCGTTGATACCGCCAGCCGATGCGCCTGCGACGATGTCGGCGAATACGCGCATCCGAACGCCCGTCTCGCTCTCGATCGATTCGAGCAGCTTGCGATAGATGCCCTGGCTGCCAGCTTCGGCAGGCTCGCCATCCAGAAAACTGCGGCTGGCACGGGCCAGCTTCCAGATCTCCTTGGTGATGCCGTGCATGTACACCGCCAGCGAAATTCCGCCGTAGCAGACCAGCGCCAGCCTGAGTTCCTTCTCCCGCATCGCCGCGATGGATGGCAGGCGCGGCGCGGAAAGTCGAGCGCCCGCGCGTCAATTGACAACAAATACTGTCAATTGTACGAACGGTCATGGCCGATGACGAAACGATCAACCTCGTCGGAGATCCGCTTGCCGCCAGGGCCGCGCTGTCGCCTGTGCGCCGGCAATTGCTGGGACGACTGGGCGAGCCGATTTCGGCGGCGGGCCTGGGCGACGCGCTGGGCCTGCCACGCCAGCGGATCCGTCATCACCTGAAGGTGCTCGAACAGGCCGGGCTGATCGTCGAGGCGGGCGATCGCCAGCGGCGGGGCTTCACCGAAAAACTCTATGTCGCGCGGCAAGGCGCGATGATGATCGATCCGATGCTGCTCGGCGCGCCCGATCGCGCGAGCCGCGACAAGCAGGACCGGCACTCGGTCGAGCATCTGGTACGCACCGCGGCACGCATGGTGCACGAGGTCGGCCGCATGCGCGGCGAGGCCGAACGCGATGGGCGACGCCTGCTGACCTTCACGATCGAGGCCGATATCGGTTTCGCGACCCCGGCGGAAATCGACGCCTTCACCGCCAGGCTGGCGGACGCGGTGGCCGATCTGGCGCGCGACTATCCCGCGCAGGGCAGGCGCCGCCGGTTCCGCCTGACCGCGACCGGGCATCCGGCGGTCGGCACATTGTCCGAAAATGATGGGCGAAACGCGTTGAACTGAGGAGGAAGCGATGGCCGACCGGGTTCTGGTGGAAATGACGATCGCGGCGCCGGCCGACGAGGTCTGGGACGCGCTGGGCGATCCCGCCAAGATCAACAACTGGTTCGGTTGGGACGCTGAATCGCTCGCCGACGAGATCGAGTTCATCTTCTTCAAATATGGCCGGCGCGACGATGCGACGAAGACGCTGCGGTTCGAGGGGACGGATGATCGCTTCGAACTGATCGACCGGGGCGGGAGCACTATATTGCGCGTCGTGCGCGGCATGCCCGACGGCGCGAACTGGGACGATGTCTATGAGGATATGAACGAGGGTTGGATCAGCTTCGTCCAGCAGCTTCGCCTTGCCGCCGAAAGCCACGACATCGGGCCGCGACGGACCCTTTATCTGAGCGGCTCGGGCGCGGTCCCCAGCACGGCGCTGGGGCTGACGGATCTGCTCGACACCCCGCCCGGCGCGCCGGTTTCCGTGACGCTTGCGACGGGGGACCATATCGACGGCATCGCCTGGCACCGCACGCCCTGGCAGTTCGGCCTGACCGTGCCACAATGGGGCGACGGACTGCTGATCGTGACCGACAAATCGGTGACCGAACAGGCGCCGGACGGGCGCGGCATGGTGATCCTGACCACCTATGGGCTGAGCGATGCCGATTTCGACGCGCTCGAAGCGCAGTGGACGCGTTGGTGGAACGGGACCTTCGACGAAGCGAAGGAACAGGGCTGCGGATAGCCGCCGATCAACCGGGCAGGGCATCGAAGGCCGGAACATCCTCCAGCCTGTCATCCCAGTCCGCCCGGCCGGCGACGAAGATATGCGCGTCGGGCCGCATGCCGACATCACCGTCCAGGCTTCCCGCGGGCACGACGAGCATAGCGCCGTCCATGTGAAGGCCGGGCAGCGCCGATCCGCACTGGACGCAGAAACTCCGGCGATGCCGCGTGTCCGGAACCGCATATGTCCGAACCTCGTCCGCGCCCGTCAGCCAGTCGATCCGCGCCGCCGACGAGAACAGATTGGCCGCATGAGCCGATCCGCTGTTCTTTCGGCACCGTCCGCAATGGCAGAGGAAGAAGCCGTTGAAGGCGCCCGTGATCTCGAAGCGCACGGCGCCGCACAGGCACGAGCCCGGATATATCGTTTCGTTCGTCATAGGTCCCATATGCGGGAAATGACCGGGCCCGGCCAGCGGAGGTCCGTCAATGCGTCCGGCTCGTCCGCAGGTCGGACGGCGTCATGCCGAACCGTCGGCGGAACGCCTGGTTGAACCAGGTGATGTCGTTGAAGCCCGCCATCAGCGCCAGCGTCGCGATATTATGATGCGTCAGATAGGGTGAGGTCAGCAGCGCGCCGACATGATCGAGCCGTTCGCCCAGCACATAATCGGTGAAGCTCGTCGCTTCGTCGTAGAACAGGGCGCGGATCGTCGCGGGGCTTACGCCGTGCCGTTTCGCCATCCATTCAACCGACAATTCGGGCAGGTCCAGATTGGCCGCGATATCGGCCTTGACCGCGCGCCGCCGCGCCGCGCGCACGCCGCCCTTGCCGGCGCTTTCGGCATCGTCGCGCTTTGCGCCCAGGGTGAGCGTGGCCAGATCGACGAGATGGCCGGCAAAGACCGCCTGTTCCTCCAGGCTCAGATCCGTGCCGTCGCCGAGCAGCGCCAGCGCATAGCTCTGCAGCAGGCGCGCCGCGGGCATGGAGTGGACCTGCGGGGCATAGAGACTGTCGGTGTCCGCCAGCCGCGGCATCAGCGATGTACGCGGGATGGCGATGCTCAATATGGTGCTGCGTTCGGCGACCACGGTGGTGCACAGCCGGTCGCGGCGCATGACATTGACGTCGCCAGCCTTGACCGTGCGGCCTTCGCCCCGCGCGTCGATCAGACCGCCGCCGGCCGCAGTGATGCTGAGATAAAGCAGCCCGTTGTCGTCGGACGGGGTGATCAGCCGCAGCGGCGACGAGTCGATCCGGGCGATATGGACGCTGGCGAGGCCGCGCAGCCCCATCTCGACATGGATGGGCTCGTCGTGGGGAAAATCGACCATGCCCTGAACATGCGCGCCGAAGGCGCTTTCGATCGCCTGCGCGCGCATTTCGGGGGGCAGGTCATCACTCGAGAATCGCATCGGCGGACGCCTTTCCCAACAGCGATAGCGCCCCCACGCCGCTTCGGATTCGCTATCTTATGCGCCGTCCGCGCGATTTTGCATCCGGAATCTCCATGCGCCCGCAACCAGCCTAGCGCAAAACCCTGATCGTCAGCCCAAGACGCCCCCCGGACGATGCGCTAGCCGATGGCCATGCCGCAACGGGAGGTCTTCATGCGTTCGAGCCTGCGTTTCGTTTCCGCCGCCACCATCATCGCCATGCTCGCCACCGTTCCCGGATCGGCGCAGAAAACCACCGGTCCCAAGGAACGCTACGAGATGGATGTCGCGACCATGTCCGGCTTTGCCGCCATGGCCGGCGGCGGAGGCGGCATGGGCAGCGCGATCAGCATGATGATGGGCGGCGGGCCCGACGGAAAGGAAGCGCATACGCTGCACCTTCGCCTCGGCTCCACCCAGGCGCCCACTGCGCCGCCGCCCAAAGGCGATCATTTCTTCCTGCCCCAGGCAAAGCTCGGCAAGTCGCTGCCGCTGATCAGCCCCGAACGTCGGCAGGGGGATCAGCCACAGGAATTCGAACGCCCGCGCGGGCGGCTGCTGATCTATTGGGGCTGCGGCGCCAAGGCCGGGCCGGGGCAGCCGGTGGTGATCGATTTCGCCAAGGTCGCCGCCGGGCAGATGCCGCCGGGACTGTTCAGCAGCGCCGTGCCGGTGATCCGCGAAGTCTCTCAGGCGAACAGCCGCTCCTATGCCGACTGGCCGAACGGAAAGGGGGGCAAACAGCCCTCGCCGGGATCGTCGCTGCTCGGCGCGCATCGCATCGCCAGCAATGTGGGATCGGACATCAACTTCACATTGGCGCAGGATTACATGGCCGGGATCCGCGCCTCCAGCGCGGAACAGGCGGACGGATCGGTCATGCTGCGCTGGAACGCGCTGCCGTCGGCGACGGGCTATGCCGCCTGGACGATCGGCGGCATGGACCGCAACGAGCGCGGCGGAGACATGGTGTGGTGGACCAGCAGCGCCACGCGCGAATTCGGCGGCGGCCTGTGGGACTGGCTGCCGCCCGCAGTCGTCGCGAACCTGATCACGAAGAAGATCGTCATGCCACCCTCGCAGACGAGCTGCCAGGTTCCCGCGGAGGTGAAGAAGGCGTCGGGCGAGATGATGATCGGCAACATCAACGCCTTTGGGCCCGAGGCGCATTTCTCCTATCCGCCCAAGCCCGCGGGCAATGCGGTGTGGAATATCGACTGGACGGCGAAGGTCCGGTTCCGTTCCTACACGATGATGATGATCGGCGCGGGGATGGAAGGGTTCGGCGGCGACGACGATGACGATGGCGCTCGCACAAGCGGCGCACGGCCGGCCGACGGCGGACGCAAGAAGAAGTGCCGCGGCCCGATGGGCATTCCGCTGCCGGTCTGCTGAAAATCTTCCGCGTCACCCCAGCGCAGGCTGGGGCGTCGCGGCGGGTGCATCGATTCTGCACAACCACCACGCAGAAGACGCATGACGTGCGGATCAGCGCTCCCCCGCACATCGGCATGACACGATCTCCACCGGGAGGGATCGGTCATGCCGCTTCGTTATTCCTACACTGCCAAGTTCGTCGCGGCCGCCGCGCTTGCGATCGTCGCGAACTGGCTTTTCCTGTTCCAATATATCGGCGCCACGCTCGGTTATTTCGCACTGGCGCTGCTCGCGGCGCTGGTCGCGTCACGGCGCGCGACATGGCGTGATCCGAAATCGATCGTCGCGGCCGTGATCGCCGGCGGTTTCGCGGGCATGTTGATCGACGCGCCGTCGTTTCTCGCAGTCGTCCTGTGCTGGGTGGCATTGTCGGTGGCGGCGCTCGGCCCCAGGATCGCGGGTTTCGACGATGCCTGGCGCTGGCTGGTCCGCCTGATCCTCCACATCTTCTCGGTGCCGGTCGGCCCGGTGGTCGATGTCGGCCGTTGGACAAAGGCGCGGCGGCGCAACCGCTCGCCCTCGCTTCGCCTCGTACCGCTGGTCGCACTGCCGGTCATGGGCAGCGCGGTCTTCCTGACATTGTTCGCCAATGCGAATCCGATCATCGCGGACGCGATCTCGCGGCTGGACACGGGGCTGGTGGTCGAGGCCACGTCGCCGCTCAGGATCGCGCTGTTCCTGGTCGTGTTCGCGCTGTGCTGGGCGATGTTGCGCCCCTTCATCTTCACGCCGCTGCCGCCTGCGCGGTCGGGCGGTATCGCGCCCGCGCTGCCCGGCGTCAGCATCGCTTCGGTCACACTGTCTCTGATCGCGTTCAACGCGCTGTTCGCGCTGCAGAATGCGCTCGACATCGCATTCCTGTGGAGCGGTGCGCCGCTTCCGGGAACGACCACCATGGCCGATTATGCGCATCAGGGCGCCTATCCGCTGATCGCCACCGCGCTGCTCGCCGGCCTGTTCGTTCTGGTGACGTTGCGGCCGGGTTCGGCGACGGCGTCGAGCCGGACGATCCGTCTGCTGGTGACGATCTGGGTGGCGCAGAACCTGCTGCTCGTCGCATCCTCGATGCTGCGCACTTTCGACTATATCGACGCCTATTCGCTGACCCGTTTCCGCATCGCCGCGCTGATCTGGATGGGGCTGGTCGCAGTGGGGCTGATCCTGATCTGCGTGCGGATGTGGCGGGGCAGGGGCGACGCCTGGCTGATCAATGCCAATGCGCTTGCCGCGCTGCTCGTTCTGTCGGCCTGCAGCGTCGTCGACCTCGGGCGCATGGCCGCTGCCTGGAACGTCCGCCATGCGCGCGAGGCCGGCGGGCGCGGCGTCTATCTCGACCTTTGCTATCTGAACGAACTCGGCCCGTCGGCGCTACTGCCGATCGTCGAGTTGGAAGGCCGGACGCGCGATGCGGCGCTGCGGGAGAGGCTGGCCTGGTCGCGCAACCGCATGATGGACGAGATGGAGCCGATGCTGACGGACTGGCACGGCTGGAGCTGGCGCAACGAGCGCCGTTTCCTGGCGGCCGAGCGGATGATGGCAGAGAAGGGGCTGAAACGCCGCCATGCCGAACCTCGGCAGTGCAGCGGATTGCCTTATCCAGTCGAGGATCGAAGCGAGGCGGTCGAGGAGGTCGAAGCGCCAAAGGTCGCGCCTCCCCCTGGAAACATCATCACCCCTTTGACAGCGGAGCCCAAGCGGTGACAACAGCCTATAGCATGAGCCGGATGATCCTGATCGTCGATGACGACCCCCATATCCGCGAGGTGCTGACCTTCGCGCTCGGCAAGGCGGGCATGGAAACCCGCGAGGCGGAAGACGGCGAGGATGCGCTGGCCGCGGTCGAGAAATGGAACCCCGACCTGGTGGTGCTCGACATCAACATGCCACGGCTCGACGGGATCGAGGTCTGCCGCAGGCTGCGCGCGAAGGGCGATGTGCCGGTGCTCTTCCTCTCCTCGCGCGACGACGAGATCGACCGCGTCGTCGGACTGGAGCTGGGCGCCGACGATTATGTCGTGAAACCCTTTTCCCCGCGAGAGGTGGTCGCGCGGGTCAACGCCATCCTGAAGCGCGGCGGGCGTGCCCTCACCGCGGCCGGACCGACAGGGCAGGTGGTGCATAACCGGCTGTCGCTCGATCCCGATGGCTGGGAAGCGCGCTGGTCGGGCGAGACGGTGGAACTGACTGCGACCGAATTCCAGCTTCTGCTCCTGCTCGCGTCGCTGCCGTCGAAAGTGTTCAGTCGCGACGCGATCATCGATCGGCTCCACGGCCCCGGTTTCGCGGTGACCGACAGGACGATCGACAGCCATATCCGCAACCTGCGCGCCAAGTTCGTGGGGATCGGCGGGGCGG
>Ga0209902_101225_pt1 | contig 14311 bp, 16 predicted proteins | sample FECB27metaG_FD_188304 | JGI IMG/M metagenome (GOLD analysis project Ga0209902, IMG submission 188304) | Cyanobacterial communities from the Joint Genome Institute, California, USA - FECB-27 (SPAdes) (version 2) | ecosystem: Environmental > Aquatic > Thermal springs > Hot (42-90C) > Microbial mats...
CTTCAATGGCCGCTGCATCGTGATCACCCGCAGCGTGGGGAATCTGCGCGGCGCCAACGACAACATCAGCTCGATCCGCGTCCGCTGACGCCCGCGACGACATCGCGGCGACACCTTGTCGTCCGCCACAACGGGGCGACATCTTTGTCGTCCCCTCGGCCCCTGGTCCCGGGATGATACCTTCCCGGGGCCTCTCTCCCCATTGATGAACGGTTTCTGCAACCCACATTCAGCACCCTGTCAGCTTGTATGTGATCGAGTGCTCCTACGCTGCTGTACGCGGCACTGAGGGGGCGTTCTCAGTTCATTTCTCCCATCGAGCTGCGACGCTCGATAGCCCGTGAGGCGGGGCGCCTCCCCTCCCTCACGACGCGGACCCGACCCGCCGCACGGTGTCGGGTCCGCGATCCCGGGAGGTCACCACCTCCCCGGCGTCACCACGTCCGGGAGGTCACCACCTCCCCCGGCGTCACCACGTCCAGGAGGTCACCACCTCCCACGAGCGCCCAGCCGTTGACATCGTCCCCGAGTCCACGCTCTATGCGCCCGTTCAAGGTTCCTCGGCGGCCGCCAGCCAACGGGGATTAAAAGGGAACACGGTGCGACGTACCCATCAGGGCGCAAAACCGTGGCTGCCCCCGCAACTGTAAGCGGTGAGCGTTTCCGTAGACACCACTGACCCCATCGGGGTTGGGAAGGTTCGGAAGCGCCGTGACCCGCGAGCCAGGAGACCTGCCTCGACAGCTCACTTCAACCCGGCCGGGGTGTGCCGAGGGGAAACGTCGATGGCGCTACGACTACGCATCGCAGCTCGCATTTTGATCGGTTCGCCCGTCAGCCCCCGCCCATGCGCGGAGGTCTGCGATGGAACTCGCCCGGTCCCTCGTCGGCTCTAGCCCGGCCGCCCTCTCGGTCGAGGGCCTGAGCTGGGGGCCATCGCCCCGTTCCCCGATTGTCCGCGACCTGAGCTTTGCCGTCGCCCCCGGCGAGATGCTGGCGCTGGTCGGCCCTAACGGCGCCGGCAAATCCAGCCTGCTGCGCTGCCTCTATCGCTACCACCGTCCCACCGCCGGCACCATCCGGCTCGATGGCGCCGATCTCTGGTCGCTGCCGCCGCGCGCTACTGCCCGCCGCATCGCCACCGTGCTGCAGGAGCCGGCCTCCGATTTCGGCCTCAGCGCCGCGGAGATCATCGAGCTCGGGCTCACGCCGCACCAGCACAACCAGTCACCGCACAGTTACGGATCGGTCGAGGCCGCGCTCGAACTCCTCGGCCTCACCTCGCTTGCCGCCCGCGACTTTGCCTCGCTCTCCGGCGGGGAAAAGCAGCGGGTGATGATCGCCCGCGCCTTGGTGCAGCGGCCAGACCTCTTGATCCTCGACGAGCCCACCAACCACCTCGATATCCGCCACCAGCTCGAGGTCCTCGCGCTGCTTTCGGCGCTGCCCACCACCATTATCGTCTCGCTGCACGACCTGGCCCTCGCCTCGGCGCATGCCGATCGCGTGCTGGTGCTGGCCGATGGCCGGCAGGCCGCGCTCGGCGCGCCGCTCGACACCCTGACGCCCGCCGCCATCCGCCAGACCTTCGCCGTCGAGGCCGCCATCGACGCGCACCCGGCCACCGGCCGCCCCCGCTTTTCCTTCCATCTCGAACCGCGCAGCTAAGGGAGAATTCCATGCGCCTGAGCCTCCTCCTCGCCCCGCTTGTCGCGCTCGCCGCGACCAGCGCCTTCGCCTCGGATTTTCCGGTTACCGTCAAAAGCTGTAACCGCGATGTTACCTTTGAAGCGGCGCCGAGCCGCGCCGTCTCCAACGACGTCAACCTGACCGAGATGATGCTCGCCCTCGGCCTCACCGGCTCGATGGCCGGCTATACCGGCGTGTCGGAGTGGAAGACCCTCGACGAAACGCTGCGCGCCGGCGTCGCCGAACTGCCTGAGCTGTCGCCCGACTATCCCACCAAGGAAGTGCTGCTCGGCGCCGATGCCGACTTCTACTTTGCCGGCTGGAACTACGGCATGAAGGTCGGTGGCGAGATCACTCCGGATACCCTCGCCCCCTTCGGCGTCGCGGTCTACGAGCTGACCGAAAGCTGCATCCATATCATGGACAAGCCCAAGGCCTCGATCGACGATCTCTATGTCGACCTCATCAACCTCGGCAAGATTTTCGGCGTCTCCGAACGCGCCGAAGCGCTGGTTGCCGGTTACCAGTCCGAGCTCGCCGCCTTCACCGCGACGCTGCCGAAGCGCGACAATCCGCCAAAAGTGTTCATCTATGACTCGGGCGAGGAAAAGCCCTTCACCGCCGGCCGCTACGCCATCCCGACGGCGCTGATCGAAGCCGCCGGCGGCAGCAACATCATGGACGATGTGGATTCGAGCTGGGTCGAGATCGGCTGGGAGCCGGTGATCGAGCGCAACCCCGACATCATCGTCATCATCAACTACGGCGAAGTCACCGCCGAACAGAAAGCCGAGTTCATGCGCAGCAACCCGGCCTTCAAGGACATCGCGGCGGTAAAGCATAACCGTTTCGTTACGCTTCAGTATGTCGAGGCAACGCCTGGGCCGCGCAACATCGCGGCGATCAAGCATCTGGCCGCGGCGTTCGCCGAGTAGACCCCTCACCCGTCCCGGCTTCGCCGGTCCACCCTCTCCCCGACGGGGAGAGGAACGGTGCCCCGATCGGGCCTCAGCGCATTCTTCTCCCCGGCGGGGAGAAGGTGGCGCGTAGCGCCGGATGAGGGGTGAGCCCCCTCCCTATCAGTCAGCCCCTGACAGGCCCAAGAATGTCCCACCGCCACCTCACCGGCCCACGCCACGCCCTCATCCACGCCACCCCGGCGCTCATGGCCGGCCTTGCCGCGCTCCTCCTCGTCACCGGGCTGGTCGCCGTCAGCGTCGGCGCCATCGCCATTCCGCTCGAGACCGTGTGGTCGGTCGTCGCCCACCACCTCGCCCCCGGCAGCGTCGAGGTCACCTGGTCGGCCGGGCGCGACAATATCGTCTGGGAGGTCCGCCTGCCCCGCGTCATCCTTGGCGCCATTGTCGGCGCCAGCCTGGCGCTGGTCGGCGCGGCGCTGCAGTCAGTCACCCGCAACCCCCTCGCCGATCCGCATCTGCTCGGCATTTCCTCAGGCGCCGCGCTCGGCGCCATCATCGTGCTGCTGCATACCGGCATGTTTCTCGGCCTCGCCACGGTGCCGATCTTCGCCTTCGGCGGCGCGCTGCTCAGCACCGCCATCGTCGTCGGCGTCGCCAGCCTTACCCGCTCCACCGATGCCAGCCGGCTGATCCTGGCCGGTGTCGCCGTCAGCTTCATCATCAGCTCGGGCGGCAGCCTCGCCATCTTCTTCGGCGATCCGCGCGCCACCCACACCGTGGTGTTCTGGATGCTCGGCGGGCTCGGGCTGTCGAACTGGGCGCAGCTACCCTACCCGTTTGTCGCGCTCCTCGCCTGCGGCGCCTACCTCATCGCCAACGCCCGCAACCTCAATGCCATGACGCTGGGCGACGAAAGCGCTACCACTCTCGGTATCCCGGCCCGCCGCTTCCGCATGCTGGTGTTCATCGTCTCTGCCCTGCTCACCGGCGCCGCCGTGGCCTTCTCGGGCGTCATCGCCTTCGTCGGGCTGATGATCCCGCATATCGTCCGCCTGGTGGTCGGCGGCGACTATCGCCGGGTGCTGCCGCTCTCCGCCCTGCTCGGCGCCATCTTCCTCGTCCTCGCCGACATGCTGGCCCGCATCATCATCCCGCCGCAGGATCTCCCCATCGGCATCATCACCGGCCTCGTCGGCGGCATCTTCTTCATCCTGCTGCTGCGTCGCCGTGCCAACCCTGCTTGACAGCCGTCAGCCAGCGGCTTATTAAACACATACGTTGATCAACACGGATGTTGAATATGCCCGCCATCGCCAACGACCCGCTCTCCAACACGCTGTCGGCCCTCGCCGATCCGACGCGCCGGGCCCTGCTGGCCCGGTTGAGTGAAGGCGAGGCAACGGTCAACCAGCTGGCCGAGCCGTTCGACATTACCCTGCAGGCGGTGTCACGGCACCTCAAGGTGCTCGAGTCCGCCGGGCTGATCAGCCGCGGTCGCGAGGCGCAGTGGCGGCCCTGCAAACTCGAAACCGCGCCGCTGCAGCAGGTCGATGGCTGGCTCGCCCGCTACCGCCTGTTCTGGGAAGGCAGCTTCGACAAGATGGGCGCCTATCTCGAAGAGATCACCAAGGGAGACGAAAATGGCCCAAAAAACTGAGGCGCTTAAGCTGCGCGACGACGAGCTGTTCATCACCCGCAGCTTCGATGCGCCACTGTCGATCGTCTGGCGCATGTGGCAGGAGCCCGAACACATGATCCGCTGGTGGGGCCCGGAAGGTTTCACCGTCACCGATCTTACCGCTGACTTCCGCCCCGGCGGCGCCTGGCGGGTCGGCATGACCTCGTCGATGTTCCCCAAGAGCTGGTCGAGCGGCACCTACCTCGAGATCGAGCCGCAAAAGCGCATCGTCCTCAGCTTCGCCTGGGACGATGACTCCGGCGAAACCGTCCCCACCACCGTCACTGTGCAGTTCGAGGAGCGCGCCGGGCGCACCACCCAGCACTTCCACCAGACGCCCTTCACTTCCCTCGCCTCGCGCGACAGCCATGTCGGCGGCTGGAACTCGCTGTTCAACAAGGAACAGCAATACGCCGCCGCCTTGGCCAAGGGCGTGCAGCTGCCACAGCTGACCTGACCTCATCGCCGGCGCGCGTCGACCCCCACCCCTGTCCCTCCCCCTGAACATGGGGAGGGAGGCCAAAACACGTCCGCCCGTGAGTGCGTCTCCCTCCCGCTTCCTGGGGGGAGAGGACAGGGGTGGGGTCAGCACGCATCGGCTGTTCATCGGATAAGGACCCCTAACATGCTGCTCAATGACAAAACCGCTATCATCCACGGCGCCGCCGGCAAGATCGGTTCCGCCACTGCCCGCCAGTTCGCCGAAGACGGCGCCCGCCTGTTCCTCGCCGGCCGCACCCTGGCCAAGGTCCAGGCGCTGGCCGCCGAAATCAATGCCGCCGGCGGCACGGCCGAAGCCGCCGAGGTCGACGCCCTCGACGAAGCCGCAGTCCGCGCCCACGCCGATGCCGTCGCAGCGAAGGCCGGCCGCATCGACATCAGCTTCAACGCCATCTCGATCTTCGGCCACCTGCAGGGCACCCGCCTCATCGACATGGAGAGTGAGAACGTCCTCACCCCGATCACCGCCGGGGTGCGCACCCACCTCTATTCCGGCGTCGCCGCCGCCCGGCACATGGTGAAGCAAGGCTCCGGCGTCATCCTCACCCTCTCGTCCACCGGCGCGCATCTTTCGGGCCGCGACCAGATGGAGCATTCGGCCGGCGGCTTCGGCATCGCCTGCACCGCCATCGAGGCGCTGTCGCGCACCCTCGCCGCCGAGCTCGGCCCCAAGGGCATCCGTGTCGTCTGCCTCCGCTCCGAAGCCATCCCCGAGACCTGGCCCAGCGAGCCCGAGCACGCCGAGCTCGTCAGCGAGATCAAGGCCTACATGACCGCCGGTACCATCCTCGGCCGCATGACCACGCTCGCCGAGGTCGCCAACGCCGCCGCGTTCGCCGCCTCCGACCGCGCCACCGCCATCAGCGGCGCGATCATGAACCTCACCTGCGGCTCGGTGCTGGACGCGGACTGACCACCCGAGCGTGGCCCCCACCCTTGATCCCTCCCCACGAGGGGGAGGGAGACGTTAGAACCGAGAACGTGCAGCTATCGCTTCCCTCCCCCCTGTGGGGAGGGAATGAGGGTGGGGGTACCCGCGCCGGCCATTGTGCTATAGTGCCCCCAACACCGGAGCCCTCCCATTCCCGACTCTCTCCATATCGGCGGCGCCGTGCATCTCCCGCTGGCGGAGATCTCCATCGACTACATCCGCAGCCCCGGCCCGGGCGGCCAGAACGTCAACAAGGTGTCGAGCGCGGCACAGCTGCGCTTCGACCTGATGGGCTCGCCCTCCCTGCCCGAGCCGCTGAAGCATCGCGCTGCCGCCCTCGCCGGCAGCCGGCTGACCACCGACGGGGTGATCGTCATCACCGCCAACCGCTTGCGCAGCCAGCCGATGAACCGCGACGACGCCATCGAGCGCCTCGTGGGCATCCTCCGGCAAGCCCTGGTGCCGCCAAAGCCCCGCCGCCCGACCCGGCCGACGCTCGGCTCGAAACAGCGCCGGCTCGAGGGCAAATCCCAGCGCGGCGCCACCAAGAAGCTGCGCAACTCGAAGACCTGGGACTGAAGCAGCGAAACGGCGGCGCGCTGCCGACAATTGCCTTTTGCTCAAGCTTTGCCTCGCCGGTTGCGCATTCCGTAACAGCGCCGTGACACGGTCAGGCCAGCGCCACGGATGCGCGCTGCGCCCCGCTGGTGATTGCGATGACCGTGCCGTCCCTCGCCGCCTGGATCGATGCCACGCCGATCTACCTGCTGACGCTGATCATGCTGGTCTGCCTCGCCGCCGCGGCGCTTGCCGGCTATGCGCTCCGCCGCCTCATCGGCATCGCGTCGATGCCCGACAGCGGTGGCCAGGAGGCCTATATCGTCTCGGCGGTGCTGGGACTGCTGGCGCTGCTGATGGGCTTTACCCTGTCGCTGTCGCTCGACCGGTTCGAGACCCGGCGCGTCCTGGTACTGGAAGAGGCCAACGCCATCGGCACGGCATACCTGCGCACCCAGTTGCTGGGCGAACCGCATCGCAAGAGGCTCAACGACCTGCTGGTGACCTACCTCGACAACCGTCTGCAGTTTGCCCAGCTGCCGCCGGCCCGGCAGGCCGAGGCGCTGGCTGTCGACGATCGGCTCCTCACCGATATCTGGGCCGCCACCGCGGCAGCCTTCGACGACATCAGGTTGCTCGAGTTCTCCACCGCCTACCTCGACTCGATCAACGCCGTGATCGACCTCGATACGTCGCGGCGCACGGCACGCTCGGCGCATGTGCCAGCCGAGGTGTTCGGCCTGTTGTTCTTCTTCACCCTGGTGACCGGCAGCGTGCTCGGCTTCGTGCTGACCGGCCCGCGGCGCCAGGTCGCCGCCGGGCTGCTGTTGCTGCTCATGGCCCTCGCCCTGATCCTGATGCTGGACATCGATCGCCCCACCCTCGACCTGGTGACGGAGTCGCAGGAGCCGCTGCTGTCGCTGCGCGCGTCCATCGCCGCCGCGCCGCCCGAGCTTTACGACAAGTGGCGCCACGCCTCCTGAACGGCGGCTCAGATGAACGGCCCGACCCGAAACACCATGCTGACGATGGCGAAGATGCCGACGATCAGCAGCACCACCGCGAGGATCAAGGTGAACGATGCCGGAAAACCGTCCGGCGTCTCCAGGGTTCCCGCCTCCGCCATGCCGCTGCGCTGCCGGCGCAGACCGAGCATGAACAGCGAGTGGTAGACAATGCCGCCCACCAGCGCCAATACGCCGATGGCGCAAAGCGTAACCCCAAAGTTACGCGCAGCATGGTCCTTGATCACCGTCAGCTGGGCTTCCTGCATGCCCTCGATCACCTTGTAGATGGTGAAGCCGAAGCTGATCAGGGACAGCGAGGTGCGGATCACCGCCATCAGCGTGCGATCCGCTGCGAGCCGGGTGCGCTGGAACGCCATGCCGGTGCGCCTGGACGAAAGATCTATGCCGAGGTCGGCAAGTGGCGAACTGTCGGCCGCAGCCATGATGCGCCTCCATTGCCGCGACAGGCGGCAGGGTTGACGTGAGGCCCTACCGGATTAACGCGTCCTGCCTTAGCGAAACCCTGCCCGCGGCCCTCGCATCAGCATTGAATTTGGCGCGAATGCCCCGGGGCCCGCCTCCGCCCCTTTCCAGCCGCCGCCGCTGCAAACACGGCCGTCATACCCCCGCCGCAATTTGCATCCCAATCTGGTTTGCATCATAAACCTGAGTCCTGCGGCCCATGCCCGATCTCGACAAAGCCCTCGCCGACATTATCGAGATCAAGTCGCGCCTCGCCCAGTCGAGCGAGTTCCTCGGTCTCGGCCCCGCCGCCCTCGCCACTTCAGGCGTCCTCGCCCTGGCCGTCGCGGCTCTCCAGTCGGTGTTCCCCGGTGCCGCCGAGTCGATGGCCTTCTTCACCGGCTGGATCCTCACCGCCATCGTCGCCGTGGCGCTGATCGGCGCCGAAATGCTGCGCCGGGCCCAGCGCCACCATGGCGGGCTGGCCGACCAGATGATCCGCGAGGCGGTGCTGAACTTCGTGCCGGCCGGCGTTGCCGGCGCGGCGCTGCTCGCCTTCTTCGCGCGGTTTGCCCCGGAACAGTTGTGGCTGGTGCCCGGGCTGTGGCTGATCCTCGTTGCCCTCGGCATCTTCGCGGCCGCCCGCTCGCTGCCCCGCGCCATCGCGCTGCCCGGGGCCTGGTATCTGTTGTCGGGCTTCACCGTGCTGCTGCTGGCGGCCGGCGACCACAGCCTGTCGCCCTGGCACATGGGCATCCCCTTCGCCATCGGCCAGTTGCTGGTCGCCGCCATTGTCCACCGCGCCTCGGAGGCCGCCAATGTCCGCTGAGCCCGACGCCCCCTTCGCCTATGACGGGCTCGACCGGGTGATCCACGAAAGGGCCCGCCTCGGCATCCTCACCTCGCTGGCCGGCCGCCCCGACGGTCTCGCCTTCAACGACCTGCTGCGCCTTTGCGGCCTCACCCAGGGCAACCTCAGCCGCCACCTCACCGTGCTGCAGGAAGCCGGCCTGGTCGATATCCACAAAGGCTATACCGGTAACCGTCCGCTGACCGAAATCCGCCTGACGGCCGCCGGCCGCCAGCGGTTTATCGACTATCTCTCGGTGTTGGAACGCGTCGTGCGGGATGCTTCGGCGCGCGCGGAGCAGGTGCCGGGGAAAGCGCAGCCGGCATAGTCGGCAGTCGTAAGTCGGCAACAGGCAGTCGCCACCGCTGCCTACTGCCGACTGCCGACTGCCGACCTACGACTGCCGCCGCGATATCCCCCTCCCATCCTCAAGAGGTTTACAATGCAAACCACTCCCGCTCACAAACTCCACGTCGCCATCATCATGGACGGCAATGGCCGCTGGGCTGAAGCCCGTGGCCTGCCTCGCCCGGCCGGCCACCAGGTCGGCGCCGATACGGTGCGGGCCATCGTCCGCTCGGCCATCTCGCACGATATCGGCGCGCTGTCGCTCTATGCCTTCTCCACCTACAACTGGCGGCGCTCTGAGGCCGAAGTCGCCGGCATGATGGCGCTGCTGCGGCATTTCCTGCTGGTGGAAGCGCGCCAGCTGCGCGACGCCAATGTCCGCATTTCGATCATGGGCCGCCGCGATCGGCTGCCGCTCGGCCTGGTGAAAGCCATCGCCGCCGCCGAACGCAGCACTGCCGCCTGCACCGGCCTGCACCTGCGCGTCGCCATCGACTATTCGGCCCGCGACGCCATCCTCGCCGCCGTGGCCGAGGGCCGCTCCGCCGAAGCGGTCGCCGCCGAGCTCGGCACCGAGGATGTGGACTTCCTCATCCGCACCGGCGGCGACCAGCGCCTTTCCGACTTCATGCTGTGGGAATGCGCCCAGGCCGAGCTCTATTTCACCCGGGTGAAATGGCCCGATTTCGGCCCCGCCGAGTTCGACACGGCGCTGGCGGAGTACGGCACGCGGGTGCGCAGTTTCGGGGGCAATGTCGAGCAGCGGGCGATGGCGAGCTAGGGCAGGATGGAGCGCTGCCATGCGGTGCTGCCCACCCACCCGCTCGCTCGACCCCACCCACCGGTGCTGAAATACCCAAAAACGCACCCACCCCCGCGTTGTGCGAAGCGCCTCCTAAGGCCGTTGGAACGTCTGATATTTCGGCGCCCCCACCCGCTCGAACACCTGGATATTGAGCCCGCCCGGCGTCGTGTCGTTGCGCACCGCCCGCATCGCCGTCGCCTCGCCGCTGTCGCCGAACAGCTTGTGGCCGGCGCCGACGATCACCGGCGCCACGATCAGCCGCAGTTCGTCGACCAGCCCGGCCGCCAGCAGCGAGCGGCCGAGGCTGCCGCTGCCATGCACCTGCAGTTCGCCACCGTCACGGCCCTTCAGCGCTTCCACCCCGTTGAGGATATCGCTCCGCAGCACCGTTACCGGCCCCCACTCCGCCTTGCCAAGCGTTGCCGACGCCACATATTTCGGCAGCCGGTTCATCATCAGCCCGATGGCGTCGTCCGGCTTGTTCATCTCCGGCCAGTCGCGCGAAAAGCTCTCATAGGTGCGCCGGCCGAGCAGCAGGCCGCCGGCCTGTTCCAGCCAGCCCCGCGCCTGGCTGAGAAAGCCCTGCTCCATGTAGGGCACGAACCAACCACCCCGTTCAAAACCGTCGCTGCGGTCCTCATCCGGGCTGCCCGGCCCCTGATAGACCCCATCCAGCGAGACGAAAGTCGAGACGACAAGCTTCATTTTTCAGCTCCAATGCTTTGCCTTTTGGCTAACTATCAATACGCGATACTTAGCGCAATGGCTTAGTGATGCCACAGCCAAACACTTAGCCATTGCGCTAAGCATTATCCGGTGCTAGTCGTCGCGCATGCACGCAGGTACCGAACAGCTCGACGGAATTTTCCAGGCCCTCGCCGATCCGACCCGGCGCGCCATCCTCACCCGGCTCGGCGGCGGGCCGGCAGCGGTGGGCGAGCTGGCCCAGCCGTTCGACATGGCGCTGCCCTCGTTCATGAAGCACATCGCGGCGCTCGAGCAGAGCGGCCTGATCCGCACGGCGAAATCCGGCCGGGTACGCACCTGCACGCTGGAACGGGGCACCTTCGCGCTGGTCGATGGCTGGCTCAACGAGCAGCGCCGGGTATGGACCGGGCGCACCGACCGGCTCGAGGCCTTCGTTACAAAGGACAGCAAGTGAACCGCACCTTCGACCCCGAACGCGACCTCAGTATCGAGCGCTTCATCCGCGCCCCCAGCACCGCCGTCTGGACCGCCTGGACCAATCCCCGGCAGTTCGAGCAATGGTGGGTGCCCGAGCCGGCCAAATGCCGCGCCGTGCACTTCGAAGCCGTCCCCGGCGGCCCGCTGGTCACCGAGATCAGCGAGGACGGCGCCGCCTTCGCCCCGCATATGAATGGCTGCTTCCTCATCGTCGAGCCGCAGCGCCGGCTGATCTTCACCGACGCCCTGCTCGGCGGCTACCGCCCGGCGCCCACCAGCTTCATCACCGCCGAGATCACCCTCGACGAGACCGCTGGCGGCACCAACTACACCGCCCGCGTCATGCACGCCGACCGCGCCACCCGCGACAAGCACGCCGAACTCGGCTTCTACGACGGCTGGGGCACGGTGATCGGGCAACTGGCGAAGTTTGTGGAGATACCGACGAGCTGAGCGGCCGGAGTGGTTGCACCGGCGGCGCCCCAACGCCCCTCGCCCCTGAGGGGAGAGGGTAGTGCAGCTAGGACCAAAGGTCCGTAGCGGAACTTGGGTGAGGGGTTCAGCTTCTCGGCGAGCGCTCGCTGCACCGCCTCACCCCTCAACCGGCGCTTCGCGCCACCTTCTCCCCTGAGGGGAGAAGGGACAGAGGCCCCTCAGCTGGGCGGCTCGTCTTCCTCCCGCCGCTCCCCCACCCCATGCGGCACCGAGCGCCACACCAGCAGCGCCAGCCCCACCAGCGGCGCGCCGATCAGCGGCAGGGCGATGGCGCCCCAGGTGTCGAGCACGATGCCGCCCACGGCCGCCGCCACCGCCATGCCGATCATGAAGGCCGACATGTTGAGCGAGATCGCCACCGGCACGGCGCCGGGCGCGATCTGCGCCATGTGGCTCGCCACAGCGATCGAATAGGTACGGACCACAAAGCCCTGCGCCCCCACCGTCAGCATCAGCGCCGGCAGTGAGTAGCCCGGCGGCAGCCAGGCGAGGCTGAAGAACACCAGCATCACCACGATCACCGCCAGCCCGGCAATGGTGGCGGTGCGGCCGCTGCCCAGCCGATCCGACATCCGCCCCGCCGTGGCGCTGCAGGCCACCGCGCCGATGCCGCCGGCCAGCAGCACCAGCGGCAGCGCTTCGTAGCCGACCCCCACCGCCGTCATCAGCGCGCCGATATAGACGATCAGCGGCGACGAGCCGATCATGAACAGCAGGGTCGAGAGCAGCGCCCGACCGACGCCGGGGTTGCGCAGCACCTTCAGCCGGTCGCGAATGCTCAGCGTATCGCCCATCATGCCGCGCGGCAGCTTGAGATACAGCGCCGTCGCCGAGAAGCCGGCCATCATCGCCAGCATCACATAGACCACGCGCCAGCCGAACTGCGCCGCAATCCAGGCGCCGAGCGGCACCCCGGCCAGCGCGGCGATCGCCTGCCCCATGCTGATCACCTGCATGTAGCGGCCACGCTTGCCATAGGGCGCGATCATCGCGGCGGTCGCCATGGCGGTGCCGGTATAGGTGCCGGCCACCACCGCCAGCGCCGTCCGCACCACCACCAGCGTCTCGAAGGTGGTGGAGAGCACAATCAGCAGCGCACAGAGCGCAAAGCCGAACTCCGAGCCGGCAAGGATGCGCCGCCGCCCCACCCCGCCGAGCAGCAGCGCCAGCAGCGGCGGGCCGAACGCATAGGCCAGCGAATAGAACAGCACCACCAGACCCGCCTGCCCCAGGCTCACCCCGAGGTCGGCGCCGATCAGCGGCAACAATCCGGCGATCAGGCCCCCTTCGATGGCCCCGACGAACGCCGCCAGCGCCAACCAGTACAGCCGCGAATCCATGTTTCCCCCTCGCGACTATTCTTGGCGGGGCGCAGCGGCAGGGGAAAGGGCAAATTGGCCACGGTGGGGCATCCAATGGTAGCGGTACCGTTGGCAGCCAAAGCCACGGAGAGGAGACGGAATGCCTTCTCCCCTTGTGGGAGAAGGTGGCCGAAGGCCGGATGAGGGGTATCTCTCCGCGTACTGTGTCGCCCGTCGCTACGCTCCGGTCGCGCTACACTTCGTTGCGCGGCCCCCCCTCATCCGGCGCTGCGTGCCACCTTCTCCCAAAAGGGGAGAAGGTAAGAGGTGCCTGTGGCGAGCGCCTCTGGCCCACCCCGTTCACATTCCGTTCGCCACGCCCTATATTGCTGTCGAACCACGCCAACCCTGACAGATTCTGACAGCACACCCATCTATGGTGTCCGCTGAAGCAGCCTCAATCGCCCATCGAGAGTCCGCCATGCCCCCGAAAAAGCCGGTTTCCGACTTCTCCATCGACGACTTCATCGGCGAGATCGAAAAGGCCGAAGCCGAGCAGATGAACAAGCGGCTGCCGCAGGAGCGCCTGAAGAACAAGCGCGCCCTCGACAATGCCGCCCGCCGCGCCGCCGAAGCCGCCGGTACCGGCATCCAGCCGCTGAAGCCGCAACCGGTCCGCAGCGGTGACTTCGACACGCCGCAGATCAAGAAGGCCGACGGCCCGCTGGCGCAGGAGAAGCCGAAGAAGTCGGCCCGCTCCGCCGCCACCGGCATGCAGCTCAAGGCCCCCAAGTCGAAGGCCAACTCGGTCGATCGTCCGGATTTCGGCGGCATGGGTGAAAGCGACCAGGCCGGCTTCGGCCACCTGCCTTCCGGCCGCGTCACGGCGCGCGACATCTCCCGCCAGGCAGCGAAAGACCCCGAGGTGATGGAGCAGCTGCGCGAGGCGCTCGAAACCTCGAAGAAGAAGGTGAAGGCGAAGAACATGCCCGGCCAGTCGCTGGCCGGCGCGCAGACCGTTGGCATCTCGGCCACGGTGAAGGCGCTCGAGGATATCATCCTGCACGGCCGCAAGGAGGTCGAGGGCAACAAGGAGTGGAAGCCGCACCGCCCTGCCCCGCGCGAAAAGTCCGAAGGCGGCGTGCCGTTCAAGCTGGTGACCGCCTATGAGCCGCGCGGCGACCAGCCCACCGCCATTGCCGACCTGGTCGAAGGCGTCGAAAACGGCGAGACCGACCAGGTGCTGCTCGGCGTCACCGGCTCCGGCAAGACTTTTACCGCCGCGCAGACCATCATGCGCACCCAGCGCCCTGCCCTGATCCTCGCGCCCAACAAGACGCTGGCGGCGCAGCTCTATGGCGAGATGAAGTCGTTCTTCCCCGACAACGCCGTCGAGTATTTCGTCTCCTACTACGACTACTACCAGCCCGAGGCCTATGTGCCGCGGACCGACACCTATATCGAGAAGGAATCGACCATCAACGAGCAGATCGACCGCATGCGCCACTCGGCGACGCGCGCCCTGCTCGAACGCGACGACGTCATCATCGTCGCCTCGGTCTCCTGCATCTACGGTATCGG
>Ga0209902_101227_pt1 | contig 14229 bp, 16 predicted proteins | sample FECB27metaG_FD_188304 | JGI IMG/M metagenome (GOLD analysis project Ga0209902, IMG submission 188304) | Cyanobacterial communities from the Joint Genome Institute, California, USA - FECB-27 (SPAdes) (version 2) | ecosystem: Environmental > Aquatic > Thermal springs > Hot (42-90C) > Microbial mats...
CCGGCTTCGCCGGCCACCTCCCCCGCGAGGGGGGAGGGTTCGCGTGGAGATTTGGGCAATGGAACTGCCAAAAAGCACAGCGAAAACCCTCCCCCCTCGCGGGGGAGGGTAGGGAGGGGGGCCGCCGCGGGTTCGACGGTGCCGGCGAAGACCGAACCCGGCCACAACCGCCCTCAGCCAGCCCGTCAGCCCGTCAGCCCGTCAGCACGTCAGCCCGGCGCCAGACGCCCTCACGCCGACTTGCGCAGCGCCGCCACCGCGCCGCTCGCTGTCGCCGCGCCTTCCTTGATCAGCTTGTAGGTGACGGAATCGATCAGCGCCTGGAACGAGGCGTCGACGATGTTCGGGGACACGCCGACGGTGAACCAGCGGTCGCCGTCGCCGTCGCGGCTCTCGATCAGGACGCGCGTCGTCGCCCCGGTGCCGCCGTTGAGGATACGCACCTTGAAGTCGACCAGCTCGAGGTCGCGGATGATCGCCTGGTAGCGGCCGAGGTCTTTCCTCAGCGCGATGTCGAGCGCGTTGATCGGGCCGTTGCCCTCGGCGACCGAGAGGATCTCCTCGCCGTCGACGGCCACCTTCACCACCGCCTCCGAGACGGTGACCAGCTCGCCGACGGCGTTGAAGCGGCGTTCCACCATCACCCGGAAGCTCTTCACGTCGAAGAAGCGCGGCACCGTGCCGAGCGCCCGGCGGGCGAGCAGGGCGAAAGAGGCGTCCGCCCCCTCATAGGCGTAGCCCTCGGCCTCGCGCGCCTTGACGTCGGCGAGCAGCCGGTCGAGGCGCGGGTCGTCCTTCGCCACCGCGATGCCGACGCGGTCGAGCTCGTGCACGAGGTTCGACTTGCCGGCCTGGTCGGAGACGAGCACCCGGCGGCGGTTGCCGACGACTTCCGGCGGCACGTGCTCGTAGGTGCGGGGATCTTTCAAAATCGCCGAGGCGTGGATGCCGGCCTTGGTCGCGAAGGCCGCCTCGCCGACATAGGGCGCGTGCCGGTTCGGGGCACGGTTGAGGAGCTCGTCGAAGGCGCGGCTGATCCCCGTCAGGTCGGCCAAAGCCTCGTCGTCGACGCCGATGGTGAAGCGCTCGGCGTACTCGGGCTTCAGCTTCAGGGTCGGGATCAGCGTCACGAGGTTGGCGTTGCCGCAGCGCTCGCCGATGCCGTTCAGCGTGCCCTGGATCTGCCGCACGCCGCCGCGCACGGCGGCGAGCGCGTTCGCCACCGCCTGGCCGGTGTCGTCGTGGGGGTGGATGCCCAAGCGGTCGCCCGGCACCACCGCCGTCACCGCCCGCACCACCGCCTCCACCTGCGCCGGCATGGTGCCGCCATTGGTGTCGCACAGCACCACCCAGCGGGCGCCGGCCTCATAGGCGGTGCGGGCGCAGGCGAGGGCATAGTCGGGGTTCGCGGCATAGCCGTCGAAGAAGTGCTCGCAGTCGACCATCGCCTCGCGGCCCGCCGCCACGGCGGCCGCCACCGTCTCGCGGATCGAGACGAGGTTTTCCTCCAGCGTCGTGCCGAGCGCGACGCGGACGTGATAGTCCCACGACTTCGCCACGAAGCAGCACGCGTCCGCCGCCGAGCCCAGCACATCGGCGACGCCGGGGTCGTTCTCGACCGACCGGCCGGCCCGCTTCACCATGCCGAAGGCGGTGAAGGTCGCCTTTTTCGTCCGCTTCTCGGCGAGGAAGGCGGTGTCGAGCGGGTTGGCGCCGGGATAGCCACCCTCGATGTAGTCGACGCCGAGCCGCTCCAGCAGGTCGACGACGGCGATCTTGTCCTCCAGCGAGAAGTCGATGCCGTTCGTCTGCGCGCCGTCGCGCAGCGTCGTGTCGAAGAGGTAGAGGCGTTCGCGGGCGGGCTTTGCGGTCATGGTCGTGTCCATTCGCTCAGCCGGCCGCGAAGCGGTCGGTGGCGGCGATCAGGCGTTCGAGGATGCCGGGCTCGGAGAAGGCGTGGCCGGCGCCTTCGACGAGGTGGAGTTCCGACTCCGGCCAGGCCTTGTGCAGGTCCCAGGCGGAGACGGCCGGCGTGGCGATGTCGTAGCGGCCCTGGATGATCACGCCGGGGATGGCGCGGAGCTTGTGGGCGTCCCGCATGAGCTGCCCCTCCTCCATCCAGCCGCCGTGCACGAAGTAGTGGTTCTCGATGCGCGCGAAGGCGAGCGCGAAGGCGTCGCTCTGGTGCATCGCCGAGATCGCGCCGTCGGGCCGGAGCGTGATCGTCTCGCCCTCCCACAGGCTCCAGGCGCGGGCGGCCTCCAGCTGGGCGGCGCGGTCGCTGCCGGTCAGGCGGCGGTGGTAGGCGGCCATCAGGTCGCCGCGCTCCGCCTCGGGGATCGGCGCCAGGAAGCGCTCCCATTTGTCGGGGAAGAGCTGCGAGGCGCCCCACTGGTAGTACCATTCGAGCTCGAAGCGGCGGAGCGCGAAGATGCCCCGGAGCACCATCTCGGTCACCCGCTCGGGATGTGTCTCACCATAGGCGAGCGCCAGCGTCGAGCCCCACGAGCCACCGAAGACGAGCCACTCGTCGACGCCCATCAGGGCCCGCAGCCGCTCGATGTCGGCGACGAGGTGCCAGGTGGTGTTGGCTTCCAGGCTCGCCGACGGCCGCGAGCGGCCGCAGCCGCGCTGGTCGAACAGGAGCACCTTGTAGCGGGCCGGGTCGAACAGGCGGCGGTGCGTCGGCGAGCACCCGGCCCCCGGGCCGCCGTGCAGGAACACGGCTGGCTTGCCGTCCGGGTTACCGCAGATCTCCCAGTAGACCTGGTGGCCGTCGCCGACATCGAGCCGGCCGGAGGCGTAGGGCTCGATCGGCGGGTAGAGGCCGCGGTCGCTCATGTCGTCGCCTTCGCGTCGGGGGCCGCCGGCCAGTCGGCGGTGTCCCGGTCGGGATGCTGGTAGGAGACGAGCGCCTCCATCGCGCCGGGTGGCATGTCGTCCTCGGTGACGCTGCCGGGCAGGCGGTCGAGCGAGGAAAGCCACGGCATTCGCGCCTCGATGCCGTACTGGATCACCGGCGGCACGGCGGCCGGATCGTCGAGGCTGCCGAGCGAGAAGGCGACCTCGTCGTGGGCGGCGAAGCCGGGGCTCGAGGCGAGCGCCTCCGGGGCTTCGCCATGCCGGGCGGCCTCTGAGGCGGTGCTGCCGGGTGCGGGGACGCCGTGGAACTCGTAGGTGAGCGGCGTGCCGCAGAGGGCGCAGAAGCCGCGCGAGACGAGGCTCGACGAGCGGAAGCGGGTGGGCTGGCCGCGCGTCCACTCGAACGCCGCCTTCTTCACAGAGGCGAGCGCCGCGTAATAGGCGCCGAACGCCTTCTGGCACATCCGGCAATGACAGATCGACGGCTTCTCGGGCTCGGCGGTCACCGCATAGCGCACGGCGCCGCACTGGCAGCCGCCGGTGAGGCGGGGGGTGGACGAAGGCGTCATTGCGGGGGCCTCCCTGTGGCGACGAGCGCGGTGCATCGGTGATGGAACGCCTCGGCCGCCGCCACCGCGCGGTGGGCATCGGCGATCGTCAGGACGGCGATCGGGTAGTCGGCCGCCCAGCGCATCTCCATGAGGAGCGTCAGGAGTTTGCCGACGTCCCGCTCGATCAGCCCGGTCCGGACGACCTCGACCTCGAAAGCGTGGGTAATGCCACGGTGCGTTCGGATCGCCTCCACGTCGATGCCGGCGACCGTCGCCAGGACTGCACGGGCAGCATCGAACGCGGAGAAATAGGCGCGGTTCGCCGCGCCGGCGGCGTCACCGGCCTCGAGCAGCAGATGGGCGGACCGAAGGGCCACGTCGGCGCGGGTGAGAAACTCCGTCACGAGAGCCCCCCGATCGGCTTCGCCTCGCGCCGCGCGCTGCGCAGGAGCTGCGCGTTCGGACCCCCGTCCGGTCGCTCCCACTCCGAACGCGTGAACGGCCATGCCTGGATATGGACGCCGCTGTCGAGGATGTGCTCGTAGGCGAGGTCGATCAGCACCGTCTTCTCGTCCCAGAGCCGGACACTAGCATCGTCGAGGATGACAGCGATGTCGGCGTCACTGTCCACGCGCGCCTCGCCCCGCGCCCGGCTACCGAAGAGATAGACGCCGACGAGACGGGCCCCGTAGTGCGAGCGGAGATCGGCCGCGAAGGCGCCGAGGGCGTCCTCCAGGGCAACGACGGCGCGGGAGGCGAGGGCGGTCATCGAGCGCCCTCCCGCGTCGGGAGCCCGCGGCGCGGCCTGGGGGCTTCGAAAGGTCGAGCCCGCGGCCCCCCCTCCCTGCCCTCCCCCGCGAGGGGGGAGGGTTTTCCGTCGGTATTCGGGGTGAGGAGATCGCCCCACGTCCGCAAGGTCCCCATTGACGCAGTTCTGGGCAGTCCCTCTACCAATCCACGGTGCGAACCCTCCCCCCTCGCGGGGGAGGGTAGGGAGGGGGGGCGCCGCGGGCTCGAGGTCGCGAGGCTCACCGCGCCACCTCCCAGGTCGTCACCGGCTCGCCGGTCGTGGGGTCCTTGCCGTCCTTGAGCGCGATGCCGAGGGCGGAGAGCTCGGCGCGCAGACGGTCGGCCTCGGCGAAGTCGCGGGCGCGGCGGGCGGCGAGGCGGGCCTCGATGAGCGGGGCGACAACTGCGTCGTCGACGCCGGCGGGGGTGGCATGGGTCGAGGCAGCCTGGGGCCGGAGCTCGATCCCGAGGAAGTCGGCGCAGGCGATCAGTTCGCCTGCCAGCGAGCCCACGAGGTGGTCCGCTGACTCGCCCTCGGCGGGGAAGTCCGATCGGGCGCGGTTGGCTGCAAAGCCGGCGCGGTGCATCTCGCCGAGTGCCCCGTGGGTATTGAGGTCGTCCGCCAGGAAGTCGAGGAAGGTGTGCGGCAGCACGGCCGACGGCACGAAGCCGTTCCGCCGGACGGCATCCCGCCACTTGCGCAGGGTCTTCTCGCTCTCCTTCAGCCCCTTCACCGTCCAGTCGATCGGCTGGCGATAGTGCGTCTTCAGCATCGTCAGGCGGACGACGTCACCCGGCCAGTCGGCCAGCACCTGGCGGATCGTCACGAAGTTGCCGAGGCTCTTCGACATCTTCTCGCCTTCCACCATCAGGAAGCCGTTGTGCATCCACGTCTCGGCCATCGCCGGCGTGCCGAGCGCGCAGCACGACTGGGCGATCTCGTTCTCGTGGTGCGGGAAGACGAGGTCGATGCCGCCGCCGTGGATGTCGAAGGTGTTCTTCAGCGGGTCGTCGCACGTCAGGCCGCCGCCGTAGGGTGCGAGCAGCTCCGCCATCGACATCGCCGAGCACTCGAGATGCCAGCCCGGACGGCCGGGACCGTCGATGCCGGCCGGGCTCGGCCAGCCCGGCTCGTCCGCCTTCGAGGGCTTCCAAAGCACGAAGTCCATCGGACCCTTCTTGTAGGGGGCGACGTCGACGCGGGCGCCGGCCAGCATCTCGTCGAGCGAGCGGCGGGCGAGCCGCCCGTAGCCCGGCATCGAGGCGACGTCGAACAGCACGTGGCCCTCCGCCACGTAGGCGTTGCCGCGCGCGACGAGGCGCTCGATGATCGCCTTCATCTCTTCAATGTGGTCCGTCGCCCGCGGCTCGACGGTCGGCGGCAGGCAGCCGAGCGCCGCCACGTCCTCGTGGAACTGCTGCTCGGTCAGGGTGGTGACGCGCCGGATCGCCTCGTTCAGCGGTAGGTCCGGGTGCTCGCGGGCGGCGCGCGCGTTGATCTTGTCGTCGACGTCGGTGATGTTGCGGACGTACTTGACGTGGCCCTCGCCATAGAGATGGCGGAGCAGCCGGAACAGCACGTCGAAGACGATGACCGGTCGGGCGTTGCCGATGTGGGCGAAGTCGTAGACCGTCGGCCCGCAGACATAGATCCGCACATGCCGGTCGGCCGGCGCGACGGCGGCCTCCGGCCGCCAGTCGATCGGCCTGATCTCGCGCTTGTCCTTGGTCAGCGTGTCGTAGAGCCGGAGGCCCCGAAAGCCGCCGTCCGCCTCGGTCACGCTCGTGCCGAAATCCGTCATCGTCCGTCCCCACAGGCGGCGCGAGTGCCTCGCCGGGGCGTCCGTTTCCTTTTCGGAGGGTGCTTTTGAAAGGGAGACGGCCGCAGCCAGCGTATGCGCGCTAGCCGCAAATAATCCCGCAGATGATCGCGCCCGCGCGCATCGCCGTCGTCATGCCCCTGTGAGTGACCGATCCCGCGGAAATCGTCAAGCGTCCCGCGGGGTCGCGCCCGTCCCGGCCGGCCTTCGAGCGGTCCGGCCGCCTGAACGGTCCGTGAATGCCGGCCTCAGGCGGAGTTCAGCGGCGGCCGTCTAGAACCCGTCCCAACGCAGCGGTCTCGGGCCGCCACCGAACGAGGGACAGCCGACATGAACGCCACCGCCCTGCACGCCACCGCCCTGAACATCCGCGCCGTCACCGCGATGATCCCGACGCGCGCCCACCTCGCCGCGTTCGCCACCGTGCTGGTGCTGCTGGCGATGCTGTCGGCGCCGTTCACGCTGGTGGCGATGGCGGCGAGCGGTCCCTCGGCGTCGGGCGCCCTCGACGAGAAGCCGATGTGCTTCGCCGCCGGCGTCGGCTGCCGCGCCGGCCCGTCGCTGGAAATCGCCCTGTTCGCGCCGCGCCACTGAGGGCGCGGCGGTCCAGAGAGACGACCTCAGTCGACCTCGTCGGCCCAGGCCCGCCATTCCTCGGCGCGGCCGGCCTCCGTCCACGCCACCATCGCCGGCAGCGACAGCACCGCGTCCATGTAGGCCTTCGTGTCGGCCGCCACCGGCCAGCCATAGCGGTCGAGGCGCGTCACCACCGGCGCGTACATCGCATCCGCCGCCGAGAACGCCCCGAACAGGAACGGCCCGCCCGCGCCGAAGCGCGCCCGCGCCTCCCGCCACATCGCCTCGATGCGGGCGACGTCGGCCGCCGCCGCCTCGCCGCGGTCCTTGAAGGTGCGGTCGTCGCGGCCGAGGTTCATCGGGCACGCCTGCCGCAGCCCGACGAAGCCGGAATGCATCTCGGCGGAAATCGCCCGGGCGTGTGCGCGCGCCGCCTTGCCCGCCGGCCAGACCGGATGCTCGGGGAACCAGTCGGCGACCGTCTCGATGACGGCGATCGATTCCCACACCTTGGTGTCGCCGTCGATCAGGCACGGCACCTTGCCGGTCGGCGAGTGCTCGAGGATTCGCGCCCGCGTGTCCGGCTGGTCGAGCGGGATGACGATCTCCTCGAACGGGATGCCGAACTGGCTGAGCACCAGCCACGGGCGCAGCGACCACGAGGAATAGCGCTTGTTGGCGATGACGAGGGTGAGGGCCATGCGGGGCTCCGGTTGATGCGCGGCCGGAGGATCGAACGGGGCGGGCGGCATTTCCAGCGAATTCCGCTGATGCACCCATCGCCCCCGTCGATGGATGGGGAGACCGCCCGGCTCGCGCCGCGCCGGGCCTTAAACGAAAACGGGGCGCGGCCTGCGCCGCGCCCCATCGGGCCTTCGCGGTGGCGCCGGCGGGAGGGCCGGCGCACCGTCTTCAGTTCATCGCGATCTCGGTCCCGCCGAAGCCACCGAGCAGGTTCGCCAGTACGAGCGCCATGCCGAGCGCGACGACGGTCCACGTCATCACACCCCAGCAGGACGGCGTCACACGTCTGTCCATGAGGTTTCCTGAAAAGAGGGCCAGCCTCCCCGCGGTCGCCGGCTGCGACGGTCGGCTGCCCCCCAGGGAGCCGACTCGTCGCGCGGAGGCGACCGAGCCGTGAGCAGTAACGAATTCTTTACCGTGTGCAAGCGTCTGCACGGGGAGCCTCCCCGAAATCCACGGATGGCTGCTATGCGGCGGCAGCGGGGCAGGCGCCGCAGCGGCGACGTGTATGGCGCCGCAAGCTGTCGCGGCGCTTGCGGTCGCGCCGCCCGCACGGGCAGAGTCGCGAAAGACAGCATCATCCGGGGCGGGACCAGCCTCGCAGGCCCCGTCGCCACCCGCCGGACAGCCACCCGCCGCGGTCCGCCATCGCCGAGGAGCCGAGACCGGTGAGCCAGCTTCCCCTTCTCGATGCCGTGGCGGTGGCGTGGTTCCTCGCCTGCTGGCTCGTCTATGGCACCATCGTCGACGCCAGCCCGCTGCGCTTCCGCTCGCTCTCCCACGTCATGGACGGCCACCGGCGCGAGTGGATCGCGACGATGGCAAAGCGGGAGATGCGGATGGTCGATACTGCCATCATGACCGGGCTGCAGAACGGCTGCGCCTTCTTCGCCTCCACCTCGGCGCTCGCCATCGGCGCCGCCTTCGCGGTGCTGAACTCCTCCGACCGCGTCGCCGAGGTGATGTCGGACCTCGCGCCCGGCACCGTCAGCGCGGGGGCGTGGGAGGCGAAGGGGTTCGGCCTGCTGCTCGTCTACGCCTACGCCTTCTTCAAGTTCGGCTGGGCCTACCGGCTGTTCAACTACGGCTCGATCCTGATCGGGGCGGTGCCGCAGGGGGAAGAGGCGGAGACGCCGGAGGGGCGGGCGGCGGTCGGCCGGGCCGCCGACATGATCGTCATCGCCGGCCGCCACTTCAACCGCGGCCTCAGGGCGATGTTCCTGTCGGTGGGGCTGCTCGGCTGGTTCGCCGGGCCGTGGGCGTTCCTCGCCACGACGACGTTCATCGTCGCGGTGCTCGCCCGGCGGCAGTTCGCCTCGCGCTCGCTCGCCGCCAGCCTGCGTGGGGCCGGCGACCCGCCAGCGGTGCGGTGAGGCGCGCCTACTCGGCGGCGTCCCACACCGGGGCGTTGTCTTCCTCGATCAGCCGGCCGTCGGGGCGGGCGAGGCCGGAGATGCGCGCCATCTCGGCCGCCGTCAGGCTGAAGTCGGCGACGGCGAGGTTCTCGATCAGCCGCTCGCGCCGCGCCGTCTTCGGAATGGCGGCGACGCCCGGCTGCTGGATCAGCCAGCGCAGCGTCACCTGGCTCGGCGTGCGGCCGTGCGCCGCGGCGATCTCGCGGATCACCGGATCGTCGGCGACTGCGCCGCGGGCGATCGGGCAATAGGCGGTGACCGCCAATCCGTGCCGCCGGCAGGCCTCGAGCACGCGCGTCTGCGACAGATAGGGGTGGTATTCGATCTGGTTGCAGGCGAGCGGCTCGACGGCCCGCGCCACGGCCTCGTCGACCATCGCCACCGTGAAGTTGGCGACGCCGATGGCGCGCGCCCAGCCGCGCCGCTTCACCTCGCAGAGCGCGTCGATCGACTGCGCGAGCGGCACCGTCCGGCTCGGCCAGTGGATGAGGAAGAGGTCGACAAAAGCGAGGCCGAGCCTTTCGAGGCTCTCCCCGGCCGACCGCAGCAGGTCCTTCGGGGCGAGATTGTCCGGCCACACCTTGGTGGTGACGAACAGGTCGCCGCGAGTGACGCCGCTCGCCCGGAGGCCTTCGCCGACCTCGCGCTCGTTGGCGTACATGGCGGCGGTGTCGATGTGGCGGTAGCCGAGCGAGATCGCCTCGCCGACCACCTTGACGCACTCCGCGCCGCGCAGGTCCCAGGTGCCGAGGCCGATCGCCGGCATGGCGACGCCTGCGGCGTCGATGGTCGGAACCTGCACGCTCATGTCCGTCGCCTCGTCCTCGGGTGGTGGATGTTCGGCGGGTCGGTCAGCGCACCGGCTGCAGCGCGCTGCCGTCGACGTAGCCGACCTTGCCGTTCCAGCCGACCTCGCAGCGCCGCTCGTCGAGCAGCTTGCGCCACGTCGCCGGCGAGCCGAACTGCCAGGTGGCGAACGGGATCTCCGGCCGGCACCAGCGCAGCACGATGCCGTCGGCACCGGCCGGCAGGGCCCCGGTCGCCCGGGCGCCCTTCTCGATGTCGGCGGTGAGCGGCGTCTCGGCCGTCGCCGCGTAGCGCATGTCGTAGGGACCGGGCGACTGCGCCGCCGCCGCCGTCACGCCGGCCAAAGCGCCGGCAAAGACGCCGGCCAGCACGACGGCCACGCTCGACCCGGCGCGCAGGAAGGCGATCACGGCGGCCTCGCTCAGGTCAGGTCGTCGATCGACGGCACCACCTTGCCGACCAGGCCATAGGCGATGGCGTCCTCGGGGCCCATCCAGTAGTCGCGGTCGGTGTCCTTATCGATGCGCTCGACCGGCTGGCCGGTGGCGTCCGAGAAGATCTTGTTCAGGCGGTCGCGCATCTTGAGGATTTCGCGGGCCTGGATCTCGATGTCGGTGGCCGGGCCGCTCGAGCCGCCGGAGGGCTGGTGCAGCAGGAAGCGGGTGTTCGGCGTGCAGTAGCGGTCTTCCTTCGGCACCGCCACGTAGATCAGGGCGCCTGCGCTCGCCACCCAGCCCATGCCGAGGATGCGCACGCGCGGGCGGATGAACTTGATCGCGTCGTGGATCATGTCGCCGGATTCGACGTGGCCGCCGGGCGACGACACCACCACGGTGATCGGGTCGTTGGAGACGTGCGCCAGCGCGAACAGCCGCGCCGTGACGTCGCGGGCGAGCTCCTGGGTGATGCCGCCGGTGATCAGCACCGTGCGGGCGTCGAACAGGTGCTTGTCGACGGGGATCGACTGCGGGGTCTTGGTCTTCTCCTCATCGTCCTCGTCGTCGAGGCGGGACGGGATCCGGTCCGAGAAGCGCATGGGGAGGGTCCTGGTGGGCGAGAGGGGGGCGACCGTCAAAGCCGCCTGAGACATCCCCCCATTTAGGACACGGGAGGGGCGGGTGCAAACGGGGGGCGGGACAGGAGCGCCGGTCCCCCTCCGTGCTCGCAGGACGACGATCTCGGACACGGCTTGGCGCGTCGAGCCACTGTCTTGTCACAGTTCCGGAATTCTATAACAATATCAATTACACCAACACTTGGATGAAAAATCTCGTCCAACTGTTGCAAAAGTCCCGTAGTGTCTCCCATCGTCGATCAGAGGCAGTCCGGCCCCGCATGACACCACCCGCCGAGCCCATGGAAATCAACGAACTCACGCTCGATCAGGCACGCGAGCGGGTGAACACGGCGCAGCGCTTCGGCGCCTGGCGCGATGCGGCGGCGCGCCTGCGCGGCTACCGCGGCTCGCTCGTCTGGCACCGGTCGAACGGCGACGAATATCTGACACGCAGCTACTACGACGCCTCCGGCCACCGCCGGCAGAAGGTCGTCGGCAAGCGCGGCAGCGAGACGGAGGCCCTCAAGGCCGAGTGGGAGGAGGGGCGGGCCGCGGCGCAGGCGCGCGCCAAGCAGTTGCGCGCCACCCTCGATCGACAGGCGGCGGTCAACAGGGCGCTGGGGCTCGGCCGCGTGCCGCTTCTCGGCGCCCGCATCATCCGGGCCCTCGACGACGCCGGCCTGCTCGGGCGGGGCCTGCGGGTCGTCGGCACGAACGCGATCTATGCCTACGAGGCGGCGGCCGGCGTGGTGGTCGATGCCGGGGTTACGGCCACCCTCGACATCGACCTCCTCTTCGATGCCCGCCGCCGACTGCGGATGCTCGCGTCCGCCGACGTGCCCGAGGGCACGCTGATCGCGCTGCTGCGGCGGCTCGACCGGACGTTCGCCCGCGGTCGGGAGGTGTTTCGCGCCACCAATGCCGACGGCTATCTCGTCGATCTCATCAAGCCGGAGCGCAGCGATCCGTGGCGGCACGAGCGCGAGACCGTGGGTGCCACGTCGGACGACATCGCCGCCGTGTCGATCGCCGGGCTGTCCTGGCTGGAAAGCGCCCCGCCCTTCGAGGCGGTCGTGGTCGACGAGCGGGGTGGCCCGGCGCGCCTGGTGGCCGTCGATCCGCGTGTGTTCGCGGCACACAAGCTCTGGCTCTCGCAGCGCATCGATCGCGACCCGCTGCGACGGCGGCGCGACGCCGCACAGGCGGCGACGGTTGGCCGTCTGGTGTCGCGCTACCTGCCGCACCTCGCCTTCGAGGCGTCCGAGTTGCGGATGCTGCCGCGCGACGTGTTCGAGGCCGCCGTGCCCCTGTTCCGCGACGGGACGACGAGCCCGGCCTGAGGCGCGCCCGCTGCCGTCAGGCGCCGCCCGCCCTCACTCCCCCGCCAGGAACGTGATCGTCAGCGTCTGCGCCGCCGTGCAGACGGTGTTCGGCTGGTACTGGTTCTCCGGCGGGTCGAACATCGGGTAGAAATAGGCGTTCTGGCAGTTCGGCGTGCTCTGGCAGGTCGAATCCGGGTTGCCGCACTGGCTCGGATAGTTTTCCGGTCCCCAGGCGCCGCTCACCGGGCCCTGGCAGGTGTAGACGGTGGAGGAGCCGCAGGCGACCTGGACCGGCAGGTTGTAGGACGCGCCGCCGGTGTCGGCGCACTGGTTCTGGTCCCACAGGGCGTCCGTGCAGGTCGACGGGATCAGCGAGATGTCGAACCAGACGCAGTTGCCCTGGTTGAAGCAGCCGCCGTTCGTCGCCGGCTCGAAGTTCGTCTCGATCATCGTCTGATGGTTCTGCTGCGCCTCGAAGCAGTTCGACGGCACCGCGTCGGTGTCGGCGCAGAAGCGCGTCGAGGTGCCGTCGGCCGTGACGCTCGCCTGGCAGCTGGCGCCGGCGGCGATCTTGGCGCCGTTGCCGCTCTTCGAGCAGCCGGAGCCCCAGGTGATCTCGCCCGGCGTGCCGCCCGAGGCGGTGAAGCCGACATAGATCGGCACGCTCTGCTTGTTGACGATCTTCACCGGCCCGGTCTCGCTGCTGTCGAGCTTCGGCCCCTTGCAGGCGCGCTCGGCGATCGCCTTCAGCTGCGGGTCGCGGATCGGCGTCGTCTCCTTCGTCCGCTGGTCGCGGAAGGCGTAGCCGTCGCCGCCGTCCTTCGGGCAGACGAGCTTCAGCTCCTTGGCGGCAGCGGCTGGCGAGAGCGCGCCGACGAGGGCGAGGCTGGTCGCGGCGAGGCCGATGGCGATCGCAAAGGAGAGGGCCGAGTTCGTGAGGCTGTTGAGAACGCGCATGGAGGTCGCTCCGTGGCACCAGCTCGAGGCCGCGACGGGGCGCCCGATGGCGCCCGCCGACGCGCCCCCGGCCGGCCTATTGTCCGGCGAGGAAGGTGATGGCGAGCGGCTGGCCGCTGAGGCAGACGGTGTTCGGCTGGTACTTGTTCTCGGGCGGGTCGAACATCGGGTAGAAATAGGCGTTCTGGCAGTTCGACTTGCTTTGGCAGGTGGCGTTCGGGTTGCCGCACTTGCCGGGATAGTTGGAGTTGCCCCACTTCGTCGTGGTCGGCCCCTGGCAGGTGTAGGTGGGCTTGGCGCTGGTGCCGCAGGCGACTTGGACCGGGAAGTTGTAGGAGGCGCCGCCGGTGCTGGCGCACTGGTTCTTCTGCCACAGCGCGTCGGTGCAGTTCTGCGGGATGACGCTGATGTCGAACCAGACGCAGTTGCCCTTGTTGAAGCAGCCGGCGTTGGTGCTCGGCTCGAAGTTCGTTTCCACCATCGTCTGGTGGTTCTGCTGCGCGTCGAAGCAGTCGGCCGGCACCGCCTTCGGGCTGGCGCAGAAGCGCGACGGCGCGGCATTGCTCGCCACCGTCGCCTTGCAGGTGGCGCCGGCGGCGATCCTGGCGCCCTTGCCGGACTTGGTGCAGCCCGACCCCCAGGTGATCGGCCCCGGCTTGTGGTCGATGGTGGTGAAGCCGACATAGATCGGCTTTGACTGCTTGTTGGTGATCGTCACCGGCCCGCTCTCGGCCTTGGCGCCGAGGGAGGTCTCGCAGGCCTGCTCGGCGAGCGCCTTCAGCTGCGGGTCCTTGACCTCGGTTTCTTCCTTGGTGCGCTGGTCCTTGAAGCGGTAGCCGTCGCCGCCCTCGCCGGGGCACATCAGCTTCAGCTCGTCGGCGGCGGCGGGCGTGGCGGCGGAGCCGACCGCCAGCGACCCGACGGCCACAGAGCCGATCGCGATGGCCGCGAAGAGCAGCGCCCGCGCGGCGCCCCGCGCCATCGGGATGATGGATTTCATGGCTCGTTTCCCCCTCCGCGGCATCGCCCGCAGGCCCACCGCACAGTCGAATTGCGAAGAACCACCGCCGCGCCGCCCCCAGGCTGCGTGCCGCCGATGTGGTCCCCGCTTTGTGTTGGGTCGCCCCCGACCAGAGAGGAGACTAGCGGATTCTCGGCGAGGGCGGGAGGGGGGAGAGGGCGCCGAGGGGATGAGGGCGCCGGTTGTCCCTTCTCCCACCCCAAGGTGGGAGAAGGTGCCCCGAAGGGGGCGGATGAGGGCGGCGCTGCGAAGCGGCGCGGAAGCAGCGGACCCGGCGCCTGTGGCTTCCGCTCCTGCGGAGCGGCCCT
>Ga0209902_101228_pt1 | contig 14222 bp, 15 predicted proteins | sample FECB27metaG_FD_188304 | JGI IMG/M metagenome (GOLD analysis project Ga0209902, IMG submission 188304) | Cyanobacterial communities from the Joint Genome Institute, California, USA - FECB-27 (SPAdes) (version 2) | ecosystem: Environmental > Aquatic > Thermal springs > Hot (42-90C) > Microbial mats...
TGGGGTACTCCCCGCAGCGAAATCAAGGAGGAGCCGAAGGCGGGGGACATTCGCGGAGGGGAGTACCCCATCGGCGTGAGCCCGTCCCTCCTGTGAACGAAGCCAGCTCCGACATACCCGTGCGAGCCCAAGGCACCCGCACCACCGGCGCACTCCGCCCGGCCCATTTCGGTGCACACATCTTGCATACCAGTTGGCACGGAAGCTGCTGGTATGCAGGCGAATGTCTACCTCCGCTTCCGAAATCAGTGCGCGCATCGTCGAGGCGGTGATGGCGCAGAAGCTCGCGCCGGGTTCGCGCCTGGGTGAGCAGCAGCTTGCGATGCTGTTCGATTGCAGCCGCACCATCGTGCGCGAGGCACTCACGCGGCTGGCGGCGCGCGGCATCGTCACCGTGAGCGCGCGGCGCGGCTGGTTCGTGATCGAGCCCTCGCAGGACGAGGCACGCGAGGCCTTCGAGGCGCGGCGCGTGATCGAGCTCGGGCTGATCCGAAGCGCGGGCAAGCTCCAGAAGAGCGCGCTGCGGCAACTGAAAACGCACCTGCAGCGCGAGAAGGCCGCGCTCAAGGAAAGCGATGTCGGCAACCGCAGCTTCCTGCTCGGCGACTTCCACGTCTGCCTGGCCGAATGCCTGGGCAACACGCTGCTGGCCGACACGCTGCGCGACTACACGGCGCGCACCACGCTGATCGCCATGCTCTACCAATCCACGCACGACGCGGTGCAGTCCTGCGAGGACCACGTGCAGATCGTCGCGGCGCTCGAGCGCGGCGACCATGCCGCCGCCGAGGCCCTGATGGCCGAGCACATCGGCACGGTGCAGTCGGCCCTGCGCGTGCAGGCGCCCGCCGATCCGCTGGCCCAGCTGCGCGATGCGCTGGCGCCGCTCCAGAACACGGCCACCACGCCGGCCCCCCGGAGCAAGCGCCGCAAGCCCGGCGCGGCCCCCGATCCCGACTCTTCGACTTACCTAGGAGCCCTGCTATGACCTTCCTCGCATCCAAACGCCGCGTCGCCCTCGCGCTCGCCTCCATCGCCATGCTGGCCTCGGCCGGCGGTGCCTACGCCCAGAACGCGCTCGACAACGTGCTCAAGGCCAAGACCATCAAGATCGCCGTGCCCACCGACTACCCGCCCTATGGCTCGGTCGACAAGAACATGAAGCCGCAGGGCCTCGACGTGGAGATGGCCGAGCTCATCGCCGCCAAGCTCGGCGTGAAGGTCGAGCTGGTGCCCGTGACCAGCGCCAACCGCATTCCCTACCTGCAGACCAGGAAGGCCGACCTCGTGATCTCCACGCTCGGCAAGAACGCGGAGCGCGAGAAGGTGATCGACTTCTCGTCGGCCTATGCGCCCTTCTTCCAGGCCGTGTACGCCGCCAAGAGCATGAAGCTCGCCAGCTTCGCCGACATGGCCGGCAAGACCGTGGCCGTGACGCGCGGCGCGATGGAGGACCAGGAACTCAACAAGGTGGCGCCGCCGAACGTCGACTACCGCCGCTTCGAGGACAACAACGCGACCATCGCGGCCTTCGTCGCGGGCCAGACCCAGACCCTCGCGACCAGCGCGGCCGTCGCGGGCGACATGCTCGCCAAGAACCCGAAGGTCAGCGCCGAGTTCAAGCTGCTGCTGAAGGACAGCCCCTGCTTCGTCGGCATCGCCAAGGGCGAGACCGCGCTCAAGACCAGGGTCAACGAGATCATCGCGACGGCCAAGAAGGACGGCACGCTCGACGCCCTGTCGAAGAAGTGGCTCGGCAAGGCCGCCGGCGACCTGCCGGTCTGATCGGACGGCGCGGCCATGGGCATCGAATTCGACTTTGGCGCCGTGCTCGCCGAATGGCCGCTGCTGCTGCGCGGCGTCGCATGGACCATCGGCCTCACCGCTGTGGGCACCGTGCTGGGCATGATCGTCGGCACCTTCTGCGCCTGGGCGCGCGCCGACGGCCCGCGCTGGCTGCGCGCCATCGTGGGCACCTACGTGGAGCTGATCCGCAACACGCCCTTCATCGTGCAGCTGTTCTTCATCTTCTTCGGGCTGCCGGCCGCGGGCGTCAAGCTCACGCCCGAGGTGGCTTCGGTGATCGCGATGGTGCTGAACCTCGGGGCCTATTCCACCGAGATCATCCGCGCCGGCATCGAGGCCACGCCCAAGGGCCAGATCGAGGCCGCCGTGAGCCTGGCGCTGAGCCGCTCGCAGGTGTTCCTGCGCGTGGTGCTGCCGCCGGCGCTCAAGAAGGTGTGGCCCGCGATGGTGAGCCAGATCGTCATCGTGATGCTGGGCTCGGCCGTGTGCGGGCAGATCTCGACCGAGGAGCTGAGCTACGCGGCCAACCTGATCCAGAGCCGCAACTTCCGCGCCTTCGAGGCCTTCATCGTCGCCACGCTGATCTACCTCGCGCTCTCGGTGGCGCTGCGGCGGCTGCTCGACTGGGCCGGTCCCCGCTTCTTCTTCGGCCGCTGAATCCGCCATGACCGATTTCTCCCTCTGGGACATCCTGCGCAACCTGCTGCTGGCGCTGCGCTGGACCGTCGTGCTCTCGCTCATCGCCTTCGTCGGCGGCGGCATCGTGGGCGCGCTGCTGCTGTTCCTGCGCCTGCGCGGCGGCCGGGCCGTCGGCAAGGCCGTGGGCCTCTACGTGCAACTGTTCCAGGGCACGCCGCTGCTGATGCAGCTGTTCCTGGCCTACTTCGGCATCGCCCTGTTCGGCATCGACGTGTCGGCATGGACCGCGGCCAGCGTGGCGCTCACGCTCTACACCAGCGCCTTCCTCACCGAGATCTGGCGCGGCTGCGTGGCCTCGATCCCGAAGGGGCAGTGGGAAGCCTCGGGCAGCCTCGCCCTGAGCTTCGGCGAGCAGCTGCGCCACGTGATCCTGCCGCAGGCCGTGAGGATCGCGATCGCGCCCACCGTGGGCTTCCTGGTGCAGGTCATCAAGGGCACGGCGCTGGCGTCGGTCATCGGCTTCGTCGAACTCACCAAGGCCGGCAGCATGATCTCCAACGCCACCTTCCAGCCCTTCGTGGTGTTCAGCTGCGTGGCCCTGCTCTATTTCGTGCTGTGCTTTCCCGTGAGCCTGTACGCCAAGACCCTCGAGAGGAAAACCCATGGCCGCCGTGCTTGAACCGCAACAACAACCCGCCGTCGCGGTGGGCGCCCCCATCGTGCGCATCACCGCGCTGCGCAAGTCCTACGGCAGCAACGAGGTGCTCAAGGGCATCGACCTCGACGTCAAGCGCGGCGAGGTGATCGCCATCATCGGCAAGAGCGGCTCGGGCAAGAGCACGCTGCTGCGCTGCATCAACGGCCTCGAGGTGTTCCAGGAGGGCTCGCTCACCGTCGACGGCAAGCCGCTGCTGCACGAGAGCGCGATGGCGATGCGCGAGCTGCGCCAGCGCGTGGGCATGATCTTCCAGGGCTTCAACCTGTTCCCGCACCTCACGGTCGGCAAGAACGTGATGCTCGCGCCCACGCTGGTGAAGAAGCGCTCGTCGCTCGAGGCCGCCTCGCAGGCGCGCAAGCTGCTCACGCGCGTGGGCCTGGCCGAGAAGTTCGACGCCATGCCCGACCAGCTCTCGGGCGGCCAGCAGCAGCGCGTGGCGATCGCGCGCGCGCTGGCCATGGAACCGGGCGTGCTGCTGTGCGACGAGATCACCTCGGCGCTCGACCCCGAGCTGGTGGGCGAGGTGCTGCGCGTGGTCGAGTCGCTGGCCGACGAGGGCATGACCCTGCTGATGGTCACGCACGAGATGAACTTCGCGCGCAAGGTGGCCGACCGCGTGATCTTCATGCACCAGGGCCGCGTGCACGAGATGGGGCCGCCCACCGAGCTGTTCGCGAACCCGCGGACGCCGGAGCTGCGGCAGTTCCTGTCGTCGCTGCACGACTGAAGCGCGCGGCCGTGGGCTATGCTCGGCCCATGGCCTGCCCGCGCATCATCGCGTCGATCATTCGCACCATTTTGAAGATGGTGGGTTGACGCACGGTTCCTCGAGTTCATGCCATGCAACCCGCCCCAGAAGGCGGGTTTTTCGTTTTCCGGGGCGCTGCTTCCAAGCCCACCACCCTCCGGAGAAACGAAATGACAGCGACCCCATCCACCCCCGTGCTGCACATGGTCTGCGGCAAGATCGGCGCCGGCAAATCCACGCTCGCGCGCCGGCTCGCCGCGGCACCTGCCACCGTGCTGGTGAGCGAGGACGCCTGGCTCGCGGCACTCTACCCGGGCGAGATCCGCGAACTGCCCGACTACGTGCGCTGCGCGGGCCGCCTGAAGCAGGCCATCGAGGGCCACCTGGCGGCGCTGCTCGCGGCCGGCGTGTCGGTGGTGCTCGACTTCCCGGCCAACACGGTCGCGAACCGGCGCTGGATGCGCGGCATCTTCGAAGCGGCCGGCGCGGCGCACGTGCTGCACCTGCTCGAGCTGCCCGACGCGGTCTGCAAGCAGCGCCTGCGAGAGCGCAACGCGAGCGGCACGCATCCCTTCGAGACCAGCGAGGCGCAGTTCGACCTGATCAGCAGCCACTTCGCCGCGCCTTCCGCGGCCGAAGGCTTCACGGTGCGGCGGCACGACTGAAAACCCACGGCCCGGGCGAGCGCTTCATCTAGAATTAATGAGAAACGTTCTCATTAATCTCGACCCATGCCAGGCCGCTGGCGAAGAGGGAATGCCGCCATGCCTGCCGCCGAATCCGCCATGCACGAGGAAGTGCGGTCGCTCTATGGCGAGCACCATGGGTGGCTGCAGGGCTGGCTGCGGCGCAAGCTCGGCGATTCCTTCGCCGCGGCCGACCTGGCACAGGACACCTTCGTCAGCGTCATCACGACCGGCACCGCGGCCGGCATCCGCGAGCCGCGCCCCTTCCTCGCCACCATCGCGCGGCGGCTGATCGCGCACCGGCATCGCCGGCAGGTGCTCGAACAGAGCTACCTCGAGGCGCTGGCCGCGCTGCCGCAGGAGATGGCGCCCTCGCCCGAGGTGCAGTTGCTGGCCATCGAGGCGCTGCACCAGGTCGATCGCGTGCTCGACAGCCTGCCGCCGGCCGCGAAGGAAGCCTTCCTGCTGGCCCATCTCGAAGGCCTGAGCTACGCGCAGATCGCCGAGCGGCTCGGCGTATCGGCCAGCTCGGTCAAGCAGTACCTGTCGCGCGCCAACCGACAGTGCTTCTTCGGCCTGGCCGACTGAGATGCGCAGCGCCCCCCTCGACACCGCCACCGCCCTGCCCTTCGGCGAACGCGCGGCCGACGAGGCCGCCGAGTGGCTCACGCTGCTGATGTCGGGCGAAGCCACGGAAGACGACCGCCGGCGCTGGCAGCAATGGCGCCGCGGCCATCCGGACCACGAGCGCGCGTGGCAGCACATCGAGAGCTTCAGCGCGCGCCTCAAGGGCCTGCATCCGGCGGCCGCCCATGCCGCGCTCGCCTCCGGCCGCACGCCCGCGCCGCGGCGCAAGGCGCTGCGCGCGCTGCTGTGGCTCGGCGCGGCCGGCGCCACGGGCGTGCTCGCCTCGCGCACGCAGACCTGGCAGCAGACGGTGGCCGATTTCCGCACCAGCACCGGCGAGCAGCGCGACCTGTCGCTGCCCGACGGCACGCGCCTCACGCTCGGCACGGCCAGCGCCATCGACGTGCGCTTCGACGACCAGCGCCGGCTGGTGCGGCTGGTGGCGGGCGAAGTGCTGATCGTCACCGGCCACGACCGCCCCGACAGCCCGCCGTTCGTGGTCGACACCGCCCAGGGACGGATCCGCGCACTCGGCACGCGCTTCAGCGTGCGCCAGGACGAGGGCCGCAGCCGCGTCGCCGTGCTCGAGAGCGCGGTCGAGATCGCGCCAGCGGACGCCGCGGCCGCGCCGGTGCGGCTGCGCGCCGGCGAACGAGCGAGCTTCGGCCGCGGCGAGGTCGGCCCGATCGCCGCGGTGGATGCGCAGACCACGGCCTGGACGCTCGGCCAGCTCATCGCCGACGACATGCGCCTGGACGACTTCCTGGCCGAACTCGGCCGCTACCGGCCCGGCATCGTGCGCTGCGATCCGGCCGTGGCCGGGCTGCGCCTGTCGGGCGTGTTCCCGCTGGCCGACACCGAGCGCATCCTCGCGATGCTGCCGAGCGTGCTGCCGGTGCAGGTGCGGCTGCGCACCCGCTTCTGGGCGACGGTGGAGGGCGTCCAGTAAGCACCGGCCTCCAAAAAATTTTCGTCGCCGCCTGCCCGATTTGATTTCTCGCGGCACCTGTCAAGTGAGGGCTTCTTTTTCAGCAATCACTTCGAGAGACCACCATGCCGACCAACGGGCACCAGCCGCGACACCGGAAGAACAAGCATCCAGCTCAGGGAATTTCAGCCACGGCGCTGTGCGGCCTCGCGCTGCTGGGCGCGCAGATGGGCCTACCGGGCACGGCCCGCGCCCAGGCACCGCAGGCGCAGGCCGCGCGCCAGACCTACGACGTTCCGGCCGGCCCGCTCGCGCCGGCGCTGCGCAGCTTCGCGAGCGCGGCCAACCTGCCGCTGAGCTTCGTCGCCGAGCAGACCGACGGCAAGCGCACGGCCGGCCTGCGCGGCCCCTTCACGCCGCAGGAGGCGCTGGCCGCGCTGCTGGCCGGCACCGGCTTGCAGGCGCTGCGGCTGGACAACGGCGGCTACGTGCTGCGCAGCCAGCCAGCGCCCACAGAATCCGCGCCGACCGCGCCGACCGCGCCCGTCACGGGCAGCGGCAGCCTGCCCGCCGTGCAGGTGACCGCGGGCGCCGAGCGCGAAAGCGGCAACGGCCCCGTGCCCGGCTATGCCGCGCGCATCAGCGGCACGGCCACCAAGACCGACACGCCGCTGATCGAGGTGCCGCAATCGGTGTCGGTGATCGGCCGCGAGGAAATGGAGGCGCGCGGCGCCCAGGACGTGATGGAGGCGCTGCGCTACACGCCCGGCGTGACCACCAGCACCTACGGTCCCGACAACCGCGGCTGGGAGTACGTGCTGCTGCGCGGCTTCAACTCGTCGACCACCGGCGTCTACCGCGACGGGCTGGCCCAGGCCTCCTTCGTTCCCACCTACTACCTGACCGAGCCCTATGCGCTGGAACGCGTGGAGGTGCTGCGCGGCCCGGCGTCGATGGTGTTCGGCCAGGCCGACGCGGGCGGCATCGTCAACCGCGTGAGCAAGCAGCCCACGGGCGAGCGGATCCGCGAGATCGAGCTGCAGTACGGCAGCTACCAGCGCCAGCAACTGGCCTTCGACCTCGGCGACCGGATCGGCAGCGACGCTGTGCTGAGCTACCGGCTGGTCGGCCTGAGCCTCGACAGCAACGACCAGGACCGCTACCCCGATGGCCGCAGGCTCAACCACACGCGCACCTACATCGCGCCCTCGCTGCGCTGGCAGCCGAACGCGGGCACCTCGCTGACCGTGCTGGCCGAGTTCCTGCGCAACAACACGGCCGAGGATCCCTACTACCTGACGCAGAACTACGCCCTCTCCTCGATCAAGGTGGGCGACCACAGCTTCGGCCAGCTCAAGCAGACGCAAGGCGCCATCGGCTACCGCTTCGAGACCGCGCTGGGCGACCAGTGGACCCTGCGCCAGAACTTCCGCTACAGCCGCGTCGACCCGAGCCGGCGCGTGGTCTGGGCCGATGCGCTGGGCGAGGACCAGCACACGCTGTCGCGCATTGCCAGGACCTGGCGCGACCCCGTGAACCTCGCGACGCTCGACACCAGCGTGCAGGGCAGGCTGCAGCATGGCGATGTGCAGCACACGCTGCTGCTGGGCGTCGACTACAGCGACCAGAAGGGCCGGCAGCGGCGCTTCATCGGTCCGGCGCCCAGCCTCGACCTGCTCGCGCCCGTCTATGGCCAGCCCGTGGCACTGCCCACCGAGCCGCTCGCCAACCTCGACCAGTCGACGCGCCAGCTCGGCTTCTATGCGCAGGACCAGCTCAAGTTCGGCGAGCGCTGGGTGCTCACGCTCGGCGGCCGCCAGGACCGCGTGCGCCAGGTCACCGACGACCATCTCGACAGCAGCCGCTCCCGCAAGTCCGACAGCGCCTTCAGCGGCCGGGCCGGCCTCAGCTACCTGCTGGGCAACGGCTGGGCGCCCTACCTGAGCTACGTCACCTCCTTCCTGCCCAACAGCGGCACCGATGCGAACAACGAGGCCTTCCGGCCCAGCCGCGGCAAGCAGGTCGAGCTCGGCCTCAAGTTCCAGCCCGCGGGTTCGCGCAGCCTGTTCACCGCGGCCGCCTTCGACCTGCGCAAGACCAACGTGGTCAGCTACGACCCCGCGACCTTCGAGGGCCGCCAGATCGGCAGGCAGCGCTCGCGCGGCATCGAGCTCGAAGCCAAGGGCGAGCTCGCGCCGGGCCTGAACATCGCGGCGGCCTACACCTGGCTCGACATGAAGGTGCTCGCCAGCGCCGACCCCGACGAGATCGGCAAGATCCCGCCGCTGGTGCCCAAGCAGTCGGCCTCGGTCTGGCTCGACTACACGCTGGGCAACGGCCTGGGTTTCGGCGGCGGCGTGCGCTACGTCGGCAAGCGCCAGAACGACGAGCACAACACCAGCGCCGAACGCGGCGTGACGCTGCTTGACGCGGCCCTGCACTACGAGCGCGGCCCGTGGCGCGTGGCGCTCAACGTCTCCAACCTGGCGGACAAGAAATACAACTCGATCTGCTACCACGGCGAGTGCTACCAGGGCACGCGCCGCACGGCGACGCTCACCGCACGCTATCGCTGGCAGTGAGGACCGCGGCGGCAGGCCGCTATGCTTCGCACCCCATGCAGATCGAACCCGCCCGCCCCGAGGAAGCCCCCACCGTCGTCGCCGTGCTGCACGAGGCCGCGCAATGGCTGGTCGACGAAGGCCGCACCCTGTGGTCGGGACCGGAGATCGCGCCCGCGCGGATCGAGCGCGACTGCGCGGCGGGCGGCTACTTCATCGCGCGCATCGATGGCCAGGTGGCCGGCGTGGTCCGGCTCGACCTCGAGGATCCGTATTTCTGGCCCGAGATCGAGGCCGGCAGCTCGCTCTACGTGCACAAGCTCGCGGTGCGCCGCGGCTTCGCGGGGCAAGGCGTGTCGAACGCCTTGCTGGTGTTCGCGCGCGAACGGGCGACGGCGCTCGGCAGGCGCCACCTGCGGCTCGACTGCGTGGCCGACCGCGCGCCGCTGCGCCGCCTCTACGAGCGCTTCGGCTTCGCGCTGCACAGCGAGACCCGCAAGGACTTCGGCCTCTTCGCGCGCTACGAGTTGCCGCTGGGCTGAGCCTCAGGCCGCGGCGTGCTGCGCGATGACCTGCGCGCGCTGCAGCCGCTCGATCTCCTCCTCGCCGAAATCGAATTCGCGCAGCACCTCGTGGGTCTGCTCGCCCACGCGCGGCGCGGCCGAGCGCGCATGCGGCGACACGCCGTCGAAGTGCAGCGGCAGCCCGAGCGAGCGCGTGGTGCCGCCCTCGGCATGGTCGACCTCCACCACCATCGACACCGCACTCGACTGCGGATGCTCGAGCGCCTGCTTCACGTCGTGCACCGGTCCCACCGGCACGCCGGCGCGGTCGAGGCGCTCGATCCAGTGGTCCGCGCCGTGCGGCGCCAGCGCCTGCGTGATCAGCGCCTCGAGCGCGGCCTGGTGCGCGAGCCGGTCGCGGCCCGTGCGAAAGCGCGGGTCGTCCACCCATTCGGGATGGCCCAGCACCTCGGCGATGCGCTGCCAGTTGGCCTGGTTGCCGCCGCCGATCGCGATCGCGCCCTCGGCGCAGCGGAAGGTCTGGTAGGGCGCGATCAGCGGATGGGCGGTGCCCATCGGCCGCGCGATGGCGCCGCTCGAGAAGTAGGCCGCGGCGAACCAGTACATCTGCTGCAGCGAGGCCTGCAGCAGCGAGGTCTCGACCTTGCTGCCGATGCCGGTGCGCAGCCGCCGCACATAGGCCGAGAGGCTGCCGAGCGCGGCCAGGATGCCGGCGTTGATGTCGGCGACCGAGTTGCCGGGCTTGGCCTGCTCGCCGCCGAGGCTGCCGGTGACGCTGATCAGGCCCGAGAAGGCCTGCAGCACCAGGTCGAAGCCGCCCTTGTCGCTCAGCGGGCCGTTGGGGCCGTAGCCGCTGATCGAGCAGTAGACGAGGCCGGGGTTCGCGGCGCGCAGCTGCTCGTAGCCGAGGCCGAGCGCATCGAGCTTTCCGCGCCGGAAGTTCTCGGTGACGATGTCGCAGCGCGCCGCGAGCCGGCGGATCACGTCCTGCCCGGCCGGCTGGCGGATGTCGACCGCCACCGAGCGCTTGCCGCGGTTGAGCATCACGAACGATGGCGCGAGCCCCGGGTCGTTGGGCCGTGCATAGCCGCGCGCATCGTCGCCGGCCGGAAACTTCTCGATCTTGATGACCTCGGCGCCCATGTCGGCCAGCATCAGGCCGCAGATCGGGCCGGCCATGATCTGCGACAACTCGAGCACGCGCACGCCGGCCAGCGGCAGCGCGGCGGGGTCCGGTGGCGGCATTCCGTGCGCCACGCTCAATGGCCCTCGAAGCGCGGCGCGCGGTTCTCGGCGAAGGCCGCCAGGGCCTCGTGCAGGTCGCGCGTGCGCAGGCTGGCGACATGCGCCTGCTGCGCGGCGGCCTCGTCGTACTGCTGGCGCGCGGTCTCGTTGAGCGTGCGCTTCATCGTGACCAGCGGGATCGGCGCCACCGCGAGCAGCTCGTCGAGCCAGGTGCGCAGCTCGGCATCGAGCGCCTCGGGCGCGACCAGCGCATCGAGATAGCCCACGCGCAGCATCTCCTCGGCCTGGATCGCGCGCGAGGTCAGGAACAGCTTCTTGGCCGCGCCGAGCCCCAGCCGCGAGACCCAGCGGCGGATGCCGTGGCCGTAGTAGTGCAGGCCCAGGCGCGAGGCCGGCATGAACATGCGCATGCCCTGCACGCCGAGACGGAAGTCGCAGGCCAGCGCGAGGTCGGTGGCGCCGCCGTAGACCGGCCCGTGCAGCCGCGCGATGGTGACCGCGCGCGCGTTCTCGATCTCGTCGGTGAACTGCTCGAACAGGTTCTCGCCGGTGGCCGCGGCCTTGCCCAGGCGCGAGAGGTCGAAGCCCGAGCTGAAGCTCTTGCCCGTGCTCGCGAACACGATCACGCGCACCGCGGGATCGGCGTCGAGCTGGCGCAGGTAGCCGCGCAGCACCGGCAGGTCGTCGGGCTCGATGCGGTTGTGGCTGCCGGGCCGGCGCAGCGTGATGGTGGCGACGGCGCCGTCGATGGCGAGCAGCGGCGACGCGGCGGTGTCGGCCGCGGGGTCCTGGAGGGTCGTGGTCATGCGTGAAGGTCCTTGGAGAGGAAAAGAAAAAAGGAAAAGGGGCGGATCAATCGAAACGGAGTTGCTGCTCGCGGATCACCTGGCCCCACTTGCGGAAGTCGGTCGCGACCAGCTCGGCGGCCGCCTCGGGCGGGCCGGCCTCGATGTCGCTGCCCGTGGCCAGGAGGCGTTCGCGCACCGCGGGCGTCTGCAGGGCGGCGTTGAGCGCCGCGTTGAGCCGCCGCACCACGGACGCCGGCAGGCCCTTGGGCGCGGCGAGCACGAACCAGCCCTGCGCGTCGTAGCCCGGCAGGCCCTGCGCGGCCACGGTCTTCACGCCCGGCAGCGCCGGCACCTCGCGCGCCGAGGTCACGGCGATGGCGCGCGCCCGGCCGCCCTGCACCACCGGCACGGCGGGCGCGATGGTGGCGAACGAGACCGCGACCGCGCCGCCCATCAGGTCGTTCATGGCCGGCGCCGCGCCTTTGTAGGGCACGTGCATCAGGTCGCTGTGGCTCGCGGCCTTGAGCAGCTCGCCCGCCAGGTGGTGGATGGTGCCGTTGCCCGAGCTGGAATAGGCCAGCTGACCCGGCTGCGCGCGCGCCAGCGCCAGCAGTTCGGGCAGGGTGCGCGCGGGCACCGAGGGATTCACCAGCACCACCAGCGGCGACTTCGACACCACGCCCAGGTAGCTGAAGTCGCTGCGCGGGTCGTAGGGCACCTTGCGCGCGTTCGGGATGATGGTCAGCGGCGCGCCGTCGATCAGGCCCAGGGTGTAGCCGTCGGGCGCGGCGGTCTTGACGGCCTCGGCGCCGATCGCGCCGCCGGCGCCGGGCCTGTAGTCCACCACCACCGGCTGGCCCAGCGCCTTCTCCATCACCGGCGCGAGGTCGCGCGCCACCGCGTCGGCCGCGCCGCCGGGCGTGTAGCCGAGCACCAGCCGCAGCGGGCGGGTCGGCGACCAGCTTTCCTGCGCATGCAAAAATCCGGGCGCACCCAGCAGAAATGCAGAACCAGCCACCACGACCTTCCAAAGCAGACTTGAAAACACCACGCGTCTCCGTTTAAATATTTATAAACGATTTCAGTATATTTTCATATCACATCCGTATGCAACCCGGTAGAAGCCCCGTTGCCAGCCCGACGCTGGCCGAATCGATCCGCCTGTCGATCATCGAAAGCCTGGCCAGCGGCCTGCTGCAGCCCGGCCAGCCCATCGACGAGCGCGGACTCAGCGAGCGTTTCGAGGTCTCGCGCACCCCGATCCGCGAAGCCATCCTCCAGCTGGCGGCCCAGGGTTTCGTGGTGATGGAACCGCGCAGCGGCGCCTCGGTGCCACGGCTGTCGATCCAGCTGCTGCGCGAGCTGCTGGAGCTGCTCGGCGAGCTGGAAGGCGCGGCCGCCAAGTTCGCCGCCAAGCGCATGCGCCCGGCCGAGAAGAAGGCGCTGGAAGAGGCGCTGGCCGCCTGCGCCGAGGCCTCGGCGCGCGACGACGCGCTGGCCTACCGCGATGCCAACGACCATTTCCACGACCTGATCTACGCGGCCTGCCGCAACGAGACGCTGGTCGACCAGATCCGCGCGCTGCGCACCCGCTGCGCCGCCTACACCGCCAACCGCTTCGATTCGCCGGGCCGCATGCAGCGCTCGGCGCGCGAGCACGCGGCCATCACCGAGGCGCTGCTGCGCAGCGATCCGGCCGAGGCGCAGGCGGCGATGCTGGTCCACATCTCGATCGGCGGCAGCGACTTCGCGGAGTTCGTGAGCGGGTTGCCGCAAGACCTGTTGCATGCCTGACGAGGCCGGTGACGTCCTGCAACCAATCGGGCGCGAACTCGCGCGCCTGTGGCAAGCTCCCACCGCCATGCAAAGCCGCCGCTCCATGCCCTCCTCCCCGATCCGCCCTACCCGCCGCCGCGCGCTGGGTGTCCTGCTCGGCGCCTGTGCGCTCCAGGCGCCGTTCGCCGCCTTCGCGGGCTTCAATTTCTTCACCAGCGAATACACCGCGAGCCGCGACGAACTGCAGGCGCAGATCGCGCGCCGCTTCCCCGTGGCCGAGCGCTATGCCGAGCTGTTCACGGTCGGGCTGCGCGATCCGCAACTGGGCCTGGACGCGGGCACCAACCGCGCCGCGATCACCGCCACGCTGACCATCGCGAGCCCGCTGCTCGGCGGCGCGCCGGTGCAGGGCACGGTGGCGGTCAGCAGCGCGCTCAAGTACGACGCCGCCACGCGCGCGCTGCGGCTCGACCAGCCCAAGGCCGAGCGCATCGAGCTGCAGGGCCTGGGCGGGCGCGATGGCGAGTGGCTGCAGCGCGTGGGCGCGCTGGTGGCGCAGGAACTGCTGCAGGGCCAGCCGCTGCGCACCTTCAAGCCCGAGGAACTCACCGTCGGGCGCAAGACCTACGAGATCGGCGACATCACGGTGCTCGCCGACGGCATCAAGGTGCAACTCAAATGACACATCGCAGACGCACGCTCCTGCTCGCCCTGGGCGCCACGGCCGCGCTCGCCGCGGGCTGCACCGGCTTCGCGCCCACGCCGCGCACGCGCTTCGACCTCGAGGCCCACCGCGGCGGCCGCGGCCTCGCGCCCGAGAACACGCTGGCGGCCTTCTCCAACGCCATCGACCTCGGCGTGACCACGCTCGAGCTCGACATCGGCCTGAGCGCCGACGGCGTGGTGGTGGTGTCGCACGACACGGCCCTCAACCCCGACCACACGCGCGATGCCGCCGGCCAGTGGCTCGCGCCCGCGAACGGCCGCAGCGGGCCCACGATCCGCTCGCTCACGCTGGCGCAGCTGCAGGGCTACGACGTGGGCCGGCTCAATCCCTCGAGCAGCTATGGCCGCCAGTTCGCGCTGCAGCTGCCGCGCGACGGCGAACGCATTCCCACGCTCGAGGCGGTGTTCGACCTGGTGCGCGCGCGCGGCCCGGCCGCGGCCACCGTGCGC
>Ga0209902_101229_pt1 | contig 14220 bp, 9 predicted proteins | sample FECB27metaG_FD_188304 | JGI IMG/M metagenome (GOLD analysis project Ga0209902, IMG submission 188304) | Cyanobacterial communities from the Joint Genome Institute, California, USA - FECB-27 (SPAdes) (version 2) | ecosystem: Environmental > Aquatic > Thermal springs > Hot (42-90C) > Microbial mats ...
TCCGAGGAGGATTTGACCTCGACGAACAGGAATCCGCCGTTCCGGTAGAGAAGCAGATCGGAGGCCGATGCCGCCGAGACCGAAGAGGAGGCCGTCGCCCCGATCTCGACCTTGGCGGTGTTAGTGACCGCACCGACGCCTGTCGTCACCCCGCAGCCGATGTAGCAGATCTTGTCGAAGGGTGCGTCCGGGTTGACCTTGGCCAGCGCGATCTCGGGCAAGACGGTAAAGTTCGAAAAGGACGAGCAGCTCATGTAATGGTGGATCTTGTCCTTGCCGATCGAGAAGCGGCTAGTGCCGTCCGGCATCAAGCCCTGGCCCTGGGTGGCCCGGATGGCGGTTGGTCTTGGGCGACAGGTATGACGGGCAGGAATGGCACTCAGGCGTGGAGAGCGGGATGACGTGGTCGCCCCTCTACAACCTGGTTACGCCCTTGCCGACGTCAGCTACGACGCCTGCGCCCTCGTGCACGGGGATGGCCGGGAAGAGGCGTTGGAACTAGATTCATTTTGGCTCGGAACCATAGTCCCGGTGAGTCCATTTATTGACTCGCATAGGTGGTGTCGGAGTGTGAGTACTATGGTTGCGGCGCGGGCGAACTGGAAGGGCTTTATCAAGTTTGGAGAGGTTGTCTGCGCAGTGGCGCTTTACACGGCCGCCTCCTCATCCGAACGGATCGCCTTCAACACTCTTAATCGTGCAACTGGAAACCGTGTCCGACGCGAATTCGTCGACAGCGAAACCGGCAATCCGGTGGAGCGCGACGATGAGGTCAAAGGTTATGAGATTGAAAACGGCGATCATATCGTCCTCGAGCCTGAAGAGGTAGCAGCAGCGGTCCCAGAAAGCGACAAGACGCTAAAAATCGAGGCCTTCGTTCCTTGCAATGAAATCGACGACGTCTATTTCGACAAGCCCTACTACTTGGCGCCGGACAAAATGGGCGCCGATGGTTTCAAGCTGCTGCGCGACGGCATGCGACAGGCCAAGGTTGCCGCAATCGCGCGCGCCGTCCTGTTCCGCAGGCTACGCACGGTTCTGATTCGTGCCCATGGCAATGGCCTCATCGGGACGACGCTCAACTTCGACTATGAGGTGCGCTCTTCGAAAGAGGCCTTCGACGACATTCCGGCGATGAAAATCGAAGGCGAGATGCTGGAACTCGCCACACACATCATAAACACGAAAAAGGGCGAGTTCGACGCCAAGACTTTTGACGACCGTTATGACACGGCCGTCGCCGAACTGGTCAAGGCGAAGATCGAAGGCAAGGTTCTGCCGAAGAAGAAGGCACCACCAGCCTCGAAGCAGAGCGATCTCCTGCAGGCTCTGCGGGAGAGCGCTGGAAAAGCATCCTCGAAAAAGCCGAAACGTGCCGCGGCAAAGGCCGATGCCGGCGCTAAGCAACCGAGGCGTGTCGCTGCCAGCGCCAACCGCGCCGCCTGATTGGAGAACGTCATGGCTGTGCGCCCCTATTGGAAAGGCTACCTCAAGCTCTCGCTCGTGACTTGTCCCGTGCAGATGATGCCCGCGAGATCGGAAAGCGAAAAAGTCCGTTTCCACACGCTCAATCGCGAGACGCAAAATCGCGTCATCAGCCACTATGTCGATGCCGTGACGGGCAAGGAGGTCAAGGAGGAAGACGAGGTCAAGGGCTATCAGCGCGGCGAGAACGACTACATCATCCTCGAAGACGAGGAATTGGAAAACGTCGCCCTAGAAAGCACGAGGACCATCGATATCAATGTTTTCTCTCCACGCGATTCCATCGAGTGGATCTGGCTCGACTCGCCTTATTATCTGTCACCCAACGATCCGGTCGGCCAGGAGGCTTTCTCGGTCATCCGGGACGCCATGGTCGCGGAAAATATGGTGGGCATTTCGCGCCTGGTGATCTCACGGCGCGAGCGGGCAGTCATGCTCGAGCCTCGGGGAAAAGGAATCGTGCTGTGGACCCTGCGCTACGGCGACGAGGTGCGGGACGAGGAACCCTATTTCGGCGGGATCGATGACACGAAGTCCGACTCCGAGATGATGCCGCTCATCCAGCAGCTGATCAAGAAGCAGACCCGCCATTGGGACAGCGAGCTGGTATCCGATCCGGTGCAGGACAAGCTGCTGGAGATCATCAAGGCCAAGCGCAAGAAGACGAAGCGCCCGGCGAAAGCGAAGGCACCGAAGGCTACGCCCAACAACGTCATCAACATAATGGACGCCCTTCGCAAATCCGTCGAAGCCGAGAACAGGCCCGGCAAGCGCTAGCAAATTGAGGCATGCCTTGCGTGAAGTTCAGGACAATGCAGCGGTATCAACATGAGCGATCAACAGCCTTGATCACCCCCCCTGCTTCATTGATGACTTCGCCAGTTGCTTGATCGCCGCTTCCAGCGGCCGGTGGCCGTCATCATAGTCCTTCCAGGCCGTACTCTTGGCTAGTAACGCTGGCACGGTACGGAGCGTGAAGCGCTTTGGATCCAGGTCGGTCTTCACTTGGGTCCAGGTAAGTGGCATCGACACCGTCGCGCCGGGCCGCGCCCGGGGCGAAAGCGGCGATACTGCCGTCGCCATGCGATCGTTGCGGAGATAGTCGAGGAAGATCCGCCCGTGGCGTTGGTTTTTCGCCATCTTGGTCAGGTAGAGTTCGGGATTGTCGCGCGCCATTTGCTCGCATACATCGCGGGCGAAGCCCTTGGCCTCCGTCCACGTCAACTTGCTGCGCTTGGCGACCGCAAGCGGCGTGACGACGTGAAGCCCCTTTCCCCCGGTCGTCTTGCAAAAACTGACAAGCCCAAGATGTTCGAGGCGCTCGCGCATCTCCCGCGCGGCTTCGATGACCCTCGAGAAGGGAACATCTGGACCAGGATCGAGGTCGAAGACGAGCCGGCCTGGCACCTCCGGCTGCTGTGGCGCGCAATTCCAGGGGTGCAGCTCCAGCGCGCCGATTTGCGCCACAGCGGCGAGACCTTCGACACGGTCGATCTGGAGATAGGGTTTTTTGTCTCCAAACACCGTCACCAGTTCGAGAAGGTTGGAGGTTCCGGGCATGGCGTGGCGCTGAAAGAACTGTTCGCCGGCCATCCCGTCCGGCGCGCGGAGGATCGAGCACGGACGCCCCCTAATATGCTCGATCAGCCACGAGCCGACCGCTTGGTGATAACGGGCAAGATCTTCCTTGGTGACGGGTTTCCCGTCGTTGGCATCAGGCCAGAGCTGCTTGTCCGGGTTCGAGATCAGCACGCCCATGACATCGACCTTGCCGCCACGACGGGAAGATTTCGATGACGTGGGCGCGGCCGGCTGCGGGACCTCCGTGTTAGTCGGCGAAGCCGGTTTCTCGGCTTCCACCTCCGCTGCCGGCTTGTCCTCGCGCAAGGCCTTGAAGGCGGCCTGACGAACGAGGCCGTCGGAGGTCCAACCGGCAAACTCGATCTCCGCCACAAGCTCCGGCTTAACCCAGACCACACCGGGCTCCTTCTTCGGCGAGCCGATACCGCTAAAGGGTGACTTCGTCGTCTGGATCCCCTTCAGCTTAGGCAGCAACTCCTTGAGTTTTGCGGCACCGTAGCCCGTGCCGACGCGACCCACATAGACAAAGCTGTTGCTACGATTGACACCGACCAGAAGGGACCGGAATTTGCCAGCTGTCGTGGAATAGGCGCCGATGACCACCTCGTGACCAGCCCGGCACTTTGATTTCACCCACGTGTCCGTCCGGCCGGAGACATAGGGGGCATCGTTGCGCTTCGAGACGATCCCTTCCAGGTTCAACCGGCAGGCTGACCGCAGGACTGCCTCTCCGCCGGTCTCGAAATGCTCGACGAACCGAAGACGGGCGTCTTCGCCAGCGTCCGCAAGAAAATTCTGCAATCGCGCCTTTCGTTCGGCCAATGGCAGTGCGCGAAGGTCCTCACCGCCTTCGAACAAGAGATCGAAGGCGAAATACACAAGTGCGTCGGTTTTTCCTTCCGAAAGGGCCGCCTGTAGCGCCGCGAAATCCGGAGCCCCGGATTCGTCCAACGCGCATATCTCGCCATCGATGATCGCATCCGGCAGATTGGCGGCGGCTCGCGTGATCGAAGGATATTTCGACGTCCAGTCGAGGCCCTTGCGGGTCTTCAAGGTAGTCTCGCCGTCAATCACGCGCATCTGGATGCGATAGCCGTCGAACTTGATCTCGTGAATCCAACCGGTTGCCGACGGCGGCCGGGCCAAGGTCTCGCAAAGCTGTGGGGCAATGAAGTCGGGAAGATCGACGGCCATGACGGTGTCCGGCTTCTTTTTTCCGCGGGCTGTCCCCTTGCGTTCCTCGGCCGCGAGGCCGGTGCGGCTGTCCCAGACGGCATCGGCCTCGACTTTGTCATCCTGGAGCATGAAGGGTTTCGGCCTGCGCCCCTTGCCAGCCGCTATCACCTCCATCGTGCGACCGGAGGCGACTGAGCTATCCTTGTCCTCCAGGATCGCTGCGCCATTCTCGTCCACGGCGAATTCATCGCGATGCTTGATCAAAAGCCAGTTGGTGCGCTTGCCTCGTTCCCGGTCGTTTGCCATCCGGACCAGTACAAAGCTGCCCTGCAGCCGCTCACCCTTAAGGGTGAACTTGAAATCGCCCTTCGCCAGTGCTTCCTTGGGACTTCTCTTTCCTTCCGGCTCCCAGTAGCCGCGATCCCAAAGCATCACTGTGCCGCCCCCGTACTGGCCTTTCGGGATCGTGCCTTCGAAATCGCCATAGTCGAGCGGGTGATCTTCCACCTCGACGGCGAGGCGCTTGTCACCCGGATCGAGCGAGGGGCCACGGGTCACGGCCCAGGATTTGAAGACACCGTCGAGTTCAAGACGCAGATCGTAGTGCAGCCGCGTGGCGTCATGTTTCTGAATGACGAAGCGACGGCGGTTTGACGGCTTCACCGAAGCCTGGCCACTCGGCTCCTTCGTTTGGCGAAAATCACGCTTTGCCTTGTAGGTGGTGAGCTTGTCGTTCGCCATCGGCTTCCTCCGTCTAAGAAGACAATTCCCTCAACCAGGAATGTCACAGGGGATGAAGATGTTCCGCCTCACCACGAGCCGGGCTTAGAACCTTAGATATGCCGGTTGCGATAAAACCTGAACTCTCGCCGGCATGTTGCTGATTATTCCGAAACTGCAGAAACAAAAGGAGATGGGCCGCATGTCCAAACCATCGGAAAGGGCGGCTTTGGAACCGTGGTCCTGAAACGGGTTGCGCCGGAGGCCGTCGGCGGGCAGGGAAATCTTGACTACGGTCCCATGGGATTACCTGGAGCTTGGAAGCGCCGCTGGCAAGCCTCGACGGTTCTGCTGCCAATCATGCCTAGAAGCATCCGATGGGCATTCGTCACTCGATTCGCTTGATGCGGCCTTTGTCGAGCCGCAATACCCCGGGTGTCGCCGCCCTGCCTCACCGGCCAGCCACGTACAAAGACACACAACTCGACAGGCATGTCGGAACGACACATTCAGATCGGCAGTGCGGATTTTACCGTCCCGGCCATCAAAAAGCGCACAGCATGTCATCAGTCCACTATGACTGATAATGTTGGAATCGAGCCGCGCGCGTTCAATTGTCAAATGACTGGAAGTCATGGAGTATTTGCTAGGCAGATTGCCATGGCTGTGTTGCCCGGCGGTTCAAACATCGCGTTAGTCTGAGTCCGGTCTCAGACTGAGCTCCCTCAGAGTGATAGAAGGGCTGGCCGTCCGTGACGGGTTGAGATCGGAGGAGAGGCTTCCGATGCCGTCATGGAGATTGTGCCATGAACACCCAAATTCTCGATGCCGCTTGCCAGGTCAGTGGTGGCTTCAAAGTGGACGTGTCCCGCGGCGAGCGGATCACTCGCGTCTCGTCGGAATGGTTCTCGCGACCCGACGACGAGCGCTTCCTATCCCTGAACGAACTGGCCCGCACGGTTCGTGGGCGCGCCGAAAGCAGCCGCACTCGCACCGTCGAAAGTAAACGCATCAGGGTCGAGGCGAGTCGTAACGATCCGGAGCGGCTAACGCTCCTCCTCCCCGGGGTTGAAGCGCCTGTGTCCCCCACACACTGGAGCTTCGGACAATTGGCAAGCCTCGTCAGCGCACCCGCTGCCTATCTTCGCCAACTCCCCGCATCGTTGGCGGGCATCAATCTTCAGTATGGTCTCGCAACGCATCGCGAAGAGCAGGTAAAGACCTTGGAGGCGGGCGACGGCCGGATCGAACTCCGAGCCGTTACGGGCCCGGATTACGGCCGGATCTACGACCATGAACTGGTCGAAGCCGTCCAGCGCATCGCCGGCAACGGCACCGGCGACACCCGATGGAAGATTCCCGGAGTGCTCGACTGGTCAACCGGCGTTTACAATCCCAGGGTCGACATCACCAAGGACACCACAACGCTTTACGCCTCGGACCGCGACGTCTTCATCTTCCTGGTTGACGATCTCAATCCTATCGATGCAGGCAAGCTTCCGGATGGCTCGCCGGATCTCTATTTCCGTGGCTTTTATTGCTGGAACTCCGAAGTTGGCGCCAAGACGCTGGGAATAGCGAGCTTCTATCTCCGCGCTGTGTGCCAGAACCGCAACCTCTGGGGGGTCGAGGATTTCGAAGAGATCACCATCCGACACTCGAAATATGCCGCCTCCCGCTTTGCGCATGAGGCAGCGCCCGCCCTGCAGAATTTCGCCAACTCCTCGCCGGTACCCTTCATCAATGGCATCAAGGCATCGCGTGAACGGATCGTCGCGCGTAACGACGAAGACCGCTCTGAGTTCCTGCGCCGGCGCGGCTTCTCCAAGGCCGAGACTGCGAAGATCATAGACACTGTGCTGATCGAGGAAGGCCACCCGCCCGAGAGCATTTTCGATTTCGTGCAGGGCATCACCGCCGTCGCGCGCGACAAAACCCATCAGGACGCCCGCCTCGATATGGAGGCGAAGGCCAAGAAGATACTTGATCAAGCCGCCTGATCGTTTTTGCAATCCCGCAGCCAAGGTCGGCCATCCGGCCTTCCCCCTTTTGTGTCTTGCCGGTTCGCCGGCTGTGTGGTGCTGCCCTCCAGAGGAAGAGGGCGGCGCTTCGCTTCGTGACGGATTTCAGATCCGAGAGAGACGCTCTCGGGGTCCGTCGTGGAGAACCATCATGGCCAAAGCTGCCAAGAAGAAGTCTGCCGTCGCGACGATCGTCTTTTCGCGGTCGCGTGACATTCCGTTCAACAGGATATTCCTGTCGGACAGCAACGTTCGTGAGATCAATGTGGAGGAAGGCCTCGACGAACTCACCCATGACATCAACCGCCGCGAGGACATCGTTCAGGGTCTCAATGTCCGCGCCGTCATGGACGCCGACGGCAACGAGACCGGCGATTTCGAAACGCCGGCGGGTGGGCGCCGCTATAGGGCAATTGCGCGACTGGTGGAAGCCGGCCGCTTTCCTGCCGACGGTCTCGTCCCATGCCTCGTCAAAAAGGCCAACGCGAAGACGTCCGCCGTCGATGACTCGCTGGCGGAGAATACTGTGCGCCTCGCCCTGCATCCTCTCGACCAGTTCAAGGCGTTCAAGCGCATGCTCGAAAATGGAATGTCGAAAGAAGAAATCGCCGACGCCTATCGAACCACGCCGCGCTACATCGCCCAGCGTCTTCGCCTCGTCGCGGTGGCCCCATCCTTGCTCGAAGCGTATGCGCGCCAAGAAATAACGCTCGCGATGCTGGAGGCGTTCACCGTCAATCCCGATCATGCGCGTCAGGAGCAAGTCTGGGAGCGCATCTGCGGCTCCTGGCAGAAGGAGCCGTGGCAGATCCGCCGAATGTTGACCGACACGACGGTCCCAACGACTGACAAGCGTGCCCTCTGCATCGGCATCGATGCCTATAAGGCTGCCGGCGGTGTCGTCCTGCGAGATCTCTTCTCCGACGACAACAGCGGTTGGCTGGGGGATGTCCCCCTCCTCGACCGCCTCGTCGACGAGATGCTGCAAGGGACCGCAGACGAACTGGCCAAACAGGGCTGGAAGTGGATCGCAGCACACGTCGAACTTCCCTATGGCCACACCAACGGCCTGCGCAAGTTGAATGGCGTGACTGAGGCACTCACCGAAGAGGAGAGCGCAACCCGCGAAGCCCTGCGCAACGAACAGGAAGAACTCGAAGCCGAATACAGCAAAGCCGACGAATTGCCCGACGCCGTCGACCAGCGGCTTGCCGAAATCGAAACGGCACTCTCGGCCTTCGAGGACAGGCCCATGACGTTCGATCCCGCCGAGATCGCGCGCTCCGGTGTCTTCCTCAGCATCAGTCGGCAAGGCGAGCTTATTGTCGACCCTGGTTATGTCCGGCCAGAGGACGAGGTCCCGAGCGTTGCCGACAGCGAAAGCTGTGAAGACCCCAACGAGGACCATACGTTGCGGGACGTCGACCGCGACGGCATCCAACACACCGTCATCGCCATCAACGGCCAGCCCGTCGACAAGGAGGATGAGGATGACGAGGTCAGGCCCCTTCCCGAGCGCCTTGTCAGCGAACTCACCGCCCACCGTACACTCGCGTTGCAGAACGCGCTCGCCGACAATCCGCATGTCGCGATGACTGCGTTGCTGCATCGCATGGTGGTGGAGCGCTATCATTTTGCAGCTCCGACCGGGTGCCTGGAAGTCTCTGTACGCCAGACCTGCTTTCCGACGCAGGGTACCGACCTTAAGGACACGCCCTCGGCGAAGGCGATCATCGAACGCTATGACGCTTGGAGGTCAGACCTGCCTTCTGACGAAAGCGCACTCTGGGACTGGATCGCCGCGCTCGATGATACGAGCCGGATGGCCCTTCTCGCCCACTGCGTCAGCTACGGTGTCACTGCGGTCCATGAGCGCCCAAACCCGTATGGCGGCTCCGGCCTGACCCAGCACAGCCTCAATTGCCGTCTCGCCGGAGCCGATCGGCTCGCGCGCGCGACCGGGTTCGACATGGCGACGGACGCCCATTGGAGGCCGACCGTCAATAACTATCTCGGCCGAGTCACCAAGGCGCGCATCCTTGAAGCCGTGCGCGAAGGCGCAGGTGAGCGCGCCGCCTCGCTCATCCAGCATTTGAAGAAGGGCGACATGGCGCAAGAAGCTGAACGTCTGCTCAGCGATGCGGGGTGGCTGCCCGAACCGTTGCAACTCCTCGCCGCGACAGACGTCGAAGAAGTGGCGGCAGACGGCGGCGCAACGGCTACAGACGAAACTGGTGCCATGCATGACAATGATGCCGAAGAGGTTCCTCCCATCGCGGCCGAATGAAGCCACCCTGCCCGTATATCTGGCCCGCCGGCGACGGCGGGCCAAATTTCTTGAGGTCCATCATGGCTGAGACACCACGCGATCTCGCTACTCGCTTAGCAAACCGCGCCGAGGCGGTGTGCCGGCACTATCTATCAAATGGACATCGTCAAGGTCGCTACTGGCTTGTTGGTGATGTCCGAAACACGCCTGGCCGCTCGATGTTCGTCCGTCTGAAGGAACCGGGATCAGGAAAAGGAGCTGCGGGAAAATGGACAGATGCCGCGACTGGCGAGCATGGTGATTTGCTCGACGTCATCCGCGAAAGTCTTTGTCTCTTCGACTTCAGGGACGTTTCCGAGGAGGCAAGGTCCTTCCTCTCCATGCCATATCCTGAACCGGGCAACTGGCTCGGCGGTCAAGTGCCAGCACCGAGGGGATCGACAGAGTCCGCACGCCGCCTCCTTGCCATCACGCAGCCTATCGAACGGACCCTCGTCGAGGAATATTTGCGCAATCGCGGCATTACGGCTCTGCGTGTAACCGGTGATCTGCGCTATCACCCCCGCTGCTACTACCGCGCAGACGACACCGCTCCGACCGAAACCTGGCCTGCGATGATCGCTGCCGTCACCGACCTTTTCGGCGGGCTTACGGGTGCGCACCGCACATGGCTTGATCCCAGTGGCTTCACCCAAGCCAATCTCGGCCGAGCGCCTATTTCCACCCCCCGGCGTGCCATGGGCAGCCTGCTCGGTCACGCAGTCCGTTTCGGCGCAAGCAGCGATGTGATGGTGGCCGGCGAAGGCATCGAAACGACACTGTCAGTCCGATCTGCCATGCCTCTTGTGCCTTCGATGGCGGCGCTTTCGGCCGCACACCTATCTGCGATCCTGTTTCCGAACACTCTGCGCAGGCTCTACATCGCACGCGACAAAGATCCAGCAGGCGACAAAGCGATGGCAACACTGCTCGAGCGCACCGCTGCGGTCGGGATCGAGGCGATCATGCTCACGCCGCGGCTTGGCGATTTCAACGAAGATCTCAGAATGCTCGGTCCCGACGCATTGACCGCGAGGTTGAAGCTGCAGGTCGCTCCGCAGGACATCGACCGTTTCATGTCGTCGGCCGTTTGATCGGCAGGGGATCGAGGGCAGCGCCGCAGTATCGTGCGCTCTCGCGTGAAGGAGGCCAGCCTTCAACGCTTCGCGGCCACAGCCACGGCCTTCAAGAGGGCGATCGGCCGTCAGCCGTGCCGGACAGGCAATGGCGTCGTCCGACGATTTTCCGGCGCGCCTCGACGAGGCGCTTTCCATCGCGAAACAAAATCGCCGGCCGTCGCCATCCTCCACTGCGTTCCGGCCTTCCGCTGCGCTCCAGGTGCAGGTCCATCCCGGCCGACGCCTTCGTCGCCAAGAAGGCCGCGCTGGGTGTGGCTACGAGCGAAGGAAGACCTCCATGACCGAAGAGCACGACACGGCGAACGAACCGCACCACACCTCCCCGACCGAACATGTCCTCCAGGAACTCCAGCTTTACGGCTACCGCCCTTTCGAGGATGAACCTGACCCACGCCCACTTCCCGAAGGCCACGTTGTCTCTGGCAGCATTGCCGACATCTTCGACGCCCTCGTGGTGGCACTTTCTGATACCCGCCTCGAACCTGACCTCGAAGAACTACTCTGGGGTACGGTCAATCTCTTTCACCGCGCAGTCGGCCGAATTGAACGCGAGCTCGACGACAACGAAGTCGCCCAGCATCGCCTCCAGCGCGAACAGGACGGGTCCGAGGTGAAATCGGTCGAACTCGAACGCCTGACAGCACAGGGTCAAACCGTTCTAGAGAGGCGCAATGTTTTCGAGCTGATGCGCGACCAGGCAGCCGAACACTTCGAACGCTCTACCCACTCGATCTGGCGGCCGCGCACTGGCTCGATGGTCAACCATCGCCACCTTACCGCAGCACTCATCGACAGCCGGGACTTCCTTGCCGCCAGGCGACGCGTCGAGAACGACACACTCCTGCCGCCCGGACCCAAAATTGCCTTCACCGGTGGACTCGACTTCAATGACCATCGCCTGATCTGGGCTAAGCTCGACCAGGTCCATGCGAAGCACTGTGACATGGTGCTGTTGCATGGCGGAAGCCCGAAAGGCGCCGAACTTATCGCCGCCAAATGGGCAAGCCATCGCAAGGTTCCGCAGATCGCCTTCAAGCCCGACTGGACCAAGCATGCCAAGGCTGCGCCGTTCAGACGCAACGACGCAATGCTCGAGGCGATGCCGATCGGCGTGATCTGGTTCCCCGGCACCGGAATTCAGGACAATCTCGCAGACAAGGCTCGCAAGCTCGGCATACCCGTCATGAGATCCGGCGCCGCATGAGCGCCGTTCTTAGCTTCCCGGTTACAAGACCAGTCCCATCTTGTTAGCCGCTCGAGTGGCGAGCTTCTTGGCCCCGCTATCATTTGGATGAATCTCATCATGCCAAAGTCGGCCGATGGTGTTTCGGAAATCCACGACCAGCGCACGCCCTCCGCTGCCATTGGCAACGCTTAGTAGCGCATCATAGAAACGGTCAACCAGGACTCTGACTATGTCGCGCGGCAAGCGCGTAGTCGTGTCAAACCCCAACTCTTCAAACCTTCGCCCGAGATAGTGCCCCCCGGGTTTAGGGATGGAATAGTCGTATCCATGCATGACAAGCTTGGTACGCTTGGGCGCACTCCAAGTTATCGTCTCGCGAAGAACGGTGCGATAATCGCGGGCTACTCCACGCAGAAAGTAGTCGAACTCATCCTTGACATAGGTTTTGGCGTCTTTGGAGCCGCCCCCTTCGCTATATGGGCGCACAAAATTCTTCATGGCGTCGCCGCCAAAGAAGTCGACCCCGCCACCCGAAAAGACGAAGAAATCGAACGTTCCGGCGCTCAGCGGCTGCTTGTACTGCTTAGCCCCGAAGGTCTCTCGAAACGTATCTCCAGGCCAGCCAATATTGTTCACATAGTATTTTTTGGCGATCACATCGACAAAGGTGTCAGGCTGCCCTGGGATGTATGTAAGTATATTCACCCATGAATCTCCCTCAGCCAATATCCTCTTCTTGGTCGAGTAGGCTCGATCAGGCTTGTCACTGAATGCCCTCTCAAAAATGGCCTGATCAGAAGCATCTTGATGCTCTTTGCGGACATCCTTCTTGCGTCGGATCGTCAACATGAATGCGTGATCTGGGTGTGGAACTACCTCTATCCCGGATGCGATTATCTTCGAACGCTCTTCGTCATAAGCAGCCATCGTGTATCCCCCACATTGTGAAAATCACGGCAAGTATATTGTCTGCAAATATTCGGAATGTGAAGCACCCATTAGGAACCGATCTGCACGTTGCTTGGCGACGGCGCCGGTTTAACGGTACGGTGGGCACAACACTCTGGGCAAGGCGTCACCACCCTTCATCGTCATGGGTTGCGCAACGAGCAGCATAGAATTGCTGCCATCAGCTAAAGTTCTGAAAGTGTCGCCTCACCGGGCGTTCTCGGCCATGTCGAGCGACGAAGCAGCAGCAGCCATAGTCCCCGGAGACTCGAGTGATGTTGGCCCGCGGCGCGAATGCATTTGACAAAGCTCTGAGACGGCCAGACTTGCAGAGTTTCGAACGATGCGCGCGGCGCGCACTGTTGGCAGAGCCATCACGATGGCACGAGGTTCCCAGAGGCACCCCCTTGATCCATCACCCTGACGCGCAGCAAAGCGGTCTCATCGATGGGTGCTTTTGCCTGGGGCCGGCTTCGCCTGATCGCCTTCGGCGCAATGGCTTATCGCGACTTTCTTCCCCTGCCGCTACGCGCCATTCCTCGCGGGCAACAAAGTCGCGCCAGCGCCATCCTCCGCTTACGCTTCTGCCCCATGGGTGCGCCGTCGATCGCCTCCAGCCTGTTGATCACCATCGAGACCGCAATGGTGCGGGCTCGAAACAGACTGGATCAAGGAGAACTACCATGGCTACCATCGGCACCTTCAAGAAGTCCGCCAACAACGAGTTCACCGGCGAAATCGTCACCCTCAGCGTTCAGGCCCGCAGCGTCCGCATCGTCCCCGAAACCCGCGCCACCGGCGACAACGCTCCCAGCCACCGGGTCTTCGTCGGCCGCGCCGACATCGGCGCCGCCTGGACCAAGCGCTCCAACGAGGGTCGCGACTATCTCGGCCTCAAGCTCGATGATCCGAGCTTCAATGCGCCCATCTTCGCCAATCTCTTCAACGACGAGGACGGTGACGGTTACAGCCTCATCTGGTCTCGCCCAGGTCGCCGCAAAGGCGAGTAAGCCCCGTCAAGCCCCGCCCGGATAATCCGGGCGGGTGCTTTTCGCTCAAAACAGCTGATGGCCGGTCGCCTGGCGTCGAAGACGACGAATGCCGGCAGTTTCCCGCTACCAATCAGCAACAAACGTTTTCAGAAGTTCGGACACGTCACAAGATAAGACGATTTCCGTCCCCAACCGTCCGGCGAAAGAGCAACCAGAACTCTCAAAACCACAGCGGCGATAAAGCCGGAGCGCGCTGGAATTTTCCTCGTTTACGCTCAACGTTAAAGCGGAGCTCTCTGGACGATGCACAGCGATCCACACCGCGGCAAGTGCGATAGCCGCGGTGCCAAAGCCCCTCCCCTGTGCCTTGTGGCTGATGCGGAAGTTGTGCAGGCTGATTGCACCAGGTTTTGCCCAGTAGGGCAACGCGGGTCCCTCGCGCAGCATCAGGAACCCCACTGTCACGCATTCCACCGTCACGAGGAATGGATGGCACGAACTTGGTTCGGGCCGCCTCCTCAGCCTCTCGTAGATCATCACCATTCCGCCGCCAGCGAGATCTTCGTCGTGTTCATCCAGTTCGATGCCTGTCACCGAAGCAATCTCATCGATCTGGAGCAGTTTGAGAGCGATCTTCATGCGCCCGCACCGGCCAGCGCGCTCG
>Ga0209902_101230_pt1 | contig 14185 bp, 8 predicted proteins | sample FECB27metaG_FD_188304 | JGI IMG/M metagenome (GOLD analysis project Ga0209902, IMG submission 188304) | Cyanobacterial communities from the Joint Genome Institute, California, USA - FECB-27 (SPAdes) (version 2) | ecosystem: Environmental > Aquatic > Thermal springs > Hot (42-90C) > Microbial mats ...
AACGCGTTTCGCGGCGCGTTGATCGAGGCGCGCGTCGAAAGCCTGATGACGCAGGGCGGCATCATCGCCGGCGCCATCGCCTCTTCGGCGACGGTTGAAACCGACGCCATCAGGATCGACCCGGAAAAGCTGCTCGAGCTGCAGGCCGGCGAGAGCCTTGGCCCCGGCACCGACCAGCTCGACAGCCTTGACTTCCCGATCAACCCGGAGCGCGTTGCGCCTCTTCTACGCCGGGTAATCTCGCCGACCCGCACCCGCGCCCGCATCTACGACCGCGACGCCAACCTTTTGCTCGACTCTCGCCACCAGATCCTGCGCTACGACCTGCCGCCGGTGGAGGAAGAAGAGCCGACGCTGATCGAGCGGGCGCAGAAGTTCATCTTCGACTTCTTCGTCGACAGCTCGCTGCCCGTCTACAAGGAACAGCCCGGCGGCAATGGTGCTGCGTTCCCGGAAGTCGTCCAGGCTCTGACCGGTGGCCCGGCAACCATCGTGCGCGTCAGCGAGCAGGGCGAGCAGATCGTCTCCGTCGCCGTTCCGATCCAGCGTTTCCGCGCCGTGCTCGGCGTGTTGATGCTGTCGACCGAAGGCGGCGACATCGACAAGATCGTCGCCGCCGAGCAAAAGGCCATCCTGCGCGTCTTCGGAGTCGCGGCCCTCGTCACCGCCATCCTTTCGATGGTGCTGGCCTCAACGATCGCAACGCCCCTGCGCCGCCTGTCGGCCGCCGCCAACCGCGTGCGGCGCGGTGGCAAGAACCGCGAGGAGATCCCTGATTTCTCCGACCGTCAGGACGAGATCGGCAATCTGTCGGTCGCAGTACGCGACATGACCAACGCGCTTTATGCCCGCATCGAGGCGATCGAGAGTTTCGCCGCCGACGTCAGCCACGAGCTCAAGAACCCGCTGACCTCGCTACGTAGCGCCGTCGAGACCTTGCCGCTGGCCAAGAACGAAAGCTCGCGGGCGCGCCTGATGGAGGTCATCCAGCACGACGTGCGCCGGCTCGACCGGCTGATCACCGACATTTCCGACGCCTCGCGCCTCGATGCCGAACTGGCCCGCGAAGATGCGAGCAAGGTCGACCTCAAGAAGTTCATCGGCGATCTGGTCTCGGTGTCGCGTGAGACTGGCCGCCACAAGAAGCCGGTCGAGATCGAGTTCATGCCCGCCAAGCTGCCGGCCGGCGTAAAGAACTACAATGTCGCCGGCCATGACCTGCGTATCGGCCAGGTCATCACCAACCTGATCGAGAACGCGCGTTCCTTCGTGCCCGACGAGCATGGTCACATCGCCATTTCGCTGGCGCGGGTCGGCAAGTTCAACGTCATTACCGTCGAGGACAATGGTCCCGGCATCCGCGCCGAGAACATCGACCGTATCTTCGAGCGCTTCTACACCGACAGGCCCGCAGGCGAAGCCTTCGGCCAAAATTCCGGCCTCGGCCTGTCGATCAGCCGCCAGATCGTCGAAGCCCATGGCGGCACGCTGACGGCCGAGAACGTCACCGGCACCAAGCCGGGCGAGCTCAAGGGCGCCCGTTTCATCGTCGCCTTCCCGGCCGAAAGCTGATCCGTGACGCCGGCCAACATGCATGCGACGGCGGTTGTGCTCGGCGAGTACGGTGTGTTGATTGCCGGGCCGTCGGGTTCGGGCAAATCGTCACTGGCCTTGGCACTGGTCGACAGATTCCGTGCCGGTGGCCGTTTCGCTCGACTGGTTTCCGATGACCAGATGTTCCTTTCGGCCCATCAGGGCCGGCTCGTTTGCCATGCGCCATCTACGATCGCTGGTCTTGTCGAAATCAGGGGGCTGGGGCCCGTTCCCGCCGAATACGAGGCCGCGACGGCGGTCGACCTGCTTGTCAGGCTGGTTCCGGCCAATGAGGTCGAGCGATTGCCAGAGGAAGCAAGCGAGCTTCTCCTGGGTTGCAAGGTGCCTAGGATGATGCTCGCGGAGCGCGAGATCGTTGTGGCCACACCCTTGGTGCTCGCCGCGCTTGGCGCCCGGTTTCCGACCTGAGGCTGCCCAACATTTTTGCTGCATTGCGTCAAAATGGCATGTCGTGCCGTAAATTGGGGCTTGTAAACGCCCTCGCCGTCGACAAGATAGCGCTCCCGCCCTCCGCGAAGGCGGCAAAAATACTGCGCGGCTGTGAAAGTGCCATGACGGGAGCCATGACAGAATGATCGGACTCGTGCTTGTAACGCACGGTCAACTGGCTGAAGAGTTCCGCCACGCGGTGGAACACGTCGTCGGACCGCAGGATAATTTCGAGACCGTTTCAATCGGCGCCGACGACGATATGGCGCAGCGCCGCAGCGACATCATCAATGCGGTTGCCCGCGCTGACACCGGTACCGGCGTCGTCGTCTTGACCGACATGTTCGGCGGCACGCCGTCGAATCTCGCCATCTCGGTGATGGAAGCCGGTCGTGTCGAGGTCATCGCCGGCATGAACCTGCCGATGCTGATCAAGCTGACCAGCGTGCGCAAGGCCGACAACATGCCGGGCGCCCTCGACGAAGCGCAGGCGGCAGGGCGCAAATACATCAATGTTGCAAGTCAGGTGCTGAGCGGCAAATGAGCGGCATGCCCTACTCGCCCGAGAAGGGCCACGTCATCCGCGACCTCGCCATCGTCAACCAGCGCGGTCTGCATGCGCGCGCTTCGGCGAAGTTCGTCCAGATCGCCGGCGAGTTCCAGGCCTCGATCAGCGTCGAAAAGGACGGCATTTCGGTCGGCGGTACCTCGATCATGGGCCTGATGATGCTGGCTGCCAGCCCCGGCTGCACGATCCGCGTGACCGCGAGCGGACCCGAGGCCGACCAGGCGATGGAAGCACTTGCGACACTCGTCGCCGCCCGCTTCGGCGAGGAGTGCTGATCGCCGGGCATCTGCCTAGTGACATGCACGAATAAAGATTTCTTTATGTCCCATTGTCGATGACGGCCTGATCTGGTAGTCAGGCCGATCTTTCGCGCGCCCTTTCAAGCCTCCCGCTTTGGCGCGCAGCAAACAGGAATCGGAGCAAGCCATGACGGGTAGCAAGGATTATCTGGTCGCCGACATTTCGCTCGCCGGCTGGGGTCGCAAGGAAATCGAGATCGCCGAAACCGAAATGCCGGGCCTGATGGCCTGCCGCGAGGAATTCGGTGAAGCCAAGCCGCTCAAGGGCGCGCGCATTTCCGGCTCGCTGCACATGACCATTCAGACCGCTGTGCTGATCGAGACGCTGAAGGAACTCGGCGCCGACATCCGCTGGGCCTCGTGCAACATCTTCTCGACGCAGGACCACGCGGCCGCAGCGATTGCCGAAGCTGGCATCCCGGTCTTCGCCGTCAAGGGCGAGACGCTCGAGGAATACTGGCAGTACACCGACCAGATCTTCCAGTGGACCGACGGCGGCGCCACCAACATGATCCTCGACGATGGCGGCGACGCCACCATGTACATCCTGATCGGCGCCCGCGCCGAAGCCGGCGAGAACGTGCTGTCCAACCCGGGCAGCGAAGAGGAAGAAATCCTGTTCGCCCAGATCAAGAAGCGCATGGCTGAAACGCCGGGCTTCTTCGCCAAGCACAAGGCCGCCATCCGTGGCGTCACCGAAGAGACCACGACCGGCGTCAACCGTCTCTACCAGCTGCAGAAGAAGGGCCTGCTGCCCTTCCCGGCGATCAACGTCAACGACTCCGTCACCAAGTCGAAGTTCGACAACAAGTACGGCTGCAAGGAATCGCTGGTCGATGGTATCCGCCGTGGCACCGACGTCATGATGGCCGGCAAGGTCGCCGTCGTCTGCGGTTACGGCGACGTCGGCAAGGGCTCGGCTGCCTCGCTCCAGGGCGCTGGCGCCCGCGTCAAGGTCACCGAAGTCGACCCGATCTGCGCGCTGCAGGCCGCAATGGACGGCTTTGAAGTCGTCACGCTTGAGGATGCTGCTCCGACCGCCGATATTGTCATCACCACGACCGGCAACAAGGACGTCATCACCCTCGATCACATGCGCCTGATGAAGGACATGGTCATCGTCGGCAACATCGGCCACTTCGACAACGAGATCCAGGTCGCCGCTCTGCGCAACCTGAAGTGGACCAACGTCAAGCCGCAGGTCGACATGATCACCTTCCCGGGTGGCAAGCGCATGATCCTGCTGTCGGAAGGCCGTCTGCTCAACCTCGGCAACGCGACCGGCCATCCGAGCTTCGTCATGTCGGCGTCTTTCACCAACCAGACGCTGGCCCAGATCGAACTCTGGACCAAGCCCGGCCAGTACAAGAACGAGGTCTACGTGCTGCCCAAGCACCTCGACGAGAAGGTTGCCCGCCTGCATCTCGACAAGCTCGGCGCCAAGCTGACCACGCTGAGCGATGAGCAGGCCACCTATATCGGCGTCACGCCGAAGGGTCCGTTCAAGCCGGAACACTACCGCTATTAACCATAGCGAATAAACATACCACATATTGAAGCCGGGCGATTGACTTTCGCCCGGCTTCTCTTTTTGGGCAATCGCCTTCTTCACGGCGATTCGCCTACCGGGTATTGTGACGTGATTCGTCACGCGCCCGTCCTCGGCGGGACTTTGGGGGCGCTTCAGGGCGGTCTTGCATTCAGGCGGCGGAGAGGAACAAGACATGCCGGGGGAATACCCGCTTCCAGCGGGACAGGCCGTTTCCGGCGGCCACCAGGATTCGCAGATGGCCCGTTCCAGCGGCAGGTGGCAGACCATGCGTCGGCTCGGCGGCCGCGCAGCTGTCGTCCTGCTTGGCGCTACCGCTCTTTGCACGCCTTTCGGCTTTGCCCATGCCCAGCAGGCATCTGTTGCCGGCCTGCCCGTGAGCACCGCTGAAGTCATCCAGCTTGCCATGTTCGTCGGCGTGATGGGTGCTGCCCTGATCTCCGCCATCGCGCTGATCCGCGAAAAGGGCCGCATCAGCGCCGAGAACGTCGAGCTGCGCGGCCGCGTCGCCGACCTCAATGCTTCGCTGCAGCGTTCCGAGGCTTTGCTCAATCTGCGCGACCAGCGCGTCATCGTCTGGGCCAACGAAAACAAGAAGCCCGAGCTTGTCGGCTCGCTGCCGATCGAGACCGGGGCGCCTGATGACCGCGCCGCCTTCCTCGGCTTCGGCCGCTGGCTGATGCCGCGTTCGGCTGCGGCACTTGAAAACGCCATCGCTGCCTTGCGCGACAAGGGCACGGCGTTCGAATTGATTGCCGAGACCCATGCCAATGCCGCGCTTGAGGTCCATGGCCGCAAGAGTGGCGCGCATGTCATCGTCCGCTTTGTCTCGATTTCCGAGGCGCAGCGCGGCCAGGCGCGGCTGAAGCTCGAAAACCAGCGCCTCGGCGCCGAATACGAGACGCTGATCGGCCTGATGGACGCCATCGACATGCCGTTCTGGATGCGCGATGCCGATAACCGCCTGAAATGGGTCAACAAGGCCTTCGCCAAGGCCGTCGAGGCGGTGGATTCGTCCGCCGCCATCCGCGACGGCAAGGAATTCCTCGGCACGCAGTCGCGCGAGGCGATCGCCCAGCAGCACCAGACGCGGCCCCTGTTCCAGCAGACGCTTTCGACCGTCATCGACGGCGACCGCAAGATGTTTGCCGTTACCGACCTCGTCGGCAAGGAAGGCTCGGCCGGCATCGCCGCCGACATGAGCGCGGCCGACGCCATTCGCGAGGAATACAGCCAGGTCGTGCGAAGCCACGCCGACACGCTCGACCAGGTTGCCACCGCCGTCGCCACCTTCGACGCCGGACAGAAGCTGCGCTTCTACAACAACGCCTTCCAGAAGCTATGGGATCTCGACGCCGGCTACATCTCGAGCGCGCCCGACAATGCGCTGCTGCTCGACCGCCTGCGCAGCGAGCGCAAGCTGCCCGAGCAGCAGGAATGGCGCCGCTGGAAGGAGAACCTGCTGTCGGCCTATCGTGCCGTCGATCCGCAGGAGCATCTCTGGCACCTGCCCGACGGCCGCACCATCCGTGTGGTTGCCAATCCGCAGCCCAAGGGCGGCGTCACCTGGGTGTTCGAGAACCTGACCGAAAGGATCGATCTCGAAAGCCGCTACACGACAGCCGTGCGTGTGCAGGGTGAAACCCTCGACAACCTGGCCGAAGGCGTCGTCGTCTTCGGGCCTGATGGTCGTATCCGCCTGTTCAATCCCGCTTTCGGCCTGCTCTGGGGCGTCTCGCCTGAAGCGCTGCGGCAGAGCACGCATATCTCGGCCATCCGCGCCGAATGCGACACCCGTGCCGACAACAGCCCGTGGGGCGATTTCGTCTCCGCCGTCACCGGCTTTGACGAGCGCAGCGACCGTCACGGCCAGACCGAGCTCAAGAACGGCTCGGTGCTGCAGCATGCCGTCATTCACCTGCCCAACGGCCAGGTGATGCTGACCTTCGTCGACGTCACCGACAGCGTCAATGTCGAGCGCGCGCTGAAGGATAAGAACGAGGCGCTGCAGCGTGCCGACCAGATCAAGAACGAGTTCGTCCAGCACGTGTCCTACGAGCTGCGCTCGCCGCTGACCAATATCATCGGCTTTACCGAGCTGTTGTCGCTGCCCGGCACCGGGCCGCTGTCGCCGCGCCAGCGCGAATATGTCGAGCATATCGGCTCGTCTTCGGGCGTGCTGTTGACCATCGTCAACGACATCCTCGACCTCGCCACCGTCGACGCCGGCATCATGCAGCTCGACATCTCCGAGGTGCATGTCCACCGCGCCATCGAGGCAGCCGCAGAGCTGGTCGCCGACCGGCTGGAGGAGCACTCCATCAAGCTCGCCATCGAGGTCAAGAGCGCGCCCAAGAGCTTCAACGGCGACGAAACCCGCGTGCGCCAGATCCTCTACAATCTGCTCAGCAACGCGGTGAATTATGCGCCGGCTGCGAGCACCATCACGCTTGCCTGCCGCCAGCGCGCCGAGGGCATTGAATTCTCCGTCCATGATGACGGCCCGGGCGTGCCTCCCGAAGTGCTCGACACCATGTTCCAGCGCTTCGAATCCCGCGTCAACGGCGGCCGCAAGCGCGGCGCCGGCCTCGGCTTGTCGATCGTCAAGAGTTTCGTCGAGCTGCATGGCGGCACTGTCCGCATCGACAGCGGCAAGGATCTTGGCACCACGGTCATCTGCCTGTTCCCAGACGTGCCTGCCGGCGTCCGGGTCGCGGCGGAGTAGCACGTTTGACGACGGCCAGATCGCTGGAACGATTCCTGCCCGACGAGGCCGCCACCACGCAGCTGGGCGAGGACCTTGCCATGGCCGTGCGGCCAGGCGATGTGTTCCTGCTCGATGGCGACCTTGGCGCCGGCAAATCGACTCTGGCGCGCGGCCTGATCCGCGCCCTGGCCGGTGATCCCGTGCATGAGGTGCCGAGCCCGACTTTCACGTTGGTTCAGAGCTACGACACGCCAGTCCCTGTCCATCACTTCGACCTCTATCGCCTGTCGTCGTCGGAAGAGCTGGAAGAGCTTGGTTTTGACGAGGCGGTGAACTCGGGCGTGGCGCTGGTCGAATGGCCGGAGCGCGCCACTGATGCCATGCCGGCAACCAGCCTGCGCATCGCGTTCCAGCATGAAGGCGATGGCCGTCGCATCACGATTACAGGCGATGGCCCGGCCCTCGACCGCATTGGCCGTTCGCTCGCCATGCGCGACTTCCTCGTGGCTTCAGCTTGGGGCGACGCCCATCGCACTCGTTTCATCGGCGACGCTTCGGCGCGGTCCTATGAGACGGTGACGCTGGAAGGCCATGCGCCGCTGGTGCTGATGAACTCGCCGCGCCTGGTGCTCGGCCCGCCTGTCCACGACGGCAAGCCCTATGCCGAGATTGCGCACACCGCCCAGACCGTCGCTGCCTTCGCCGCCATCGACAGGGCTTTGGCGGCGGGTGGCGTCACCGTGCCCGGCATAGTCGCCCAGGACCTCGACCAGGGCTTCCTGTTGCTCGAACATCTCGGCTCAGGCGCTTTCCTCGATCCCGCGGGCAAGCCTTTCGCCGAGCGCTACGCCGCAGCGGCCGAACTGCTGGCGATGATTCACGGGAAACACTGGGGTGACCGGCTCGAGGCAGCATCAGGCGTGATCCACCAGGTGCCGCCCTTCGATCGCGATGCGCTGATGATCGAGGTCGACCTCCTGCCTGCCTGGTACGTGCCGGCAGTCACTGGCGCGCCGGCCTCGGATGCGCTGCGCGACGGTTACCATGCCGCCTGGAACGCCGTCTTCGACCGCCTTGCCGACAAGCAGTATGGTCTGGTGCTTCGCGACTATCATTCGCCCAACATCATCTGGCGCGGCGATCGCCAGGGCCACGACCGGCTCGGCATCGTCGACTTCCAGGACGCGCTGATCGGCCCGGTTGCCTATGACGTCGCCTCGCTGGCCATGGATGCGCGGGTGACCCTGTCGCCCCACATCGAGCGCAGCACCGTCGATGCCTATGTCGCCGCTCGTCATGCCGCAGGCAGCTTCGACGAGGCGGCGTTCCGCGAGGCCTACGCCATCATGGCAGCACAGCGGAACTCGAAGATCCTCGGCATTTTCGTCCGCCTCGACCGGCGCGATGGCAAGCCGCAATATCTCAGGCACCTGCCGCGCATCAGGGACTATCTGCACCGCGCGCTCTCTCACCCGGCACTCGCGGAACTGCGCGACTTCTACCGCGACAACCGCCTGCTCGAGGAGTTCTGACGGTGAGCGGAGCATCCACCATTCCTTCCGTCGCCATGGTTCTCGCCGCCGGCCTGGGCAAGCGCATGCGGCCGATCACCGACACGATCCCCAAGCCGCTGGTGCGCATATCGGGCAAGACCCTGCTAGACTGGGGCCTCGACAGCCTCGGCGAGGCGGGCGTCGAACGGGCCGTCGTCAACGTCCACTATCTGCCCGACCAGATCGTCGAGCATGTGGCTTCCCGCCAGGCGCCGCGCATCGAAATCTCCGACGAGCGCGACGGGCTGCTCGATTCCGCCGGCGGCATCGTCAGGGCGCTGCCCCTGCTTGGCACGGCGCCGTTCTACATCGTCAACGCCGATACCTTCTGGATCGACGAGGGTGTGCCCAACCTGACCCGCCTCGCCCTTGCCTGGGATGCCGGGCGCATGGATATTCTCCTGATGCTGGCGGACCTCGAACAGGCGACCGGACACTCCGGTAGCACCGATTTTCTCGTCGCCTCGGACGGGACGTTGAGCCGTGCCAAGGGCGCACCCGAAGGGCTGATCTATGCCGGGGCGGCGATCGTCCACCCGCGCCTGTTCGACGAAGCCACCGAGACCCCGCGCTCGCTTAACCGCTACTTCGACGAAGCCATCACGACGGGCCGGCTCCATGGCATGCGCATGTCGGGCAGCTGGATCACTGTCGGCACGCCCGATGCTATCGCACCCGCCGAGGCTGCGGTGAAGAGGGCATTGGCGGAGGCGCAATGAGCGGCCGCGCGTCGCCACGCGTCTTTTCCATCCCGCCCGGCACCCCCTTCCTGCCGACGTTGGCGGCATCGCTGCTCGACGGCAGCCTGATCCCCGACTTCCGTTTCGACGGCGATCCGCTGGCCCTGGCCGACGTCACCATCTACGTGCCGACGCGCCGCGCCGCGCGCGCCCTGCGCGGCGTCTTTGTCGACGCCGCCGGCGGCAGTTCGGCGATCCTGCCGGTCATCAAGCCACTCGGTGAGTTCGACGAGGACGAAGCTGCCTTCGAGGACGAGGGTGGCGGCGCGCTCGACCTCGCCCCGCCGGTTTCGGCCACCGACCGCCTGCTCCTGCTCGCGCCGCTGGTGCGCGCCTGGAAGCGCCGCCTTCCCGCCCACGTCGCCGCCCTGTTCGAGGAGGAGATCGTCGTGCCAGCCTCGGCAGCGGACGCTATCTGGCTGGCGCGCGACCTGGCCGGACTGATGGACGAAATCGAGACCGAAGGCTCCGACTGGTCGCGGCTTGCCGGCCTGGTGACGGGCGAGCTGTCGGGTTGGTGGCAGGTGACGCTCGACTTCCTCTCCATCGTCACCAGCGCCTGGCCGGAAATGCTGAAGGAGCGCGGCCAATCCAACCCCGCCGCCCACCGCAGCGCCCTGATCCGCCTTGAAGCCGAGCGGCTGAAACGCAACCCGCCGGTCGGACCGGTCATCGCGGCGGGTTCCACCGGCTCGATCCCTGCTACCGCCGAGCTCCTCGCTGCCATCTCGCGCCTGCCGCGCGGCGCAGTCGTGCTACCCGGGCTGGACGCCACGCTCGACCAGCGCGCCTATGAGACGATCACCGAGATCGGCGCCCGAGCCTCGGTGCTTGGTCATCCCCAGTACGGCCTCGCCAAGCTGATCGGCAAGATCGGCATCCTGCGCGACGACGTCGACGAGCTGGGCGCGTCGACCCACGCCATGGCCCGGCGCGCTGCCATCGTCGGCGAGGCGCTGCGGCCGGCCGAGACCACCGACGCCTGGGCCGAAAAGCGCGGCGACGTCGACGACGCCGAAATCGCCAACGCCTTTGCTGGCGTAACACTTCTCGAAGCAGCCCATGAGCGCGACGAGGCGGCGGCGATCGCCATTGCGCTTCGCCAGGCGGTGGCCCAGCCTGGCCATCGCGCGGCACTGGTCACCAGCGACCGCAACCTTGCCCGCCGCGTCGCCTCCGAGCTTCGCCGCTTCGGCATCCAGGCCGACGATTCTGGTGGTTTGCCGCTGGCCAACACGCCGCCGGCAGCACTTTTGCGCACAATGCTCGCCGCCGCCTTCCGCCCGGGCGATCCCGTGGCAGTGCTGTCGCTGCTCAAGCATCCGCTGCTGCGCCTTGGCCGCGAGCGTTCTGCGGTCCGGCGCGCTGCCGAGACCATCGAGCTCGTCGTGCTGCGTGGCGGCGTCGGTCGGCCTGACATTGCCGGGCTCGCCGAGGATTTCGAAGCGCGCCTTACCGGCATTGGCGATGCCTCGCGCAAGCCCTTCTGGTTCGACCGCATCAGCGTACGCCGCATCGAGGAAGCCCGCGACGTCGCCAACAGGCTCGTCTCCGGCCTGGCGCCGCTGTTTGCCTTCCGCGGCGACGCGCAGGTCGAGCTGGCAGCGATCGTCAGGGCTACAGTCGAGGCACTGGAAAATTTCGCGCGCGACGAGCATGGCGGCCTTGGCACGCTCTATGACGGCGATGCCGGCGCCAAGCTCGCCGAGGCGCTGCGTTCGCTTGTTGCCGCGCAGGCGTCGTTCAGCTTCGCCGCCGACGAGTGGCCTGACGTCATGGATGCGCTGGTGGCGCCCGAGGCGGTCAAGCCGGCGCAAGGTGCCGACCGCGCCATTGCCATATGGGGCGCGCTCGAAGCCCGCCTGCAGACGGTCGACACGCTGGTCATCGGCGCTCTCAACGAAGGCAGCTGGCCGCGCAAGGCCGAAGCCGACCGCTTCATGTCGCGCGTCATGAAGACGGGCATCGATCTCGAACCGCCGGAACGCCGCATCGGCCTTGCCGCCCACGATTTCCAGATGGCGATGGGTGCCAGGAACGTCGTCCTGTCGCGCTCGGCCCGCTCGGGCGATGCGCCCGCCGTGCCGTCGCGCTGGCTCCAGCGCCTGCTCACCTATCTCGGCCCCGACCATGCGGCGGTGCTGCGAAAGCGCGGCGAATGCCTGCTCCATTGGGCACGCCAGCTCGATGCCGGCCAAAAAACCGATTTCGCATCGCGTCCGGAGCCCAGGCCGCCGGTGGAGGTCAGGCCGCGCCGTTTCAGCATCACCGAGATCGAGACGCTGCGCCGCGATCCCTATGCCGTCTATGCCAGGCGCATCCTTGGCCTGTCGGCGATCGACCCGCTGGTGCGCGATCCCGGTGCCGCCGAGCGGGGCACGCTGTTCCACGACATCCTGCATCTGTTTTCCGCGACCATCGTCGATCCGCGTGCGCCCAATGCGTTCGACGCGCTGATAGCTGCGGGCCGCCACTGCTTCGCCGAAGCGGCCCTGCCAGCCGATGTTGAGGCTGTCTGGTGGCCGCGTTTCGAGCGGCTGGCGGTCAACATCCTGGAATGGGAGCGCAGCCGCGCCGCTGCGGTGGCCTCGCGCCACGCCGAGGAAGGCGCCTCGGCCGTCGAGGTCGGGCTCAGCGGCGCGACGCTGTCGGGCCGCGCCGACCGTGTCGACCTGCTCGCCGGCGGCATGGCCGACATCCTCGACTACAAGACCGGCTCGTCGCCATCCAAAGCGCAGGCGCACACACTGATCTCGCCGCAGCTGGCGCTCGAAGGCGCGCTATTGCGGCGTGGCGCCTTCCGCGAGCTCGGCAAGCGCGAGCCTTCGCAGCTCGCCTTCGTCCGCTTGAAACCGAATGGCGAGGTGTTCGAGGAATCAATCCTGGAGCACAACCGTAAGCCTAAATCGGCCATAGAACTGTCGGAAGAGGCCTGGGAGCGGCTGGAGCAACTCCTGCTGCACTACAACGACCCGACGACAGGTTATCTCTCGCGCGCCCTGCCCTTCCGCGAAGGCGAGACCGACGGCGACTACGACCATCTCGCCCGCGTGCTCGAATGGTCGGCCGGCGGTGACGGTGGCGCGGAGGGCGAGGAATGAAGAAGAAGTTCTTCGTCCCCACTGAGACCGCCGAACGCCAGGCGCGCGCCTCCGATCCCGCCAATTCCGTCTGGGTGTCGGCCAATGCCGGCTCGGGCAAGACGCACGTGCTGTCGCAGCGCGTGATGCGGCTTTTGCTGCGCGGCACCGACCCGTCCAAGATCCTCTGCCTGACCTATACGCGCGCCGCCGCCGCCAACATGTCGAACCGCGTTTTCGCCAATTTGTCCGAGTGGACAATGCTGCCGGATGCGGAACTGGCCGAGCGGATCACTGCCCTCGATAGCGCGCGCCCTGATGCGGCCAAGCTGCGGCGTGCCCGCCGGCTGTTCGCCGAGGCGCTGGAAACGCCGGGCGGATTGAAGATCCAGACCATCCACGCCTTCTGCGAATCGGTGCTGCACCAGTTCCCGCTCGAGGCCAACATCGCCGCCCATTTCGAGATGCTCGACAGCCAGATGGAGGCAACTCTGTTCGCCACCGCGCGGCGCGACATGGTCACTGGTGCCGGCGAGCGCAATCCCGAACTCGCCGAGGCCTTCGCCAAGGTGCTGGAGCGCGGCGGCGAGGCCGGGCTCGATGCGCTGCTGGCCGAGATCGTGCGCAAGCGCGATGGGCTGCGCGCCTTCATCGCCCAGGTTCAGGATTTTTCCTGGCCGTTCGGTGCGCTCTACGAGGAGTTCGGCTTTTCGCCCGACGACAGCGCCGAGGCCATCGCCGCATCGATCTGGCCGCTGCCTGGATTCGAACCGGCCCTCTTCAATGAGTTCGCCGCTGCCGCCGAGGCGACCGACGCGCGCAGCGTGCTCAACAACATCCTGCCCTATGCCCGCCTCGCTTATGCCGAAGCTGACCCGATCCGTCGGCTGTCGCTTCTGACGGACGCCTTCCTCAAGGCCGATGGCGATCCTTACAATCCATCGAGTGCCTTCAAGAAGGCGCTGCTCGACCGGTTGCCCGATCTTCCCGAGCGTTATACGGCCACCGCTGCTGCCATCACCGAGGCCGCCGATCGGCTCCCCCATTTCCGCATGCTGGAGGCAACGCAGGCAGCGCTGACCATCGCCGACTGGCTGATCGCCCGCTACGAGCGGCTGAAGACCGGCCGTGGCTTCCTCGACTTCAACGACCTGATCACCCGCACTGTCAACCTTTTGGCGCGCCCCGATGCCGGGCCCTGGGTGCAGTACAAGCTCGACAAGGGCATCGACCACATCCTGCTCGACGAGGCGCAGGACACCAGCCCCGATCAGTGGGAAGTGGTGAAGCGGCTGGCGGAAGAGTTCTTCTCCGGCTTCAGCGCCCGCGACAATGTCCACCGCACCGTCTTTGCCGTTGGCGACGAAAAGCAGTCGATCTATTCGTTCCAGGGCGCAGCACCGGAATCCTTCGACAACTCCAAGCATGAATTCGCCGGCCGCATCCGCGATGCCAATGCGCGTTTCGAGGACGTCACGCTGACCTGGTCGTTCCGCTCGACCGACGACGTGCTGTCGGCCGTCGACCGCGTCTTCGAGGACACCAGCGTCCGTCGCGGCGTCACCCGCGCGCCCGAGCCGCCGAGCCACAAGGCGATCCGCACAGGCGCCGCAGGTTACGTCGAGGTCTGGCCGTCGGTCGGCGCC
>Ga0209902_101233_pt1 | contig 14164 bp, 12 predicted proteins | sample FECB27metaG_FD_188304 | JGI IMG/M metagenome (GOLD analysis project Ga0209902, IMG submission 188304) | Cyanobacterial communities from the Joint Genome Institute, California, USA - FECB-27 (SPAdes) (version 2) | ecosystem: Environmental > Aquatic > Thermal springs > Hot (42-90C) > Microbial mats...
CAACGTTTTTCTCTGAAAGCAGACACGAAATTTGGTATTTAAACAACTGTATAGCAGGGCTTTTAAGAATCTGCGTTAGAAAACTTTACAATGTGTCCCATTTGCCATGTATTTCGGCATACCCCCTATAAAGGCTACTGCTGTTGTCAGGACGGTGTTGTAGATAGCGGCTCGTGGTGGCGACATTGGCATGACCTAGGGTCTGTTGCACCAAACCAATATCAGCACCTGCTTCTAAGGCATGGGTTGCATGAGCATGACGCAGCCAGTGGGGGGAAACTTTTTTATTAATTCCAGCACGTTTGGCTGCTGCTTCGACAATTCGGTTGATTTGACTGCGGTCTAAGTGTCCGCCACCTTTGCGACTGGCAAACACAGGGGAATTATCGCTCGCATCACCGCGAAATTGAGTGAGTTCGCTCCACAGTTCACTGGGGATGATCACCGAACGGGTTCTCTGCCCTTTGCCGACGACAGTCAATTGCCCGTGGTCACGGCGTGGTATCATATTATTCCAACATAGTCCGGTTAACTCGCTCACCCTTAACCCACTGGTGTAAAGAAGTTTGAGAATGAGTAAATCACGCTGTTTTTCTGTTTTATAACGGTATTGTGCTTGTTCAGTCGCCCAGACCATTTTTTGGACATCGCGCTGAATCAAAAGCCGTTGGTTGAGTGTATCGGCACACTTATCGAGTTTCATCGCAGCACCCACATTCAAAGGAATGTATCCGATTTTATGAGCAAAGCTGATAAGTGACCTGATAACCGAGAGGGTGTTTTTTTGGCTACTCAGTGCTAAATCCCCCAACGTTTCGGCAAAGGCGTACAAATCTTCTAGAGTCACTTGCTGCAATGGTTTCCCCAAAAACGCCAAAAACTGAGTCACATGAAAACGGTAAGCAGTCACCGTGTGTTGAGACTTGTCATGCAGCCACATTTCAATCAGTCGTTGCTGGGCATCGGCTGGAGACATGGTAGCAAGTTGTTGTCGTTGATGGGTTTTTACGAGTGCGATGGGCGTCATGAAGTCAGGTGAATGCAACTTTTGGAAGTTTTTGTTGTATTCACACTGTAAGCCCTATATAGGGGTAAGATCACCGAAGCTGACGTTTGCCGCCACATAACGCCTAAAACCCTTGCTGTGAAAGAGATTTGGAAATAAAAATGTCGTTGCTCACGCTAATGGTCATATGTAGTACGCTACTGTTGTGCCAATTGACCTTTACGTTATTTGACACAATGTTTTTGAACGTAGCTACAAGGGTTTCAAGCTCTAAAAATTAGAGATGTTCAAATGGTACAGTTCAAGGTTGCAAATATGGTCTACCAAATCCCAATTTTTCAATTGAAGTCATTTTTTTCTGAAACATAGTCTGAGTAAGATTTACAGACGACGTATGGCGGCAAAATACGTCTTGGCTACTTTTACCCCATATAAAGGTTAAAAGCGAAATGGTCGTTTCTTTGACCACCAGTCGTTGCGTGGAAGACCTCGTCACGCTCGCTGGTTTCTCCCCGTGTACGTTTTGGTTAGTCGGGACTTAAGTCCCGACTGGCATATATACTTATTCAAGCATGGGGCGCAAAACATACCACTTGGGGTAGTGTTACGGAAGCTACGACCAGGGGCAAACTAAACCGTATAGTTTAGTAGGACTCCAAAAAAGTTCCGAATTTTGTTGAGGAGCCGGAATTTCACCCATTTTCGTGAGAATTTTATGCCCTTTAAGTTCAAAAAGTAGATAATTTCAACCAAAAATTTCCGACTCTATGTATTAGCGGAACTTAAGCACGATGGTTGTGAGCGCCCACCGCGCCGGGTCGCTGATTACTATCTCCATAAGTGTGCCAAATCCTGAAGTGCTTATCATATAAGGCTTATAGAATACTTTGCAGTACTCGTGTCAGCTATATCCGCCCCTAGTTATATAAACTAAACTGTTTAGTTTGCCCCTGGTCGCAGCTTCCGTAACACTACCCCCACTTGCCGCCTGTTTTTAGACCAATTAATCTTCCTTGCAAAATGCGTCTACGTACAGTTTGAACGTGTACGTGCTGAAGTTTGGCATACTCAGCGATAGGAATGAGTTTGTCAAGCCTTGATGCTGCAAACCAATAATTAGCTAAATAAGGATAACTAACAGTCATTTAAGTCTTGAACTCTGTACAGCAAGCCTGATACTTCACCCACAAACCTGACCATGACTTTTGGGTGCCCAGGTCTTGATGCTAACACTACTTAGCAAGCAAAATTGTACTCTTTTTAACTTTAATAACGGATATCATACGGATATCATCAGGCGTGGAGCTTGCTGTGTATACATTTTGGTTAGTTGGGGGTTAAGGCACGACTGCATATATACCTAGTTACTCCTGAGTTGCAGCAAAAATTCGTCAAAAGTTGTTACTGGATACTTTAGAAGTGTCCAGTCAATTTTTGTTATTTTTTGCAGTGCATCCTCAGTTGGGACTTAAGCCCCAACTAACGATTGCTTTCGATCATTTGAGGCTAAACTATCTCAACCAGTCAGTGCGACCAATCGACTCAGTTCGGCTTTTCCCCCATGCCCAATATCTGATACTGGCTTTAATTAAAATGCCCTTCTCTTGCTCGACAGCTTCTACTTTGCCTTTCATCCACTGCTTTTCCCCCTGGTGCCAGAACTCTACGGTATCCCCCACCTCACAAGGTAATGAGGGGGTGATAGCCTCGGTCGCAACATCTTGCGCCTCGGTCACAACCTCTGTCAGGGTTGATTTTTCGTTCTCCTCAGAAGGTCGCAACCAGGTCGCAACCGAGGTCACAACCGCCTCAGATGTAGACACAGGGAGAGTTTCAGCCGTTTCTGTGGGGGCATTTTCTCGGTTGTGACCTATTTCAAGACTCTCTTGATTTGAATCTAGACCGAACCGAATAGTTGTATCTGAAGGTACGTCGTTATTTATACTACTGACTATATTCGGTCTAAAACTAGGTGAATAATAGTCTTGAGTTTCATCATTAGATAGCAACCTTTTCTCTGAAATGCTTACTATATCTTGATTAGAGTCGGTTGCGACCTCAGTTGCGACCTGGTTGTGACCTGGTTGCGACCTCCATATTTGAATCACCTTCCCGTTAACCTTTTTCTTCTCCCTTTTCACCCACCCCAATCTCTTGAGGGACTCGACGACACGCATCTGAGATGAACGGTCGTGCCTGCCAACTTCCATTTTTAAGCAGTTACTCAAGATGCTGCTTACAGTTACTTCTGATTGATTCTCCAGATAAAAGTCGATAATCTCCTGCCAGCTATCCTCGACCTCGTGGCGCTTATTGAGCAGCGCATTACGTTTCTCTTCTTTTGGAGTTAGCCAGTGTTGCTCACCTTTTCGGTACGCATGAACAGCAGCAGCCCACAGTAAGTCTCTCTCCTCTACTAACTTTTCAACTGGAATACGACCAGTTGAAACAGGAACTACCCAAAACCTCCTGTGTCCTTCAGGGTCAACAAGGAATTGGCTGGGGTTAACGCTGGCTACAAAACACGACGTACGCGCAAAAGACTCGATTGACCGCCCATAGGGGACGCGTAAGTTATCGCATTTGGTCGTCAAAAAACCGCGCAACGAAGCAATCTCCTTACGCTTGAACACCGATTCAATCTCAGCCAATTCCAAAATCCAAAATCGTCTGAGCTTCAGGCGTTCGTCCTTGTCATTGCTAGAGCTTGCTATCGTGTCGTCGAACCACTGCGGGTCAACCGCGAGCGTCCGCCAAAAAGTTGATTTTTGGATGCCCTGGTCTCCCTGGAGTACCAGCACTGTGTCGTGTTGGCATCCCGGTTCCATAATGCGCCGCACTTGCCCAATAAGGTGCTTGCGCATAAAAGTGTTGTGCAGTGGTTCAGTACTGTCAAAGTAACGGGTTGCAATGTCATCCAAAATGGATAAATCTTGATTTGGGTACTCTGCCGCCACTTGCTCCAAGTACTCACGCACTGGGTTATAAACGCGCGTTTTGGCGAGGTACAGCACTATCTGCACTGCTGTGTTGTTGCCAATATCGATATTGAGTTCATCCGCCAATCGACACGCCAAGGTGTCGAGGTCGAGCGGTTCACCATCTAGCTCAACTTTTAGGGTCATCTCGTTGAATCTTAACTTTTCACCCCAACGAGAATGAATCAAGTTCATTTGTTGTTTCCTCTTGCTTTGTGCCGCTGGCGATTCAGGTACAGAGTCCTTAGCTAACGCTCTCTCCAGTGCCGCTATCGCCTTTAAATATGCCGCATCAAAACTCCCTGAGCCGTTGTTTACCACGAAATCATCCACTCCCTTGCCTTGCTCTGATTTCCATAGAATATCGGCAATGAAGCACTCGCTCAAATTTAAAGCAATCTTCCTTTTCTTGTTCCAATACGCCACATCCAGCTTGGCTTTATGCTTAGAGTCTTTATCAAAGCAAGAAAGCCATCTGCTATCAGGAGCTGCAAATCGTTGCAAGTCGGGAATGAGATATAGCTTTGCTTTACTCCCCGATTCATCTTCCCCCGATTCATCTTTGGTTTTTACTCCACACTTGCATCCAAACAGTGCAAGTGCTACATACCCCAAAGACAACAGGCATAACGCTTTCTTACCACCCTCAGTGGGGAGTCTTGGAATATCAATATTTTCGTACCACTCCCAAAAACTGCCCGTTAGAGGTACCTCAATGCCATATCTATTACCTATCCGCCTTCTTATCCCTGGTGGCACTGGCGGAAGGAATACCCTATCCCCTATCCGTTTTGGTGCCTTGTACTGGTAAGGTCGCTGCTTCTCGTCGTCCCAGATGCTTACAATTGCCTGCCAAGTGCTTCCATCTTCGTTTTTGAGGAATGCCGCGTACATCGGCTCCTTTGCCTGGTGTCCAAATCTGGTGAATTCCCAGTCGAGTTCATCATGGATTGGGGTCGAAACTTCCCCGCCGTAGTCGAATTCTTGATCACAGTGGAACTCCACGCACGCATCAAATAACTCTGGGTCGATGCCACTGCCCTCAACAAATGACGTAAGGATAAATTCTTTGAATTGCTCAAAGCTTTCAAATCTTTCCTGAGCAAGAGTCTCGATGTTTTGCTGTGGTATGATGTCCGTAGTGTATGATTTTTCCATATTTTAATAATTTGAAATTATGAGGCGCTTGTTCGGCGGCAAACCCGAACAAGCGATTTTTTTGTTTGTACTCAGAGAAGTTTGTTTTCATATACTCCTGGCTCATTTTTTTAGGACAACATAAGTTTTGGGTTTTGCTTAGGTCATGCATATAGCTAGCCCAAGCTGCCAAAATAGAGTTATCCTCCTTATCCGTTTATGCCGAATCATGGATAAGGTAGGCACCGTCCTATCGTTTGCCAGACGATGTTACGGAAGTCGTCTTGGGTAGGTGTTGTCGCACTCAACCAAGGCGCATTAATTTTCTGTCACTATTGAAACATCAACCAGCACCGAATATCCAGTTCGCTTTAAGTTTTACTGGTTAAAATCTTCGCTTCAATACTCCCCCTCACGCCTCCCGTTGCCCGACTGCCCTAGCAGGTATTCCCATATACGCCGAATTTCAGCTTGAAATACTTCTCGGTCAACTTCGGCATTTTGAATGGAATGCATTACTATCTCTCTGAGGCTGTCAACCTCTTCTACCAGCCCGTCAACTTTTACCGTCAACTGTCCTATTGCTGTTGTATTGGTTTGTTGCTGTTGAGCAACTTGCAGCAATATTGCTTCTATGCGGTCTAGTCGCTGTTCTGTAGTCATGCCGCCCCCTCTTCCTGCTTGGTCGAAGGGGATTCGTGTTCAACTACGTAATCCTTAACAAATTCCGTGACTACCTCGCTCATATTCTTTCCTTGTTTGGCACACACAGCCTTAAAGCTGTTTCGTAATGACTCTGGCATAAAAATTCTTAATGAAATAATTTTTTCCTCAGCATCGTTAGGCATAAGTGCAAGAACTGTCATTGCTGTGTATGTTGCCTATTCTGTCATTAAGCTAACTATAGTTCTATTGCCAGGACTTGCACTAAATACAATACTGCATATACTGCATATTATGTTAATCTACTCTTAGGCAAAAACACAAAACCCTTACCACACGGGGACTTCAGCCAGTCACCGCGCCGGGTTTGTGCGTCCAAACTCACCCAATACCAAACTTATGGAGTTTCAAGAAGTAGAAAAACCTAACAGTACATCAACTGCAAGCAATGGCAGTACCAACGCTAAAGCACTGCAAGAGAAGCCCAAAAAACCGCGTAAACTCATTGGAATTCCCACAACTACCGCACTTTCATCAATGTCAAGTGTGCAATACAGCGCACACGTCGCCAAAGACCCTGTGGCGTGGGATGCCATTGAGAACTATCAAGTTTTCTCCCCCGCTGCTGACGGCTCCCGACTGATGATTAAAGTTTCAAAGTCAAAATCTGTTGACCTGAAAACCCGCAAGTCAGCACCTACTGGCTACGGGCAAGCTTACCCAGTTGAACTATCCGTCAACCCAACAACCAACAGACCTGATTTTTAAAGGCGCTTTTAGATCCAGAGTAAACAATTATCCCCCGACACCGGGGGATTCAGTTTATGAAAGACGATAACAGCATTACTTGGCTACTCATTGCCCTAGCAGCTGTGGGGTTTACCTTGTGGCATCAATCAGTTACCCAAGAGTTACAGACAAAGTTGACTAATTGCCAAACCCAGTTTGAATCATTCAAGGATGGGGTTATATATGGACGGTAAAGACCAGCAACAGATAACTGTAGATATTGCCCCCATCTCCTCAAATCCGACTAGAACCACCCCACTAACTCCTCAACCCAACAGGATAGACGCATTTAAGCGCGGTTGGGAAAACGCGCTCGCACTTCCTGATAACCTCACCGACCTGCTTTTTGATATCACCGCAAGTATAGCGGTACCCGCGCTCATTGCTAGCTGTTGGTCGTCACTGCCAATACCTTATTTCATTCGCATTGGGGGAGTCGTTGCTCTGGCAGTTGCGGGTTTATTCCTTTGGCAGTTGCTAGAGTTGCCAGCAGTCAGGGGAATACTCATCTTCCGACTTACATTGGTAACTTTAGGGGTGATTTTGGGACTATGACCGACTTGCACCCCTCCCAACTCCACCATTACCTACAGATGCACACCCGTGCCAAAATCACCTCATGGGCGTGCTTAGTTGCTAGCATTCTTTTATTATCTGTTGCAGTTGACAACCGCAAGCAACGCCCTTGGATACTTGGCTCATCTTGTGCGGTTCTCGCCGTGGGGTCAACCCAACGCCGGACATTTAAACAACTGCAAGAGCGCTTGGGAGACATTGAACAAGAATCAAAACTGAGTTTTTTAACTTGGATGAGAAGCAATATGCAGCCGTCCTCGACACTGGCGATAACAGTTCCCGCCCTCACTGCTGACTGGACACCTGACAATCTCATCACCGACCCAGTGGAGTACATCCAGAAAAAACAGAAGCACGTTGCGCTCATTGGCGGGACTGGCGACGGGAAATCGACTTTCACCCAGTTCCTATCATCCAAAATTGGTGGTCGTGTCGTCATCTACGATAGCGACGCTAAACCAGAGGATTGGGCGTGGCTCGACCAAAATGATGTAATTGGACGTAAAGGGAATTTCAAAGCCATTGACGCGGCAATGGGGAAGGATTTAGAAAACTTAGAAGAACTGGTACAGCTACGCGGTGAATCGGGCGATAAAGTTCTTGCAGGTCGAGAACGCTTTCTCATCGCTGAAGAGTTCCCAGTCCTGGTGGACGAATGTGATAACGCGGTAACTTGGCTCAAAAAACACGCTAAACGCGGTAGGCGTTATAAACAGTTTATTCTGGCGATCGCCCAAAATGACACGGCTGAAAACTTCGGGTTACAAGGAGACAAGGACACGCTGTACAGCTGCTTCTGCCTGGTGAGGTTGGGACAGTTCGCTTATGAACACGCCAGAACAAAGCTAAAGGACTCTAAGCTTGAGCAATGGCTGAAAGCTGGCGGGAAAAAGCGGTTTATGGTGGATGACTTCCCGGTTGAACTGGATTTAAGTAATTGGGGAGTTACCGCCCAAACACCACTGTTCCCATCTGTAGACAATAATGTAGACAATGTAAACAACCAACCGACACCATCAAATGAGTATGAGCAATTCATCGTTGATTGGGGTAAGCAGCACTTGGGGGAAGTTTTAAAAGCTCGTACCCTCAAGCAAAACAGCCGATTGTTTGAGGATATGCCAGCTGAGGACATCCGCATTATCTTTTCTTCACTGGCAGATCGCAAACTGGGTGAAGTTGTTGGGACTGGGGATAGACTTGGTTGGGTGTGGACAAAGCCAGAAGATTAACTGTCTACTTTTGTCTACAGTAAGTCTACAAGTGTCAGAAAACCAATTAGTAAGTTATGCCAGCTTCACTCTTACCGGGTTAACTAGTATTTTTCGCAGTGTTTACTGTTGCTCTATACCTCTAGTTTCTCTTGTTTACAATATGTCTACATTTGTAGACAAAAATTGCCTCTCGAATCGGGGCGCTTAGCGGCTGGAATCCCGTCAAACTAAGGTTTTTGGGCATTTGTAGGCGTGGGGAGGGGAGGTGGATATGCCCGCTCAATTTCCCGAATAAAAACGTCTACAGCCTTACCAGCAGCTGATTGGCTCCCAACCCTGAGCTTTTTGAGCGTTCGTTCCCGAACTGCGGTGTAATCTGGATGTACTGCTTTCTGTTTTTGCCTGAGGGATTCATCCTTTTCCTTCAGGCGTTCAATTTTCCCAAGCGTTCTTCCACCAATTCTAGTTTGACTTGTAGACTACCCACAGCAGCGCTTATCTTCTCCTCAACTAGTTTGTTAATGTCTACAGTTGTAGACAGTTCTTTCGATATGCCAAGAATACCCCTGAGCAACCGTGCTGCTGTTTGGTTGAGTGAATCTCCATCCTCTTCTGTTTGAAACGCTTCTAATGCTTGAATTTCAGCATCACTGAAGCGAAATGAAATCACTTTGCTACTCACTTGTATACTCCTGTAGACGTTAGTATACAAATGACAATAGCTTATTGCTCTTTCTTTTGTCTACAATATGTTTACAAATTCGTAGACAAAAATGTGAGAGAGTTTTAATAACTAGAGACGACAGCAAACCAGATAAATTCCGAAAACGATGACCATGAGCGTGAATACTTGTAGTAGTCACTGAGTTCGTGTCTTAATTTTCTTTTAAGCCTTGAAGCTAGCATTTTCGTCGGAATTTTTACAGAATCATACTTTAGAGGGTTGCAAGCAATGGATGTAGTTGTACTTACAAAGTTCTTGGCTCCTTTCCTTCCTTTTCTAATGAATGTAGGAAACAAAGTATTTGACGGTGCGGTTGCCAAAGCAGGAGAGGATGCTTGGGATAAGGCTAAAGCAGTGTGGGCTAAGCTACAACCAAAGGTGCAAACAAAACCAGCAGCGCTAGAAGCAGCAGCAGATGTTGCCAAAGCACCGGATGACGAGGATTTGCAGGTGGCATTGCGTGTGCAGTTAAAGAAACTGCTAGAGCAAGATGAACTCTTGGCTCAAGAAATTGCTCGGATTATGCAGGAAAATGCCCAAGGGAATAGTGGTGACAAAGTAGTACAGAATGTTACAGGTGAGAATAACCAGACTCTTGGGAGCGTGCAAGGTAGTAAGGTAGTTCGCGATGTCTCTGGCAATGTGACGATGTAAACAAGGGCAGAAAACCGTGACACGAGGAGTTTTTCGTCAGCTTGCCAAAAGAATTTGGAGAATGTTCTCCAGATTATTCCGTATTGTGTGGAAAAAACGTTGCAAACGAAGAACAGCACCTCACTTTCCAACCACTGAAAGATATTCCAGTTCCTTAAATGTTCCAACACAAGCAACACAAGAGCCAAACTCAACTTCTGAGCGCTCGCCCAAAATAAATCAAACTTCAACAGGCAACCAAAACCAGAACACTGGGAATGTTGATAACAGTACAGTTTTAAGAGATGTACATGGAAATGTCTATTTTGGAACTTACAAGCGTCCTACCACAGGTGCTCCGTTTCAGGTGCCATATCTACCTCAGTATTTTGTAGAACGCCCAGAGCATCATAAAGAGATTAAAACACGTTTGTTATCCTTAGAAGGTAACAGGACAGGGACATTAGTCGTTAGCGCCATTTATGGCTTGGGTGGAATTGGGAAATCGACCTTGGCAGCAGCGGTAGCGCATGATCCAAAGGTGCAAGCACAATTTCCAGATGGTGTGCTATGGGTAACATTGGGTCAACAACCAGATTTATTACCACTATTAAGCGATTGGATTCAAGCATTAGGGGATCATGACTATAAACCTCTCACCCTAGATGGTGCATCCAAGCATTTACGGACATTACTTCATGACAAAAAAGCACTGCTGGTTGTGGATGATGCTTGGAATCCAGAACACGTTGAACCATTTCGAGTGGGGGGGTCTAGTTGTCGAGTTCTGGTTACAACAAGAGAAGCAACAATACGAGGAGCAAGTTCCTATGATTTAGACGTAATGACGCCAAACGAATCATTGGAGTTGTTACAAAAATCTCAGAACAATCCATTAACTAAGGTAGAACAGCAGCAGGCGCAACAACTAGCACAGACTGTGGGATATTTACCCTTAGCACTGGATTTAGCAGCCGCTCAAGTGGCAGATGGGGTATCGTGGCAAGAATTGTTGGAAGACTTGAACTTAGAAATTGCTCGTTTAGAATCGCTGCAAACACCAGGAGCAGATAGTTGTATTCATGAGGAACAACGGAGACACTACAGCTTAATTGCATCATTTAACCTCAGCTTGCGCTCGTTAACCCCAGAAATGTTGCGACAATTTGCTTGGTTTGGTGTCTTGCCAGAAGATGTAGTTATTACTCACACAATGGCAGCAACGTTATGGGAGATTAACCCTAGACAAGCTTTGACAACACTACGCTCCTTTAAGACCAAAGCATTACTATTAGCAGGAGCAACTGGGGATGACCAAAAGCAAACTTACAGGCTGCACGACTTAATGCATGATGCTGCAAAGCTATTGCTAACAGGTGATTCATCTCCTAATAAAGCAGAAGAGCTACCTGGTTTAGGATTGAGCTTGACTGCTGCTCATTCTATGTTATTGGATTGTTACCGTAGCAAAACTCAGCAAGGACTATGGCATACGCTTCCTGATGACGGTTATATCCACGCTAACCTGAGTTGGCATTTCGAGCAGGCAAGCAGAACACAGGAGTTACACCAGCTATTAATGGAGGAAACTGCACAAGGACGTAACGGCTGGTATGAGACGTGCGATCGCTTGGGACAAACTGGCAATTTTGTCACAGATATAGCTCGTGCTTGGCGGTTAGCAGAGAAGATGTTTGAGGAAAACCCAAGTAAGTCAATTGCATTACAGTGCCGCTATGCTCTAATCACAACTTCTCTTAACAGTTTGGCAAAAAATATCCCTGCTTCCTTAATGGCAGCACTAGTAAAAAAGGGATTGTGGACACCTGCACAGGGATTAGCATATGCTCAACAAGCAAAAGAATCCAGGCAACGAGCAGAAGGGTTAAGCGCGTTAGCTCCTCACTTATCAAAACCTCTATTTTCTATCGCCCTTGATACCGCACGTAGTATTCAATCTGACTATTACCGTGCTAATGCCCTGAGTGGACTAGCGCCACATCTGCCGTCAGAACTACTACAAGAAGCCCTTAATACCGCACGTAGTATTCAAGATGACTCTACCCGTGCAAAAGCCCTGAGTGGACTAGCGCCACATCTGCCTGAAATACTACAAGAAGCCCTTGATACCGCACGTGGTATTCAAGATGACTTTGGGCGTGCAATAGCCCTAAGTGGACTAGCGCCACATTTGTCGTCAGAACTACTACAAGAAGCCTTTGATACTGCACGTAGTATTCAAGATGACTTTGGGCGTGCAATAGCCCTGAGTGGACTAGCGCCACATTTGTCGCCAGAACTACTACAAGAAGCCCTTGATGCCGCACGTAGTATTCCAAATGACTCTAACCGTGCTTATGCCCTGAGTGTACTAGCGCCACACCTGCCTGAAATACTACAGGAAGCCTTTGATGCCGCACGTAGTATTCCAGATGACGCTAACCATATTGCCCTGATTGGGCTAGCGCTACACCTGCCAAAAATAGTACAGGAAGCCGTTGATGTCACAGGTAATATTCAATATGACTCTAACCGTGCTTATGCCCTGATTAGGCTAGCGCCACATATGCTGCCTGAAATACTACAAAAACTCCTTAATACTGCACGTAGTATTCAAAATGGCTATTACCGTGCAATAGCCCTGAGTGTACTAACGCCACATCTGCCTGAAATACTACAAGAAGCCTTTGATACCACACGTAGTATTCCAGATAGCTATCGCAGTGCAATAGCCTTGAGTGTACTAGCGCCACATCTGCCGCCAGAACTACTACAAGAAGCCCTTGATACTGCACGTAGTATTCCAGATGGCTATCACCGTGCAATAGCCCTGAGTGGACTAGCGCCACATTTGCCGTCAGAACTACTACAAGAAGCCCTTGATACTGCACGTAGTATTCCAGATGGCTATCGCAGTGCAATAGCCTTGAGTGGACTAGCGCCACATCTGCCGTCAGAACTACTACAAGAAGCCCTTGATACCGCACGTAGTATTCCAAATGACTCTAACCGTGCAATAGCCCTGAGTGGACTAGCGCCACATTTGCCGTCAGAACTACTACAAGAAGCCCTTAATACCGCACGTGGTATTCAAGATGACTCTTACCGTGCTTATGCCCTGAGTGGACTAACGCCACATCTGCCTGAAATACTACAAGAAGCCCTTGTTATTGCACGTAGTATTCAATCTGACTCTAACCGTGCTTATGCCCTGATTTGGCTAGCGCCACACCTACCTGAAATACTACAAGAAGCCCTTGATACCGCACGTAGTATTCAAGATGACTCTAACCATGCAATAGCCTTGAGTGGACTAGCGCCACATCTGCCGCCAGAACTACTACAAGAATTCCTTGTTATTGCACGTAGTATTCAATATGACTATCACCGTGCAAAAGCCCTGAGTGGGCTAGCGCCACATCTGCCGCCAGAACTGCTACAGCAAGCCCTCGATACCGCACGTAGTATTCAAGATGACTTTGGGCGTGCAATAGCCCTGAGTGGACTAGCGCCATATCTGCCTGAAATACTACAGGAAGCCTTTGATACCGCACGTAGTATTCAATATGACTATTCCCGTGCAATAGCCCTGAGTGGACTAGCGCCACATCTGCCGCCAGAACTGCTACAGCAAGCCCTCGATACCGCACGTAGTATTCAAGATGACTTTGGGCGTGCAATAGCCCTGAGTGGACTAGCGCCATATCTGCCTGAAATACTACAGGAAGCCCTTGATACTGCACGTAGTATTCAAGGTGACCGTTTCCGTGCTTATGCCCTGAGTGAACTAGCGCGACATCTGCCTGAAATACTACAAGAAGCCCTTGATACCACACGTAGTATTCAAGGTGACTCTTACCGTGCAAGAGCCCTGAGTGAACTAGCGCCACATCTGCCGCCAGAACTGCTACAGCAAGCCCTTGATACCACACGTAGTATTCCAGATGACTCTGAGCGTGCTGGTTGCTTTAGTAGTTTATTATCGGTACTTAACCTAGCCTCTATCAAATTTGATTTATGGTGTGAAATTCTCCACAACTTGTCGCATTATGAGCGTTACAAATTATTAGGAGATATTCCTAAATTGAGTGATGCCATTATTCCACTAGGTGGTACTGACGCCCTAGTTGCAACTGTTCGTGCTATTCAGCAAGTGTGTAGGCAGTGGCGGTAAATTGAAATTGTACGCTTGTACAAAGCGCAGTGTCAGAGACAATTGGCTTGCTAAAATGACCAAATCCCGCCAAAACCCGAACCTCGCCAAATCTGACCAGCCCTGGCGATATTTGACGTGATTCTTTACAGTGTAGGAATATAAGGGGTTATGCCGAAATACGTGGCAAATGGGACACGTTGTAAAGTTTTGTTGCAGAGTGTGCTTTCTTGATTTACCAACTTGCCCATAAATGATAAAGGGACAATCAAGATTTTGCACAGTAAAATC
>Ga0209902_101234_pt1 | contig 14155 bp, 13 predicted proteins | sample FECB27metaG_FD_188304 | JGI IMG/M metagenome (GOLD analysis project Ga0209902, IMG submission 188304) | Cyanobacterial communities from the Joint Genome Institute, California, USA - FECB-27 (SPAdes) (version 2) | ecosystem: Environmental > Aquatic > Thermal springs > Hot (42-90C) > Microbial mats...
CGCGCTGCTCGCGGCCGGCTGCACCGCGTTCCAGCCCGAGCGCCGGCCCGAGAAGCCGCTCGAGCTGCCCTCGGCCTGGCAGCAGCCGCAGCCGGGCACGGCCAGCGCGGCGGCGGTGTTCCCGGCGAAGTGGTGGTCGGCCTTCGGCGATCCGCGGCTCGATGCGCTGGTCGACCAGGCGCTGCAGGTCAACAACGACCTCGCGGCGGCCGGGATCCGGGTGCAGCGCGCGCAGCTGCAGGCCGGCCTGGCCGACACCAACCTCACGCCCGGCGTGGTCGGCCAGGCTGCCACCAGCCGCGGCTACGACCTCAAGCGCGGCGGCGTCGCGGGCTCGAGTTCGAGTTCGCTCGTGACGCTGAGCTACGAGCTCGACCTCTGGGGCCGGCTCGCGGCGGTGCGCAGCGCGGCCAACTGGGAACTGAAGGCGACCCAGTCCGACCGGCAGGCCGCGGCGCTGGCGCTGGTCGCCACCACCGCCAATCTCTACTGGCAGACCGGCTACCTGAACCAGCGCATCGCGCTGAGCGAGGCCGGCATGGAGGACGCGCGGCGCATCGTGGCGCTGGTGCGTGCGCGCTACGAGGCCGGCGCGGTCTCGGGCCTCGACGTGGCGCAGGCCGGCCAGAACCTCGCGAGCCAGGAGGCGGCGCACACGCAGCTGCTGCAGCAGCGCGTGGAAACGCGCAATGCGCTCGCGATCCTGTTCGACCGTCCGCCCGAGATGGCGGCCGAGGAGCCCGCGAGCCTGCCCGACGCGGCGCCGCCCGCGATCGACGCGGGCCTGCCCGCCAGCCTGCTGGGCCGGCGTCCCGACCTGCGCGCGGCCGAGCAGCGGCTGCGCGGCGCGCTCGCCAATGTCGACGCGACGCGCACCGGCTTCTATCCGGCGCTGAGCCTCACGGGCTCGCTCGGCACCTCGAGCACGGCGCTGGGTCAACTGCTGCGCAACCCGGTCGCGACGCTGGGCGCGGGGCTGGCGCTGCCCTTCCTGCAATGGAACACGGCGCGCCTGACGGTGGCGGTGTCGCAGAGCCAGTACGAGGAAGCGGTGGCGGGCTTCCGGCAATCGCTGTACACGGCGCTGTCGGAAGTGGAGAACGCGTTGTCGTCGCGCACCCAGTTGCGCGACGAGAGCGCGAAGCTGGTGGTGGCGCTGGAGCTGGCGCAGCGCGCCGAGCGGCTGTCGGAGGTGCGCTACCGCGCGGGGGCGACGGCGCTGCAGCCGGTGCTCGACGCGAAGGACCGGCGGCGCGCGGCCGAGGTGTCGCTGGCGCAGAACCGGGTCAACCAGCTCAACGCGACGATGACGCTCTACAAGGCACTCGGCGGCGGAGCCGTCGAATAGCGGGCGCGGTGGATCAGGCCTGGAACGGCGGCGCGCCGCGCAGCTTGCGCCAGAGCAGGCCCGGCAGCCGCAGCACGAACTCCACCATCAGCCGCGTGTGCATCCAGGTGAGCAGCACGTTGTCGCGCCCGTAGCGGAAGTGCGAGACCCCGCCTTCCTCGGCCGTCAGGTACTTGACCGGCGCGTCGATGTTCACCGGCTTCACGCCGCGCCAGGCCAGCCGCACCACGGCCTCGGTGTCGAAGTCGAAGCGGCGCATCCAGGGCTGGCGCTGCATCACCGCGATCAGGTCCTGCACCGGGTAGACGCGAAAGCCGTAGAGCGAATCGCCGACGCCGGCGAACAGCGTCTCGAGCTGGGTCCAGCCGTTGGAGACGCGGCGCCCGCGCACGCGCAGCAGCGGCGCGCTGGCGTCGAACACCGGGCGGCCCAGCACCATGGTCTCGGGCCGTGTCAGCGAGGCCTGCATGAAGGCCGGGATCAGCGGCGCCGGATGCTGGCCGTCGGAATCCATGGTGAGCGCATGCGTGAAACCGGCGTCGCGCGCCGCGCGCAGCCCGTGCAGCACCGCCGCGCCCTTGCCCTGGTTCTCGGGCAGCAGCCACACGCGCAGGCCGGGGCGGTCGGCCGCCATCCGCTGCAGCCGCTCGCCGGTGCCGTCGTCGCTGCCGTCGACCACCACCCACACCGGGCTCCATTGCGCGAGCGCCGCCTCGACGGTGGAGAACAGGCGCTCGCCCGTGTTGTAGCTCGGGATCAGGACAAGGTGGGTGCGCGAGGCGTCTGGCATTCGGGAGAGTCGGCGTCGGCGGCGCGCCGTTCCAGGTGGTGGCGGAAATATTGTTCGAGTTCGGATTGCAGCACGTCGCTGTCCTGCGTCGGCGCGAAGCGCTGGCCCAGGCGCAGCTTGAAGACGATCGGCAGCGGCGGCACGCGCCAGATCGGCCAGCCCTTGCCGAGGTAGGGCGAGTCGGTGTCGATGAACACGGTCTGGATCGGCGCCTGCGCGAGCTTGGCGATCAGCGTGACGCCGGGGCGGAACGGATTGAGCGGCGGCGTGACGGTGCGCGTGCCCTCGGGAAAGATCACCAGCTGGCCGCCTTCGCGCAGATCGGCCACCGCCAGCCGTACCATGGTGCGCGCCGATTCGTTGCTGATGTAGCGTGCCAGCCGCGCGCCCGCGCCCAGGAAGATGTTGTGCAGCAGCTCGGCCTTCATGATGCAGGCGCTGCGCGGCAGCCGCGCCACCAGCAGCAGCGCGTCGAGCATGGTCGGGTGGTTGGCCACGAAGATCACGCCGGGCTCGTCGCGCAGCGCATCGAGGCAGCTCGCGTCGATGCGCATCATGCCGGTGACCGAGGCCAGGCCCCAGAAGGTGCGGTAGGCGAAGGCGATGGTGGCGCGGCCCAGCGCGCGCGCCGGCTTCACCGGCATCACCGGATGGATCAGCATCGCGAAGGCGTTCCAGACCAGCGAGATCACGCCGAGGAACAGCAGCAGCGCATAGAGCATCAGCGCCAGGGGAACGGCCGTGAGAATGCGCAGCACGCGGAGGATCATCGGGAAAGGTGGGGCTGCCGTTCGAGCGTCAGTCCCGCCGCCGCCCGGGGGCGGTGGCATGGGCTTCGATCTCGACCAGCAGGTCGCCGCGGCAGATGTCGGCCTCGAGATATACCGCGCCGCGCACCATCGGCGCGTCGGACCCGAGCGCGTCTTCGAGCACGCCGCGCACGGCTTCGAGATCGCCCGGGTGGCGCACGTAGACCACGCCGTCGAGCGCCGCGACCGAGAAGCGCGCCGATCCCTGCGCGTTGGCGGCATGCACCACGGCCTCGAGGTTGCGCAGCGTCTCGCGGGTCTGCTCGCGCACGTCGCCGCGGTGCACGGTCTCGTGGCCGACGATGCTCGCGGTGCCCGAGATGAACAGCGCGCAGCGTTCGTCGCCGATGTCGGCCAGCGCCGCGCGCGAGAAGGTCGGGGCGCGCGGCCCGTAGGTCGAGGGATAGCGGTAGGCCGAGACCTGGCGCGGGTTCTCGATCGGCAGCGGGGCGCGGCGCCCGGCCAAGAAGCGCACCGACAGCGCGCCGCGGTGGATGCCCAGCGCGCAGGCGGCCGGCGCGCCCTCGAAGGCGGCGCGGCCGGCCTCGAGGAAGGCGTCCTGGCGGCCCAGGTTGAACTGGCGGTAGCGCTCGAGCCCGCCGCCGTCGCCGTTGATCTGCGGCAGGTAGTTCCAGATCCGCAGCGGATGGGCGATGCCGCTCTGGTCGAGCGTGGCGAACAGGTCGCGGTAGGCGCGGTGCGCCAGCTCGGCCAGGCCCTGTTTCTCGACGCTTTCGTCGAGGTCGATCGCGCCCAGCAGCCAGTGGTCGTCGGCGCGCCAACGCACGAGGCCGGTGCGGCCGGTCTGGACCGCCGGGCCGGCGGCATGCCAGACGTCGGCTACCGCGCCGCGCTCCGACAGCACGCTGGCGTCGACCGGCGGCATCCAGTCGAGCCGCTCGGGTGTGCCGTAGCCGATGGCGGCGAAGGGCGCCGGTCCGTCGGCGGCCAGCGCCAGGCTGTCCGCGAGGGAAAGGCGCTCCACGCGCAACGAGGAAGAGGAGGGTGTTTCGCCCTGGAAGCGCACGATCAGGAAGCCTTTGCGAGGGGATCGGGGCCTGCCTGCGGGGTGTCCGCCCGGCTCGCACGGCGTGCGTGGCGGGTGGGCGGCAGCGTCGGATGTCCCGACCCGGCGAAAGGCAATGGCGTCATCGAGGGATTATCACCAAAAGGTTTGACCGGCCCGCCCGCCCGCGGCGCCGGTCCGTTGTGCGCGCCGGACAGTAAACTCGCAGCCTGCTTCGAAAACACAGGACAGCGAGAGAAAAGCCATGGCCGGACACAGCAAATGGGCAAATATTCAGCACCGGAAGGGCCGGCAGGACGAAAAACGAGGGAAGCTCTGGACCCGCGCCATCCGTGAAATCATGGTGGCGGCCCGGGCCGGCGGCGGCGACCTGAGCGCCAACCCCCGCCTGCGGCTGGCGGTCGAAAAGGCCAAGGCGGTCAATCTGCCGGCCGACACCGTCAAGCGCAACATCGACAAGGCCACGGGCAACCTCGAAGGCGTCAATTACGAAGAAATTCGTTACGAAGGGTACGGCATCGGTGGCGCGGCGATCATCGTCGACACCATGACCGACAACCGCGTGCGCACCGTGGCCGAAGTGCGCCACGCCTTCGCCAAGCACGGCGGCAACATGGGCACCGAGGGCTCGGTGGCCTTCCAGTTCAAGCATTGCGGACAGTTCGTCTTCGCCCCGGGCACGGACGAGGACAAGGTGATGGAAGTGGCGCTCGAGGCCGGCGCGGAAGACGTCGTGACCGACGACGACGGCGCCATCGAGGTGATCACCGCGCCCGGCGACTTCGAGGCGGTGAAGAACGCGCTCGAGGCGGCGGGCCTGAAGCCCGAGGTGGCCGAGGTCACGATGCGGGCCGAGAACACCATCGATGTCGTCGGCGAGGACGCCGCGAAGATGCAGCGGCTGCTCGACGTGCTCGAGGACCTGGACGATGTGCAGGAGGTCTATCACAACGCCTCGCTGTCCGAATGAGGGCCGGCACCCGGCAGCAGCAATGATGGAAAGAACACAGCGTATGAAGGCCCGAGAATGAAGGTACTGGTGATTGGGGGAGGGGGCCGCGAACACGCCCTGGCATGGCGGCTGGCGCAGGCCACCCGGGTCAGCCGCATCTACGTGGCACCCGGCAACGGCGGAACGGTCACCGACCCGCGCTACGACAGCATCGACATCACCGAGCCCGCCGCGCTGCGCGAGTGGGCGATCAAGGAAAAGATCGCGCTGACGGTGGTCGGCCCCGAGGCCCCGCTGGCCGCGGGCGTGGTCGACGAGTTCCGCGCGCACGGCCTGCGCATCTTCGGCCCGACCAAGGCCGCCGCCCAGCTCGAGAGCTCGAAGGCCTTCTCCAAGGCCTTCATGAAGCGCCACAAGATCCCGACGGCCGAGTACGAGGCCTTCACCGACGCCGCCGCGGCCCATGCGTACATCGATGCCAAGGGCGCGCCGATCGTGGTCAAGGCCGACGGCCTGGCCGCCGGCAAGGGCGTGGTGGTGGCCATGACCGCGCAGGAAGCGCACGACGCGGTCGACTTCATGCTGGTCGACAACAAGTTCGGCGTGTCGCACAACGAGGGCGGTGCGCGTGTCGTGATCGAGGAGTTCCTGCAGGGCGAGGAAGCCAGCTTCATCGTGCTGTGCGACGGCAAGAACGTGACCGCGCTGGCCACCAGCCAGGACCACAAGCGCCTGCTCGACAACGACGAAGGCCCCAACACCGGCGGCATGGGTGCCTACTCGCCCGCGCCCGTGGTCACGGCCGAGGTGCATGCGCGCGCCATGCGCGAGATCATCCTGCCGACCATCCGCGGCATGGAAAAGGACGGCATTCCCTACACCGGCTTCCTCTATGCCGGCCTGATGATCGACGCGCAGGGCCATCCCAAGACGCTCGAGTTCAACTGCCGCATGGGCGACCCCGAGACCCAGCCGATCATGATGCGGCTGAAGTCCGACCTGTTCGAGGTGTTCTGGCACGCCACCGACGGCACGCTCGACCAGGTCGAGCTGCAGTGGGACCGCCGCGTCGCGCTCGGCGTGGTGATGGCCGCGCACGGCTACCCGCTCTCGCCGCGCAAGGGCGACCGCATCGACGGCATTCCCGCCGAGGCGCCCGATGCCGTGGTGTTCCACGCCGGCACCACCGTCAAGGACGGCGAGCTCCAGACCAGCGGCGGCCGCGTGCTCTGCGTGACCGTGCTGGCCGACAGCGTGAAGCTCGCGCAGCAGCGCGCCTACGAGGTGGCGGCGCGGGTGCGCTTCGACGGCGCCCAGTACCGCCGCGACATCGGCTTCCGTGCCGTGCAGGCGCGCAGCCACGGCACCAACGGTTGATGCAGCGGCAACCCTCCGATCCCCAGGCGGTCGGCGACTATCTACGCGGGCTGCAGCAGTCCATCGTCGCCGCGATCGAGGCGGCCGATGGCGGCACCGCGGTGCGCGATGCCTGGCACAAGGCCCCCGACGAGCCGCTGCAGGGCAGCGGCCTCACCTGCATCCTCGAAGGCGGCGAACTGTTCGAGCGCGCGGGCTGCGGTTTCTCGCAGGTGCGCGGCCCGAAGCTGCCGCCCTCGGCCACGCAAAACCGGCCCGAGCTGGCCGGTGCGCCCTTCGAGGCGATGGGCGTGTCGCTGGTGTTCCATCCGCGCAACCCCTACGTGCCGATCGTCCACATGAACGTGCGCATGCTGGCCGCGCTGCCGGCCGGCGGCGAGCCGGTCTGCTGGTTCGGCGGCGGCATGGACCTCACGCCCTGCTACGGCTTCGAAGAAGACGCGCTGCATTTCCACACCGTCTGCCGCGATGCGCTCGCGCCCTTCGGCGAGGACAAGTACCCGCGCTTCAAGACCTGGTGCGACGAGTATTTCTTCCTCAAGCACCGCAACGAGCAGCGCGGCATCGGCGGCATCTTCTTCGACGACTTCGCCGAGGGCGGAGTCGACAACGGCTTCGCGCTGATCCGCTCGGTGGGCGATGCCTTCCTGCCGGCCTACCTGCCGCTGGTGGAACGCCGCCGCGGCATGGCCTGGGGCGAACGCGAACGCGCGTTCCAGCTCTACCGGCGCGGGCGCTACGTCGAGTTCAACCTCGTGTGGGACCGCGGCACGCACTTCGGGCTGCAGTCGGGCGGGCGCACCGAATCGATCCTGCTGTCGATGCCGCCGCAGGCGAGCTGGGCCTACCGCCGCGAGCCCGAGCCGGGGTCGCCCGAGGCGGCGCTCTACAGCGACTTCATCGTGCGCCGCGCGTGGCTGCCGTGAACGCTTCGAAGAACGCGCCGCGCATCGGCGTGTTCGGCGGCGCCTTCGATCCGCCGCACCACGCCCACGTGGCGCTCGCGCGGGCGGCGCTCGAGCAGTTGGGCCTCGCCGCGCTCTACGTCTTTCCGACCGGGCATGCCTGGCACAAGGTGCGCGAACTCACGCCGGCCAAGGACCGCCTTGCCATGGCGCAGCTGGCGTTCGGCGACATCCCGGGCGTGGTCGTCGATTCGCGCGAGATGTTGCGCGACGGCCCCACCTACACCATCGACACCCTGCAAGAACTGCAGCAGGCGCAGCCCGACGCCGAGCTGGTGCTGGTCATGGGCGCCGATCAGGCGCGGGCCCTGCCGAGCTGGCACGGCTGGCAGGATATACTCGCAGTCGCTACTATTTCTGTAGCGTATCGCGCACTATCGACGGCCGACACCGCCCGTTTTGATCCGAATACGCTGCCCGGCCTCCCGGCCGGCGCGCGTTTCGAGGCGCTCGAACTGCCTGCCATGGACATCAGCGCCACCGACATCCGGCGGCGTGCGTCGCTGGGCGAGGAGATTTCCTCACTGGTTCCGTCCACGGTTGCACGCTATATTGACCAACACTTCCTCTATCGCTCTGCCTGATGACCACTGAAGCCGCCGCCAAGAAAGACACCCAGAAACTCCAGCGAGCCATCATCGATGGGCTCGAAGACGTCAAGGCGCAGGACATCCAGGTATTCGACACCGAGCATCTCTCGCCGCTGTTCGAGCGCGTGATCGTGGCTTCGGGCACCTCGAACCGCCAGACCAAGGCGCTGGCCGCGAGCGTGCGCGACGCGGTGCGCGATGCCGGCTTCGGCAAGCCGCGCGTGGAGGGCGAGGAAAACGGCGAGTGGATCATCGTGGACTGCGGACAGGCCGTCGCGCACATCATGCAGCCGGCGATCCGCCAGTACTACCACCTCGAGGAAATCTGGGGCGACAAGCCCGTGCGCCTGAAGCTCGGCGCGAGCAAGCCGGCCCGCGCCTCCGAGGACAAGGAAGCCAAGCCCGCGGCCGCCAAGGCGCCGACCTCGCTGCGCCGCGCGAGCGCCGCCAAGACCGCGATCCGTGCCGCCGAGCGCGAGGCCAAGGAAGCCAAGGCCGCGCCGAGGAAGGCAGCGGGCAAGACCGGCGCGAAGACCGCAGCAAAGACCGCAGCGAAGAAGGCACCGGCCAAGAAGGCGCCGGTGGTGGTGGTCGGCAAGCCGGTGGCCAAGAAGGCCGCCGCCAAGACGGGCGCGAAGCCGGCGGCCAAGCCCGCGGCGAAGAAGGCGCCCGCGCGCAAGACCGCTTCGCGCAGCGCATGAAGCTGCTGGTGGTCGCAGTCGGGCAGCGCATGCCCGACTGGGCACAGACTGCCTGGGACGACTACGCCAAGCGCTTCCCGCCCGAACTCAAGCTCGAACTGCGCGCGGTCAAGACCGAGCCGCGCGGTTCCAAGTCGCTCGAGACCCTCTACGCCGCCGAACGCGAACGCATCGAGGCCGCCATCGCGCGCGGCATGCGCATCGTGGTTCTCGACGAGCGCGGCACCGCGCTGACCACCAAGGCGCTGGCCGCGCGGCTGCAGAGCTGGCAGGGCGAGGGCGACGATGTCGCGCTGGTGATCGGCGGTCCCGACGGGCTCGACCCGGCCTTCAAGGCCGCGGCCCACGAGCGCATCCGCCTGTCCGACCTGACCCTGCCGCATGCGATGGCGCGCGTGCTGCTGGTGGAGCAGCTCTACCGCGCATGGTCGGTCAACGCGGGCCATCCCTACCACCGCGAATGAGCGGCCCGTCGAGCCGCCGCGCGACGAGGACCTCGCCGCGTTCCTCCATCGACCCCGTCTTTTCTTCCGCTTCACAGAGACGACCGCCGTGCCGACCACCCCGACCTTCCTCTACCTCGCCTCGCAGAGCCCGCGCCGCGCCCAGTTGCTCGGCCAGCTCGGCGTGCGCCATGAACTGCTGCTGGCCGCCGACGATGAAGATGCCGAGGCGCTCGAGACCGTGCTGCCCGGCGAATCGCCGACCGCCTACGTGCAGCGCGTGACGGCGCTCAAGCTCGATGCCGCCGTGGCGCGCCTGCGTCGCCGTGGCCTGGCCGACGCGCCCGTGCTGTGCGCCGACACCACCGTGGCGCTGGGGCGCACCATCCTCGGCAAGCCCGAGGACGCGCGCGATGCCGATCGCATGCTCGCGCTGCTGTCGGGCGCCACGCACCGCGTGCTGACCGCCGTGGCGCTGCAGCAGGGCCGCCGCCGGCAGGCTGCGCTCAGCGTGTCGCGCGTGCGCTTCGCGCCCATGACCCGCGCGCAGATCCGCCGCTACGTCGAAGGCGGCGAGCCGCTGGGCAAGGCCGGCGCCTATGGCATCCAGGGCGCGGCGGCCGCCTTCGTCGAGCACATCAGCGGCTCCTATTCGGGCATCATGGGCCTCCCCATGTTCGAGACCGCGCAACTGCTGCGGCGCGCCGGTTTCCCCACTTGAGACAACCGAGACAACCGAGAACTCCATGCAAGACATCCTGATCAACTGGTCCCCGCAGGAGACCCGCGTGGCGGTGGTCGAGCACGGCGCGGTGCAGGAGCTGCACGTCGAGCGCACGCTCGAGCGCGGACTGGTCGGCAACATCTACCTGGGCAAGGTCTCGCGCGTGCTGCCGGGCATGCAGTCGGCCTTCATCGACATCGGGCTCGAACGCACCGCCTTCCTGCACGTGGCCGACATCGTGGCCCCGTTCACGCCGGGCTCGCGGCCCAGCGCCGCGCCGGTCGAACGCGACCACCGCAACGGCGGCACCATGGTGCCGATCGAAAAGCAGGTGTTCGAAGGCCAGTCGCTGCTGGTGCAGGTCATCAAGGACCCGATCGGCACCAAGGGCGCGCGGCTGTCGACGCAGATCAGCATCGCGGGCCGGCTGCTCGTGTTCCTGCCGCAGGACAACCACATCGGCGTGTCGCAGAAGATCCCGGCCGACCTGCGCGATGCGCTGCGCTCGCGCATGCTCGCGCTGATCGAGGCCGCCGCGGCCGCCGACAGCGGCGGCGTGGTGCCCGAGAACACCGGCGGCTTCATCCTGCGCACCAACGGCGAGGACTCGACCGACGCCGAGCTCGCCGACGACATCGCCTACCTGCGCAAGACCTGGTCGCGCATCCGCGAGGCCTCGACGCGGCTGCCGCCGATGTCGCTGCTGCACCAGGACCTGAGCCTGCTGCAGCGCGTGCTGCGCGACCTCACCACCGAGGACACGCAGACCATCCGCATCGATTCGCGCGAGCAGTTCGAGCTGCTGCTGAAGTTCGGCCTCGAGTTCATGCCCAAGGCGTCCGGCAAGCTGCAGCACTACCGCGGCGAGCGGCCGATCTTCGACCTCTATTCGGTCGACGAGGAGATCGCGCGCGCGCTCGGCCGCCGGGTCGATCTCAAGTCGGGCGGCTACCTCGTGGTCGACCAGACCGAGGCGCTGACCACCATCGACGTGAACACCGGCGGCTTCGTCGGCGCGCGCAACTTCGACGACACCATCTTCAAGACCAACCTCGAGGCGGCGCAGGCCATCGCGCGCCAGCTGCGGCTGCGCAACCTGGGCGGGATCATCATCGTCGACTTCATCGACATGGCGCGCGACGACCACCGTGAGCAGGTGCTCGGCGAATTCCGCAAGCAGCTCGCGCGCGACCGCGTGAAGACCACGGCCGGCGGCTTCTCGCAGCTCGGCCTTGTGGAGATGACGCGCAAGCGCACGCGCGAATCGCTGGCCCACATGCTGTGCGAGCCCTGCGTGGCCTGCGGCGGCCAGGGCATCGTGAAGACCGCGCGCAGCGTGGCCTACGACGTGATGCGCGAGATCCTGCGCGAGGCGCGGCAGTTCACGCCGCGCGAGTTCCGCATCGTCTCGTCGCCGCAGGTGATCGAGCTGTTCCTCGACGAGGAGAGCCAGCATCTGGCCGGGCTCAGCGACTTCATCGGCAAGCCGATCTCGCTGCAGTCCGAGCCGGCGATCGGGCAGGGGCAGTACGACATCGTCTTGCTCTGAGCCTTCGGGCTCTTAGCGCCGCGATTCGCGCCCCTGGCGCATCCCGATGCTGGCGAGCGCCGCCAGCACCAGCAGCACGGCCATCGCGAGCAGGCCGTTCTTCGTGCTGCCCGTGCTCTGCTCGATCCATCCCATCACCGACGGCCCGATGAAGCCGCCCAGCAGGCCGCAGGTGTTGACCAGCGCCAGCCCGCCCGCGAGCGCCACGCCGGCCAGGCGCGAGGAAGCGAACAGGAAGATCACCGACTGCACCACGAAGAACATCGAGCCCGTGAGGCAGAAGCCCGCGAGCGCGACGGCCGGGCTCGCGAAGGCCGCGATGCCCAGCCCCACGGCCATGGCGACCAGCCCGATCAGCAGCAGCAGGCGGCCGCGCTGCGGCGTGACCGCGAGCCGCGGCAGCGCGATCGCGCCGACCGCGGCGGCGACCCAGGGCAGTGAGTTGAGCGCGCCGATCTGCAGCGGCGTGAGCTTGCCGTAGGTGCCGATGATGCTCGGCAGGAAGAAGATCACCGTGTAGATGCTGATCTGGTGGCAGAAGTAGACGAAGATCGCGAGCCAGATCTGCTTGTCGACCAGGCAGGCACGGAACGATTCGCCGACCTGGCCATGGACCGCGTCCTCGGCGCGTTCGGCGGCGAGGCCTTGCTCGATGGCGCGCGCCTGCGCCGGCGTGAGCCAGCTGGCATCGGCCGGCCCGTCGGGCAGCTTGCGCCAGACCACGAAGGCCAGCGCCACGGCCGGCAGGCCCTCGATCACGAACATCCATTGCCAGCCGTGCCAGCCCAGCAGGCCGTCCATCTGCAGCAGCGCGCCGCCGACCGGGCCGCTGAGGATGTTGGCGATGCACACGCCGAGCAGGAAGTAGCCGGTGGCGCGTGCCCGGTCCTTGCGGCCGAACCAGTAGTTCAGGTAGAGCATCACGCCCGGGAACAGGCCGGCCTCGGCCGCGCCGAGCAGCACGCGCATCACGTAGAACGAGGTCTCGCCGGTGACGAAGGCCATGCCGGCCGACAGCAGGCCCCAGGTGATCATGATGCGCGCGATCCACCAGCGCGCGCCCACGCGGTGCATCACCAGGTTGCTCGGCACCTCGAGCAGCGCGTAGCTTAGGAAGAACAGGCCCGCGCCCAGGCCGTAGGCCGCGGCCGAGATGCCGATGTCGACCGCCATGTGGCTCTTGGCGAGCGCGATGTTGGTGCGGTCGATGAAGCTGATCACGTAGGCCAGCACCAGCAGCGGCATCAGCTTGCGGAAGATCAGCGCATTGAGCGAGGCCTGCTCGTCGGTGGTGGCCGTGTCGGCCGCGGGCCCGAGACGGGCGCCGGGGATGGAGGTGTGTGCCATCGGTGTCTCTCTCTGAAGTCTTGTTCTGGTGAAGGAATGCAGCGGCGCGCCGTGCGATGCGGCGGCGCTGCGGACGATGGGAATGCGAGGGCTAGAAGTCGACCTGGGCCGCGCCCTTGAGGCCGAGGATCTCGCGCGCCTCGTCGGGTGTCGCGATGTCGATGTTCAGCGCCTCGAGCACGGCGCGGATGCGCAGCACCTGCTCGGCGCTTGAAGCGGCGAGCCGGCCCGGGCCGATCCACAGCGAGTCCTCGAGGCCGACGCGCACGTGCGAACCCATGGCCGCGCCGATGGTGGCCAGCGGCAGCTGGTTGCGGCCGGTGCCGAGGATCGACCACTGGAAGCGGTCGCCGAACAGGCGCGCCGCCGTGCGGTGCATGTGCATCAGGTCCTCGGGGTCGGCGCCGATGCCGCCGAGGATGCCGAACACCGTCTGCACGAACACCGGCGCGCGCACCAGGCCGCGGTCCATGAAGTGGCGCAGGTTGTTGAGGTGGCTGACGTCGTAGCACTCGAACTCGAAACGCGTGCCGTTGGCCTCGCCCAGGCGCAGGATGTTCTCGATGTCGGCGAAGGTGTTCTTGAAGATCAGGTTGCGGCTGTTCTCGAGGTGCTCGCGCTCCCACTCGTGCTCGAAGGACTTGAAGCGCTCGAGCATCGGGAACAGGCCGAAGTTCATCGAGCCCATGTTGAGCGAGGCCAGCTCGGGCTTGAAGGTGGTGGCCGGGCGCATGCGTTCCTCGACGCTCATGTGCGGGCTGCCGCCGGTGGTGATGTTGATCACGGCGTCGGTGGCGGCCTTGATCTTCGAGAGGAAGGGGCGGAACAGGTCCGGGTCCTGCGAGGGACGGCCGTCCTTCGGATCGCGCGCATGCAGGTGCAGGATCGCGGCGCCGGCGCGGGCCGCTTCGATCGAGGCGGCGGCGATCTCGTCGGCCGTCACCGGCAGGTGCGGCGACATGCTCGGCGTGTGGATCGCGCCGGTGGGGGCGCAGGTGATGATGGCTTTGGTGCGGATGGCCATGGTCGGGATTCGGGTGAGGTCGGGAAGAGAGGAAGAGGGAGGGTCAGCTCAGCGCCTGGGTGTGGCCGTCGACCACGAGTTCCTGGCCGGTGACGCTGGCCGCCAGGTCGCTGGCGGCGAACAGCACCATGTTCGCGATGTCGCCCGCCGTCACCATGCGGTTGAGCGCGGACTGCGAGGTGTAGATGCGCGTGACTTCGTCGATGGGCTTGCCGAGTGCCTGGGCCTTGGCGGCGATCACGGCGCGGATGCGCGGCCCGTCGACCGCGCCCGGCAGGATCGCGTTGACGCGGATGCCGTCGGGGCCGAGTTCGAGCGCGAGCGTCTTGGTGAAGCCGATCACGGCCCATTTCGAAGCCGAGTAGGGCGAGCGCCCCGGCATGCCCAGGTGGCCGGCCGCCGAGGACAGATTGACGATCGAGGGATTGCGGCCCTGGCGCAGCCGCGGCACGGCGAGCCGGGCGCAGAGGAACTGGCCCGTGATGTTGACGGCCAGCGTGCGGTTCCAG
>Ga0209902_101236_pt1 | contig 14106 bp, 9 predicted proteins | sample FECB27metaG_FD_188304 | JGI IMG/M metagenome (GOLD analysis project Ga0209902, IMG submission 188304) | Cyanobacterial communities from the Joint Genome Institute, California, USA - FECB-27 (SPAdes) (version 2) | ecosystem: Environmental > Aquatic > Thermal springs > Hot (42-90C) > Microbial mats ...
GACCACGCCGTCAACGACCTGGCCTTCCTCGAGCTGCTGGACGATCTCGGAGCGCTGCTCGGCGCGGCTCTCTTCGAGGATCGCACGACGCGACACGACGATGTTGCCGCGGCGCTTGTCCATCTTCAGGATCTGGAACGGCTGCGGCACATTCATCAGCGGGCCGATGTCGCGGATCGGGCGGATATCCACCTGCGAGCGCGGCAGGAAGGCAACAGCGCCTTCGAGGTCGACAGTGAAGCCGCCCTTGACCTGGTTGAAGATGATGCCTTCGACGCGCTGGTTGGCGTTGTACATCTCTTCGAGCTTGACCCAGCTCTCTTCGCGGCGAGCCTTCTCGCGCGACAGCACGGCCTCGCCGACGGCGTTCTCGACGCGATCGACGTAGACTTCGACGAGCGAGCCCACCTTGATGGTGCCGTCACGGCCGGCGGCGCCGAATTCCTTCAGCGCGATGCGGCCTTCGGTCTTCAGGCCGACGTCGATGATGGCGAGATCCTTCTCGATCGCCACGACGGTGCCCTTGACCACGGTCCCTTCCAGCGGCTCGTTCTCGAGGAACGAGTCCAGCAGCAGGGATTCGAAATCTTCCTTGGTAACAGTTTGAACTGCCAAACGACTTCTCCAATGCGCCCGGTGGCTTGAGGTGAAAGGCCCGGTTGCCAATCGCCATGAAAAGGCGATCCGGTGCGCTGGCGCGCGAGCCATGTGGGGTTAGGATGGTTTTCCGCTGCCGGCTCTTGGAACATGCCGGGGGACGAAAGCCGCAAGGTTTGGTTTAGCAGCTCGGACTTGGTGGTTGCCGAAGCTACGCCTTGCGCGCCATGACCCCGTCGACAATGGCGACGGCTGCGCGGAGTGCGGCCTCTATACCCAAGAGCGTGGTGTCCAGCAAGTGGGCATCGGGCGCCTGGTAGAAGCCGCCGTGTGGATTCGCGCGGTCCCGCGCGTCCCGCTGCTCTATCTGGTGATAGAGGGCGTAACGATCAACCACCTGCCCCTTGGCTTCGAGCTGGCGGGCGCGGCGCTCCATGCGGGCCTTGCTGTCGGCGACGATGAACAGCTTCACATCGGCATCGGGACAGACCACCGTGCCGATGTCGCGGCCGTCGATCACGGCGCCGCCCGGCTGGTGGGCATAGTCGCGCTGATACTGCCGCATCGCGAGGCGCACGTCGTTGATCACTGCGACGTGCGAGGCAAGAACACCGGCTTCGGCGCTGGTCAGCTTGTCGACGTCGCTCAGGTGTGCGGCATCCAGCGCACGGGCCGCGGCGATGGCATAGGCCTCGAAATCGGACTTACCCAGATGGTCGGCGACGGCAAGGCCAACGGCGCGATAGAGCAGCCCGGTGTCGAGGTGCGGCAGGCCATAGTGCCGGGCGAGACCGGCCGCCAGCGTGCCTTTGCCGGATGCCGCCGGCCCATCCACCGCAATGATCATTGCCCCTCCGCACCCAGGCTGTTCGCGGCCCTGCCTATCACGCTGGCCGGGCGGGCTGCCAGCATGCCACGACGCTACCCCCAGAGATCGGTCGAGTGCGGCCGCACTTTCGGTTTGACAGGGCGAAACTTTCACCCTAACCGGACGTTTCCCTGCGGGTGGCCCCGCCTTTCTATACGAGGAAGCAATTGGCCAACGACGAACGCGGTACGAAACGGGAAGATCCCGATACCGGCAAGAAGTTCTACGACCTGAATAAGGATCCGATCGTCTCGCCTTATACCGGCAAGTCCTATCCGCGCTCCTATTTCGAGCAGAACGCCGTAGCGGCGGTGCGCGCCAAGGCCGCAGTTGCTCGCGAAGACGAGGATGAAGAGGAAGAGACGGAAGTCGAGGAAGCGGCCGAGCCCGGCGCGCCCGAGATCGTCTCGCTCGAGGATGCCGACGCCGAAGAGGCCGGCGCCGATGACGGTGAAGAGATCCCTGATGTCGAGGACGTCGAAGACGTCGAAGACATCGGCGATGACGACAGCGACGTGTTCCTCGAAGAGGATGAAGACGAGGACGAGAACCTCGACTTCGACGTCGGCGGCGGTGGGGACGAGCGCTAAGCCCGGCCCCCTCCGGCGCGGGTTTGGGTGCGAAAGTCGAGAACTTTCCCCCACCGCGCAGAGCCCACGAAATACCGCTTGCATGCGAGGGGTGACGTGGGTAGATAGCACCGCGCTTCGACGGGAGACCGCCGCGGCGCATACCCAAAGGCACGATACACACGATACAATCGTGCCACCGGATGTGATCCACGGATCGTTGATGGGGCCATAGCTCAGTTGGGAGAGCGCTTGCATGGCATGCAAGAGGTCGTCGGTTCGATTCCGATTGGCTCCACCAAATCCCCGGTTTTCCAGGACCGCCCACGGACATTCTGGATTGTCCGAAGCCTGAGAACTCAGGCGATCAGCCCTAATTGCAGTTGCTCAGCCGTCCAGTGCGATCCGCAAAGGACTACCGCCACTCGCGTGCGGGTTGTGAGTCAATCTGTGAGTCGGCCAGACGGACGGATCCCCGAACCTATAGTGCGGATGTGCGGGCACGGACTGGTGCCGGCGAGGTGATCGAGCGGTCGCCATCCATGGATTTGGCTAGTGCTCGGGTACATCAACTAGGTGCAGGCTGATTTGTCCGACCTCTCGTTCGTTCATGTCGAACTTCACGAGGTTGCCATCGATCCGAAGTCGGAACTCGTCGTCACCCCTTGGGATGGCACCCAGTTCCTGCAACGAGGCCCGCAATTCCTCCTTATCTCCATAACCATGAACCGCACAGTCCGGTATCTGTCCAAGCCGGCCTTCGAATATGGACGCCGTGACCAATGCTCCCGCCACCGTTATCTCGATTCCCACATGCAAACTTAGGGCGTGAGGCTGCCTAGTCTGCGCGGGCCATGTCGAGAAGCCTGCTTGGCCCACTCAGGTCAGGGCACTCTTCATTGATGGGCAACAAGCACAGGTCGACAAACCAATCGCTCGACGCACCGCTGTCGCTGTCCCACTCCATGCTCCCCATCGGCATACTATGTCCGACCACCTTGCCACCCAGTTTCTTGATGCGTTCCTCTGTTTCCCTGGCAGAGCGTTCGGCGCCGCGCACTACACGGTCCAGAATATTGCGTCCCCCGGGATAGCTCATCGCGCACTTCTCAGCGGCGCCACCGGGACGCCCAAAGTACGCAAGCGTGACCTCGGCGATGTCATCTGGCGGTGGTGTCTTCGTGCCATCGATGACGTGGAAGCTTGGCGGCAGTCCCCGCTGCAGCTGACCAATGACGGCCGGGTCGTCACTGCAAACATAAATCCCCGAATGTGGTCGCACCCCATATTGCCCGGCCTGGACACCTCCGACCCCAACTAGGATCACACCCAGAACAATCCCCAAAAACGCTCTCAACAAGTTCCCCAGAATGACAATGCCTCGCCGATATAGAACCCGTGTGGGGCGCGGAATGCTACCCCCACAGATCGACTTAATGTGTGGGGGTTTTGAGGGGGGTATGAGAGGTTGCTTCGGCCCACAGCAAGAAGGGTGCCTTTCTACTGCTTATTCTGGTCAGGCCGAACATGCCTCGCCATGACCTAGCCATCCGAGTCCCGTGGGCAGGCCGTGCCTCGCCCTGGATTTCCGGAATCTCGAGCGCCGGGCGGATGTCCCCCGGCGCTCTTGCGTAACCTTGCCGCAGCGCTCAGCGCTTGAGCAGCGCCGCGAACTCGCGGAGGTCGCCGACGACGAATTCGGGATCCTCCCAGGCCGCGAAATGGCCGGCTTTCTGCATGTCGTGGAACTGCACCACATTGCCGGCGGTCTGCCGATCCGCCCATTCGCGCGGCAGGCGCACGCCGCCGGGGATCGGAACCTCCGTCGCCACCGCGACCGGAACGCCGGTGTTCGTGCCCTTGATGGTCGGCGGCTGCATGGCGTTCTGGCTGTAGATCCGGAACGACGACGCGGCGGTCTCGGTCAGCCAGTAGATCATGATGTTGGTGATCAGCTCGTCGCGACCGAAGCGTTCATCCGCCGCGTCGCCGACGCCCATGCCGGCCATGAAGCTCATGATCCAGGCAGCGAGCCCCACCGGCGAGTCGTTCATCGCGAACGCCAGGCTCTGCGGCTTGGTGGCATGCACCAGGTTGAAGGCGCCATGCGCGAAGAACCACTGCTGGATGGCGCCGGCATAGGCCTGCTCCGGCGGGGTCAGCACCGAGAAATCGGTGGTGTGGTCGGGATAGCCGACATCGGTCACGTGATAGCCGAGCAGCACCTCCGGGTGACGCTGGGCCAGCGACATGGAGATGATCGAGCCGCCATCGCCGCCGGCAGCGATGAACTTGCCGTAGCCGAGCGTCTCGGTCATCAGGCGAGCGAAGAGATCGGCGACCTTGTCCATCGGCAGGGCCGTCCTGCCGGAGAACCCGGTCCCCGGAATCGACGGGACCACAACGTGGAAATCCTCGGACAGCCGCTCGATCACCCGGTGGTAGCGGAAGAACGAATCCGGCCAGCCGTGCAGCAGCAGCAGTGGGGTCGCGTTCGGGTTGCTCGAGGGACGGTGGACGAAGTGCAGGTCCACGCCGTCGATTGCGACCTTGAAGTTGCCGAGCGCGTTGAGCCCGGCTTCGGCGCGCCGCCAGTCGTAGTCGTTGATCCAGTAATCGGTCAGTTGCTTGAGATAGTCGAGATTGGTCCCGATGGACCAGCCCGCATCGGCAGGTTGATCGGGCCAGCGGGTGTGCTGGAGCCGATACTTCAGGTCGGCGAGCTGGGCATCCGGGATGGCGATTTCGAAAGCGGTCGGATTGGTCATGGTGGTCGTCTCCTCTGAATGAGCGGCTTTGGCTGTGAAGGCAGCGAGCAGCGCTGAGGCTGCGAGGGCCCTGGAAAACTGACGGCGGTTCATCTCTCATCTCCACGCTTGTCTGATGGGATGAGGCTACGGGGAGGCGCCGCGAGGGGATTGGAAAAATCCGACAATCACCGACTGGCAGAGGCGGCCGCTCACGAGCGCGCGCCGATGCATACAGCGATACGACCGATCTTAACGCCGCATTTCCGAAGCTGAACTAGCCTTGGCATCGTCGCCAATGTGCCCGGCGGCTGCACCTGATCCAGCCGGATGCCCCAATGAGTTCTACGTCGGCCGGGTTTGACAGATCGCCGACAGATGCCGCGCGCCAGCAGAACGCGGTGTCGCTGCTGTTCTTCTTCTGCGTCGCCGCGGCATTCATCGCCCGCTTCGCCGTGTCGTCGCAGCTGATGAACCGGGTCGTCGCCTACACCACGGAAGCCGGGCCGTTTTACGAGAAGCTGCATTTCGGCACCTATGCCGTGCTGTTCCTGCTGCCGGTCGTGCTGTTCAGCCGGCCGTTCCTGCTGCGCGGCGACGAGATCGGCAAGTTTCGGGCCCTGGTGCGCTACAGCGGGCTGATGCTGCTGCTGGTGCTGTTCATGTTCGTTACCGGGCGGGCAGGCTCGTCAGTCGTCCTGATCGATACCTATCTGGTGACCGGCGGGGCTGGCTTGATCATGCTGGCGCTGAACCCGACGTCGCGCCGGCTGCTCGGCGACGTCACCCTGGGCCTGCTCATCCTCAGCGCCGCCCTCGGGACCCTCGAGGCGCTGACGCAGCAGCGGATCATGCCTTACGATGCCGTGGAGCTGGGGTTCCGGCCAGTCGGTCTCTCCGAGCACCCGCTGGCGCTCGGCACCACCTGCGCCATTGCCGTGGGTTTCGTGGCGCTGACCAATTGGCGCGTCTGGATCCGTGTCGCCTGCATCATCGTGCTGTTTATCGGAGCCGCGGCCTCCGGCGCGCGCATGGCGCTGCTGGTGACCGTCGTCGAGATCTTCGCCCTCATCATTGTGGTGCCGTGGCCCCGTCTGTCCCAACGCCACCAGCGGCAGGCCAAGCTGTTCGTCTTGCTCGCTGCAGCTGCGGGTGGTGCGGTGCTGACCGGCATCCTGCTTTCGGCGGGCCTGCTCAGCCGCTTCACCAGCACCCTGTTCGACGAGAACTTCTTCGTTCGGGTGAGCATCTATGACGTGTTCAAATATGTGAGCTTCGAGCAGGTCATGTTCGGCATGGACGGCAAGGAGCTCATCAGGATCGTCACCGAAAAGCTCCATATGCCGACGATCGAGAGCGCTCAGGTCGTCATCGTGCTGCTGTTCGGCCTGCCGGTGGCGCTGCTGTTTGCCTGGCTGGTGATCTGGATGCTGCTGCGCATGTTGCGCCATGCCCCGCTCGCCGCCTGGATCGGCGTGGCGGCGACGCTGCTGGCGGCGCTTTCCAACAACACATTTTCGTCCAAGACCCCGATCGTCATGATGATGATCGTCCTGGTGCTCGCCTACAATGCCAACGGCATCAAGGCCGCGCCGGAAAAGCCTGTCCAGGCTTAGCTGCGGGGCCGCCCCATATTAAGGACGATTCGAGTAGGAGCAGGCATCCGCGGCCCCGCTCTGGCATCTTGGCCCCAGTATCTGGATCCTCTCGAGGCCGCGATGATTTCTGACATCGTCGATTTGGTAACCACCAAGCTCGTCAACGCCGTAAGCGGCGAGAACGGCATCACGCTGCTCATCCTGTTCGCGACGGCCTTCGTCAGCGCCCTCGTCGCCTATTGGCGGACGGTAGAGGACAAATCGTTCGGCGATTTCTTCAGCTTCGCGCTGCCCAAGGAGGTGATCATGCATCCCTCGGCGCGCGCTGACCTGCTGTTCTACATCACCAAGCGCCTGCTGATGCCGCTGCTGCTGATCCCCACCGGCATCGTCTTCATCGCGCTGGTCGGCTACGGTACCAACCAGCTGATCAGCTGGATCTTCCAGATCCACGGCCCCCTGCTCGAGGGCCCGACACCCTGGTGGGTGCTGGTGCTGTTCACCGGCTCGATGCTGATCGCCTACGACATCTCGTACTATTTGTACCACGTCGCGCAGCACAAGGTGCCGTTCCTGTGGGAGCTGCACAAGGTGCACCACTCGGCCGAAGTGCTGGTGGGCATTACCAAGGACCGCGTCCATCCGCTCGACGACCTGATGAACCGGGTGTGGGATGGGCTCATTCCCGGCATCTGTTTCGGGGTGTGGAGCATTATTGCGCTCGATCCGGTCGAGCTCACCGTGTTCGGCATCAATGTCTATGCTATGCGCAACCTGCTGATGATGGATTTCGTCCGGCACACCCACTACAAAATCTCGTTCGGGCCGCTCGATAACTACATCCTGTCGCCGCACTGGCATCAGTTGCACCACAGCGCCGACCCGCGTCACTACGACAAGAATTTCGGCCTCCTGCTGTCGATCTGGGATCGGATGTTCGGCACGGCCTATGTTCCCGACCCCGACGAAGAGATGAAGTTCGGGCTGCTCGATCGCGACAAGGACGACTACCAGTCGTTGTTCGGGCTCTATCTGCTGCCGCTCAAGAAGATGGCCGGCCATGTCGCGCGCTGGTTCGGCCGGCGCCCCGCACCGATCACTCCGCCCCCTTCGGAACCCACACAGCCATGAACGTCCATGCTCCCATGGTGCGCCTCGATGATCGTTTCGAGGACTATCGCCTCGAGATTGTCGAGAGCGATGCCCGCCTGGCCGAAATCGGCGCTGCCTGGAACGCCCTGTGGCGGCGCGGCGATGGACTGATCTTTCAGAGCCACGACTGGGTTGCGGCCTGGTGGAGGACCGTGCCGAACCGGGACGGCCGACAGCTGCGGATCGGGCTGATCTGGCGCGGCGACGAGCTGATGGCTATCCTGCCGCTGGCCATCCAGCGCCGCAAAGGCCTCAGATTCCTCGAATGGGCGGCCAATGACTGCAGCGACTATGCCGATGTGCTGATCCACCCGCGCTGCCCGCCCGCCGCGCTCAGCCAGCTGTGGCGGCAGGTGGTCGCTGCCGGCGGGTTCGACCTCTACTTCCTCAACCGGCTGCGGCCGGACGCGAAGTTCCGCGCCCTGCTCGATGCACCCGGTGGCCTGAGCCTACCCGCCAATCGCCGCACCGAAATCTGCTCGCAGGTCGCGGGGGACTGGGCGACGGGGGCCCAGTGGTTCGAGGCGCAGTCGAAGAAAACCCGGCAGAACTACCGGCGCGGGCGCAAGGCACTGGAGGAGAGTGGCAAGGTGGTGTTCCGCCTGCTGCCGCTCGACGAGCCCGCGGGCCCGGTGCTGGCGCGGCTCGGCGAACTGAAGCGGCAGTGGCTGGCGGGGAACGGCCGCGTTGCGCCGCTGTTCGACGCTGGCGCTCCGGCGCTGCCGGCATTGGTCGAGGTGCTGGCGAAGGCCGGCGCGCTCAGGATTTTCGTCATCGAATGCGCGGGGACCACCGTCGCCATTTCGGTCAATTTCGTGCAGCGCGGCACCCTGATGGCGTTTCTCACCAGCTACGATCCGAGCTTCGAGCGCGGTTCGCCCGGGATGGTGCTGCTGATGGATTATGTTCAGTGGTCGATCGACCAGGGACTCGAGATGGTGGATTTCCTCTGTGGTGAGGAGCCGTTCAAGGTCCGCTTTGCCACCCAGACGCTGACCCTGACCTCGGTGATGGGGCCGGCGACGCTGAAGGGCAGGCTCGCCATATTGGTCGACGAAATACGGCTCAGGTCGCAGTCAGCGCTCGATCGGTGGCGAGCCTGGCGTGCCGCTAACGTCAAGCGGCCAGGATCGAGCCAAAGCACCGAGCTGGTGCGCGACGACGCCTAGCGGACGAACCGTCACGAGCGCCCTCGTAGAGCCGCAGCACTCCAGATCCGGTCGTGAACAGAAGCAGCCCAAATGAACACCCCTCCCGCAGACGCGTGCGTGTGGCTTAGCATTTCGCATGTTAAGAGCGAGCTGTTGTTCGGATTTGCCTGCGATCTCTTCCAGAAAGATTCAGCGACCACGGTCGCGCGCCTTGAAGCGTTCACTCGAGGGGGTGCGATAGCGGTGGAGAACTGCCTTCGGTGATGTGGATCCGCCCGCAACGCGCCGTGCACGATCGACGCAAGCTGCCGCACCTTTTCAGTGCTGCGGGGTTGCTCACGGTATCTGAAGCGTTTGCCGAGGTACTGAGTGGCTTTGAGCTAGGGCAAACCCGGCTCCGCCTTGTGGAGCTGCTGCATTCCAATCGCCGAGAGCTATTCCGGGGCGGTACTATTTTCTCAGTATTGCCGAGGTGCGGCGGTACTTCTCGCCCGAGTTCTCGACGCGCTTCGAAGCAATGCCGAACTCGGCGACCTCCTATATCGGGAGTGTCGGAAACGAGCTGCCGGATGACGATGTTACAGTTGTCCCGGCGGCGCTGAGCGATCCAGATCTGTGGATCGATGACACGCTGCTCAGGCATTTTTTCTGCTCCGACCGGCTGACGCAGGCGCTTCGCGCCGCAAAGATTGCGAGCAGGTTCGTTGCTGGGTTTTGACGGAACACTGAATATGGAGAAATGCACCTTCGCCACCCACCCGGGACATGTGTTTGAGTGTTGACCGATTGGCTTCGGCATGTCAGCCTCATGAAGCTTATCGACGATCTACACAAACGAAATTCGATCACGTTATTTCTGCATACATCAAACTGCGCTGGGTAAATGAGGCGATGCTGTTGCGGGTTGGAAATTTGCGAGTGCCTCGAAGTATGATCCAATGAGAGCGATCGTCGATTGGCGGAACACCGGCGTTCGCGGGGAAGATTAGGTGACGATAGTCGCCTCTCGATTTGAGCAGTGTTGAGCAACGTGGAAGACAACGCCAAAGACAACGTCCCGTCCGAAGCATGCGTTTGGCTTAGCGTATCGCATATTAAGAGCGAATTGCTGTTTGGATTTACGTGCGACCTAATCGAAACAAATTTGCCCGCCGTGGCCTCACTTATCCAGGCATTCAGGCAAGGGGTGGCCGTCGAAGGTGGTCAACTGCCTTCGACGATGTGGATCCGACCTCAGCGCGCGGCACAGGACAGAAACAAGCTGCCGCACCTTTTCAGTGCTGCGGGGTTTCTTACCGTGTCCGAAGAGTTTGCCGAGGTTCTGAGCGGCTTTGACCTTGGGCAAACGCGGCTCTATCCAGTGGAGTTGCTGCACTCCAATCGCAGAGAGGCTTTTCCGGGACGCTACTATTTCCTTAACATAGCAGAGGTGCACCGGTACTTCTCGCCGGAACATTCGGCCCGCTTCGAACGGATACCCAACCCTGCGACTACCTATGTCGCAACTATCGAAGCGGAGGCGCAGGATGACGATGTCACAGTCATCCCGGCAGCGCTGAACGGCCCCGATCTTTGGATCGACGACACATTCCGCAGTCATTTTTTCTGCTCTGACCGGCTGGCGCAGACGCTTCGCGCCGCAAAGGTGGCGAGTCACTTGCCGCTATTTCGCTGCCGGGTTTTGACACCAAGCTGATTGATTTTTGGGGATACGGAAGTGGATTACCTTTGGCAGTTCCATGTTCATCATATCATCCCCGAGAAAGCTTACGATGACGTACTGGTGGGGCAAGCCCTGGAGGCAGCTGGCTTCTTCCAGCAAGCGAAAGGCAACAAGATCGCCTTATTTGCCAGTTCGGAAACGGCAGCCATTGCCCGCCAATCGATAAATAGCGGCAGCAGTTTTTACCTTGACGCTGGCTTCGGGGGCTCGGTCCACCCCGGGCGAGAGACTGGCCTTAGTCACAAGGGCTACAACGATTTTGCCCTGGCTCAACTTGAAGCGATAATGCTCGCTGATCCTGCCGACAGGCAGGCCGCCTTCACGAAGCTCCACGCGTTTCTCACCGATGTATCGGAGGGGCGCTTCGCCAACCTCGGCGTTGAGAGCAGGTCGGCGGCGTTAGGCAGCACTTGGGTTGACTACGATCCCAGCCCGGCCGAACTAAGCCAGCGTACCGCTGATTTCGATCCAACGATTACCGATGCCAATGGCCTGAGCAATGACGAGGAGCGCTACGAGAATATCAGGGACCAGATTGAGAAGGCGTACGACGCGGGGCACTTGACCGAGGCGCAGTACCACAACCATGTTGCCGATCTAGGGGCCAGCGTTTCTAAGGGACCCAGCCACGTCTCAGCCGTCGGCGTCGCCGCGACCATCGACATTCAAAAGAACATGGGCTCGATCCAGCCCAGTGCGAAGTCGGAGTTCGCGCTTCTTGTCACAAAGTTCGTCGGTGATCAGAACGCCTCGGTCCCGGTCGACGTTTTCGATCGGATGATGTCTTCGATGGATCGGCTCGGTGACCGGGTGGCTGGTGACTTCGGGGCCCGCTTGCCCGCTTCGCTGGATGGGCTTGGGAGTTCCACCGTCGGCGCCATGGCGACCAGCATGGGGAGCATACTTGCCGGTATCGGTGGCGGGGCCATTGGCGACGTCGTCGAATTCCTGAATGCAAGCTATGAATCCATCAAGATCGGTCTCGATACAAACGATTGGTCCAGTTTCAGGCAGAACATACTGACATATGGGGCTTCGGCAGTAATAAGTGCTGCGGTAGTAGCCCTCAGCGTCGCCGCCGCCGCGGAAATCGGTGTGTTGGCCGCCTCCGTCGTCGCCGCCGGCTGGGCGGCCTATGGTGTCTACGATGCCCTCACCAACGGGATCGAACTGATCGGAAAGCTGCATGCCGACTGGCGGGACAGTGATCTCGGAAAACTCCTCACCGAGTTCTTCGATCTGCCGCCGCTCTCCCCCCTGGTTCTCGACCTTGACGGTGACGGCGTCGAGCTTGTCGCGCTGCAGAACTCGGGGACCTTTTTTGACCTCGATGCGGATGGTGTTACGGAACTTGCCGGTTGGGTTGCCGCCGACGATGCATTGCTGGCGATTGATCTCGATGGCGACGGACGCATCGACAACGGCTCGGAGCTGTTTGGCGACCAGACCGGCTTCGCCCACGGCTTCCTGGCGCTCGCAGAGCATGACAGCAATGACGACGGCATCATCGACGCGCAGGACAGCACATTTGCTGAGCTATTGCTGTGGCGAGACGCAAATGGCGATGGAGTGAGTCAATCCGGCGAGTTGAAGACGCTGGCCGAACTCGGCGTCGCTTCGATCTCGCTGTCAGCGACCGCCACGAACCAGCAGGTAGCCGGGCACGGCATTCTCTGGCAATCCGGCTTCACGCGGACTGACGGCTCTACGGGAACCGTGTCGGACGTATTCTTCGAAATCGATCCGATCCGGACCAGGGCTGTGGTGCCCGATGGGTTCCAGTTCGATCCCGATGTGTTCAAGCTGCCGGTGATCCAGGGCGCAGGACAGCTCCCGTCTACGCTCATTGCCCTCAGCGCCCAACCGGCACTCAAGGCGCAGTTTACGGCGCTCTTGGCTCAGGCCGCGTCGGGAGACATTGGTGGTCTTCTCGCAGGGTTCGAGGCCTTCGTCTACGCTTGGGCAGGCGTCGCCAACGTCGAACCGGATAGCCGTGGTCCTGCAATGGACGCGCGTAAAGTTGCGTTTCTCGAAGCGATCTTAGGCCGGCAGTATCAGCAGGACGACTACGCCTATCTTGCCAACCCTGGGCCTGTCGCGGCGCTGATGCTCGACTGGGAAGCTTCGAAGATCATCGAGGCCATGGCGGCCCAGTTCCTCGCGCAATCGACGATATCGCACGCGCAACTGACAGCCACGTCGGCGGCAACGTACGAAGCGGCCATCGCGGGGCACCCGCTCAACATGCTCCCATCCGTCGGCGACGATGCCGGCTCCTATGATTGGGTCGGAGAAATCCTGGCCGATGCGGCGAGCGAGACGGGACTCACCCTTGCTCAGGCCGGCACTTTGTTGCGCATCATGCGCCACGAGGCGAGCGACCTCGGCGCCTACGAACAGGCCATTGTTCATGGCTATGTCAGCATCGGAGTTGCTGCCGGGATCGCGCAGCAGATGGCTGCCCGACTTGTTGCTGAGGACGGCTACTACGTCACCGATGGCCCGGGCGATGAGCTGGTACCGGACGCCCTGATGGCAGACCATGCAGTCTATGTTGCCGACCCCTCGGGTAACGACACGCTTCAGGGAACCAAGGGGGACGATGTTCTGGTGGGGCGCGAGGGCAACGACACCTATGTCTGGGGCACCGGCATGGGCAATGATGTCACTGACGAAGAAGGCGATGCCGACCCCAACAACACCACCGACGTCGATCGGCTCGTCCTGACAAACCTGACGGCGGAGGACGTGCGGTTCGTCCGCATGATCGAGCCTGGCTTCGACATGGACCTAATGATCGAGGTCGTCGATACCGGAGAGTGGTTGCTCCTCGACGATCAGCTGAGCTCTTACGCCTTTGAAGCAATCGAACAGATCGTGTTCGCCGATGGCCAGGTTATGCTGGCGGCGGAGTTCGAACAGTTGGCCAGGGTCTGGGTTGATGGAACGGCGGCGGACGATGTCCTCACCGGCCCGAACATTGCCAGCGGTATCAATGGCTGGTCTGGTAATGACGTGATCGACGCCGGAACCGGCCAGGACATGCTGGCCGGCGGCAGTGGCAATGACACGTTGCGCGGTGGTGAGGGCAACGACACCTACGTCTATTCCCGCGGCGACGGCCATGACTCGACCACCGAAGGGACCAATCAAGGCGCCGCCGACAAAGTCGTCCTCACCGATATCAATCCAGACGATGTCGCCCTTGTCCGAAACGGAAACAACGTCACGCTGCTGATCGGCGAGAGTGCCCCAGGCGCCGGAGATGGTGGTTCGATCCTTCTTAACGAAAACCTGGACGATTACTTCGATAGAGGCGTCGAGCAGATCGTATTCGCCGACGGCACCACCTGGGCTCGGGTGGACTTGCGGCTGAGGCTCCTGGCGCAAGCCTCGACCGACGGCAACGACACGATCGTCGGATTCAATACTGGCAATACCATTACCGGCGGCCTCGGCAACGATACTTTGCGCGGTGAGGCCGGCAACGACACCTATGTCTATTCCCGCGGCGATGGCCATGACTCGATCGCCGAAGGGACCAATCATGGCGGTGCCGACAAACTCGTGCTCACCGATATCAACCCCGACGACGTCAGCCTCCTCCGGAACGGAAACGACGTCACGCTGGTGATCGCCGAAAGCACTCCAGGGGCCGGAGACGGTGGCTCGATCTTCCTCGACGAAAACCTGGACGATTA
>Ga0209902_101237_pt1 | contig 14101 bp, 14 predicted proteins | sample FECB27metaG_FD_188304 | JGI IMG/M metagenome (GOLD analysis project Ga0209902, IMG submission 188304) | Cyanobacterial communities from the Joint Genome Institute, California, USA - FECB-27 (SPAdes) (version 2) | ecosystem: Environmental > Aquatic > Thermal springs > Hot (42-90C) > Microbial mats...
CGACGCGCGCCTTGTAGTGCTCGATGTTTTCGAACACTACGGCGCGACCACGATGGCGCATCAGTTCCGGCGATGCGGCGGAAGGCTTGAGGATCGCACCGTTGGGCGCAAGGTTGCCGCGCAGAACGGCAATGCCGCCCTGCTGGGTCAGCGCCTTGTCGCGGCGCAGGATCACCTCGTCGTTGAAGTTCTCGGCACCGGCGATGTTGTCGCCGACAGACTTGCCCGTCACCGTCAAAACATCGAGATCGAGGAGGTCGGCGATCTCCTTCATGACGGCGGGAAGGCCGCCGGCGTAGCAGAACTCTTCCATCAGGAATTTGCCCGAGGGCATCAGGTTCAGGATGGTTGGGATATCGCGGCCGAAATGATCCCAGTCGTCGAGGGTCAGTTCAACGCCAATGCGGCCAGCGATGGCGAGCAGATGCACGACCGCATTGGTCGAACCGCCGATGGCGCCATTGATGCGGATCGCATTGGCGAATGCCTTTCGGGTGAGGATGGCGGACAGGCGGAGATCTTCCTTGACCATCGCAACGATGCGCCGCCCCGAAAGACGGGCAAGCCGCGCGCGGTGGGCGTCGACCGCCGGATAAGCAGCGTTGCCAGGCAGGGCCAGGCCGAGCGACTCGACCATCGACGCCATGGTCGACGCGGTGCCCATCGTCATGCAGTGACCAGGTGAACGCGACATTGCGCTTTCGGCGGCGGCGAACTCCTGCTCTGTCATCAGGCCGGCGCGCACGTCCTCGGAGAATTTCCACACGTCGGTGCCCGAACCGATCGGCTTGCCGCGGAACCGGCCGTTCAGCATCGGTCCGCCCGAAACGACGATCGCCGGAACGTCGCAGGACGCAGCCCCCATGACCAGCGACGGCGTGGTCTTGTCGCAGCCAGCCATCAGCACCACGCCGTCCATCGGGTTGCCGCGGATCGCCTCTTCGACATCCATCGAAGCAAGGTTGCGAAACAGCATCGCGGTCGGGCGCAGGTTGGATTCGCCGCAGGAAAAGACCGGGAACTCAAGTGGCAATCCACCCACTTCAAGGATGCCAGCCTTCACATGCTCGACAAGTCCGCGGAAATGGGCGTTGCAGGGCGTGAGCTCGGAAAAGGTATTGCAGATGCCGATGACCGGGCGTCCGTCGAAGACATCGTCAGGCAGTCCATTGTTCTTCATCCAGCTGCGGTGAATGAAGGCATCCTTGCCGATGCCCCCGAACCAGGCCTGAGAGCGCAGTTTCCGTGTCACTGTTATGTTCCTGTAGTTGTAGAGCCACCAGCAGTGTGGCTAGGCCGCTAGATCAGCAAGTCAGGCTCCAGCCGGCCCTTGACCGGCAGGTCGACCAGAAAAGTCCTTCCGGCATCCGGCTGGGCATGCCGCGCCTCATCGCTCAGGTCGATCCAGGCCGAAGTCACCGCAAGACGATCTGCATGTTTGCCGACAAATGCCGGGCATGATGGCTGGCTCACCGGCAACGGCACCGAGCGGACAAGTTTGCCATCGGGCGTGTAGGCGGCGACCCGCCCTTCGCCCCAGCGCGCGTTCCACAGGGTTCCGTCGGCGTCGACCACCGAGCCGTCGAAGCTGCCCTCGCCCTGGCTTTCTGCAAACACTTTCGGCTCTCCTTCGGGCATGCCGGTCCGTGCATTGCAAGCAACGCGCATGATCCGCCCGACAGCGGTGTCAGCGTAATAGGCAACGGTGCCGTCCGCGGAAAACGCGATCGAATTGGGGATCGAAATGCCAGCATAGAGTTCGCGCAACTCGCCGCGAAAGAACCAATAGACTCTGCCGGCGCCAGCCTCAGCCTGCTTGCCCATCGTGCCGAACCACAAGGCACCGCATGGATGCACGCGGGCATCGTTGGAGCGCGTGGCAATATTGCTCGCCTCCACTGCTGTGTGAAGGGCCATGCGGCCCGTCGTCCTGTCCCTGACATGAAGGCCGGTCTCGGTCAGGATCAGCTGACGCTCGCCATCGATGGTCGCCTGCGCGCTCGCCATCTGGCCGAGCTGGGTTGTCATGGTGAGATCTTCGCCGAAACGTTTCTCCAACAGCAGCCCGTTGACGATGTCGAACCAGTAGAGCGTGTCACTCACCGGATCGTAGCTCGGTCCCTCGCCGAGCTCGCAGGCATGGTCGGACAATACCGAAACGAGGTCAGCCGTCATTGGCGTTGCTCTCGAACGCGGCATCCCAGGCAGCAACTGCTGACCTTGCCCGCGTTGCCACCTCCTCGACGCTCATGCCAGGGCGGTACAGGCCCGTGCCAAGCCCGAAGGCGGTGACGCCGGCTGCGCGATAGCTGGCGAAGTCGCGATCCGAAACACCGCCGACGGCGCCGACAATCGTATCTTTGGGCAGCACCGCGCGCATCGCGGCGATACCGCCTGCCCCGATCACGCTGGCCGGAAAAAACTTCAGCGCCGAGGCACCGAGCTGCAATGCCTTGAACGCCTCGGTCGGACTCATCACCCCGGGCATGGTCACCATGCCGTGGCGGACAGCTGCGGCCATCACCTCGATGTCGATGTTGGGGCTGACGACAAGGCGACCGCCAACTTCGGCGAGGCTATCGACCTGACTTGCTTCAAGCACGGTACCTGCTCCGATCAACGCGGAAGCTGGCAGGCTGCCAACTATGGAAGCGATGGAGGCAAAAGGCTCCGGCGAGTTGAGCGGCACCTCGATTGCCTCGATGCCGGCCTCATAGATCACGCCGGCTACTGCAACGGCCTGATCCGGGGTGAGGCCACGCAGGATCGCGACAAGCCCGCGCCGCAATCTCGGAAATTCCGCCGTTCTGGTCATGCCGGCACTCCATCGAGCATCTCGTTCTGACGCGCGGCCTTAAACAGACCGATGCGCACCGCGGTGTCGGCATCGATGTCGCGGACTTCGAGCCCGGCGATCTCGAAAGCACGGCGATAAAGCGTGGCGAGCGCGCCGGATGCAACGAGGGTCGCGCTTCGGTCAGCATGGATAAATTGTCGCCGGGCCGACGCCACTTCGCTGCCAATCATCAGTCCGGAAAGCGTGGCCATTGCATCCACGGAGGTCAGGCCATTGAGCAGCGAACCGGCCCGGATTGAAAACAGTCGCGAGGCGAAATCGCCGCCTTCAGCAAGCGCGATCTCGCAGGATCTCGCAAACACCGGGTTCTCCGCCGAGACAGCGCCCTGCTGCTCGCCAATGGAATGACGCAGGATGGAGTGCGTGGAGAGCAGTGCGAACAACTCGCCGGTCGGCCATGTACGAAAGGTCTCGACGGCGCCGCTATCGACGACGACCCATTTGGAGTGGGTACCTGGCATGCACACGATATGGCGGCCTGTTTCCCGGAGCCCTGAGCCGGCCAGTTGCGTCTCCTCGCCCCGCATCACGTCGGGGGTGTCGACGCGGCGACGGGCAAGGCCCGGGACAATGCGGATGTCGCGTCCCGCATTGGGAACGCGGACCGCTCCCCTCAGGATCGCTGCAATTGAGGATGGGACGTCGACATAGGGCGCCTCAATCCATCCTTGGCGCGCGCCCGCCATGCCGCAGATGATGACCGGCACGCCGTTCGGTGCGCGCAGGGTTGCAAGGCAGCGTTCCAGAATGGGTTCGAAGCCTGTCTTCTGCGCGGTGGTCAGCCCATCGTCGCTGCGATGTTCGGCAAGGGCGGCCCCTTCGGCATCAAGGAGCCATGCCCGCATGCGGGTGGTTCCCCAATCGATCGCCACAATTGCAGGTACTGGGATCATTGTAACCCTCACTGCGCGGCGTGCTGGAGTACGCTCAGCCCACCGTCGACAGTCAGGCAGGCGGCGTTCATGAACGGGCATTCGTCCGAGATCATGAACACGGCCGCCTTGGCGATCTCGGTGGTGGTGGCGATGCGTTTGCCGGGATGGAGAGCCAGGGTTTCGGCACGCGCCTTTACCGGATCGGCAAAACTGTTCCAGTAGTCGATGTTCTTCTGCGTCTCGACATAGCCGGGTGCGAGCGCATTCACGCGCACGCCGGCCGCCGCGTATTCCAGCGCGAGCGACTTGGTCAGTCCTAGCAGCGCGTGCTTGGCCAGCGGATAGGGGAACGTATGCGGAATGATGGTGAAGGAGTGCGTCGAGGCGATGTTGAGGATCGCACCACCGCCGGCCGAGATCATGCCGGGGAGTGCGGCCTTGCAGCAGTTCCATGCGCCCTTGAGATTGACGTCGAAGCAGCGCTGCCACTCGGCATCTGTGGTCTCGAGCGGCGAGTTGAAGACGTTGATGCCGGCATTGTTGATCAGGGCATTGACAGGGCCGATCGCCTTGTCGGCCTGCGCCATGGCCACAGCGATGGCCGAAGCGTCAGAGATATCGGCTTCGGCATGACCAAGTGTGCCCTCGTTTGCGTTGAGCTGTTCGATGGTCTCGCGCAACAGCGGTCCATCGCGATCGACGATGAAAAGTTTCGCGCCTTCCTTCAGGCACTCCTGGGCTATGGCCAAGCCAATGCCCTGTGCTGCGCCGGTCAAGAAAATACGTTTGCCGACAAGACGGTCGCTCATTGGAAATCCTCGCGGTCAGAAACAGTGATCGAAAAGGCGCCGGAAAGCGTCTCACCGGGAGCAAGCAAATGGAGTGCTCCAGGGCCTAAAATCGCCAGCGCATTGGGCGTGTGCGACATAGGCTCAAAGCAGAAGAAGCTCCTGTCTTCCTCCGGCGCATAGAGCATGTAGCGCGAGAACAACGCATCGGAGCCGATGTCTGCGGCGAGCTTCATCTCGGGCCAAATTATCCGCGCCTGCCCGTTCCAGCCTTCGAAGCAATTGTTCAGCCTGCGGCGAGGCAACCGGTGCGGCGTCGCGAAATCCGCGCTGTCCGGGATCGGCGTGCGGACGCCGGGCAGATAGCCCTCGCGCTCGGTCCACCAAGCCGCCGCCGGGGCCATGAGCTGGGTGCCCTCGGTGCGGGGAAAATAGGGGTGAAAGCCGATGCCGAACGGCAACGTCTCGTTGCCCCAGTTTGTCACCGAAAGCGCTAGCGTCACTTTCGCGCCGTCCAAGGCGATGGTCTGAATCGCGCGATAGACATGAGGCGAATTGACAGGGCGTGGCTGCTCGAAGGCGAGCCAACATGCGTCGCCGATGCATCTTCAACCTTCCATTCGGCCAGCCAACCGTCGCCATGGATGTAGTTCGGCTCGGTTGTATTGGGCTTGAAGCGATAGCTTTTGCCGCCCAGCTCGAAACCATTTCCCTCGACGCGATTGCCGATCGGAACCAAGGGAAAGCATGCCGACCTCAAGACGTCGAATGCGCCGTCGTCGTGTCGGCGCAGGAAGCGTTGGCCATCACGTGTCCGCCCATCGACGACTGCCCCGCCCTTCGGGCTCACGCGCAGCGACAGGCGGTCGTTTTCAAGCTCGACAAACCCTTGCATCTCAACGGCGTCCGAGCGCGCTGGACCTGAGGTTGTCGAGCAACACGGCGAGCAGCAAGATCACGCCACGAACGATGTACTGATAAAACGCCGGGATGTTGAGCAGGTTCATCACATTCTCGGCGATGCCCATGATCATGACCCCGACAATCACGCCGGCGATCGCCGCGCGGCCACCGGCCAGCGAAACGCCGCCAAGCACGCAAGCCGAGATGACCGACAGCTCCAGGCCAATGGCCGCGTTGGGCTGGCCCGAGGTGATACGCGAGGCAAGCAGGATGCCGGCGATGGCGCAGACCATGCCTTGCAGGGTGAAGATCCAGATGCGCGTCCAGTCGACATTGACGCCGGCCAGACGCGACGCCTCGGGATTGCCGCCAATGGCCAGCGTGTTCTTGCCGAAGACGGTGCGGTTGAGCACGAAACCGAACACCGCAAACAGGATCGCCAATACCCAGATCGGCGTTGGAATGCCGAGCAGCTTGGACAGCGCAAGCTGGTAGAAATTCGGATCATTGATACCGACCGCCCGGCCATCGGATGCAATCAGAGCGAGGCCGCGCACGATCTGCATGGTTGCCAGCGTGGTGATCAGCGCGTTGATGCGGAACTTGGCGATGACCACACCGTTGATCAGGCCGACAGCGCCACCGCAGAGAAGGGCTGCGAGAATCCCGACCATGATTGAACCGGTGGCATTCGAGGCCATGACGGCGACCATGCCGGCAAAGGCGACGATCGAACCGACCGACAGGTCGAAATCCCGCGCAGCCAGGCAGAACATCATCGTGCAGGCGACGATGCCGACGGTGACGACCGACTGCAGCAGGCCGAGCATATTGCGTTCGGTCAGGAAGTTCGGGACGAAGATCGACACCAGCGCGAAGGCCAGCACAAAGATCACGACGAGACCCTGGTCGCCGAGCAGTATCTTCTTGAAGGAGTTTGTCATGCTCAGTCCCCTTAGGAAGCGATTGCGTCTGGCGTTTTCTTGTCGGGAAGCGCTGCCGCCAGGATTGCACGCTCACTGAAATCGTTGCGGTCGATGTGCGCCGAGATGCGGCCGCCGCACATGACCAGGATGCGGTCGCAGATACCCATCACCTCGGGCAGTTCGCTGGAAACGACGATGATCGCCATGCCCTGCTCTGCGAGTTGGTAGAGGATTTCATAGATTTCGGATTTGGCGCCGACATCGATGCCGCGTGTCGGCTCGTCGACGATCAGGACGCGGACGCCCTGTTCGGAAAGCCAGCGGCCGAGAATGACCTTCTGCTGGTTGCCGCCAGACAAGTTCAGGATGTCCTGTTTGCGCGAAGGCGTGCGAACCTTGAGTTTCTTGATGTAGGTCTCGGCGATTTCGGCTTCCTTGCGCGGGTTGAGGATACCGAAGCGGGTGTTGTGGCGACGCGAGGAGATGTTGATGTTCTCTTCCAGCGAGCGCCCCTGGATGATGCCGTCATGCTTGCGGTCTTCAGAGCACAGCACGATACCGGCGCGGATCGCCTGGCGCGGATCGACGGCGTGCACTGTCTGTCTGTCGACATTGATCGTTCCGCTGCTGCGCGTATCGGCGCCATAGACCAGTCGCATCAATTCGGAACGGCCGGCACCGATCAGTCCGAAGAAGCCGAGAATTTCGCCGGCCCTGGCCTCGAAGCTCGCTGGTTGCGTGAGTTTCTCGCCCGCAATGCCTTCAGCCTTCAGTCGAACCTTGCCCATCTTGCGTGCGCGCCAGCCCCAGACATTGGAGATTTCGCGGCCGACCATTTCGGCCACCACTTGTTCGCGCGTGACGTTTTCGAGGCTTGGATGATGGGCAGCAAGCTTGCCGTCGCGCAGCACCGTCAGGCTGTCGCAGAGCCGAAACACCTCGTCGAGGCGGTGGGAGATGTAGAGAATGACCTTGCCTTCGGCGCGCAGGCGCTCGATCAGGGCAAATAGGATTTCGCTTTCACGCGAGGACAGCGAAGAGGTCGGCTCGTCCAATGCAATGACGCGCGCATCGAGCATGATCGCTTTGGCGATCTCGACCATCTGGCGCTCGCCGATCGACAGCGTCTTGACCTTGCGCCGTGGATCGATGCCGATGCCGGCGGATTTCAGCTTCTCACCGACCTCGGTGAACATCTGCCGTGACTGGATGACACCGGCATTGGCCGGAAAGCGGCCGAGCCGCAGGTTTTCCGCAACGGTAAGCTCCGGAACCAGCTGCAGTTCCTGGTGAATGACAATGACGCCGGCATGGAAGGCGTCGCGTGTCGAGGCGTATTTCTGGACCTGGCCGTCGATGATGATGTCGCCGGTATCGGCATGCTGATCACCGGAAAGCACCCGGATCATCGTCGACTTGCCGGCGCCGTTTTCGCCCATGAGGCCGTGGACGGCCCCCTTTGCGACGGAAAACGACACGTCGGACAGAGCCTGGACGCCGGGATAGGCTTTCGAGATATTGGAAAATTCGAGAAATGACATCGACGGTCCTCCTGAATGTCCGACGGCAGCAAAGCACCGCCGCCGGACACCGTTCAATGTGGCGGTGATTACTCGATGCCGAGTTCCGCACGGACCTTTTCGAAGTCGTCGCGCTTGGCAAGCGCACCGGCTGTCAGGATCAGCTTTTCCGGTTCCTTGCCGTTGGCGACCCACTCGTACATGTTGAGCGCGGTCTCATAGCCGTGGCGCTTCGGCGAGATGATCACTGAGCCAATGAAGCCGGTGGCTGCAGGCTTCTTGAACTCGTTGATAGCCGAGTCCGCGCCGCCGATGCCGACGCCGATCATGCCGTCAGCCGCGATGCCGACGCCTTCCGATGCACGCACGGCACCCAGAACCGCTTCATCGTTAAGGCCGAAGGCGACCCACTTCTTGATGCTGGCGTTCTTGTTCAGGACAACCGTTGCTGCGTTGAGCGCGGCTTCCGTGTCGGTCTTGGCCTGTGGCGCATCAAAGATGTTTTCGGCCTTGAAGCCGTTGGCCTTGAGCACAGAGATTGCGCCCTCGACGCGGTCGACCGCAGTCGGCAGCTGGTCGTAGGAGACACGGATCGCGCCGACCTCTTCGGCCTTCCAGCCACGGGCCTTAACTTCGTCGACGATGGCCTGGCCGACTGCCTCACCGATCTTGGTCGCAGAGATGCCCATATGCGGAACTTCCTCGATCGGCTTGCCGTCGGCGCTGACCAGACGGTCGTCGACGGTCATCACCTTGAGGTTGTTGGCCGCGGCTTTGGCGACGATGCCAGGCCCAAGCTTGACGTCGGGCGTGCAGACGACAAAGCCCTGGGCGCCCTGGGCGCCGAGATTGTCGATCGCCGACATCAGCTTCTCGCCGTCCTCGGCGCCAATCTTGACCAGCGTAAAGCCTTTTTCCTTGGCGGCCTGATCAGCGAATTTCCACTCGTCCTGGAACCACGGCTCCTCGGGCTGCTTCACGATGAAGCCGATCTTGGTCTCCTGCGCATAGACAGAAGCAATGGTGGTGGCAGACAGAACCGCAAGGGCGCCCGCGACGAGCGCCGTCTTCAACAATCGCATGTGAACTCCTCCCAAAGATACCGGGCGCTCAGCCCGGATGACAAACGCTAGCTTCTTTTATCATACCAGTCAATTGCACTGGTATGATAAATGAGCTAGCTTCCTTTTGCGACGCCGTCATGGATGATCGCAGGGGCGCATTGTCCGGTATGCGAAGCGGACATAAGAACGAACAAACGCTCTTGGGGAGGAGAAGGCATGAACATCAACGAGGCACCTGAAGCGGCGGCGAAGTCACGTCGCCCGCGCGTCCTGCCCGATGTCGTGCGTGCAATCGCTTCGGAGGTTCTCGCTGGCAACTATCCGGTCGGCAGCACACTCCCGAGCGAAAACGATCTCTGCATCGAGCACAGCGTTAGCCGCACCGTCATCCGCGAGGCACTCAAGACGCTCGCAGCCAAGGGCCTGGTTCTCAGCCGCCCTCGCATCGGTACCGTCGTCTGCGAGCGCGATAACTGGAACATTATTGATCCGCAGGTGCTGGAGTGGCATGCGCCCAATACACTTGACCCCAAAATGTTCGATTCCATCCTGGAAACCCGCCGTGCCATCGAGCCGCTGGTCGCGGAACTTGCGGCGACGCGGGCGTCGCTGCAGGAGATCGCCGACCTTGAGCTGGCATGGAAAGGCATGGAAGCCGCAGGAAGCGACGTTGCGCGCTTTGCCCGCTCGGACGCCGCCTTTCACCAAGTGCTCTACAGCGCCTGCCACAACCCGATCTTTCGCCAGATCGGCGGGATGATCGAGACCGCGTTGAACTTTGCGCTCGAGGCGACAGCCAATTCCGTCGACCGGCGCGACGAAGCCGTCAGGGTTCACTACGGCGTCGTCGAAGCGCTGCGCATGCGCGACGCCGCAGCTGCTCGCCACGCAGCCAACGAGATCCTGGACCTCGCTGCTCGCGATCTCGCTCGCGCCAAAAATCAGCACAAGAAAGACTGAACGGGCGCGTCAGCCCATCCGGAGTCGTGCCTGCACCATGAAGATCACTGCACTGAAGACCTACATTGTTCCGCCGCGCTGGTTGTTTCTCAAGATCGAGACCGACGAAGGCGTGAGCGGCTGGGGCGAGCCCGTGGTCGAGGGCCGTGCTCACACAGTGGAGGCTGCAGTGCATGAACTCGCCGACTACCTGATCGGCAAGGATCCGCGGCTTATCGAGGACCACTGGAACGTCATGTATCGCGGCGGCTTCTACCGCGGCGGTCCGATACTGATGAGCGCAATCGCAGGGGTCGACCAGGCGCTGTGGGATATCAAGGGCCGGGCGCTGGGCGTGCCGGTGCACGAACTGCTCGGCGGCAAATGCCGCGACCGCATCAAGGTCTATTCCTGGATCGGCGGCGACCGTCCCGCCGATGTCGCTGCCGGCGCCAGGGACGTGGTGGCACGCGGCTTCTCAGCCCTCAAGATGAACGGCACCGAGGAACTGCAGATCGTCGACAGCCATGACAAGATCGATGCTGCAATCGAGCGCGTCGCGATGGTGCGCGAGGCCGTAGGCCCGCATGTCGGCATTGCCGTCGATTTCCATGGCCGCGTCCACCGGCCGATGGCTCGCGTGCTGGTCAAGGAGCTTGAACCCTATCGTTTGATGTTCATCGAGGAGCCGGTGCTCAGCGAGAACCGCGAGGCACTCAAGGAGATCGCCGCTCTGTCGTCTGCTCCGATCGCACTCGGCGAACGGCTCTATAGCCGCTGGGACTTCAAGAGCGTGTTCGAGCAAGGCGTGGTGGACATCATCCAGCCCGATCTTTCACACGCCGGCGGCATCACCGAGTGCCGCAAGATAGCAGCCATGGCTGAGGCCTATGACGTTGCCGTTGCGCCCCACTGCCCGCTCGGACCCATCGCACTCGCTGCCTGCCTGCAGTTGGACGCGGTGAGCTACAATGCCTTCATCCAGGAACAGAGCCTCGGCATTCACTACAACAAGACCAACGATCTGATCGACTACGCCAAAAACAAGGATGTGTTCCGATACGAGGACGGCTTCGTCGCCATCCCCGATGGTCCCGGGCTCGGCGTCGACGTCGACGAGGACTACGTCAAGGAACGCGCCAAGGAGGGCCATCGCTGGCGCAATCCCATCTGGCGCCACAAGGATGGTTCGTTCGCTGAGTGGTGACTGGCAGCGCCGGATGGTGACGAGGTCGGGCGCAGTTTCGAACTGCGCTGCAGATTGCCTTTCCGTATTTTGCTGGCGCCCGAACGAACCCTTACCGCGCCAACCAACCGCCATCGACAGGAATGGTCGCGCCGTGCACATAGCTGGACGCTTCTGCCAATAGGAAAACAGCTGCACCACCAATGTCATCCGGATCGCCCCAGCGATTCGCTGGGATGCGTGCCAGTATCGCTGTACTGCGACCGCCATCGGCGCGCAGGGCCTCGGTGTTGTTCGACTCGATGTAGCCGGGCGCGATCGCGTTCACATTGACTCCTGCTCCCGCCCATTCGTTCGCCAGGATTCGAGTGATGCCAAGGAGGCCATGCTTGGATGCTGTGTAAGAAGCAACCCGGATGCCCCCCTGAAACGATAGCAGCGAGGCAATGTTGACGATGCGCCCCCGCCGCCCTTCAGCCATTGCTTGTCGCCCGAACGCCTGGCAAAGCAGGAACGATGTCTTGAGATTCAGATCGATCACCTCGTCCCAGTCGGCGTCGGCCAGATTGACAGAATCCGCCCGGCGGATGATACCGGCATTGTTGACCAGTCCGTCGAGCGGGCCAATCTTCTCCCACACATCGCGGATCAACGTTTTAACGGCCGCATGGTCGCCGAGATCGCATCTATGGGCGATTATCTTCCCCCCGAGAGCACCGATCTTGGCTTCGGTCTCGCCCATCGACGACCGGCCGACAGCTACCACCTCACCGCCGGCCTTGGCTATCGACACCGCGATGCCTTGGCCGATACCGGTATTGGCTCCGGTGACCAGAACGCGCTTGCCGTCCAGGCTAAAGGCTGACAGGTCACTCACCGTAGCGTCTCCATCGGCACCGGATCGACGTCGGTATAGTCGACATTGTCACCGGCCATCGCCCAGATGAAGGTGTAGTTCGACGTCCCACAGCCGGAATGGATCGACCAGGGCGGAGACAGTACTGCCTCTTCATTGGCGACGACAATATGGCGCGTCTCGGCAGGGTCGCCCATGAAATGGAACACGCGAGCAGCGTCGGCCAGCCCGAAATAGAGGTAGGCCTCCATGCGCCGGTCATGGACGTGGCATGGCATGGTGTTCCACACCGAACCGGGCGCGAGTTGAGTCATTCCGACGACGAGCTGGCAGGTCTTCACGCGTTCTGGGTTGGTGAACTGAAATATGGACCGCTCGTTGGAGGCCGCCTGGCTGCCGAGATCGATACGTTTGGCGCCCTCGATCGTCAGCAGTCTTGTTGGATGAGTCTGGTGCGCAGGCGCGCTGAGCAGGTAGAATTTTGCCGGTGCCTCGATGCTGTCGGAAGCAAACGATACGGCCTCGCCAAGGCCAACATAGATCATGTCGCGAGTGCCGAGCGCATGGCTCTTGCCACCCACCGATACAGTTCCCTTGCCGCCGATGTTCACGGCAATCAGTTCACGACGGTCGAGGAAATTCGCGGTGCCCATTGGCTTTATGGCCTCGAGGCCGAGCGGAACGTCCGCCGGCATCGCACCCCCGACCACCATGCGGTCGTAATGCGTGTAGGATAAATTGATTTTGCCAGGCTGGAATAGCTCACCGATGTGGAAATTGGCGCGCAGTTCGTCAGTCCCCATCCGCGCTGCCGCGCTGGGGTCGATGGCGTAGCGTGAATGGAATGTCAGTCTGCTCATCTTTTTCTCTCCATGGCATGTATTGCGCGCTGGCGGCGCGCGGCTCGTATCTTGCGGGCTGCACTGGCCAACCATTTCCGGCGTCAGCCGGGCAGCTCTGCGCTGACTGCTACCAAGGCACCGGGCGCCTGTACCACTTGAGCGGATAGCCCCGCGCCCGACGCGAGTGCTGCATCCAGATCCGCACCGAGAAGCCTGGCGGCAAGAAAGCCGGCGTTGAAGGAATCGCCTGCAGCCGTCGTATCGACGGGCGGGACGGGGCGGGGGCTGAACGTGGCCGCTCCTTGATGGCGATCCCAAGCGATAATCTCGTCGGGGCCATTCTTCACAACAACCACGTTGGCGCCGAGGGATCGGTAGCGTTCGACGGTGTCGATGGGCGACACGTCGCCGAAACAGGCCCGCTCCTCATCGAAGGTTGGGAGAACGATGTTTGCGGTGCGCGCCGCTGCGCTGACTGCAGCGCGCATCGCGCCGGTATCCGGCCACAGGCCGGGGCGCAGGTTGGGATCGAATACGATGATGCTCCCAGTTGCGCGCGCGCGGAAGAGGGCGGCGACAAGGGACGGCCGATCCTGCTCAGGAAGTATTGCCAGGGTTATTCCCGAAATCAGGATCACACGGCGCTGTGCGAGCAGGCCTTCGAGCCATTCCGGGTCGGCGGCCAGATGACGGGCGGCGGAGGCGGATCGCCAGTAATTGAAGCTACGTTCGCCCCCTTCGAGGGAGATCAGGTAGAGCCCGACCGTCTGTTCGCCGACGCGCCGGATGCCTGCCGTCTCGATGCCGGCCGCTTCCATGAAGGCTAGCATCCGCTCCGAGATTGCATCCGTGCCGACGCAACTGCCATAGGCCACTGTCCAACCGGCGGGGAGCAGTCGGCGCAGATACCAGGCCGTGTTGAAGGTGTCGCCGGCAAAACTTTGTCGATAAACGTCCTGGCCAACGGGGGCCAATTCCACCATGCATTCGCCCAGGGCCAGGACGGTTGTCATTGCAGGGTCCTCCGCAAAGGGGCGCGACATCTGAGTTTTTTCGGCCATCGCGATCAGCGTGGCTTGCCGCTACCAGAAGAACTGGCGGTGGCCCAGCGAGCGCATCAGGGCTTCCATGAAGTAGTAGTCGCCATAGGGCAGCATCGTGTCGGCGAAGCCGGACCCGACATGGGCGGCGCCGTGCGCCAGCAGGCCGAGCGCCGTTGTGTCGCCGGTCAGATCGCAAGTGTCGAGCAAGCCTGCGATCAATCGGTCGCCGAAGGTGCGCCAGTGCCCGGCTTCCTGTGGCTCACATTGATCCGCCAGCATGTAGACGCCGGCAGCCATCACCG
>Ga0209902_101238_pt1 | contig 14094 bp, 12 predicted proteins | sample FECB27metaG_FD_188304 | JGI IMG/M metagenome (GOLD analysis project Ga0209902, IMG submission 188304) | Cyanobacterial communities from the Joint Genome Institute, California, USA - FECB-27 (SPAdes) (version 2) | ecosystem: Environmental > Aquatic > Thermal springs > Hot (42-90C) > Microbial mats...
GCTGCACAAGGGTTTCCCGCGCCAAGCCACCGTGGCCGTGGAAGTCGGCGGCGTGCGAACCAACTTCCGGATGCCGGACGTGTTCTCGATCGGCCTCGGGGGTGGTTCGCACGTTGTCGAGACCGGCGGCGCCATCAAGGTCGGCCCCACCTCCGTCGGCTACCGGATCGTCACCGAGGCGCTGATCTTCGGCGGCTCGACGCTGACCACCTCCGACGTCATCGTTGCCTCCGGCCGCGCCGAGCTCGGCGACAGAGCCAAGGTCGCGCACCTGACGCCCGAGTTCGTCGCGCGCACCCAGGCCAGGATCATGTCGATGCTGGAGGATTGCGTCGAACGCTCGCGCCTCTCGCCCGAACCGCTGCCGGTGATCGTGGTGGGCGGCGGCTCGATCCTCGTCGATGGCCCGATCGGTGGCCTCGAGGTGGTGAAGCCCAACCACTTTGCCGTGGCCAATGCCGTTGGCGCCGCCATCGCCCAGGTTTCGGGCGAGGTCGACCGCGTCTATGCGCTGGCCGAGATCGGCCGCGACCAGGCGCTGGCCGACGCCAAGGAGCGCGCCACCGAAGCCGCAGTCGCCGCCGGGGCGCTGCGCTCGTCGATCGAGATCGTCGATGTCGAGGACGTGCCGCTGGCTTACCTGCCCGGCAACGCCACCCGCGTCCGCGTGAAGGCCGTCGGTGAACTGCATGTCGGATAAGGGTTATCTGCTCAAGGAGAGCGACCTGCTGCCGCTGTCGATCGGCGCGGCGCTGCTCGGCACCGGCGGCGGCGGCAACCCCTATGTCGGGATGCTCAGGGCACGCGAGCTGATCCGCAAGGGCGCCGAAATCCGCGTGCTGCCGCTCGATGCGCTGCCTGACGACGCCTGGGTCGGCGAAGTCGGCGGTATCGGCGCCCCCGTAGTGGGGGTCGAAAAGATCGAGGAAGGCGGCGAGTGCTATCGCGCCATGCGCGCCGTGGAAGAGACGGCCGGCGTGAAGCTCTCAGCCACCATCTCGGCCGAGATTGGCGGTTCCAACGCGCTCGAACCGGTGATCGCGGCGGCCTATGCGGGCCTGCCGGTGATCGACGGCGACGGCATGGGCCGGGCCTTCCCCGAAGTGCAGATGACCACCTTCTTCATCTATGGCGCCAAGGCCGCTCCGGCTGCCATCGCGGACGAGAAGGGCAATGTCGTCGTCTTCAAGGAGGTGATCGACATGTTCTGGCTCGAGACCTTCGCCCGCGGCGTCTCGGTGAACATGGGGGCAGCGGCCGGCCTCGCCATTGCCCCGATGTCGATGGAGTTCGTCCGCCGCACTGCCGTCCCCGGTACCGTGACCCAGGCGCTCTCGATCGGCCACACCGTGCTCGAGGCACGGCAGAAACGGCAGAATGTCGTCGCACGCGTCGTCGCCTCGACTGGCGGCAAGCTGTTCTTCACCGGCAAGGTCACCGATGTACGGCGTGAACTGGTAGGCGGCTTCGCCCGCGGCCATGCGCATATCAGCGGCGTCGGCGATTGGGCGGGCTCGGAGGCGCGCATCGCCATCCAGAACGAGAACCTCGTGCTCTGGGTCGATGACGTACCGGTGATCATGGTGCCCGACCTGATCATCAACCTCGAGCTCGATACGGGCGAACCCATCACCACCGAAGTGCTGCGCTACGGCCAGCGCATCGCGGTGATCGGGCTGCCGGTGCATGAGCTGATGAAGACACCCAAAGCGCTGGAAATCGTCGGCCCCAAGGCTTTTGGTTACCCCGAACTCACCTTCAACCCGCTCCAGCCCCAGCCCGTTCTGGCCTGAGGCGAAAGGAACCGCAGCATGAAGTTTCTTCGCACCATCCATGCCGAGGACATGGAAGACATCGCCACCGGCGGCGCCATCCTCGGGACCGGCGGCGGCGGCGACCCCTATGTTGGCAAACTGATGGCCCAGCAGGCGATCAAGCAGTACGGCCCGGTCAACCTCGTCGATATCGACGAGCTGCCCGACGACGCGCTGGTGGTGCCGGTCTGCATGATGGGCGCCCCCACGGTGATGACCGAAAAGCTGCCGCAGGGTGAGGAGCTGATCAACGCCTTCCGCGCGCTCGAGCAGTTGCTCGGTCGGAAGATCGACGCCGTGCTTTGCGGCGAGGCCGGTGGCGTCAATTCCACTACTCCGTTCGTCGTGGCGGCGATGGCCGGCTTGCCGCTGGTCGATGGCGACGGCATGGGCCGCGCCTATCCCGAGTTGCAGATGGTGACCTTCACCATGCACGGCGTTTCCGCCACGCCCATGGTGCTCTGCGACGACAAGGGTAACTCGCTGGTGCTGGAGACGGTCAGCAACGCCTGGACCGAGCGGCTCGCCCGCGCCGCCACGGTGGAGATGGGCGGCTCGGCGCTGCTGGCCTTCTACTCGATGTCGGGCGCCGTGGCGAAGAAGGCGATCGTGCGCGGCACGCTGACGCTCTGCTCCGAGCTCGGCCGCACGCTGCGTGAGGCCAAGGCCGGCCACGTCGATCCGGTCAACGCCATCGTCGACAAGCTCGAGGCCGATGTGATCTTCCATGGTCGCATCAAGGACATCGAGCGCCGTACCGTCGGTGGCTTCGCCCGCGGCACCGCCCGCTTCGAAGGGGTCGAGGAGTGGAAGGGCCACAGCTTCCGGCTGGATTTCCAGAACGAGTTCCTGATGGCCGAGCGGGATGGCGAGATCATCGTTACGACGCCCGACCTGATCACCGTGCTCGATGCCGAATCGGGGCTGCCGGTCACTGCCGATGCGCTGCGCTACGGCCTGCGGCTCAAGGCGCTGGCCATGCCATCCAACCCGCAATGGCTGACACCGGCCGGCATCGAACTCGTCGGTCCGCGCTACTTCGGCTACGACACCGACTACCGCGAGTATTTTGGGCGCTGACGGGGGAGCCTAAAACCGGGCCCCGCGTGCGGGGCCCGGCCAATCACCAGCGCGATCAGAAGTGGAAGTTGACGCCGACGCGGACGGCCGAGCCGTCGATGTCGAACTCATCTCCGTTGTTGTAGCCCTCGACCTCGACGGTGCCGAAGTTGGTGTAGAGGTACTCGGCCTTCAGCGAGACGGTGTCGGTGACCATGTATTCGGCGCCCACGCCGGCGACCCAGCCACCGATGCTCTGAGCCTGATCGTCAACATCGAGGTTGGCCACAGCGAGACCGGCCGTGCCATAGAGCAGCAGATCACCGACGGCGAAACCGAGGCGGCCACGGAGGGTGGCGAGCCCGTTGATCCCGTCGTCCGCGTCCCAGTGGTCGGTATCGCTGCCTTCGAGGATGCCGGCAGCCGATAAATCGGCCTCAACGCCGAGCACGACGGAATCGAACTGCACGTTGTAGCCGGCCTGGACGCCACCCAGCCAACCGTTGAGGGTGGCAAGGTCGCTGTCGTTGCCGTCATGCGCGGCATCGAAATCAGCGTAGCCAGCATGGGCGCCGATGTAGAAGCCAGTCCAGTCGCGGCTGGCGCTGACGATGGCTTGGTCCGGCGAGGGAACGTAGAGATCGGCAGCGCTGGCGGTGCCGGTGAGCAGCCCGGCAAATGCCAGGGCGGCGAAGATACGCGTAGTCATATAGACTCCAGTAAACTGAAGCCCCCCACCGCCGCTCCTCTATGGCGGAGGGGAATTTGTCAAGACCACCAAGGCGGTAGAGCGCTCTGCTATGGCAAAGAATCAACACTCGATCGCCGGCCTGATCTTGGCTGGGGGCCGCGGCGAGCGCCTCGGTGGAGTGATCAAGTCCGAACTGGTGCTTGGCGGCGTGCGCCTGCTCGAGCGTGTGGCGGAGCGGCTTAGGGCCTGCTCGCCGCTGCTGACGGGGCATGGGCGAATCGATCCAGTAGCGCTGCACCTGCCGGCCGGGATGATCGCGGTGCCCGACCTCGATGGCGATTATGCCGGGCCCCTGGCAGGCCTCGCCGGCGCTATCGCCTACCTCAATGCCCTGGCCACGCCGCCGGAGCTGCTGGTCAGCGTCGCGGTGGACACGCCGTTCCTGCCGGCCGACTTCGTCACGCGCCTTCTCGAGGGGCTCGGCGAGGCACCCGCCGCTGTCGCGGCCTATGATGGACAGCCCTACCCCACCAACGCGATCTGGCGCGTGGCGCGATTCCGCGACCTGCCGGAGCGGGTACGGGCCGGAACCGCACCACGCAGTCTAAGATCGCTGTGTTCCGCGGCTCAGGGGCTCACTATCGAGTGGCCGAAAAGCGCTGCTGGCGATCCCTTCGCCAACGTCAACACCCCGGAAGATCTGGCCAATCTGCAGCTGCGAGTGGCCACGGCCGGGTCGCTTCGCGATTGAGTTTCCGAGATCGGAAATTCGGGCTTGGCAAAGGAAATCAAAACCGCTACACGGGCGCTGCTTCACACGAGGCACGTGTTCCGCGGTAGCTCAGTTGGTAGAGCATTCGACTGTTAATCGAATGGTCCTTGGTTCGAGTCCAAGCCGCGGAGCCAATCTTTTCCCCTCAGATCTGAGATGATCAGCGCAGGCCCCAAGCCGGCGCTTCTGGCGTTGCTCACCAGGCCAGCGACTTGCCGTCCAGCGCGGCCAGCAGCTTTTCGTCGTGGCCGTAGATATCCGAGCTGAAGTGGACGCCATCGGCTTCGACCCAGGCGGTCAGGTAGGTAATGTGCACCGGCAGCGGCGTCTTGAGGTTCACCACGGTGTTCTTGAGCGATGCGACGACGGAATCGATGCGCTGGTTGGACCAGCCGTCGACACCACCCGCCGCCAGCACCTGATCGGCCAGCTCGAGCGGCCGCGACAGGCGGATGCAGCCGTGGCTGAAGGCGCGCTCGGCGCGGCCGAACAGGCTGCGTGACGGGGTATCGTGCAGGTACACGTCATGGGCATTGGGGAACATGAACTTCACTCGGCCCAGGGCGTTGTTGGTGCCCGGCTTCTGGCGCAGCTGGAACGGGAAGCGGCTCGGCGTCACCTGCGCCCAATCGACCTGCCGGACGTCGTAGATATCCTTGCCGCGCACCGCCTCGAAACCGGCGGCGGCGACGGCCGCCGGGTTGCTCTTGAGCTTGGGCAGTTCCTCCTTGGCGGCGAGGCCGGCCGGCACGTTCCAGTACGGGTTGAACTCGAGGTAGCGGATGGCGTCGCTGAACACTGGCGTGCGGCTGTAGGGCTTGCCCACCACCACCGCCATCTTCTCCTTGATCTCGCCATCGGCGATGCGGCGCAACTCGAAGCCGGCGATGTTGACGATGATGTATTGCCGGCCGAGATCGTCCGGCATCCAGCGCCAGCGCTCCATGGCGAAATCGATCGATTCGATGCGATCCTCGATCGGCACATTCATGGCGACCAGTGAGGCCGGGCCGACGACGCCATCGACATCAAGGCCGTGGCGCGCCTGGAAGTGCTTCACTGCTTCGACCAGCACTTCGTCATAGAACTCGGGCTCGCCCGGCGCGGTGGCGGCAGCGCCGTCGGTGACGGCGAGACGGGCGCGCAGCGCCGGGATGCGCGGATCGGTCATCCCCGGCTTCAGGGTGTCGCCAAGTGGCACGGTGCCCCAGCCGCCGAGTACGGCCAGCGCGTGGTAGTCGTCGAGCGCCTTGCGCAAGGCTTGATACTCGGCGTTCTGCGGCTCCCAGGCGTGCAGCACCGTTTCGACATCGGCCACCTTGGCGACGCCCGCCAGTGCAGCGGCTTCGTCGATGGTGCGTGGGGTGAGGAAAAAGTTGGGGTCGATCTTGTTGGGCAGGAAGCGGCCGACCTTGAGGTCCGAGGCATATTCGAGGAAGGCGGCCGAGAAGTAGAGCTCGATGATGGCGAGGCTGCGCTTATCGGTCTCGCCGGCGGCGACCAGGAGGCTCGCGAGCTGCTGGCCTGGGTAGTCGTCCGGGTTGAGCCCGTCATCGGTAGCGTTGGTCAACCGCGAGACCATGACGCCGGCCCGGGCGCTGTTGAGCCAAAGCAGGTCGCCGCTCTGCTCTTCGTAATAGGTACGCAACACGTCGCGCCGCTGCTTGATCGGCAGCGGCAGGCGGGGCTCGTTGGCCAGCAGGTCGATGATGTTGATGCGGACCACCGCCAGGTCGCGCGGCGACAGGTCGACGCGATCCTGCGCTACCGCCGGCATGACAAAGAGCAGCGCCAGCAGCGCGACGACAAGGTTGCGGATCAGGTCAGGGCATGGGCGGCGCATAGAGAATCCCGCCTTGGGTCCAGAGGGCATTGACGCCACGACTGAGCTGCATCGGCGTTTCCTCGCCGAGGTTGCGCTCGAAGACCTCGCCGTAGTTGCCGACCCCGGCCAGCACCTTGACCAGCCAGTCGTCGGCAAGGCCCAGCGCCTTCACTGCCGGAGCCCCCATGGCTTTTGCAGTGTCGGCCCCGGCGCCCGCCATCGATGCCGCATCCAACTCCTGCTCCTCGGCATCGATCAGCGCGTAGAGGGTCCAGCGGATGAGGCTGGTCCATTGCGGATCGCTGTCCCGCACCACCGGGCCGAGCGGCTCCTTGGAGATGACGTCCTTCAAAATGACGTGCTCGTCGGGGGTCGGCAGTGCGGCGCGCTCGGCAGCCAGCGCCGAGCGATCGGCGGTATAGGCATCGCACCTGGCCTCGGCGTAGGCGGCGCGCGCCGCATCGCGCTCCTCAAAGCTCAGGAACGAGACCTTGAGACCAGCTTTTTCGAAATAGGCCGCCGCGTTGGCCTCAGTGGTGGTGCCGCTGACCACGCAGATGCTGGCGCCGTCGAGCTCCAGCGGACTGATCGCGCCGAAGATGGCGGGGATCATGAAGCCCTGCCCATCGAAATAGCTGGTGCCGGGGAAATCGAGCCCGAGGTCCAGGTCGCGCGACATGGTCCAGGTGCTGTTGCGCGACAACAGGTCGATCTTGCCGTCGCTGAGCGCGGCAAAGCGCGCCTCGGCCGAGAGCGGCAGGGATTCGACTTTCCCGGCATCGCCGAGCACCGCCGCCGCAACGGCGCGGCAGAAATCGACGTCAAACCCCTGCCAGACCCCTGCTCCGTCCTGTTTGGAAAAGCCGCCGAGGCCCTCACTGACGCCACAGATCAGCTTGTCGCGGGCGCGGACGTCATCGAGCGTGCCGGCAAAGCCGACCGAGCTCGATGCAAGAAAAGCCAGCAGTGCTGCTGCCAGTTGTCCTCGGTGCATTGGCCACCCCTCATGGCTGGATGCGAACCTGACAAGTCTTGTCCGCAACGGCGGCGACGCACAAGCCCTAGGCCATTGCCGCCGTTACGTGATCGTTGCCTCCCCCTCGCGGCCGCCTGCTCAGGCGCCGCGCGGCGGCAGGTTGGTCCGGGCACGCGGCACCGTCCCGGTCAGGCCCAGCTGGTCGAGCGCCCGCTCGATCTCGGCGTGGGTGTAGGGCTTTTCGAAGTAGCGCGCGCCCAGCGGCAGGTCCGGTGTTTCCCCGGGGCGCGGACGCGACACCACGATGATCTCGATGGTCGGCCACCGGTTGCGGACCGTTTCCGCCAGTTGGGCGCCGTCGATGGTACCGGGCACGTCGTATTCTATGAATGTCACGACGATGCCAGAGCGCCCCTCAAGATGCGCCACCGCCTCGTCGGAGCTGAAGGCGACCAGGGCTTCAAACCCCGCCGCCTCGAACAATTGCACTGCCCCAAGCATGATCATGGGTTCGTCCTCGACGATGAGGACCAGTGGCCGGCTGCTTCCGGTTGATGTCAATTATAGAGACCCGCATTTTTGTCACCCATTTCGCGTGGCGTTCCCGGCGCCACGCATTCGAGCCGAAGAGGCACCTCCTCGACTCCGAGCCGAAGAGGGCCCTCTTCGACTCGGCCCACGCGAATCCTTTCGCTCAACGACGGCAAAAGCGCGACCAGTGGCACGCACTCCCGTTCCACGCGCGAGGTGCGCATAAAGACCTAACGAATCCTCGCCGAATTCGTGCGACGATTAGATAAAGCTCCGAACAAAAGCGGCGACAGGCCCGATTTGCTTGGATTTTCGGGTACTGGCGCAAGGCGGCCAAGGTGGCTGGCGCGCAAATCGGCATCGTTGTCATCCCGTCGTCATCCGGGACGGAATGGGCAAAAACTGCCCAAAAAGTAATCACGCGACCGTGAGCATCGGAGCGAGGCACGGTTTCGCCGCAATGCGACCATGCTTCGAGCACGGATGAAATGCGCGGCCAACTGCCGCAACTCCGCAGGCTGCGTACGGTTTGGCGCGCTGGTTTCCCAAACACTGCAGGATGATGACGGTCGTACGTCATGCGCCAACCGCATGGCTCGTATGAGTCCGGGTTGCTTCTCAGCTTGGGGGCCAGCGAACAGGCTTTCACCCATCGGATGGCGAACAACGGCCATCCACCGGCAAGGATGCCAATACTAAGCGCCAACAACGATCACTCCAGCGGTGGAGAGTACGTGTGATGTCACTTAGCGTAACGGGGCCAGCGAGCTTGTAGCTCGTCGTTCTGTACTCAGTCGCCACTCAACAAACTTGCCCGTCGGGCGAGAACAATATTGCTCAACCTTCTGAAAGAGGACCGTCGTGGCCAAAATCAGCGTCTTTGGTATCGGGTATGTCGGAGTCGTCTCCGCCGCGTGTCTGGCGGATGATGGCCACGAGGTGGTGGCGGTCGATCTCGATCCCGCCAAGGTAAGCGCCGTCAATGCCGGCCTCTCCCCGATCGTCGAGAACGGGCTCGATGAGATCATCGCCCGTGCCGTGGCCTCGGGTCGGCTGCGCGCCACCACCGACGGCCAGCAGGCGGTGCTCGACACCGACGCCAGCTTCGTCTGCGTCGGCACCCCGAGCGACGACACCGGAGCGGTCGGGCTCAAATACGTGAAGGGCGTCTGCGCCGATATCGGCCAGGCGATCAAGCACAAGCAGAGCTTCCACTCGGTGATCATCCGGTCGACCATCGTTCCGGGCACCATGGACGAGACCTGCATCCCGGTGCTCGAAGAGGCCAGCGGCATGATCGCCGGCCAGGATTTCGGCGTCGGCTACTATCCCGAGTTCCTGCGCGAGAGCACGGCGATCGCCGACTACTACGATCCGGGCCTCATCGTCTTCGGCGCGCTTGAAGACCGCACCGCGCAGATCCTCAAGGACATCAACGCCCAGATGCCCGTGCCCTCGCATGTGGTGACGCTGAAGACCGCCGAGGCGGTGAAATATGCCTCCAACTCGTGGCGCGCCGTGAAGGTGACCTTCGCCAACGAGATCGGCAACATCGCCAAGGCCTCGGGCGTCGATGGCCAGCAGGTGATGAAACTCATCTGCGCCGACACCAAGGTGAACATCTCGCCTTACTTCATGAAGCCGGGGTTCGCCTTTGGCGGCTCGTGCCTGCCCAAGGACGTCCGCGCCCTGCAGCACCTCGCGGCGAGGACGGGCGTCCCCTCCCCGCTCCTCGACTCCGTGCTCATCGCCAACGCGGCGCAGATCGACCGGGCCGAGAAGATGGTGGCCAATTCCGGCGCCAAGACCGTCGGCCTCGTTGGCATCGCCTTTAAGCCGGGTACCGACGACCTGCGCGAAAGCCCGCTGGCAGAGCTCGCGAGCCGGCTGATTTCGAAGGGCCTCGAGCTGCGCGTCTATGATCCGTACGTCTCGCAGGCTGTTGCCGGCGGCGTCAGCGCCATGGGCCGCGGCAATGACGTGGTGCCGGACCTGCCGTCGCGGCTGGTCGGCAAGATCGAGGACCTGATCGCCGGGTCCGACGTGATCCTCGTGGGCAACCGTTACGAGGAGACCATCGCGCCGCTCAACTCGGTGAGCGAATACCGCTCGCTGGTCGACCTGACGCGCATCAACGCGTCGCTGCGCTCCAACGGCACCTACGAAGGCATCTGCTGGTAAGCCATGAACCTTCTCGCGCACGCCATCTACATCCTCTCGGTCGCGGCTATCGCCAGCACCGTGCCGGCCTCCGCCTTCTCGGGCGGCGCCGGGGTCTTCCTCACCCTAGGGGTCATCGGGCTCTGGCGCTACAGCTGGGCGCTGGTCAACTTCGTGCGTGCGCACCTCTATATCCGCGTCTTCTACCCTCGGCGGCGCGCTGCCGCCGAGGCGCTCTACGCCACGCGCCGCCCGGCGCACGCCTTCTTCCTCGCCACCAGCTACAAGATCGACGCGGCGATCACCTCGCGGGTCTATCGCTCGATCTTCGAGGCGGCGCGTCGCTCGCCCGGCGGTTCGACGGTGGTTGCCTCGGTGGTCGATCTCGCCGATGAGCGGTTGATCCGCGCCGTCGCCGCCCAGGTGCTTGAGGGCACGAACACCGTCGAGGTGGTGATCGACCGCATCGATGGCACCGGCAAGCGCGATGCGCTCGCCACCTCGCTCCGCTCTATCGCCCGCCGCTATCCCAGCGCCGACGACGTGGTGCTGCTGATCGACGGCGACACCCAGATCCCCGAGGACATCGTCGAGCGCGCCGCGCCCTTCTTCGCAAATGGCAAGGTCGGGGCGCTGACCACGCATGAGCGCGCCGAAATCGACGATGCTCCGCTGTTCCGCGACTGGTTCAAGCTGCGCTTCACGCAGCGCCAGATGATGATGTCGGCGGTGGCGGTCGGCGGGCGGGTGCTGACGCTGACCGGCCGGATGTCGGTGTTCCGCGCCGACCTCGCCACCAACCCCGAATTCATCGCCTCGGTCGAGCAGGACTATATCGACCACTGGCGGCTGGGCCGGGTGAAGTTCCTCACCGGCGACGACAAGTCGACCTGGTTCTGGCTGCTCAAGAACGGCTACGAGATGGCCTACCTGCCGGATGTCGCCTGCGTCTCGATGGAGACCCAGCCCAAGCCGGGCTTTGTCGAGAGCGCCATCACGCTGATGCGCCGCTGGTTCGGCAATATGCTGCGCACCAATGGTCGCGCCCTGGCGCTGTCGCCGGCCAAGATCGGCCCGTTTGCCTGGTGGTCGATCCTCGACCAGCGCGTCTCGATGTGGACGACGCTGACGGCGCCGGTGGGCATCGTGCTGTTCTCGGTGTTCGTCGATCCGCTGATTGCCGTCGCCTACATCGCCTGGGTGATGGCGACCCGCTACGCCTATTGCTGGCTGCTCGCCAGCTTCGGCGGACCGTTCCCGATCACCTATCCGTTCCTGCTCTATTTCGGCCAGCTGTTCGGCGCCGCGATCAAGACCTCGGTCATGTTCCGCCTCGACCGCCAGCGCTGGACCCGCCAGTCGGCGACCAGCGTCAGCAACAGCGGCGGCTCCGAAGGGCGGGTCCGCTCCATCAGCTCCAGCTACATGCACGTGCTCGCCCTGGGCCTGCTCGTCGCCGGAGTGATCTTCGTCACGGGGCTCCTCAGCCCCTTCCCGATCCATGCCAACTGAGGGCTCAGTAGCAATGACCGAAGCGCATGCAGAACTCGACAAACCAAAAGCCAGCAGAAGCGCCTCGCCTGCCCCGTTCGCGGCGGAACCCGCCGTGCACGGCGAACACCCGGTCATCCGGCTGCCGTTCAACGTCATCATCAACGGCCGTTCGTTCCAGGGCCATGCGCTCAGCATCGTCGGGGCGGAAGCCACCGGGCTGATCGATCCGCAACTGCATGGTCGCGTGCAGCTGGTGACGCTGGTGTTCAACTTCCCCGGCTACGCCATCAGCCTGCCGGTGGATGCGGCGATCGGCGCCGGCGCGCCGGAAGCGGGCACGGTGACGCTCCGCTTCCTCGAGCCGACCGGCCCGCACCTGCCGCAGCTGCGCTACATCCTCAACTCGGTGGTCGGCGGCGAGCTGATCGGCGTCGACGGGCTGATCCGCACCGCGGATAAGCCCGAGAAGGTGAAGTCAGAACTGCCCAAGGCGCAGCGCTCCGCTACGCAGGGCATCATGACCGGCATCCGCTGGGGTGCCTTTGCCGGCCTCGGCCTGCTGCTCGTCGGCTTCGTCGGGGTGAAGCTCTACGAGCGGCTGTTCGTCCTGCCGGTCACCGGGCTCTCCACCATCACGCTCGACGGCATGGATCTGAGGGCGATCAGCCCGGGCCAGCTCGATTTCGTCAATCCGGCGGCGACCAAGGGCGAGATCGCCTTCGCCATCCGCACCACGTCGGGCGAAGTGCTCGCCGTCTCCATGCCATGCGATTGCGTGGTCGCGCCGGGCGCAGCCGAAGGCGGCGCCACGGTGCTGGCCGGCGACACGGTGATGACCGTGGCGCCCAAGGATGCGCCGGTGGTGATCTCCTCCAAGGTCGATGGCAGCGGGCTCAGGGCACTCGCCTCGGGCGCTCATGCCGAGGTGCACATGCCAAACGGCGCCGTCACCACCGCGTCGCTCGATGCCAAACAACTGCCGGGACTGCTGCGGAGCGCCACTGACGGCACCGCCATCCCGGTCACGCTCGTGCCGGCCACCCAGCTCGACCAGGGCACGGTGGGCTCGCCCGTCGACGTGCTGATCAAATCCGACCCGCTGGCGGCGGTGGGGCGGTTCTTCTCCTTCAACGGACCGGCGAACGAGGGCCACTAAGATGAACGCCATCCATCCAGTCGTGCTTTGCGGAGGCGTGGGTACGCGGCTTTGGCCGTTGTCCCGCAGCCAGCAGCCGAAACAGTTCCAGCCGATCGACCATGAGGGCTCGATCACTTTCTTCCAGACCACCGTGCAGCGGCACCGGGGCGAACTGTTCCACGATCCCGTGGTGTCGGTCGCCGGCGGGCACCTGGGCACGGTTCGTCGCCAGCTTCGCGATGTACAGCGCAACGCGCGGGTCATCGCCGAGCCGGTGGCGCGCAATACCGGGCCGGCCGTGCTGTCGGCGGCGCTGCTGATCGCCCGCACCGATCCCGATGCGGTCATGCTGATCTGCCCCTCGGACCACGTGATCGAAGGCGATCTCAACGCCCGCATCCGGGAGTCGCACAAGGCGGCGGCGGATGGCCTGATCGTCACCTTCGGCATCAAGCCGCGCTACAACGAGACCGGCTACGGCTACATCATCGATGGCGGCGAGTTCTCCAACTATCGCGGCGTGCATCGCGCCGAGAAGTTCATCGAGAAGCCGAACGCCCAGACGGCGCAGTCGCTGATCGAGACCGGGCTCGCCTACTGGGCCTCCGGCATCTCGCTGATGCGGGCTGACACGGTGATCGAGGAATATCGCCGCTTCGACCCGGTGACCTTCGGTGCAGTCAGCGCCTCGCTTGCCAACGCGGTCAGCGAAGACGGCGCCCTGGTGCTCGAGGAAGCCAGCTTCGGCTCGGCCGAAAGCCTGCCGACCGAGCGGGCGGTGTTCGAGAAATCGAAAACCGTGGCACTGGCGCCCGCCGATGTCGAATGGGACGACGTCGGCGCCTGGGCGGCGTTCCACACCATCGGCAAGAAATCGGAGGACAACAACGTCGTCAGCGGCGACGTGATGATGGTCAATTCGCGCGGCAGCTATGTGCGTGGTTCGGATCGTCTGGTCGCCGTGGTCGGCGTCGACAACCTCGTCGTCGTCGATACGCATGACGCCTTGCTGGTGACCACCCGCGAGCAGTCGCAGGACGTCAAGAAAGTGGTCGAGCAACTCAAGGCGCAGAGCCGCCGCGAGGCCGAGGATCACTCGTTCGGCGCCACCGACTGGGGCAAGCAGGGCAAGCTCGCCTCGGGCGCCGGGTACATGCTGCGGCACCTCACGGTGAACCCCGGCGCGACGCTGCCGGTGGAAAGCGGCTCGGAGTTCCGGCGGCTGATGGTCGTCGCTTCGGGTGGCGGCATGCTGCACATGGGCAGCCGCCGCCGCGAGATCCGCGCCGGAGCCACCTTCGAGATCGGCCCGGAACAGAGCGCCGAAGTGATCAATGACGGTACAGGCCCGATGCAGGTCATCGAGGTCGCCTGCCATGTGGACGGTCCCCTGACGCACCTCACCCCGCTGCTGGAACTGGCAGCGGTGGCCGACGGGAGCCGCGAACATGCGTAAGGCGTGGGTCTGCGCAGGTTTTGCCGCCGCGGCATGCTCTCTCCCTTGGGCCGCCACGGGAGCCGACTACGCGCGGACCCTCGCCTATGAAAAGACCGTCGCCGCCCTCGCGGCGATGGTCGAGGCCGGCCGGCCGGCCACCGACCTCCAGTCGGCGGCCGCGCCTCTCGGCTTCAGC
>Ga0209902_101240_pt1 | contig 14076 bp, 15 predicted proteins | sample FECB27metaG_FD_188304 | JGI IMG/M metagenome (GOLD analysis project Ga0209902, IMG submission 188304) | Cyanobacterial communities from the Joint Genome Institute, California, USA - FECB-27 (SPAdes) (version 2) | ecosystem: Environmental > Aquatic > Thermal springs > Hot (42-90C) > Microbial mats...
AGACACGACCTCAGCAGAGCGGAACAGCATGGCTCCCCTTTACTTTCTTTTCGAGATGCGCTGACGCTCGGCGCGGATTAGCTCCGCCTGACGGAGCCCCCGCAAATCACGTTACGGAAAAGCGCAAAAGGTTCCATCAACTTTTGCGTTATCCCGCATTTTCGTCAAACAGGCTGGCGCGGAAGCAACAGTCCCCGTTCAGCTGACCAGCTTGAGGCCGACGATGCCGGCAACGATGAGGCCGATGCTGGCGAGCCTGAGGGCTGTCGCCGGCTCCTGGAAAATCAGGATGCCGAGCACAGCCGTACCAACAGTGCCGATGCCGGTCCAGATCGCATAGCCGGTACCGACGGGCAGGTCACGCAGCGCGATGCCCAGCAGTATGACACTGGCGACCATCGCCGCCACGGTGATGGCGGTCGGGCCGAGCCTCGAAAAGCCCTCGGTGTATTTGAGGCCGATGGCCCACACCACTTCCAAGAGGCCGGCAATAGTGAGGTAAACCCACGCCATGGGAGTTGCTCCTTGAGCGCGGGCCGTCCCGCCTGATTATTGGGAAGTGTCGGGGTCGTCCCCGGCGCAGTGGATATAGGCTCGGGCCAAGCTGCGGAGAAGTGCCCGGGGCGCAGATCTGCTGGCCCGCCTTCGCGGCGCGGACAAGCTGAACGATTCCTGAACAAGCCGGTCACCAGCACAGATGAATCCGGTTTTTCGGGCTGGAACCGGCATACTGGCTTGTGTAGGAGACCGACGATCGCACCCGCCGGGGGGCCGGGCGATTTCCGTGCCACTGCATAGCCGAGGACGCATATGCACCCCCTGATGTGGCGAGCCCCCCTCGCCTGCGCAATTGCTGCGCTTGGATTCATTTCCTTTTCATTCCCCACACTCGCCGCCAGCGGCAAGGCGTTGGGAGTCGATCCCGCCGCCGCGGTCGAAACCAAGGCGGACACCAAGACGCTGACGGTCGGCGCCGACATCTTCATCGGCGACCGTGTGGTCACCGGCGCCAAGGGGCAGGTGCAGATCAAGTTCAGCGACCAGACCGAACTGGTGGTCGGCCCGAACTCGGCGCTGTTGATCGAAGACTACCTGCTGCGTCAGGATGACTCAGCCGGCAAGTTCGCCATCAACGCGCTGTCAGGCACCTTCCGCTTCACCACCGGCCGAGCACCGAAGGATCGCTACATCATCGAGACGCCGACCGGCACGATCGGGGTGCGCGGCACCTCGTTCGATTTCAACTCCAGCACCCAGGAAACCAAGGTGCTGCTGTATCATGGGCAGGTCGTGCTCTGTAACCTGAGCAACACCTGCGTGACGCTCGACGACACCTGCGAGCTGGGCGCCTATGACCTCGGCAAGTCCGAGATTCTTGGGCACACCGACGACTTCAAGGGCGCTGCCCGCGACGATCTGAAGGCGAACTTCAAGTATGCGCAGTCGCAGGCCCCGCTGCTCGGCGCGTTCCGCGTCGAAGAAGCCAAGGAGTGCTTCCAGAAGGGGTTCGTCGCCAGCACGCAGGCCGAGAGCCTGGTGAAGGATGATGGCGACGAGCCGGCTGCAGAGCCGGTCGAAGAGCCGTGCGACGATTGCTGCTTCGATTGCAAGTAGCCAAGTAAAGCACTGGCCTGCCCGCGCGATTCTGCATTAGGGATCGCGGGGGAGAACTGCCTGAGATGACCGAGACTGCCCAGCCACGCCTGCCGATGGCGGCGCTCATTTCTGCGAGCCTGTTGTCGATCGGCGTGGGCTATGCCTCGACGGCACCCTATGACGCGATCATCGCCATCGACGCACTGAAGATCGGGCACGGCGATTTCGCGCTGATCCTGACACTCGCCTCGATCGTCGGCGTCGTCGCTTCAGTGGCGCTCGGCTGGCTGTCGGACCGGATCGGCGACCGCCGGCTGCTGATGCTGGTCACCGCACTGCTCGGCGCGCTCGGCATGGGCCTGATGTACTGGCTGCGCAGCCCGATGGCCTTTGTCGTCGCCTATTGCGTGATCCTGCCATTCGGCAACTCGGCATTCAGCCAGACCTTTGCTTATGCCCGCGTCTACTATGACCAGACGCGGCCTGAAGATGCCGAATTCCGCATCACCGTGCTGCGCTCGATCTATGCGGCATCATGGGTGATGGTGCCGCCGCTCGCCGGCTGGATCGCCGCGGTCTACCAGGTGTTCGACGTCTACCTGCTGGCGGCCGTGGCCTATGTCGTCTGCGGCGCCATCTCGCTGGTCATGCTGGCCGACCCCGCCACCCGGGTGATCTCCGCTCCGCCCAAGCCGAGCCCCGACGGCAAAGGCGGCATCGCGCTGCCGATGCTGGTCGGGATCTGCGGCGTGTTGCTGATCAATGTGGCGATCAAGGTCAGCGGCACGGCGACGCCACTGGCGATGGTCAGCCATTTCGGCGGCAATATCGGCGATGTCGGCATCGCCGCGGGCATCGGGGCATTTCTCGAGATTCCGCTGATGCTGGCCTGGGGCCTGCTCGGCCGCCGGTTCAGGAAGCACACGCTGATCGCCGCCGGGGCCCTGATCTACGCGCTCTACCAGGTGCTGCTGACCCAGGCGAGCGGGGTCACCGAGGTGTTCTGGCTGCAGATCCCGCGGGCGGTTGCGATCGCCGTGCTGATGAGCGTGCCGATCAGCTACATGCAGGAGGCGATCCGCGGCCGGGTTGGGCTCTCGACTTCACTGCTCGACGTGACCATCGTTGCTTCGGGCATGCTTTCGGCCGGGATTTTCGGGCTGGTGGCGGCGCCGGGTCGCTATCTCGAGCTGTTCTGGGTCGCCGCCGCGCTGGCGACCTGCGGTGCATTGGTGCTGGTGGTGGCGCACAATGTCCTGCAACGGCAGCCGGCCGTGCAGCATTGACAGCAGACGCGGCCCGGGCAAGCTCCCGGTGAGGAGACAACGCGATGGATGAGGCAAAGCCCGAGCACGGCCTGACGCGGCTTCGCTCAACCTTGCGGCTGCTCTACCACGGCAGCTCGACCACCGCGCTGCGCTTCCAGTTCGCGGTGCTGCTGGTGGACCTTGCGATCATCGCCTTCTTTATCGCGACGCCACTGCTGCGCGACCGGCCGAGCTTCATCTGGATCGACATCGCCGTCGCCGTGCTGCTGATCGCGGACCTGGTGGCGCGCGGGCTCGCCTCCACCGATCCGCTGCGCTGGCTGAAGCAACCGACAACGATCGTTGACGTGTTCATCCTCGTGACGCTGCTGCTCCCTGCCTGGCTGGCCAATTTCGGCTTCCTGCGGATCCTGAGGCTCTGGACGCTGTCGCAAAGCGGCGTGCTATGGCGGCCGCTGAAGAAGTTCAAGCTGACGCAGTACCGCGAACAGGGCGAGGCGATCGTCAACATCGTGACGTTCCTGTTCCTCGTCTCGGGGTTCGTGCTGACCTTCTTCGCTGCTCCGGATTCCGGCATCGAAGGCTATATCGACGCGCTCTATTTCACCGTCACCTCGGTGACGACCACCGGCTACGGCGACGTAACGCTCCCGGGCACGGCCGGCAGGCTCACCTCGATCGCGGTGATGATTGTGGGCATCACGCTGTTCGTGCGGCTGGCGCAGTCACTGTTCCGCCCGCACAAGGTGTTCTTCCCCTGCCCGCAATGCGGCTTGCAGCGGCACGAGCCGGACGCCGTGCACTGCAAGGCCTGCGGGCACGTGCTGAATATCCCCGATCCGGGGAACTAAGTTCCAGGGAGTAGAGCGGTTCACCGGCGAAGCTGATGGGTTCGACCCGTGCCCCACCCACCGGTGTCATCCCAGCGAAAGCTGGGACCCATTTCACCGCTTGCACAAGCTGGGTCCCAGCTTTCGCTGGGATGACATCGTAGGTGGGGTGATCGCGGTGGATCGGCTCGACCACGGCGCCGCATTACGACTACCGCCGGCTGTCAGCGGCAGGGGCGCTGCAGGGTGGTTCAGTTCGTCCGTGAAGCGCTCTGGCTCCGGCCTACATTTCGTCGAAGGGCACGCCGCCCCTCGACTTGCTGTCTTTCGGACTTTCGACGATCTGCACGACGACGCGCTCGGCGGGGACGTTGAAGTTCTTCACCACCGCGTCGGTGATGTCCTTCATCAGCGCCTTCTTGCTCTCTTTCGAGCGGCCTTCGACGATGTGGACGAGAATCTCGGGCACGTCAGGCCTTCTTGGTTGAGCTTTTCTTCACCGCTTTGGTGGCGCTCTTGCCGGCCCCGGCTTTCTTGCTGCCGGCCGCCTTCTCTTTGGCCTCGGCCTCGCGGATCTTGGCCACGGACGTACCCATGTGGCCCCAGTTCTTGTTGTCGACCTCTTCGATGACCACGAAGGTATATTCCGGCTTCTTGTTCAGGATCCGGACCAGCATCTCCGTGGTCTCTTTGTAGATCTGCAACTTCTGTTCGTAAGTCGCGCCGTCGGTGATTTCGATACGGACGTAAGGCATGGTTTCCTCCCCCTAAGCCGAGCGGAGGATGCGGCAGCCGAGGTACGTTCGTCAACCGAGCGGATCGTAGCCCTTTTTCGGCTTCTTGCGGGGAGCCGCCCCGGCAGTGTCGGCGGGCGGGTCGCGCTTCTCGCGGTTCTTGTATTTCGGCTTGCCCTTGTCCTTGGGATTCACCTTCGGCTTCTCGGTGGGCTTCCTGTTGAACAGCACCGGCTCACGGGTGGCCGGCGGCGCATCGAATGCTACCGGCGGGGTGATCTCGCGGGCCGGCTTGGTGGCGAGCTTGGCGCCCTTGTCGGAGCGCACCTTGTAGCGCGGGCCGTCCTCGCGCGGAGGCTTGTCGTAGCGCGGCGCGTCGTCGGGCTTTTTGAAGCGCGGGGCGCTGTCGCGATTGTAGCTCTTCTTCTGCGGCGCCGAGGGCGGGCCGGAGGCGGCAATGGTGGTGTTGTTCTCGATCTGCCCGCCGACGCGACCAATCGCCGCCGCGAAGGCATCGGCCTTGTCGGCGGCGATCTCGAAGCGAGTTTCGTTGTCGAGTATCTTGATCGAGCCGACATCGCGCTTGGTGACGTCGCCGGCTTTGCAGATCATCGGCAGCAGCCACTTGGGATCAGCGCGGCGGTTGCGGCCGATCGACAGGGTGAACCAACGGCCGTTCTGCATCGGCTCCGGCTTGCCGCGCGGTGCGCCGTCTTCGTCGACGAAGCGCTTGTCGCGGCGCGGCGGCTTCTCGTTGAAAGCGGGAACCGCCTGCTCGGACACTTCCTCGGGCGCCGGACGGGCCGCGAGCTCGCGGCGGATATAGGCGGCGGCGAGTTGCTCTGGCGTCAGGCGGGCGAGCAGTTCGGTGACGAACGGCGCCTCGATCTCGTTCGGCGCGGTGACGGCCACCGCCGTGGCGATGATCTGCTCGCGGTTGCGGGCGTCGATCTCGGCGATAGTTGGGGCGCCGCGGCTGGTGGCGTCGAGGTTGGCGGCGCGCAGCACTCGGGCAGCGGCGCTGCGGCGATGCAGCGGCACGATCAGCGCGCAGATGCCCTTGCGGCCGGCGCGGCCGGTGCGGCCCGAACGGTGCAGCAACGTCTCGGGATTGGACGGGACGTCGGCGTGGATGACCAGGTCGAGGTTGGGCAGGTCGATGCCGCGGGCGGCGACGTCGGTCGCGACGCAGACGCGGGCGCGGCCATCGCGCATCGCCTGCAGCGCGTTGGAGCGCTCGGCCTGGGTCAGTTCGCCCGATAGCGCCACCACCGGGAAGCCGCGGTTGGCGAGGCGAGCGGTGAGGTGTTTCACCGACTCGCGGGTGTGGCAGAAGACGATGGTGTTGGAGCTGTCGTGCAGCAGCAGCATGTTGATGACGGCATGCTCGCGCTCGTCGTTGCGGACGACGATCTGCTGGTACTCGATATCGGCATGCTGCTCGCCGGCGCTGGTGGCGACAAGGCGAAGCGCATCGCGCTGGAAGGTTTTGGCGAGATCGGCGATGGCGCGCGGCACGGTGGCCGAGAACATCAGGGTGCGGCGGCCTTCCGGCGCGGCGTCGAGGATGAACTCGAGGTCCTCGCGGAAGCCCAGGTCGAGCATCTCGTCGGCTTCGTCCAGCACCACGGCGCGGACGTTGCTCAGATCGAGGGCGCCCTTCGAGATATGGTCGCGCAGCCGCCCGGGGGTACCGACGACGATGTGGGCACCGCGCTCGAAGGCCCGCCGCTCGGTGCGGATGTCCATGCCCCCTACCCCGGCTGCGATGTGCGCGCCGGTCTCGGCATAAAGCCACTCGAGCTCGCGCTGCACCTGCATGGCCAGCTCGCGGGTCGGGGCGATCAGCAGCGCCAGCGGGGTGGCGGCGCGCTCGAACTTCTCGGCTTCGCCCAATAGGGTCGGAGCAATCGCCATGCCGAAGGCCACCGTCTTGCCCGAACCGGTCTGCGCCGACACCAGGAGGTCCCGCTCGGCGGCCTCGGGCGCGAGCACGCTCAACTGAACCGGCGTCAGCGTGTCGTAGCCGCGGGCCGTGAGGGCGGCGGCGAGCGCGGGATGAATGGTCTCGGGAAGGTTCACGGGTGCATCTTTGCTGTTTGCTCGATGAGTATCACACTCACCGGGTCATTCCCGCAAAAGCGGGAACCTCAGTTTTCTGGCCTGCGGCGCGGTCGCAAAAACGGAGGTCCCCGCTTGCGCGGGGATGACATCGTGGATGCGGCACTAGCAAAACAAAAGGGCCGCCCGGAGGCGGCCCTCGGAAAATCGTGGTCTAGCCGGCGATCAGCCGACGATCTCGTCGTCGGTGAAGAAGAACTTGATCTCTTCCTTGGCGGTCTCGGGAGCATCCGAACCATGCACCGAGTTCTCGCCGACCGAAACGGCATAGAGCTTGCGGATGGTGCCGTCTGCGGCGTTGGCCGGGTTGGTGGCGCCCATCACTTCGCGGTTCTTCAGGATGGCGTTCTCGCCTTCCAGCACCTGCACGACGACCGGACCCGAGGTCATGGTCTCGACCAGCTCGCCGTAGAACGGGCGGTCCTTGTGCACAGCATAGAAGCCCTCGGCCTGGGCGCGGGTCATCTTGATCTTCTTCAGCGCGACCGGACGCAGGCCGTTCTTTTCGAACACGGCAAGGATGTTGCCGATCAGGTTGCGGCGGACCGCGTCGGGCTTGATGATGGAGAAGGTGCGCTCAATGGCCATGTGTCTGGTCCTTGGAGTGGGTCTGAATTGGGTGCGGCCTTCTAACGGGAAGGCGTGACGGGCGCAAGACGGGCGTTTTGCCACCAGTAATGCAACAGTGGAGGGCCGATGGCCTCTCGACACACTATTCGCCCGGCCAGGGCCGATGATCAGCCGGCGCTCCTCGCCATTGTCTGGAAGACGGTGCTGGCCAGCGAAAGGGATCGCGAGACGCTGCTCGCGCACCCGGAAGCCGTGCAAGTGCCCATCGAACAGCTGACGCCGACAACCGCCTGCGTGGCCGATGCGGACGGTATCCTTGCCGGTTTCGCCATCGTGCTGCCGAGGCCGGACGGTGATGCGGAACTCGACGGGCTGTTCGTCGATCCGGCGATGCAGCGCCTCGGCATCGGGCGCCGGCTGGTCGAACGGACCAAGGAACTGGCACGGGCCATGGGTGCGTCGACGCTGCACGTCGTCGCCGCCGATGACGCCCTCGCCTTTTACCGGTCGGTCGGCTTCGTCGAGACCGGCGTGACCGAGACGCAGTTCGGCAAGGCGCTGTTGATGCGCGTCGGGCTGAACTAGTTGGCGCACCTCCGCTGGCGGGACGGCGTCCGAGACGGGTGATGCGTGCAGTCGTGCCCTCTGACACCACGGTCGAACGGGAGTAGGATGGCAACAGTCGGGATCAACCGGAGGGGACAAATGTCTTCTGTGGGATCTGCGCATACGCCGCATGGCGACATCACGACCACCCGGCGTGGCAGCCGGGTATGGACCGACAGGCGGGTTCTGGTCGGCTCCCTGATCGTGGTGATCGCCCTGGCGATCGCACTGACTGACTATGCCGGGTTCGGCTACGCCTGGTCACATTTCTTCAGGACGAGCGAGGACAACTCGGCAGCTTCGGCATCGACGAGCGAGGTGTTCGGCAGCCTCAAGTCGAAGTTCCGCGACTACAATACTTACTCACGCGACATCTTCCTGATGGAGGAGCGCAGCAAAGTCGATGCGCCCTACCTCTCGACCATCACGAGGCTGCTGGAGAACACCGCGGAAAGCGGCGGTGCCGGCCCGATGATCGAGGCTTTCCTGGACCTGCGGAGGGTGCTCGACCTCGAGCAATCCTGCACCGCCGGCTATCCGTGGTCGACGCCGGTCTGGAGCGCCAGACGCGATATCGACACGATGGCCGATGGCAGCAAGCTGGTCGCGCTGGACCTGTTTTTCTGCTTGTTCACAGTGCCAAGGGACGAAAGTGGCATCGTTCGGTACCCGATCGCCACCGTCACGCTTACTGCGGACGAAAGCCGGCAGCTGTCGTCGATCTACCCCCATATCAGTGCCGACGACGCGCGGAACGCGTTGCGGTGGCTGCAGGCCGTTGTGAGTGGCGAAGTCGCTCACCTCAAGCGTCTTCTCGAACTCCGGAACGCGTCGACATCGTCGTTGTCAGGCGAGATCGACGACCTGTTGCAGCAGTATCTGCGGACCAACCAGGTGGCGTTTGAGCACGGCGTGGTAATGACGCTGACCCGAGCCTTGCTGCTGACTGTTCTGATTGTACTGGCGGCGGTGTCGCTGCAACTGGCGCACCGCGACCGATCTAAATGACAGGGCCCGCGACGGCCCTTGCCGGGCCTGAGTGCCCTACTCCTTCGGCGCCGGCGGCACGCAGTCCGGGGTATGCGGCGCGATCTCGACCTTGCCCTTGGCCTGCACTTCGCCGCCGGGGCTGACCAGTTGCACGTCGAGGGCGGTGACGTCTTCGACAGCATTGATGGCGCCGGTGTGGCTCACCTTCACCACCTGCATGGTGCAGACCTCCGCAGTGGAGACGATCGGGATGGTGACCGTCGCCGTGCCGGATTCGACCAGGTCGACGCTGCCGTTTCCGGTCTGCTCGCAGGCGCCGCCATCGTAGCTGAAACTCAGCGACACCAGTTCGGCATCGAGGCGGCAAGCCTTCAGATCGTTGAGCGGAGCCAGTTCCTGGGCGAGGGCCACGCCGGAGACGAGGCACAGGGCGAAGGTGGCTGGGACGAGGCGCATTGGACTTCTCCGGGTTCTCGGTCTATTGGGTCGCTTCGATTTGACCCTATCCCTCTCGTAACGCATTCCGCGCGCCGCGGATGCATCGGCCGCGCCATGTTGACCATTACCGATCTCAGTTATCGCATCCAGGGTCGTCCCCTGTTCGAAAATGCCTCGCTCGTTTTGCCCGACGGATCGAAGACCGGTTTCGTGGGCAAGAACGGCACGGGCAAGACTACGCTGTTTCAGCTGATCCTTGGGCAGATCGCGCCCGAGGGTGGGACGATCGAGGTCAACAAGAAGGCCCGTATCGGCGCGGTGGCGCAGGAAGCGGTGGCGAGCTCGATCAGCGTGCTCGACGTGGTGCTGTCAGCCGACAAAGAGCGGACAGCCTTGCTGGCGGAAGCCGAGACGGCGACCGACCCGCACCGCATCGGTGATATTCACACCCGCCTCGCCGAGATCGATGCGCATACCGCCGAAGCGCGCGCCTCGACCATTCTGAAGGGACTGGGGTTCGAGAAGGACCGGCAGCTGGGCCCGACCTCGGAACTGTCGGGCGGCTGGCGCATGCGCGTGTCGCTGGCGGGTGTGCTGTTCTCGCAGCCTGATCTGCTGCTGCTGGACGAGCCGACCAACTATCTCGATCTCGAAGGCACGCTGTGGCTCGAGAAGTACCTCGCGACCTACCCCTACACCGTGTTCATGATCAGCCACGACCGTGACCTCTTGAACAAGGCGGTGAACTCGATCGCGCATCTCGAGCATCGGAAGCTGACCTTCTACAAGGGCAATTACGATACGTTCGAAGAGACGCGCCGGATGCAGATGGAGCTCAACAACAAGAGCCGCGAGAAGACGCTCGACCAGATCGCGCACCTGCAGAAATTCGTCGACCGCTTCAAGGCCAAGGCCACCAAAGCCAAACAGGCGCAGGCGCGCGTCAAAATGATCGCCAAGCTGAAGCCGCCGGCGGCGATGTTCGACGAGAGCTCGTCGCCGTTCAACTTCCCCGACCCCAAGAAGGTCCCGGCCTCGCCGATGATGACCTTCGACAACGTGTCGGTGGGCTATGGCGACAAGGTGATCCTCCGCCACATCACCAACCGGATCGATCCGGACGACCGCATCGCGCTGATCGGCGTCAACGGCAACGGCAAGTCGACCTTCGCCAAGCTCCTGTCGGGCGACCTGAAGCCGATGGGCGGCGAGATGCGCAAGGGCAAAGGGCTGGAGATCGCCTACTTCGCCCAGCACCAGCTCGACAAGCTGAAGCCGGAACAGACGCCGTTCGAGCATGTCATCGACCTGATGCCCTATGACAGCGAGGCCAAGCGCCGCTCGCGCGTGGCGCAGATGGGGCTCACCACCTCGCGCATGGACACCAAGGTGAAGAACCTCTCGGGTGGCGAGCGGGCGCGCCTGCTGCTTGGGCTCATCACCTTCGGCGGGCCGGGGATGCTAATCCTCGACGAGCCGACCAACCACCTCGATATCGACAGCCGCGACGCGCTGGTGGCGGCGCTCAACGATTATTCGGGCGCCGTGCTGATCATCAGCCACGACCGCCACCTGATCGACGCCACCGTCGACAAACTGTGGATCGCACAGAACGGCACGATCGAGGAATTCGACGAGGATCTCGATACTTACCAGCGCCTCTTGACCTCCAACGGCAGCGGCAAGGGCAAGAAGGAAGCGGCCGCGCCGGTGGTCGAGGATCGGAAGGCGGCCCGGCAGGATGCCGCGGCGAAGCGCGCCGAAGTGGCGCCGCTGCGCAAATCGATCAAGGACCTCGAGCAGAAGCTCGGGCGGCTCAAGACCGAACTGGCACGGGTGGACGGCTTCCTCGCCGACCCCAAGACCTATGACGGAGCGCCTGAGCGGGTGATTCTGCTCGGCAAAGACAAGGCGCGGTTCGAGGGCGAGATCGCAAAGATCGAGGAAAGTTGGCTGACCCTCAGCGAAGAGCTGGAGCAGGCCGAGAGGGCGATGGGATGACTGCGATGACCGCCGCCGAGATCGTCGCCCTGCTCGGGCTCGAGCCGCATATCGAGGGCGGTTTCTACCGACAGACCTTCGCCGATGGGCCGAATGCCGCCGGCCGGCCGCACTCGACGCTGATCTACTACCTGCTCAGCAACCACCAGACCGGCGCCTGGCACCGGGTGGATTCGGCCGAGGTCTGGCACTGGTATGCCGGCGCCCCGATGCGGCTCGACATCTCGCGCGACGGCAAAAGCGTTACCGAGCACGCGCTGGGCAACGACCTCGCCGCCGGCGAACGGCCGCAACTGGTGATCCCCGGCGACGCCTGGCAGCGCGCGGCGTGCCTGGGTGACTGGACGCTGGTCGGTTGTACGGTGGCGCCGGGGTTCCAGTTCTCGAAGTTCGAGCAGGCGGAAGATGGGTGGGAGCCGGGCTGAGGCCCGTCGCCCCTCGCTGACGCTCGGATCGGCGACACTTCGTGTCGCATACCCCTCATCCGCCCTTCGGGCACCTTCTCCCTCAAAGGGAGAAGGCAATCGACTGAGAGTCCTCGGTTCTATGGCCTTCTCCCTTTGAGGGAGAAGGTGGCGCGTGGCGCCGGATGAGGGGTATCGCTACGAGCGGAGCGAGGAGCGACTGACCTACCCCTTCTTCGCCCAACGGCCGTTACCATCCTGCTGCCAATAGGTCACCTCATTGCCATCCCGCAGCGCTTTCCACGCCGCCCGGGCTTCGGTCACCGCATCCGGGTCGTGGCCGGAGAACATGAAGACGATACGCTGGTAGCCTTCGCCTGATTGCGGCACGGCGCGGTCGACGAAGAAGCGCACTTCGGCATTGTTGGGGTTGTGCGGGCGCGTGGTGATCAGCACCGGCTGCAGGTGGTCGGCATCGCCGCCGGCGAGTGAGTGCGGCAAGAAACTGTCGTCGCGGTAGGTCCAGAGTATGTAATCGAGTTCCTGCGCACGCTCGTCGCTGCTGGTCTCGACAACGGCGCTCCAGCCGCGCTCCAGCGACTTTTCCAGGAGCACCGGCAGCACGCGTTCGAGCGGCTGGCTTTCAAGGTGATAGAACAGGATCTCGGTCACGCGGGCTCCTCCGCCGGCGGTAGGGCGCCGTTGCGCAGGGCCAGCGCGGTCAGCGTCTCGGCGAGCAGCTTTGCCGGCCGGTCCATGGCGCGCACCGGGATATTGGCGAGGCCCGTGGCCGGCTGGCGGAACCCGGCAGTTCCGGCGCGATAGGGGCTGAGGCGGGTTTCGAGCGGGGTCTTCAGCGCCAGCAGGACGCCGCCGCCCCCAGGGGCTGGGGCGACTTCCACCACGTCGGACCAGGCGATCGGGCTGTCGGTGACGCGGCGGTCGAAGACGCCGTGCTCGTCGATGGTCAGTACCGGACGCATGAGGCGGAGATCACCGATCACCACGCTGCCGACGGCGAGGAAGAACACCCCGACCGCCAGCGTCGGCAGCGCCAGCAGCGTCAATTCGACACTCGGGTGCATGCCGAGCAAGCCAACGAGGCTCGCCAGCAGCAGGAGGGTCGGCAGCAGCGCCACCAGTCCGGCGAACAGGGCGATCGCCGCGATCGGCGACAGCCACAGGCGCGAGGGGTTGGCGACGAGCGGCAGATCAGGTAGCGCGCCGGTGGTTTGGGCGCCGGTCATTTGGCCTCGTAATTATCGCGCACCAGCCGATCGAGCAACGCCACGCCGAAGCCGGAAGCCCAGGCGGTGTTGGTCTCGCTGGTGGGTGAGGCAAGCGCCACGGCGGCGATATCGAGGTGCGCCCATGGCACATCGTTGACGAAACGGGCGAGGAACTGCGCAGCGGTGATCGAGCCGGCCGGGCGGCCACCCGAGTTCTTGATGTCGGCGAAGCGGCTGTCGATCTGCTTGTCATAGGCAGCGCCCATAGGCAGGCGCCAGAGCTTTTCGCCGGTGGCGAGGCCAGCCGCCAGCAGCTTGGCCGAAAGATCGTCGTTGTTGGAGAAGAGGCCGGCGTGATCGCTGCCGAGCGCCACGCCGATAGCGCCGGTGAGGGTCGCGAGGTTGATCATGAACTTCGGCTTGAAGCGGTCCTGTGTGTACCAGAGCGCGTCGGCGAGGACGAGGCGGCCCTCGGCGTCGGTGTTGACGATCTCGATGGTGGTGCCGCTCATCGCCGTGAGGATATCGCCCGGGCGATAAGCCGTGCCCGACGGCATGTTCTCGACCAGCCCGATGATACCGATGGCGTTGACCTTGGCCTTGCGGCTGGCCAGCGCATGCATCAGCCCGGTGACGGCGGCGGCGCCGCCCATATCGCCCTTCATATCCTCCATGCCGAGGCCGGGCTTCAGCGAGATGCCGCCGGAATCGAACACCACGCCTTTGCCGATGAAGGCGATCGGCTGCTCCTTCGCCTTGCCACCGTTCCAGCGCATGATGACGAGCCGCGGCGGCCGGGCCGAGCCCTGCGCCACGCCGAGCAGCGCGTTCATCCCAAGCTTGCGCATGGCCTTTTCGTCGAGCTGTTCGATCTCGACGCCAAGCTCGGCGAGCTTGGCCGCCTCGGCGGCAAATTCGAGGGTGCCCAGGACGTTGGGCGGCAGATGGATCAGATCGCGGGCCAGGAGCGTCCCTTCGGCAGTGGCCTGGCGGTCGGCGATGGCCTTATCGACGGCGGATTTGGCATCGACGTGCAGCGTCACGGTCAACGCGCTATTGCCGTTGTCGTCGGGCTTGGCCGGCTTGTAGCGGTCGAACTTGTAGTGGCGGAGCCGGAGGCCGGCAGCGAGTTCGCCGATGCGTTCGGGCGTCGCTTCGGCCTCGTCCAGCAACACCGCAGCCTTGCTTGCCTTGATCGCCGTGAGCTTGCCGGCGAGCGAGCCGCCACGGTCGGTCCAGGCCGACAGGCTGGCGCCCTGCTCTGCCTTGCCGCTGCCCAGCACCAGCAA
>Ga0209902_101241_pt1 | contig 14046 bp, 13 predicted proteins | sample FECB27metaG_FD_188304 | JGI IMG/M metagenome (GOLD analysis project Ga0209902, IMG submission 188304) | Cyanobacterial communities from the Joint Genome Institute, California, USA - FECB-27 (SPAdes) (version 2) | ecosystem: Environmental > Aquatic > Thermal springs > Hot (42-90C) > Microbial mats...
GCGCGGCGGCGGTGATCGCGCCGCTGCCCACGCCCGCCACCCACAATATGGTGAGCAGGATCGTCAGCAACGACATGAAGGCGAGCGAATAGGTGACGAAGATCGCGTGATCGTAGACCCGCCGGCGGAAATGCCAGAGGAACATCAGCCAGACGAAGGGCACCGAGATCGGAATGAGCGCCCAGGAGAATTTATAGGCGTTGGACTGGATCTTGTAGAGCGCGAGATTGGGGTTGGCATTGGCTTTCGCGATGCCCTTGTCGAACGCGGGCCAGCCGGTCTTGATGTTGGCGAAGCTCGGCATCTCGCCGCGCGATCCCTTTTCGATCGTCTTCAGCATTTCGCGGCGTGTGGCGAGATCGTCGCGCAGCCGATCCGTATCGCGGCCGGCGGCCTTCTCTTGCGCGATGCTGCGCTCGACATTGGCGATGCCCTTTTTCTGGACCTCGATCTGCTTCGCGACCTGCGCGCGCATCGCCGGCGTATCGGCGACATTGACCTCCGGGGCTTCCAGATGGCCGCCCAATGCGTTGATCATCGCGAACATCAGGAAGACGGAGAAGAGGAACAGCGCGAGCGGGGACACGAAGCGCGCGCGTTCGCCATGGACATAGCGGCGGGTCAGTTCGCCCGGTCGAAAGGCGAGCATCGGTAGCGTCCGCCAGACCTTGCCTTCGAAATGAAGGACGCCATGCGCCAGGTCGTGCCAGATCGCGGCAAGGGACCGGTGGATGTGGCCGGCCTGGCCGCAGGCATGGCAATAGGGACCGTTGAGCGTCGTCCCGCAATTCAGGCAGATGCCATGGTCCGCATGGTCGCGTTCGCCATCGGCGCGCGCGACGGCATTCGCCATCAACCCTCCGGTCACCACATCGCCTGCTGCTTCGACGTCCCCCGACATAGCGGCGACGTTAGCAGCGGCCGAGCCGGCGCGGGAAGCGCTATTTCGCGGCCGCGTCGATCATGCTAGGCGCGCCGGCATGAACCAGGGGCATGATTGCGAAGCGTTGATCCGGGAAATGGCGGTTGCCGCACGCGGCGCGGCGGGCCGACTCGCGGCCATGTCGCCTCCGCAAAAAGCGGCTGCGCTTGCAGCGGCGGCGCGCGCCGTGCGCGCGGACGAGGCGGCGATCCTGGCCGCAAATGCCGAGGATATGGCGCGCGCCGAGGCGGCCGGGCTGTCGTCCGCAATGCTCGACCGGCTCAGGCTCGATGCCGGTCGGCTGGCGGCGATGGCCGACGGTATGGCCGCGGTCGCCGAGTTGCGCGATCCGATCGGCATGATCATCGACGAGACCCGTCGGCCCAACGGTCTGACCCTGCAGCGGGTGCGCGTTCCGCTGGGTGTGATCGGCATCGTCTATGAAAGCCGCCCGAATGTCACTGCCGACGCCGCGGCGCTCTGTTTCAAATCGGGTAATGCCGCGATCCTGCGCGGCGGATCCGAAGCGACGTCGAGCAACCGGGCGATCCATCGCGCGCTGGTGCGCGGTCTGGTTTCGGAGGGCGCGCCCGAGGCTGCGATCCAACTCGTGCCCGTCGCGGATCGCGCTGCGGTCGGCGCGATGCTGGGGGCGATGGGCCTGATCGACATGGTCGTGCCGCGTGGCGGCAAATCGCTGGTCGCGCGCGTCCAGGCAGAGGCGCGCGTGCCGGTGCTGGCCCATCTCGACGGCATCAATCACGTCTATGTCGACGCCGCGGCCGATCCGGAAAAGGCGCTCGACATCGTCGTGAACGCCAAGATGCGGCGGACCGGCGTGTGTGGCGCGATGGAAACGCTGCTGATCGATCGCGGCTATGCCGGCGCGGGCGCGCTGGTCGATGCGTTGATCGCCGCGGGCTGCGAGGTGCGCGGCGACGATGCGGCAAAGGCGCTCGATACGCGCGTGACGGACGCGGCGGACGCGGATTGGGACACCGAATATCTCGATGCCATCGCATCGGTCGCCATAGTCGACGGACCGGACGCCGCGATCGCGCATATCGCGACACACGGATCGCACCACACCGACGCGATCGTCACCGAGGATCGGGCGATCGCCGAACGATTCCTGACCGAAGTCGACAGCGCGATCGTCATGCACAACGCATCGACCCAGTTCGCCGATGGCGGCGAGTTCGGCCTGGGGGCGGAGATCGGCATTTCGACCGGCCGCCTCCACGCGCGCGGCCCGGTCGCGCTCGAAGGGCTGACGACCTATAAGTGGCTGGTGCGGGGCAGCGGCCAGACGCGGCCCTGATGCGCATCGGCCTGCTCGGCGGATCCTTCAATCCCGCGCATCGCGGTCATCGCCATGTCAGCCGCCTGGCGCTGGATGCGCTGGGGCTCGACGAGATCTGGTGGATGGTTTCGCCCGGCAATCCGCTGAAGTCCGCAAAGGGCATGGCGCCGCTGCCGGCGCGGCTCGCTTCCGCGCAGCGGATGAGCCGCGGACTGCCGATCCGTGCCACCGCGATCGAACAGAGCCTGGGCACGCGCTACACCGTCGATACGCTTTCCGCTCTCGTCCGCCGCTACCCCAAACACCGGTTCATCTGGCTGATGGGGGCCGACAATCTCGACCAGTTCCACCTGTGGCGCGACTGGCGGAGGATCGCGCAAATAGTTCCGATTGCCGTGATCGCTCGTCCGGGCTATGATCGCGATGCCCATGCAGGTGGTGCGATGGGATGGCTGCGGCGCTTCGTCCGGCCCGCCAGTCAGCGATTGAGCTGGACCAACTGGAGATTGCCGGCGCTCGTGCTGTTGCGCTTTCGCCCCGATCCAACCTCCGCAACCCGTCTGCGACAGGCAGATCCCCATTGGCATCGCGACTTCGCCGCCCGCGCTCCGCGCGACGGTGTGACGCGATTGCCGATATCCTAGAAGGAATACACTTGCCCCTACCCGCTTCCGCATCGAAGGCGTCTTCCGGCCCCGAGGAGGTCGAAGCGCTGCACAAACTCGTGCTCGAATCGCTCGACGACGACCAGGCGGTCGAGACCGTCTCGATCCCGCTCGCCGGCAAGAGCAGCATCGCCGATCACATGGTGATCGCGTCGGGCCGCTCGACCCGTCAGGTTGCGTCGATGGCGACCAAGCTGGCCGAGAAGATCAAGGCGCAGTGCGGCCGCAGCGCGCGCATCGAAGGACTTCCCAATGCCGATTGGGTGTTGATCGATGCGGGCGACGTGATCGTCCACCTGTTCCGGCCCGAAGTCCGCAGCTTCTACAATCTGGAGCGGATGTGGAATTTCGGCGACGCGCCGGCGGTCACCGAGAATTAGGATCGTTCCCGGGGCGATCGAAACGTCGCCCGGGATCGGACATTCGGGGTCAGATCGCCGTGCTCCTCCACATCGTCGCCAGGGGACGGATCGGTCGTTCGCCCGAGGCCGAGCTCGTCGATCGCTATACGAAAAGGCTGAGCTGGCCGTTCAGGATGACCGAGCTGCCCGATATCGGCGGCCGCATGCCCGCGCGGGATCCGGGCACGATCCTGATCCTGCTCGATGAAAAGGGCGAACAGCTCGGCTCGATGGAGTTCGCGCGAAAGCTGGAGCGCTGGCGCGACGATGGCCGGCGCGAGGCGCGTTTCCTGATCGGTGCAGCCGACGGATTCGACGACGAAACCCGCGCACAGGCCGATCTGCTCATCGCCTTCGGGCGCGCGACATGGCCGCATCTGATGGCGCGCGCGATGCTGGCCGAACAATTGTGGCGGGCCACCTCCATCCTTGCCAATCACCCTTATCACCGCGAAGGGTGAGCGGGTGATGCGTGTCGCCCCGTTTCCCGCCCTGATCGTGCTGGGCGCCGTCGCCGCGCTGGGATTCGCGGTGACCGCGCCTGCGGCAACCACCATCGCCGAGGAACAGCGCGCGCTGGTCAAGGCGCGTCGCGATGCGGCGACCGCGGCGGCGCGATCGAACCAACTCGAACGCGATGCGGCAGCGGAGCGCGACGAAGCGGCCCGCGCGGAGACCAGGGCCGCGGCGGTCGCCGCGCGCATCCAGTCGGCGGAGGCCGACATTTCCGCGGCCGAGGCACGCATCCGCATCCTTGCCCGGCTTCAGGCAGCCCAACGCGCGCGGCTGGCCACGCGCCAGCAGCCGATCGTCCGGCTGACCGCCGCTCTGCAGACGATGGCGCGGCGCCCTGCCGCGCTGGCGCTGGTCCAGCCCGGATCGACCGCCGATCTGGTCCATGTCCGCTCTTTGCTGGGAACGATCGTTCCGGTGGTGGAGCAGCGGACCAGCGGCCTGCGTGAGGAGATCGCGCGCAGCCGCGCGATCCGGCGAAGTGCCGACCTGGCGGCGCTGTCGCTGCGTAAGGGGCGCGAACGGCTCCAGTCCGAGCGGCAGGAGCTCGCGAAGCTGGAGGCCGCGCACCGGCAACGATCCCGCCAGTTCGCCGATGGCGCGATGTTCGAATCCGATCGCGCGATCGCGCTCGGCGAAAAGGCGCGCGACATCGTCGATCTGATGTCGGCGCTGGACGAGCAGGCGGGCGTGCGCGAAACGCTGCAGAACCTGCCGGGGCCGTTGCTGCGCCCGGTGCGTCCGGGCGGCATCCAGGCGCCGCCCGACGATCCGCTTGCCGCGGCGCCGCGCAATCCGCCCTATCGCCTGCCCGTGCTCGGCGAAGTGGTGACCGGACTGGGCGAAGTGTCCCTATCCGGGGTGCGCGCCAAGGGCCTTACGCTGGAAACCCAGGCGGATGCGCAGGTGGTGGCGCCGACGCGCGGGCGCATCGCCTATGCGTCGGATTATCGCGGCTTCGGCAAGATCGTGATCATCGACCACGGCCAGGGCTGGACCTCGCTCATCACCAATCTGGCGGCCCTGAACGTCAAGGTGGGCGATGCCGTCACCCAGGGCAGCCCGCTGGGACGCGCGGGGACGGGCAGGCCCAAGGTCACCGTCGAATTGCGCCGCAACGGCCGTCCGGTCGATATCACCCCGCTGGTCGGTTGAGTCCGGCGGGCGCTAAGCCGATATTCATGTGAAGGGGTTACTTCGCAATTCGGGCCATTGCCTGTATGCTCGCGATCAGAAAGTCTGGGATACCCACGTTCAGGAATATGCTGCCGATGTCCAAGTCGATTATCCACGCCGCCATCGCCGTTTCCGCGATCGCGCTGATCCCGGCCACGACCGCCAGCATGGCTGCGGTCGATGCCAAGACCTGGCGGGAATTCGATCAGTTCATCGCGGTCTTCGACGAGGTTCGCAGCAAATATGTCGAAAAGGTCGATGACGAGACGCTGCTGAAGGGCGCGATCGACGGCATGCTCGCCGCGCTCGATCCGCACAGTTCCTATCTCGACGCGCGCGATTTCGAGAATCTGCGTACCCAGACCGACGGCGCCTATGGCGGGCTCGGCCTGACGGTTTCGATGGAGGACGGCGCGGTCAAGGTGATCACGCCGACCGAGGACACCCCGGCCTATCGCGCCGGCATCAAGGCGGGCGACTATATCACTCATATCGGCAAGTCGCTGATCTTCGGCGGCACGCTCGACGAAGCGGTCGATCAGATGCGCGGCCGGCCCGGCACGACGATCACGCTCACCATCGTGCGCCCGGGCCGCGAGAAGCCGTTCGACGTCACGCTGACCCGCGAGATCATCGAGCTGAAGCCGGTGAAGTGGGAAGTGAAGGACCGCGTCGGCATCATCAACATCAACGCCTTCTCGAAGACCACGTCGGATAGCGTCCGCGCCGCCGTGGTGGGGATCGAGAAATCGCTCGGCGGTCCGCCGCTCGGCTATGTCGTCGATCTTCGCTCCAATCCTGGCGGACTGCTCGACCAGGCGGTCGAAGTATCCGATGTGTTCCTGGAGCGTGGCGAGGTGGTGTCGCAGCGCGGTCGCGAAAAGGGCGATATCGAGCGCTTCTACGCGACCAAGGGAGACATGGCGCGCGGTCTGCCGATCGTCGTGCTGGTCGATTCCGGATCGGCCTCGGCCGCCGAGATCGTCGCCGGCGCGCTGCAGGACCATCATCGTGCGGTCGTGATGGGCGAACGCAGCTTCGGCAAGGGATCGGTGCAGACGCTGCTGCCGCTGACCGACACCACCGCGCTCCGCCTGACCACGGCGCGTTATTTCACGCCGTCGGGCCGCTCGGTGCAGGAAGGCGGCATCGAGCCCGACCTGCTCGTCCCGCAGCTCTCCGATCCGGACTACAAGACGCGTCCGCGTTTCCGCGAGGCCGATCTGAAGCGCCACCTGATCAACGAGGCGAAGGTCGACAACACGGTGCTGGAGGACGACGCCAAGGACGATCCGCGCTTCACCCAGACGGCGGAGCAGCTCAAGAAGGCGGGAATCACCGATTTCCAGCTCGACTACGCGATCAAGGCGGTCACGCGGTCGCGCAAGCCGATGGTGGTGGCGAACGCCGGACGAACCGTCGGCCGCCGCTGAGTTTCCGCTCATCCCGGAGAAAGCCGGCGATCGCCATGATGCCGGCCGCGCCGTTCCCGGCGCGCCATAGAGAAGGTCGCTGATGGATCGCCTGAAACTCGCCCGCGCCGTCGCGTTGCTGACCCCGGTGCTCCTGATGGCCGGGGCGCTCGGCTCGCAATATATCGGCGGCCTCTATCCGTGCGAGATGTGCCATTGGCAGCGCTGGCCGCATTATGCGGCGATCCCGCTCGCGCTGCTCGCGATCCTGCTGCGCGGGCAGGGGATCGGCCGGCTGTTCCTGGCGCTTGCCGCGCTCGCCATCCTGACCAGCGGCGCGATCGGCGCATTCCATGCCGGCGTGGAATATGGCTGGTGGGAAGGGTTGACGACCTGTTCGAGCATCGCCGATTCCGGTGGCAGCGTCGACGATATGCTGCGCAACCTGATGCAGGCGCCCGTGGTGCGCTGCGACGAGGCGCAATGGACGCTCGGGGGCATTTCGCTCGCCGGATTCAACGCGATCCTTTCGATCGGCGCCGCGCTCACCATATTGGGACTGATGACGAAGGCACGCAGATCATGACCGGCCTTTCCAGACCCGACAGCGCATCGATGCTTCGCGTCGACCAGGCGGGTGAATATGGCGCGACCCGCATCTATGCCGGCCAGATGGCGGTGATGGGCGATCGCACTCCGGCCGCGCGCATGATCGCCGGCATGGCGGCGCAGGAGGAACGGCATCGCCGTCATTTCGATGCGATGATCGCGGCGCGCGGCGTGCGCCCCACGTTGCTCCAGCCGATCTGGGATGTCGCGGGCTTCTGGCTGGGTGCGGCGACCGCGGCGATCGGACCGGAAGCCGCGATGGCCTGTACAGCGGCGATCGAGACGGAGATCGACAACCATTATCGCGAGCAGCTCGAGCAACTGGGTGACAGCGATCCCGAATTGTCGTCCGCGATTGCCGAATTTCGCGCCGAGGAAGTGGAGCATCGCGACCAGGCGCTTGCCGCCGGTGCGGAGCGCGCGCCCGGCTATCCGGTGTTGAGTGCGGCGATCCGGCTGGGTTGCCGCGCCGCGATCGCATTGTCCAAGCGGATCTGACGGAGATTATGGAGCGCCCGCGCGTTCTGGAAGAACACAGGCTAGGACCGTTCATGCGTATCGCGTTCCTCATTGCAGCATCCCTGACCGCCATCGGCGGAACGGTGGCGGCCGCGCCGGCACATGCGCAGGATCAGCGCGTCATCGTCGTCTATGGCGACGATCCGTGCCCGGTGGCGAAGGAGGGCGAGGAGATCATCGTCTGTCCCCGCCGGCCCGAGAGCGAGCGCTATCGCGTGCCCAAGCGGTTCCGCGAGCAGGAGGTTGCGCCGGGCAACGCCAATGAAAGCTGGGCGGTGCGGTCCGAAGCGCTCAACGAGGCGTCGCCGACCGGCATCAGCAAATGTTCGACGGTGGGTCCAGCCGGATGGACGGGGTGCTATGCCCAGTTCCTGCGCGAGGCCCAGGCCGATCGCCGGGCGCAGCGCGCCGCCAACAACGCGATCCCCAGCGTGAACGATCGTCCGCTGAGCGATGCGGATCCAGACGAGGATGACGAAAAATGACGATGCGTTTCCTGGCGCCGATCCTGGTCCTCGCCTTCGCGCCCGCCGTGGCGCACGCTCAGGCGATCCCCGATCCCGGCGAAAACGAAAAGATCAATCAGGTGATCGTCTATGGCGATCAGCCCTGCCCCAAGGGAGCGGTCGATGAAATCGTGATCTGCGAACGCCGCGCCGATCCCTATCGCATCCCGCGGCCGTTGCGGAGCAATCCCAACGCCCCGGAGAATGCGGCCTGGGGTGCGCGCGCGGAGTCGCTCGAATATGTCGGCCGCAACGGCATCGGCAGCTGCAGCGCGACGGGATCGGGCGGCATGAGCGGTTGCTTCAACAAGCTCGTCCGCCAGGCGCGCGCCGAACGCGCCCAGGGTGACGGCACCAACTGGGTCGCGCTGGTCGAGGAGGCACGCGAGGCGCGCGTCGGACGCATCGACGCGGATTCCGAAGCGATCGAAGCGCGCGTGAAGGCCGAGGAAGCCGCGAAGGCGGCAAAGGATGCCGAGGCGGCGAAGCAGCCGAAATAGTCCGGGATCTCCAAAACACTGTCGCTCCAGCTTGCGCTGCAGCGACAGTGGTTAAACGCCTGCTTTCTCCGCGGCGATCCAATCGTCGATCTGCGCATCGAGCACGTCGAGCGGTACCGCGCCCTGGCCGAGCACCGCGTCGTGGAAACGGCGCAGATCGAATTTCGGCCCCAGCGTCTTCTCCGCCCGCGCACGCAGCTCGCGGATCTTGAGCTCTCCCAGCTTGTAGGCGAGCGCCTGTCCCGGCCAGGTGATGTAGCGATTGACCTCCGCATCAATATTGGCGTCGGTCAGCGCGCTATTATCCTTCATGAAGGCGACGGCCTGCGCCTTGCTCCAGCCCTTGGAATGGATGCCGGTATCGACGACCAGCCGGCAGGCGCGCCACATCTCGTATGACAGGCGGCCCATATCCTTTTGCGGCGTGTCGTAGAGGCCGGTCTCGATCCCGAGCCGTTCGGAATAGAGCGCCCAGCCCTCGGTGAAGGCAGTGAAGCCGTTGCCGTATCGGCGCCAGAGCGGGATATCGAGCTCCTGCTGAAGCGCGATCTGCTGATGATGGCCGGGCACCGCTTCGTGGCTGGTGAGCGCGGGGATCTCCCAGAAGGGCCGCTGATCGAGCTTCGACGTGTTGACGTAATAGGTGCCGGAGATGCCCGTCGCGGGCGATCCGGGGCCGTAATAGGCGGTCGTCGTCCGTTCGGCCGTCTCGGCCGGGATCGGGCGGATGCCATAGGGCAGGCGGGCGACCTTGCCGAACAGGCCGGGCATCATCCCGTCGATCGTCTTGGCCATGCGCGCCGATTTCTCCAGCAGTTCCTCGGGCGTCTTCGCGAAATATTCCGGATTGGTGCGCATGTCGGCGATCATCGCCTCGCGGCTGGCAAAGCCCGCTTTCTTCGCTACGCCCTCCATCTCCGCACGGATACGCGCGACTTCGCTCAGGCCGATCCGGTGGACCGCGTCGGCGCTCAGGTCTGTCGTGGTCTCCTGGCGGATGCGAAAGGCGTAATAGGCGGCACCGCCCGGCTGCGCCGAGATTCCCGGCGCCTGCGCGCATTTCTTCGCATAAGTGCCGACGTAGAAATCGTGATGCTTCGTATAGGCGGGGTTGAGCACATCGGTGACGATCGTGCGCGCGCGCGCCTTCATCGCCGCCCAGTCGGCTTCGGCTACGTCCGCCGGCCGCGCCTTCAGGAACGGGGCGTAGAAGCGCGATTGCGCCGGATCGGCGGAGACGACGCCGATGATCCCCTTCTCATATCCCTGCAGCGCGACGCAGGGCAGGACATAACCGCCATCGACAGCCTGCTGCGTGATCCTGAGCGCCTCGTCGTTGAGCTTCGGATATTGGGCGATGCGCGTCAGATAGCTGCGATAATCGGCCCCGGTACGAAAGGGGAGGTCGTCGGCCATGCCGGCGAACCCCTGATGCCAGCCATAATAGGTGGTGAAGAGCATGGTCCGCTGGCCGAACCGGTTCTCCTCCACCGCCTCTGAGAACGTGCGGCGCAGGATCGCCTTGTTGACCCGATCCGCCGCGGACAAGGCGGCGTCGGGGATCGCGTCCAGCCGCTTCAGGAAGGCCCCATTGTCGCTCGCCCGCCGGTCGGCTGCGGTCAGGCTCACGTCGCGGATGCGATCGTCATGATCGTGGATGCCAAGCGACGTCGCCAGCGTCGGCGTCTCTCTCAGCATCCATGCTTCGTAATCGTCCTGCAATTTTCTGAAATCGTCGGCGGGCGCCGCGACCGCCGGAGCGGCCGAAATCAGAAACGCGATGAGCGGCCAGCGTCGCATGGGCAGTCCTCGATACGGTGGGACATGGAGGGTATCGAAATTTGCGCGGTCACGGAACCGGCCGGGTGGGCTTCCGGTTCTATCCGCATGAGCGGGAAGAAAGCGGGCGTGCGAGAGGTTCGGCGTTCCGGAAAATTGCGTCGTGAGGCTGGAAACTGCCTCGCCATTGCGGTTCGCGAGCGCGAGTCGGAGATGGCTGCGTTGCTGATCGACGAGGCCGCGCGGCTGGCCCGGCGCGCACGTGAGCTTCGCGGCGGTCCGGCGATCGGCCGTGGAGGAGACGGCAATGACGTTGAAAGCGCTGGCACTCAACGCAACCCTGAAACGCGGCACCGCTCCGTCGTCGACGGACGCGATGGTCGAGACGTTGCGGACAGCCTTTGCTGCGCATGAGGTCGAGATCGTCGAGACGATCCGCCTGGCCAATTTCGATATCCTGCCGGGCGTGACCTCCGACGAGGGTGAGGGCGACGACTGGCCGGCCATCCGCCGCAAGGTGATCGAGGCCGATATCCTGATCTTCGGAACGCCGATCTGGATGGGGCAGTTGTCGAGCATTGCGAAACGCGTGCTCGAACGGTTCGACGCCTTTCTCGACGAAACCGACGAACAGGGTCGGATGCCCAGCTATTCAAAGGTCGCGGTCGCCGCGATCGTCGGCAACGAGGATGGCGCCCATGCGGTCAGCGCCAATCTGTTCCAGGCGCTGAACGATGTCGGTTTCACGATCCCGGCCGTGGCGGCCTGCTATTGGGTGGGCGAAGCCATGGGATCGACCGATTATCAGGACCTGCGCACGCCGCGCACGATGGTCGAGAAGACCGCGAAGATGGTGGCGTCCAATGCGGCGCATCTGGCCGACCTGCTGAAGCGCGCACCCTATCCCGGCTGATTGACTTTGCCGTTGCGTGCCGTTAACGACCCGCCCGCTCGCCATTCCGGCGGGGCACAAGGAACTGCAATGTTCGGACGTGTAAGCAGCATGGGACTCATTCCCGCCGCCGTCCGGATCTCGCCGAAGCGTTAGTCGCGCCCTCGGCCGGATCCGCGGATCCGGCTGCAATGACCCTAAAAATCAAAATCCAATACCCCGCGGTACCCTTGCGTCCGACGGGTGGACCGGGTGAAGACATGGGCGAGATAGACCTGGCGCGGCGGCTGATCCTGCTGCTGCGCGATACGACAAATTCCGAATCTGGCGTCGCAAAGGCGCTTGTCGAGTGGATTCAGCTTCAGCGCGACTGGCTGTGGCCTGCGGGCAATGGCCCGCAGGCGATCGAGTGGGAATCGCTTTCGCATTTCGCCGGGTTGATAGCGTCCGGCAATCCGGTGGACTCGTCGCTTGCCATGGCCGAGTCGATCTCGGACGTGCTTGCGCTCGATGGATTCGACCGTGCGCTGCTGCACGCCTCCGTGGCTTTCCATCGCGCGCATCGCCTCATCCCGATGCGTGATGCTCTGGAGGATCTGCGCGTCGATATGCCCGTGCTGGTCGGCATGCTGGCCGGGGCTGAGGCAGGCACCGCCGCATTTGCCGTGCGCTCCAGCCTGCCGGTCGTCCTGGGTTTGCTCGAAGTGTCGGTGAAGCCAGCCGGCGGGGTGGACCTCGACACCAGCTGGACCTTCGACAAGCTGCTCAATCGCGGCATCGCCGAAGTCGAGTGGCTGACCCAGGCGCTTGCGGGGCCGCGCCAGACCTCTGCGCTCACGCTCGACGATTTCTCGGGCGTCCGTGAGGCGGACCTGCTGGTCCGCCTGCTCAAGGGCGCCATCGCCGGCCGCGAAACGGGTATCAACATCCTGATCCACGGGCCGCCGGGCACCGGCAAGACCGAACTGGCAAGGACGCTGGCTGCGGCGACGGGGGCAGCGCTTCACGCGGTGGGGGAGGTCGATGAGGATGGTGACGAACCGTCCCGCTTCGACCGCATCTCCGCGCTCCGCCGTGCCCAGCGCGTTCTGGCGCGATGCGACGGCAAGCTTCTGCTGTTCGACGAGATGGAGGATCTGATCGGCGAGACACGGCAGGGCGGCAGCGGTTATTCGAGCGCGCGGATGGGGTCCAAGATCTTCATCAACCGGATGCTCGAGAGCAATCCGATTCCGGTGATCTGGACGAGCAACGCGATCTCGATGATCGATGCCGCGCATCTGCGCCGCATGAGTTTCGTGCTGAAGCTCGATCATCCGCGCGGGCAGGATCGGATGCGCGTCCTGACGCGGATCGCGGTTGCCGAAGAAATGCCGTCGGCCGCCGAGCCGCTGGCCAGCCTTGCATGCGACGCTGTCGAACTGCCCAGCATCGCGCGCGTCGCGCTGCGCTCGGCACGGATCGCGGGCGGCGATGCGGCGGAGGCGGGCATGGTCGCCGGCGCATTGGTGCGCGGCCTGCGCGACGAGGATGGATCGCGGCTTCAGGTCGCGAAGCCGCTGCTCGATCTCGACCTGTTCGAAAGCGATCCGCCGGTGGCCGATCTGGTCGCGCGGCTGACCGCGAGCGGCGCACCGGCGGATTTCTCCATGCTGCTCACCGGTCCGCCCGGCACCGGCAAGACGGCGCTGGTCGGTCATGTCGCGCGCGGGCTCGATCGTCCGCTGCACGTCAAGCGGACGTCGGATGTGCTGAGCAAATGGGTGGGAGAAACCGAGAGGAACATCGCCGACGCCTTCATCGACGCGCGTCGCGAAGGCGCGGTGCTGCTGTTCGACGAGGTGGATTCGCTGCTGTTCGATCGCGCGGATGCGACGCGGTCGTGGGAAGTGGCGCAGGTCAACGAACTGTTGACGTGGCTGGACGAGCATAGCCTGCCGGTATTCGCCGCGACCAACCATGCCGGGCGGCTGGATCCCGCGGCGCTCCGGCGCTTCGTGTTCAAGCTGTCGCTCGGGCCGCTTTCATCGGCGCGCGCGGGACGGGCGTTCGCGCGCTTCTTCGGCATGGCGCCACCGGCGGGCATGCCGATGCCCGAGAACCTCACGCCCGGCGATTTCGCGGTTGTGAAGCGTCAGCTTCGCTTCAACGCCGGGCTGGAGCCGCACGTCGTCCTTGCCCTGCTCGAAGCAGAAGCACGTGCGAAGCCGGGCATGGCGGGGCGGATCGGGTTCTGACCCGATCCGCCTTCACATTGATAAAAATCAGCGACAACCGGCGCTTAAGAACATAGGGTGAACATATGTCTCAGCTCGATGTCCGCCAGAAGCTCGAAATCCTCGCCGATGCTGCCAAATATGATGCGTCCTGCGCGTCGTCGGGAACGGTCAAGCGCGATTCGGCAAAGGGCAAGGGGATCGGTTCCACCGAGGGCATGGGCATCTGCCACGCCTATGCACCCGATGGCCGCTGCATCTCGCTGCTGAAGATCCTGCTGACCAATAGCTGCGTGTTCGACTGCCATTACTGCATCAATCGCAAGAGCTCGAACGTGCGGCGCGCCCGGTTCACGGCCAGGGAAGTGGTCGATCTCACGCTCGCTTTCTATCGGCGCAATTATATCGAGGGGCTGTTCCTGTCGTCGGGCATCATCCGGTCGCCCGACTATACGATGGAACAGATTGTCGAGGTCGCGCGGTCATTGCGCGAGGATCACCAGTTCCGCGGCTATATCCACCTCAAGACCATTCCCGACGCGGATCCCGAGCTGATCCATCGCGCGGGCCTTCATGCCGATCGCGTGTCGATCAATGTCGAATTGCCGACCGATGGCGGACTGAAGCGGCTGG
>Ga0209902_101242_pt1 | contig 14037 bp, 12 predicted proteins | sample FECB27metaG_FD_188304 | JGI IMG/M metagenome (GOLD analysis project Ga0209902, IMG submission 188304) | Cyanobacterial communities from the Joint Genome Institute, California, USA - FECB-27 (SPAdes) (version 2) | ecosystem: Environmental > Aquatic > Thermal springs > Hot (42-90C) > Microbial mats...
GATGATGTTGCTGATCGTGCCCAGCCCCGGCCTCTGCCGAAGCGGCCACCATAGCAGCAGCACGAACACGCCGGTGACGTTGACGACCGTGCCGAAGCTCCAGCCGACATGAAGCGCGACGCCCTGGTGGAACACGTCCCAAGGGTCGAGGCCGAGATTCGAGCGCACGAGCAGCGCCATCGAGAAGCCGTAAAGGATGAGTCCAGCGTAAAGCTGGATAAGGCGACGTGTCAGCATGCAACCGCATTTGTCCAAATTGGCCTTGTTTTAAATAGCCACTTTTGAAATACTGGCTTCATGATACGCAGCATCGGTACGGGATCGCTGGTCCGCCAGCTCGGGGTTTGGCGCGGGCAGGGCGGGGGATCGGCCTATCGCCGGCTCGCCGACGGGATCCGTCTGCTCATCCTGGACGGACGCCTGGCGATCGGCGTGCGCATTCCCGGCGAGCGTGAGCTGGCGGCGGCGCTCGACGTCAGTCGCACCACGGTCACCGCCGCTTTCGGCCAGTTGCGTGACGAGGGCTATCTCGACAGCCGGCGAGGATCTGGAAGCCGGACCAGCCTTCCCGACCGGGGCGCGTCCCGGCCGCAGGCGGAAACCGGCGAAGTCGAACCCGGCATCGTCGATCTTGGCGTGGCGGCACTGCCGGCGACCGATACGGTCCATCACGCCTATCGCAGCGCGCTGGCGAGCCTGCCGCGCCACTTGCCCGGGCACGGTTACGAACGTGTCGGGTTGAACGAACTGCGCGCGGCGATCGCGGATCGCTATAGCCGGCGCGGCTGCGCGACATCGCCGGAACAGATCATGGTGACGCATGGCGCGCTTCACGGCTTCGCGCTGTTGCTCCGGCTGTTCGCGGGTCCGGGCGATCGCATCGTCGTGGATCATCCGACCTATCCGCACGCGATCGATGCCATTCAGCAGGCATCCTGTCGCGCCGTGCCGGTCGGACTGCCCGAATTCGGCTGGGATGCCGATGCGATCGAGGCGGCATTCCGCCAGACCGCGCCCCGACTTGCCTATCTCCAGCCCGATTTCCACAATCCCACCGGACGCTGCATGGACGCGACGACGCGCGGCCGGATCGCGTCTGCCGCCGCACGGACCCAGACGATCGTCGTCGCCGACGAAACGATGGTCGATCTGTGGCTGGACGAAGCGCCTCCCTTGTCATTGGCCGCGCACGACAGGAACGGGCAGGTCGTGACGCTCGGATCGATGGGGAAAAGCTTCTGGGGCGGTCTCAGGCTGGGCTGGGTGCGTGCAGAGCCCCGCATGATCGAGGGACTGGCGCGGGTCCGCGCCGCGCTCGATCTCGGCACGCCGGTGCTGGAGCAGCTCGCGGCGACCGTTCTCCTGACCGATGACGGCGGCGATCTCGACGCGCGTCGCGCAGTGTTGCGTTTGCAGAGAAGCCAGTTGCTTGCGCTGGTCGGAACGCATCTTCCCGACTGGAAGATCGCCACGCCACCGGGCGGATTGTCGATCTGGGCGGAACTGCCGTTTGCCGCGAGCACCGCCTTGGCAGCGACGTCCGAAATGCAAGGCGTGCGGATCGGCGCGGGTCCACGCTTCGGCGTGGACGGGTCGTTCGAACGCTTCCTGCGCGTACCCTTCGCGCTGCCCGACGATATGCTTCGCCTCGGCATCGAACGATTGTCCCGCGCCTGGAACGCGGTCGGCCCGGGTTCGCGGGCCATCGGCCAGACCGGACATCAACCGGCACTGGCGCAGGTCTATTGAGCTATTGATCCACCAGCGAACAAAAAGAAAAGCCGCCCGATCGCAAGACCGGGCGGCTTTCTTTTCGTCGGTGCGTAGGGATCAGGCCTCGGCCTGCTCCTCCGCGGCCGGCGCGGCCGAAGCGATTTCGCCCGGCTCGGCGTTCGGATCGAAGTCCTCGGTGAAGCCCGATTCGTCCTTTTCGAACATCGCGCTCATGACGTCGACGCCCTGGGCCTGAAGTTCGGCCTCTTCCGGCGAACGTGCGACGTTGACCTTGATGGTCACCGACACTTCGGGGTGGAGCGAGATCTTCACGGTCTCGATGCCGATCGCCTTGATCGGCTTGTCGAGGACGACCATCGACTTGGTCAGCTTCGCACCGTCGGCGCCGAGCGCCTCGATGATGTCGCGGACCGAAACCGAACCATAAAGCTGGCCGGTGTTCGATGCCTGACGGATGAGCGTGACGCTCTTGCCGTCGATGTCCTTCGACGAAGCCTGGGCATCGGTGCGCCGCGCGGCGTTGTCAGCCTCGATGCGCTCGCGATTGGCTTCGAAGACTTTGCGGTTCGCTTCGTTGGCGCGGAGCGCCTTCTTGCGAGGGAGGAGAAAATTGCGTGCGAAACCGTCCTTCACGGTGACGACGTCACCGATCTGACCGAGCTTTTCGACGCGTTCGAGCAGGATCACTTGCATGGTTCCGCGCTCCTTACTTCACGATGTAGGGAAGAAGCCCGATATGACGGGCGCGCTTGATCGCCTTGGCGAGTTCGCGCTGCTTCTTGGCGGAAACCGCGGTGATGCGGCTGGGAACGATCTTGCCACGCTCGGACACGAAGCCCTGCAGCAGACGAACGTCCTTATAGTCGATCCGGGGAGCGTCCTTCGCGGAGAAGGGGCAGCTCTTGCGGCGGCGGAAGAATGGGCGTGCCATCGTGCTAGCTCCTTACTCTGCGTCTTCGCGACGGGGACGATCTTCACGATCGCCACGGGGGCGGTCGCCACGATCACCGCGGTCGCCACGCGAACGCTCACGGTCGCCCTTGCGCATCATCACCGACGGGCCGGCTTCGTGCGCATCGACCTTGACGGTCATGTAGCGGATGACGTCTTCGTTGATCGAGGTCTGGCGCTCCAGCTCGGCGACGACGCCGGCAGGCGCATCGATCTCGAGCATCACATAGTGCGCCTTGCGATTCTTCGCGATCTTGTAGGCGATGTTGCGAAGACCCCAGGTCTCGGTCTTCACGACCTTGCCCGAATTGTCCTCGACGATCTTGGTGGCGATTTCCGCCAGCGCGTCCACTTGCGCCTGTGCCAGATCCTGGCGCGCAAGGAACACGTGCTCGTAAAGAGCCATGTCCGCTTCCTTCGTTGGCCGATCGCTGACGCCGCACCATGCGGACGCCCCTCCGGCTATCGTCTCAAATGCAAATCAGGGCGGAAGGACGAGCCTTCCACCCCGATCGGGCGGCCAATGGCGCAAAAGCGCCCGGATTGCAAGCGCCCTAATCCGCGACCGCAGCGGTCGCCGTATCGGTATTGCGTTTCGACAGCTTGTGCTCGCGCCATACGATATAGAGGCCGCTGGCGATGATCAGCGGCGCGCCGAGCCATGTGGACGCGGTGGGCAGCACGCCGAAGAGCAGCCAGCCATAGAGCGTCGCCCAGATCAGGCTGGAATAATCCATCGGCACCACGGTGGAGACCGGCGCCCAGCGGAGCGCCGCGGTCAACGCCATCTGGCCCAGCCCGCCGATCAGGCCGATCCCGGCGAGCAGCGCCCAGGCCTCCGCATCGTGCGGGCGCGCGAAGAAGGGATAGGCGAGGCCAAGGATCGGTACCGACAACAGCGAAAACCAGAAGACCGTCGTCGTCGCGGTCTCCGTCCGCCCAAGTTCGCGCAACTGGATGCTGATCAGTGCGACCATGAAAGCGGCGAACAGGCCGACGGCAGCGCCGTAGACCGGAAAATGGCCGTCGCCCGCACCGGGGCGGACAACCAGCAGCACGCCGACAAAACCGAGCAGCACGGCCGACCAGCGATGCAGTCCGGCCAATTCTTTCAACAACAATGTCGAAAGGATCGTCGCGAAGATCGGCACGGTGAACTGAAGCGTCGTCGCCTCGGCGAGCGGCAGCAGAATGATCGCGCCGAAATTGGCGACCATCCCGATCAGGCCGAACACGGTACGCGTTACGTGTTTCCCGATCCGCGCGGTCCTGAGCGATCCCAGCCCCGGCCCGATCAGGACGGCCGCCACCACGATCGGCACCGCGAAGAGCTGACGGAAGAACAATGTCTCGGCAAGCTGCACGCCGCGGGAGGACGCAAGCTTGATCAGCGCCGCCATCGTCGCGAGGCACGCGATCGCCGCCAGGCGCAGCCCAAGGGCGTAGAGCGGCCGATGCAGCAGATGCGGAGCGGAAGCCATCGGATGGCCTTGGCGCAATTGTTGGTCGGATTACAACCGAAACGCTTTCGCTGCGGCCGCGAAGTGCGTTAAGGGCGGCGCTCTTTTCTCACTTGCAAGGCAAAATCGTGAAGCACGCGCTCAACGTCACCCGCGAACAGGATTTCGCCGCCTGGTATCAGGCGGTCGTTTCGGAGGCCGATCTGGCCGAGGAAAGCGGCGTGCGCGGCTGCATGGTGATGCGGCCTTGGGGTTACGGCATCTGGGAACGCATCCAGCGCCTGCTGGACGATCGCATCCGCGCCGCCAGCTACGACAATTGCTATTTCCCGCTGTTCATCCCGCTTTCCTATTTCGAGAAGGAAGCCGAGCATGTGGAGGGCTTCGCCAAGGAGATGGCGGTCGTCACGCATCACCGGCTGGTGGGGAACGGCAAGGGCGGGCTCATGCCCGATCCGGAGGCGAAGCTGGAGGAGCCGCTGGTCGTGCGTCCGACCAGCGAGACCGTGATCGGCACCGCCTTTTCGCGCTGGGTGCAGAGCTGGCGCGACCTGCCGGTCCAGATCAACCAATGGGCGAACATCGTCCGCTGGGAGATGCGGACGCGCATGTTCCTGCGCACCGCGGAATTCCTGTGGCAGGAAGGGCACGCCGCCTATGCGTCCGCCGAACAGGCGCGCGAGGAGACGCTGAAGGCGCTCGAACTCTATCGCAGCTTTGCCGAGGATTGCGTCGGCCTGCCCGTGGTGGCGGGCGAGAAGCCGGAGAATGAGCGTTTCCCCGGCGCGGTCGCCACCTATTCGATCGAGGCGATGATGCAGGACGGCAAGGCGCTGCAGGCCGGCACCAGCCATTTCCTCGGCACCAATTTCGCATCCGCCCAGAATATCCGTTTCCAGAACAGCCAAGGCGAGCAGGAACTGGCCAACACGATCAGCTGGGGCATGTCGACCCGGATGATCGGCGGACTGATCATGGTCCATGGCGACGATGACGGGCTGCGCGTGCCGCCGCGCGTGGCGCCCTGGCAGGTGGTGATCGTGCCGATGCTGCGTGAGACCGACGAGGACGCGGCGATCCTGGATTACTGCAAGGCGCTGGCGGGCGAGCTGAACGGGCTGACCGCGTTCGGCGAACCGGTGCGCGCGCTGGTCGACACCAAGGCCAGCAAGGCGAGCGCCAAGCGCTGGGGCTGGGTGAAGAAGGGCGCGCCCGTCATCGTCGAGGTCGGCCCGCGCGACATCGCCGCGGGCAATGTCGCGGTGCTCCGCCGCGACCGGCTCTATGGCGAAGGCGGCAAGCTCGCATCCGCATTCGTGGCGCGCGGCGAGTTCGTCGGCCAGGTCGCGGGCCTGCTCGAAGAGATCCAGGGCGCGCTCCATGGCGAAGCGCGGGCCCGGCTCGAAACCAATATCTCGCGCGACGTCGCGGACTTTGCGGGGCTGGAGGCCTTTTTCTCGGCCAAGACCAAATTCCCGGGCTGGGTCGAAGTCCAGTGGTCGCGCCCGACCGGCGCCGCGCTCGACGCGGTGGTCGAACGGCTGAAGGCGCTCAAGCTCACCATCCGAAACACGCCGCTCGATGCGGCCGCGGCGGACGGCGCCTGCATCTTCACCGGAGAGCCGGCGGTCGAGCGGATACTGATCGGGCGATCCTACTGAGCTGACGACATCGTCATTCCGGCTTCACGCACCGCTGCCGAGGGTTTCGACTGTACAAACTTCGCCCATCCAATTGCGTCATTGAGAGGAGCGTAGCGACGAAGCATTCCAGCGGTTGATGCATCCCTGGATTGCTTCGCTTCGCTCGCAATGACGGCCTTCTCTTGACGAGGCGTATCAGCGCTTGCCCAGCGCGGCCCTCGTACGCTCTTCGATCCGCCGTTCCAGGATCGACAGCGGCATCGGGCCGTCCTTCAATATCTCGTGGAACTGCTTGATGTCGAAACGGTCGCCGAGTGCGGCCTGCGCCTTTTCGCGTGCGCGCGTCCAGCTGCCATGGCCCACCTTGTAGCTGCATGCCTGGCCGGGCTGGGTGCAGTAGCGCTCCACTTCGCGCTGCGAGCGCGGCTGGGCGAAGCCCGTAGTGCGGACCAGATAATCCGTGGCCTGCTCGCGCGTCCATTTCCGGGTGTGAAGCCCGGTATCGACCACCAGCCGCGCCGCGCGGAACAGGAAGGATTGGAGATAGCCTGCGCGCTCCAGCGGATTGGCATAGCCCTTCAGTTCGTCGGCAAGTTGCTCGGCATAAAGCGCCCAGCCCTCGCCATAGGCGCTCATGAAGCCGATCTTGCGCAGCATCGGCAGGTCCCCGGCCAGCTGCGAGATCGAATTCTGCAGGTGATGGCCCGGAACGCCCTCATGATAGGTCAGCGCGGGCAGGCTGTATTTCGGCCAGTCACCGACATCCTTCAGGTTGATGAAATAAATGGCCGGCCGCGACCCGTCGAGCGCGGCGCGATTGTAATAGCCGTTCGACGCGCCGTCCTGGATCTCGACCGGCACGGCCCGGATCTCCAGCGGGATATTGGGCACGGTGACGAAGGCCTGGGCGAGCTTCGCCTGCATTGCCGCGTTGCTCGCATTGAGCTCGGCGATCAGCGTGGTCCGCCCCTCGGTGGTGTTGGGATAGAGCTGGGCCGGATCGACATTGAGCGCCGCCAGCCGCGCGCCGATCTCGCCCTGGCCGAAACCCTGGGTCTTCAGGATCGCGTCGAGCGCGGCGCTGATCTCCGCGACCTGATCCAGGCCCATCTTGTGAACCTGCTCGGGCGTCAGGTCGGTCGTGGTCGCCTGGTTGAGCGCCGCCGCATAGATCTCGTCGCCGCGCGGCACGCGCCACAGCCCGTCGCCCGCCGCAGTTGTCGGGCGAAGCTGGCGGATCAGCGCGATCTGCCTGTCGAGCGCGGGATAGACGCGCTCCTCGACGATCTTCGCCGCCTGGCCCTGCCAATCGCCCGCAATCCCTTTCGCCGCGGCTCGCTTCACGAGCGACTGGACGATGCTGCTGGTCGCGGCGGGCTGACCACGCAGCTTGGCCATCTGGCCGAGCGTCAGATCGAGCGAGAAGCCGGGCGCAAGATAGCCGCGCGCCGCCTCCGCCTTTTGCACCGCGCTGTCATTGTCGAGCGCGGTGGCGAATGCGGACAGGCGCGCGAGATAGGCATCGCAATCGCCCTTGTCGGCAATGGTGTGCGCGGTGTTGAGGAAATCGGGAGTCGAGAAATAGGCGCCGCCCTGCTGGAAGATGCGATAAGGGCGCACCACGGTGGCGAGACCGAATTTGGCCGGGGCGACGGTCTGCTGCGCCAGCGTATAGGCGACGACGTCGCGATTGAGCGCGGCGGCGGGGGAGAGCGGAGCGCCCTTGAAACGCTCGATTTCGGCCAGCGCGCGCTGCGAATGCGCCAGGCGCCGCTTGAGCCCCTCGGCCGAATTGTCGTCCAGTTGCGATTTGGCGCCGGCACGCGCGCCCTTGTCCAGCCCCAGGCTGGTCACCTGCGTCGGCGACTGATCGAGCGAAGACTGAAAGATGCGCTCGAACGCCGCATTCAGCGCGGCGTCCTGGTCCGTGGGCTGCGCGACGGCGCGATCCGTCGTCAGCGCAAGCGCGGTCGCGCCCGATGTGAGCAGGAAGGTGCGGCGATCCATGACGGTCCCTCTCCATACGGTTTTCGCGCAGCTTAATCAGCCGCGTTTCACCGTCCAGAGATTCCGCCGGATCGCCACCGATATGGAGCCGGTTGTGCGGCCGGCGTCCGGGCGCCGGTCTCAGGTTTTCAGGAGATATTGTCCTTCGGGTCTGCGCCCTTGTCGCGGCGCATCCAGAGGAACAGGAACGTCGCAGCGATGATCAGCGTGACGAAAATGACGATCGATTCGGCGGTATTCATGCAGGCGCCTCGCGAAAAAATTGCGTGGACGCAGATCGTAACGGATCAGACGTTAACGATTCTTTCCTGCGCTTTCCCAGTCCTTTGCGAAGGCTTCCTGTTGGGCTTTCGACATGTGTAAACCAATCTTGCTTCGGCGCGTCAGACAGTCCTCCGCGGTGCGGGCCCATTCGCGCACCCGCATCCACTGCGCCTCGACCTCGGTGAAGCCGGCGCCATAGTCGCGACCCATGCCGACCTCGTCCTCCACATCGGCCAGCATCTCGTGCAGGAGAAGTCCGTAGCTGGCCGCCATGCGTTCCGCACGGGCATCCCCCAGAAAGGGCCAGCGCGCCTTCACCTCGCGCAGGAAATGCGCGGGGTCGGCGATCGCCCCGCCGGGGAACACACGGGCGCGTGTGACCGGATGTGGGGTCAGGCCGATGGCCGGCGCCAGCTTTTCCAGCGCTTCCTCCGCAAGATGGCGCGCCGTGGTGATCTTGCCGCCGAACACCGACAGCAGCGGCGCCCCGGCATCGTCGAGCTCCAGCACATAGTCGCGCGTCACAGCCTTGCTCTCCGACGCGCCGTCATCATAAAGCGGGCGCACGCCCGACCAGGTCGAGACGATGTCGGATTCCGCGATCTCGCGCGTGAAGTACCGATTGGCCGACGCGATCAGATAGGCGGTCTCCTCGGCGTCGATCCGCGCATCCTCGGGCTTGTCGACCGCGACATCGGTAGTTCCGATCATCGTGAAATCGCCCAGATAGGGGATTGCGAAGACGATGCGGCGATCGGGTTGCTGCAGCATATAGGCGTGATCGCCGTCGTAGAGCCGCGGCACAACGATATGGCTGCCCTTGATCAGACGCACATGCGCATCGGTGTTCGTGCCGAGCGCGGCGAGCGTGCTGGCGACCCATGGCCCGGCGGCATTGACCAGCGCGCGCGCATGGACGGTGCGCCCGTCGGATAGGTCGGCCGACCATCCGCCATCGGTGCGCCGCGCGGAGACAAGCGCGGTGCGCGTCGCGATCTCCGCGCCGGCATCCGCCGCATCCATCGCGTTGAACAGCGTCAGCCGCGCATCGTCCACCCGACAGTCGGAATAGACGAAGCCCTTGGCCTTGCGCTTGAGGGGGGCGTTATAGGCCGTGTCGTTCGACGACAGCCCGCGCGAACGGGGCAGGCTGATCCGTCCGCCGATCCAGTCGTAGAGCAACAGCCCCAGGCGGACGAGCAGCCATGGACGCACCGCATTTTCATGCGGCAGCACGAAATGCATCGGACGGATGATGTGCGGCGCCGCCTTCAACAACAGTTCGCGTTCCTTCAGCGCCTCGCGGACAAGGCCGAACTCGTAATATTCAAGGTACCGCAATCCGCCATGGATCAGCTTCGTGGAGGCCGACGAGGTGTGCGCGGCCAGATCGTCCTTTTCGACGAGCAACACCGATAGGCCATTGAGCGCAGCCTCGCGCGCGATCGCGCAGCCGTTGATGCCACCGCCGATAATGAGGAGATCCAGAGTCATCCGCTCTAGCATAGCGGCCTGCGCCTCAGACGAAAGCGCCTTTCTGTCAGCGCTGTCATATTGCGATGGATGTGATATGACGGGGTGACGCTGCGCCCCATCATCTCTATCTCTGGCCCATGAAAAAACAGAAAAACCAGGGCGGCATGCCAAGCCGCGACCAGATCATGAGCTTCATCACCGACTCGCAGCAGCCGGCGGGCAAGCGCGAGATCGCCAAGGCGTTCGGCCTGAAGGGGCAGGAGAAGATCCAGCTCAAGGCCCTGCTCAAGGATATGGCGGACGAAGGGCTGATCGACAGCGCGCCCGGTCGCGCGTTCCACAAGATGGGCGGTGTGCCGAAAGTGACGGTGCTGCGCATCGTCGATGTCGACGAGGATGGGCAGGCCTGGGCCGTGCCCGAGCGCTGGGAAGCCGAAGGGCCGGAACCGCGGCTGCGCGTCAGGGAGAAGAGCCGCAAGGGCGCGCTCGGTATCGGCGATCGCGTGCTCGCGCGGACCGAGGAAGCGGGCAAGGGCTGGATCGCGCATCCGCTTAAGCAGCTCGCCAAGGGTAGCGAGCTGATGATGGGCGTGCTCCTTCAGGAAGGCGGCAAGCTCTGGCTCAAGGGGCTGGAGAAGAAGGCGCGACAAGATATGCCCGTTTCGGACGCTGGCGATGCGGAGGCCGGCGATCTGGTGCTTGCCGAAAAGACCGGGCGGCCGCCGCGCATCACCGCGCGCGTGACCGAACGGCTCGGCGATCCGTTCGAACCGCGCAGCTTCTCGCTGATCGCGATCCACAAGCTGGGCATCCCGCATATTTTCGGCGACGAGGTGCTCGAAGAAGCGAAGCGCGTCGCAAAGCAGGATCTGGGCAAGGGCCGCGAGGATCTGCGCCATCTGCCGATCGTCGCGATCGATCCGGCGGATGCGCGCGATCATGACGACGCGGTCTGGGCCACGCCCGATGACGATCCGAAGAATGAAGACGGATGGAAAGCGATCGTCGCGATCGCCGATGTCAGCTTCTACGTTCGTCCCGGCTCCGCACTCGATCGCGAGGCGCGGCGGCGCGGCAACAGCGTCTATTTCCCCGACCGTGTCGTGCCGATGCTGCCCGAGATCCTGTCGGCCGATGTCTGCTCGCTGAAGGCTGGCGAGGATCGCGCGGCGATGGCCTGTCATCTGACGATTTCGAAGCAGGGCGAGATCAAGGGCTGGCGCTTCACCCGCGCCGTGGTTCGGCTGGCCGCCAATATCCCGTACGAGAATGCGCAGGCCGCGATCGACGCGACGGCGGAACAGCCTGTCGAAGTCGCGTCCTCACCCTGCAGCCTCGATCCCGCCGACCTCGCATCCCATGGCGTGAACCCGGCGCTGGTGAACGATGCGCTCAAGCCGCTCTGGGCCTGCTGGAAGGCACTATATGCGGCGCGCGAGAAGCGCGCGCCGCTCGACCTCGACCTGCCCGAACGCAAGATCTCGCTCGACGAGAAGGGGCGGATCCTGTCGGTCGCGCCGCGCGAGCGGCTCGATGCGCACAAGCTGATCGAGGATTACATGATCGCGGCCAATGTCGCCGCGGCGAAGGCGCTGGAAGCGAAGAAGGCGCCGGTGATGTACCGCGTCCACGAACCGCCGGCGCGCGAGAAGCTGGTCGCGCTCAAGGAATATCTGAAAACCTTCGGCGTGGAGTTCGCGCTGGGCCAGGTGATCCGCCCGGACACGTTCAACCATGTCATCCGCCGGATCGGCGATTCCGATTTCAAGCCGCAGGTGATGGAGCAGATCCTGCGCACCCAGACCCAGGCCTATTATGCGCCGATGAACCAGGGCCATTTCGGGCTGGCCCTAGGCAGCTATGGTCATTTCACCTCACCGATCCGCCGCTATTCGGATCTCGTCGTCCATCGCGCCCTTGTCGGCGCCTATGGCCTGGGCGACGGTGCGCTCAGCGGCGACGAGGCCGCGACAATGGAGCGGACGGGCGAACATATCAGCCTGCTGGAACGCCGCGCGATGGAAGCCGAACGCGATACGATGGATCGCTATGTCGCGGCCTATCTGAGCGAGAAGGTCGGCGAACTGCTCGACGTCCGGATCACCGGCGTCCAGAATTTCGGCTTCTTCGCGACGGTGGAGGGGCTGGGCGGCGACGGACTGGTGCCCGTGCGCGACCTTGGCGGCGAATATTTCCGCTATGACGAGGCAACGCATAGCCTGACGGGTGAGGACAGCGAGACCGTCTATTCCTCGGGCATGCGATTGAAGCTGCGCCTGGCGGAAGCCAATCCGGTCAACGGCGCGCTGCGTTTCGAGCTGCCGGAGGGGAAGGGGGCCGCCCCGCCGCGCCAGCAGCGCGTGATCAAGCGGCGCGGCCGCCCCGCGAACATCCGGCATCAGGGACGTCGGCGTTGAGGCGAGCCATGCGAATATCCGGGTGGGGATAGACCGTCCGGCGGATCGATGATCCTGGGCGTGCAGACGTCGCCGGATTATCATGGACACAAGAAAAGGCGAGGGTGACGATGCGACTGGAACGGCGGCAAGTGATCCTGGGGGCGGCGAGTGCGCTCGTCGCCGGCTATGCGCGTGGTCCGGCATGGGCGGCAGACAGCGTCACGCTTCCTTTCGCCAATGGCGAACGCCCGCTCGTCGCCTATCCGGGAAAGCGTCCGCTGATCCGGCTGACCGCGCGACCGCCGCAGCTTGAGACCCCTTTTTCGGTGTTCGGCGAAGGCGCGATCACGCCCAACGATGCCTTTTTCGTCCGCTACCATATGGCCGACATCCCGCTCGAGATCGATCTCGACACCTATCGGCTGGCCGTTGGCGGCCATGTCGAAAAGCCGCTGTCCCTGTCGCTCGCGCAGATCAAGGCGCTGCCCTCGGTGGAGATCGTCGCGGTCAATCAATGTTCGGGCAACAGTCGCGGCTTCGTCGAGCCGCGCGTCGGCGGCGGCCAGCTCGGCAACGGCGCCATGGGTTGCGCGCGCTGGCGCGGCGTGGCGCTGAAGACCGTGCTCGAACGCGCAGGGATCAAGCCCGGCGCGCAACAGGTCACTTTCAACGGCCTCGACAATCCGTTGACGCCGGAAACCGCCGATTTCGTCAAGGCGCTCGACGCCGCTCACGCGCTCGACGGCGAAGTGATGCTGGCCTGGGCGATGAACGGAGAGGATCTGCCCTTCCTCAACGGTTTCCCGCTGCGGCTGGTCGTGCCCGGCCGCTACGGCACCTATTGGGTGAAACACCTCAGCGAGATCATGGTGCTCGACAAACCGTTCGACGGCTATTGGATGAAGACGGCCTATCGCATTCCGGACAATGACTGCGCCTGCGTACCGCCGGGCGGGAAGCCGGACGCCACCGTCCCGATCGGCCGGTTCAACATCCGGTCCTTCATCACCAGCCATGCCGACGGCGCCGCGATCGCGGCCGGCCGGCCGACCCAGTTGAAGGGCATCGCCTTTGACGGCGGCAACGGTATCGCCGGGGTCGAGGTGTCGACCGATGGCGGGCAGACCTGGGCGAGGGCGGCATTGGGCGCCGACCTTGGCCGCTACGCCTTTCGCGAATGGCGACTGCAGGTGACGCTGGCCGCGGGCAGCCACGCGCTGCTGGTGCGCGCGACCGGCGCTACCGGAGAGACCCAGCCGATGGAGGCGCGCTGGAATCCGCCCGGCTATATGCGCAACGCGGTGGAGCGCGTGACGGTGAAAGCGGCATGAGGCGCGTCGTTCCGATCGCAGCCGCCCTGGCGCTGCTCGTCTCCGGCGCGGCGACCGCAAAGGTCGTGAGCTACACGCTGCCCGACGAACCGGAGACCGTGCTGCCGCCCGGCCCGGGCGCGGAACTGGTCGCGACGCAATGCGCGGCATGCCATTCACTCGACTATATCGAGACCCAGCCGCGCAAGAAGGGCAAACCCTTCTGGGACGCCACGGTCACCAAGATGGTGAAGATCTATGGCGCGCCGGTGACCGCTGAGGATGGAGAGGCTATCGCCGTCTATCTGGCGGAGCATTATTGAGCGGCGTACCTCACGTCATGCCAGCGCAGGCTGGCATCTCCTACAGGATGAAGCGCGGTCTGGTTGGGAGATGCCAGCCTGCGCTGGCATGACGTGTTTGGGGGCTGGGTCATGATTGCCACCAGCAACCGCCACCGTTCGTCGATGCCTGACGCCATTTCGACGAAACATCCGCATGCATGCATGTTTTGCGATTGACATGATATATGGTCTCATTACGAGAGCGGCGACTCCCCAGGAGACGTCATGAAAACCTCGATTTCCGTCATCGCCATCCTCCTCGCGACCAGCTCTGTTTCCGCACATGCGGCCGAAGACAATCAGCAGCATGGCGATCACGCCGACGAGCCTGAGATCGTCATCACCGCGCTCCAGCGCAATCGCGAGGACCTGCTGTCCGGCACGTCCGTGCTGTCCGGAAGCGATCTCGCTGCGTCGCGCGCAACGAGCCTCGGCGATACGCTCGCCAA